>Ga0163212_1001320_pt1 | contig 10926 bp, 9 predicted proteins | sample Malawi_45m_30L_FD_113532 | JGI IMG/M metagenome (GOLD analysis project Ga0163212, IMG submission 113532) | Freshwater microbial communities from Lake Malawi, Central Region, Malawi to study Microbial Dark Matter (Phase II) - Malawi_45m_30L | ecosystem: Environmental > Aquatic > Freshwater > Lake ...
CCGGAGCGCCGCATCGATGTGCTCATCGAGGACTACCTCGCCAGCGCGCGGAGCCGCGAGCAGCTGCGTGCGAGCCTCGCCGACCTCGTACAGCGCATTTCTGCGGACTGGACGGCCGAGCTCGTGCCGCTGCTCGACGCCGGACGCGAGCGCGAGCTGGTCGCGCTGCTGCTCGGGCGCTGGTACGACCCGCGCTATCGCCACTCCGAGCAGGGCCGGCGCGCGCGCGCGCGCTTCGATTCCACCGATCCGCAGCGCTGCGCACGCGAGCTCGCGGCTTGGATCGAGCGCGACATCGCCGAGGCGTGAACGCCGCGCTGCGGCTGCTAGACTCCCGCGCGCCATGAGCACCGCCGAGCTTCCGCGCATCCACCCCACGGCCATCGTCGCTTCCACCGCGATCCTCGGAGCAGGCGTCGAGATTGGTCCCTACTGCGTGATCGATGCCGGAGCTGCGCTCGGCGATGGCTGCAAGCTCGGAGCCTTCGTGCGCGTGCACGGTTGCGCCACGATCGGCGCGGGCACCTCGATCCGCGACCACAGCGTGATCGGCGGCGAGCCGCAGGACGTCAAGTACAAGGACGACCCGTCGCGCGTCGTGATCGGGGCGAACTGCCGCATCCACGAGCACGTCACCGTGCACCGTGGCACGGGGGCGAACACTGAGACCTGGATTGGCGAAGGCGTGATGCTGATGGCGAGCTCGCACGTCGGCCACAACTGCCGCATCGAAGCCGGCGCGATCCTCGTCAACAGCGCCATGCTCGGCGGGCACGTGCACGTCGGCGAGCGCGCCTTCATCTCGGGCGGTGCGGCCGTGCACCAGTTTTGTCGTGTCGGTCGCCTCACGCTCGTGGGCGGCGTCGCGATGGTGACCAAGGACGCGCCGCCGTTCTCGATCGTCGCTGGCTCGTACCCGATCCGCTGGCGCTCACCCAACACGATCGGCCTGCGCCGTGCCGGCTTCACGACCGAGCAACGCACCTCGGTGCGCCACGCGCTGTCGCGCATCTTCCGCTACGGCCAAAGCCCGGCGAAAGTCGCGCACGAGCTCTCCAAGAGCCCTGTGCCTGAGGTCGCCGAGATCGCGCGCTTCGTGCTCGAGTCCAAGCGCGGCGTGTGCGCCGGTCCCGCGGGAGTGCGCGCCGCGTCCGACGACAGCGACGACGCGTTCTAACAGCGCCGCCTCGGCTAGAGCATCACCGAGAAGCGCAGCGCGTTGGAGAGCGACGTCGTCGGCGGACTCGCGGGATCGCGCATCCACCATTGGCAGAACACGACGTCGCCGTGCAGCAGGGCCGCGGCGTTGAACTCCGCTGTGGTGAAGCCGTACGCGTGCCTGCCCGAGCAGTCGTTGCCCGTGACCGAGCCGCCGGAGCTCTGCACCACACGGTGCGACGAACGGGCTGCGCGATACACAGCGTGCCGCCCTGGAACGGAACCGCGGTCGCGATTCCGCCGTGGAAGAGCAGTCCCGAGCGCTAGTTCAGCGCGTTGGTGCAGGTCACGACGAACCCGCCGTTCATGTACGAAGACGTGGCGCCGTTCGTGCCGATCGCGGGTACGCAGCCCGCGGAATTGAGCTTGCCGACGCAGTAGGTCTTGGTCGTGTCGATCTTCAGGCGCGCGACCCCGTGGCGGCGCGCATCGTGGATCAGCGAGAAACTGCCACCTAGGACGACCCGGCCGTCCGTCAGTACATCGACTGAGGCCACGCGAGAGTTGGCGTTCGAGCTCTGGAGGTTGAAGGCCGAGTCGATCGAGCCGTTGGACAGCACGCGGACGATTCCATCTGTGAGCTGTCCGGCGAAAGTCTCGAAGCCGCCGCCGAGCAGCAGCTTGCCGTCGGGAAGCAGCACGACGTCGTTGACGTCCGAGCTCGACACGATCCCAGCGTCGAAGCTCGCGTCGAGTGCGCCGCTGGAGAAGATGCGCACAGCTCCCCGGCGCGCGGCGCCGGAGTAAGAGCTGAAGTTGCCGACCAGCACGATGCGTCCATCGGACTGGCGGGCGATGTCTTCCACCGCTGTAAACGTCGCCGATCCGAACCCCGTGGTCGTGACGAACGTGCTGTCCAGAGCTCCGCTGGCGTTGAGGTGCGCGACGGACGTGCAGTTGACGCCGCCGACCGTCGAGAAGCTCCCTCCGACCCAGACCGAAACGTTGGGTTCAAATTTCACGGATTGCACGCACCCGCCCGTGACACCGACTGTGTTTCCAAACGTCGTGTCTACCGCGCCGTTCGAGAGCACGCGCGTGACGTCGGGGCGCGCCACTCCGTCGTAGGTGTTGTGCAATCCTCAGATTACGTAGCGACCATCGGAAAGCCGGTCGATGGTCGACACGACATCGTCGGGTCCGCTGCCGGGATTGAGCGACGCATCCAGCGAGCCATCCGCGTTCAAGCGCAGGATGTTTCTGCGCGCCATTCCGTTGTAGCTGCCGAACACTCCGACCAGCGTGATCTTGCCGCTGGGCTCGATGAGCAGGTCGGCCAGTGCGCAAATCGGGATCGTCGCGAACGGTGCGAGCCCGACCCCCTGATTGAAGTCCGAGTCGACAGATCCGTTCACGTTGAGGCGCGCGAGACCGCGGCGCGGCACGCCGTTGAAGTGCGTGAACATGCCGCCGATCAGGATCTTCCCGTCAGCCTGCACCGCGATCGCGCGCACGGTGGCATCCGCTCCGTAGCCGAAGCGGTCATTCTCCCGCGCTGAGTTGAAGGTCGGGTCGTTCAGGCCTTCGTGTTGTCCCCCGGCCAGCGGGACGAGCATGGCGAACGAGAGCAGCAAGAAGTGCGCGAAGATGTGAGCAGTGCGGAGCATGGTGGGAACCGAGGGGGAGCTGGGACAGGAATAGGACCGCTCGTCCCACATCCACACAGTGCCTAGCCGCGGTACGAAAAAAATGGGGAAACAGGGCAGTGTTGGCGGGCCACGAACCTGTGTGCGGCCCTCAGGGCGCGCCTTCGCCCCCGAGATTCCTCACCAGCAGGGCGATTCCCTCGCGCGCCTGCCTCAGGAGCTCTCCGGCACTGCCCACGCCGCGGGCCCGGCGCCACAGGTACGAGGGCCGCAGGTAGAAGCGCCGCACCATGCGCCGCTTGAGAGCCAGCATCGTCGCGCGGTCGAGCGCGCGCGTCGGGAGCTTGGCGTCGGCTCCGCCCTGATCCATCACGAGGTCGCCCTCGTCGACGAGCCCGAGCTCGATCGCGCGCCGCCGGAAAGGCGTGCCGAAGCGCGGCACGGCCATGTTGAGGCTCATGAAGTCGAGCTCGAGCTCGAGCGCGAGATCGAGCGAGGCGCGCAACGAATCCTCGGTTTCCTCTGGGAGGCCGATGATGAACGTGCCAACTGTGCGCAGCCCGTGGCGACGCGCGCGCGCAAATCCTTCGCGCACGTCGGCCAGCGCATAGCGCTTCTCATAGCTCGCGAGCACTTCCGCGCTCGCGCTCTCGACACCCATCATCACTGTATGGCAGCCAGCGCGTCGCATCGCCGCGAGCAGCTCGTCATCGGAGCGGTCGGGCCGCACATAGGTCGTCCAAGATAGATCGGCGCGCCGCTCGAGCTCCGCGCACAGCTCGAGCCCGCGCTTGCGCTGCACGCCGAAGGTCTGGTCCATGACGAACAGCTCGCGGATGCCGCGCGCGCGCAGGTGGTCGATTTCCTCGAGCACGCTAGCAATGGGCCGCGCCGCGTGGCCGAGGGTCGACATGACGCAAAACGTGCAAGGATAGGGGCAGCCCCAGTCCGTGAGGATCGTCGCGAAGCGCGCGTCGCGGGCGAACGAGAAGCGATAGCCGCGCTGTGCGAACAGTTCGTGGCGCGGACGTGGGAGGTCGTATTCGCCGCGCAACTTCCCCGGCGTGCCGAGGGTCTCGATGCGGCCGTCGGGGTGGCGGACGGTCGAGCCCCGCACGCTCGCGAGGTCGCGCGCGAGCAACGCGAGCACATCCGCGCTGACGAAATCGCCGAGGGCGGCCTCGAGCCAAGGCTCTTCCGCGAGTCGCTCTCCGGCTTTTTCGTGAAGCACATCTCCGATCGCGAGCACGCGTCGACCGCGCGCCGCCTGCGCCGCGAGAAACGCGCGATCTTCCGGCCACGAGACCGATCCAACGAGGCTCACGAGCGCGTCGGGCCCGAAGGCCTCGATGCGCTGCTCCGCGCTCGTGACGTCGAGTTCCTCCGCGATGCAGTCGAGCACCGCGACCTCGTGCTCCGCCGCCACGCGCCCCGAGAGCATCACGAGGTCGATGGGATGGAACAGGTAGTTCGACTTCGTCGTCTTCGAGCAGAAATAGTCGCGGATGTAGGTGCGTCGCCCCGGCGGGTTGAGCAGCAGGACGCGCATCACTCCCTCCGCGGATCGACGCCGTCCTTGCGACGGTCGTTGCGCGGCTCGAGGCTCGCCTCGAAGTCCGTGCCAAGCGCGAGCGCGCGCGCGGATGCGTGCACCTCGTCGACCGAGATCGACATCAGGCACTGGGGCTCGCCGTAGATGCAGCTCGCGACCTTGTTGTCGTGCACATTGATGCACGGGCTGCATGCCGGCGGACGGTACAAGGCGCGCGCGCGCAGGCCGAGCGGACCGTACATCACGGGCGTCTCCGGACCGAACAGTCCGAGCGTCGGCGCGCCGATCGCGGCCGCGAGGTGCATGGGGCCGGAGTCGTTGCTAATCACGACGCCCGCGCGTGCGAAGAGCGCCACGAGCTCGCCGACCGAGAGCTCGCCGGCGAGGTTGATGCAGCGCCGATCACCGATGCGCTCGCGGATCGTTTCGTTGTAGGCGCGCTCCGGGGGCGAGCCGACGAGCACGACGGGCCAGCCCTCGCGCGCGAGCCAGCGCCGGCCGAGCTCGATGAAATGAGCGGCCGGCCAGCGGCGCTCGAGCGACAGCTCGCCCGCATTGGGGTTGAGCACGACGAGCAGGTCGTCTTCGCCAATGCCGTGGCGTTCGAGCAGCGCCGCCACGCGCGCCTCCTCGTGCTCGTCGAAATAGCGCGGGCGGAGCTCGTCCGCCGTCACGTTGCGACCGTCCTCGCCACCGGCGAGCGCGCGGAAGTTGCGCGCGACGTGCCAATAGCGATTGAACATCACCGTGTCGGTGTGAAACCCGCCGCGCCACACGCTCGGGCTCGCGAAGCCGTGGCGACGCGGTGCGCCGGTGAGCAGGGAGACGACCGACGAGAAGCGCGTGAAGAACTCGAAGTCGTAGACCGCGTCGTAGCGCTCTGCGCGCAGCTCGCGCACGAGCCGCCCGATGCGACGCGCGACGTGGAGCCAACCCGCATTGCCGACCTCGAGCGTACGCACGCGGTCGAACACACCCAAGCCCTGCGCGAATTCGGCGTTGCCGGCGAGTGTGAGCAGGGTGACTTGCGCGAACGGGTGGCGCTTGCGCAGGGTCGCGATCGCCGGCGTGAGCAGCTGCAGGCTGCCCAGACCCCAGAACTTGATCGCGAGCACGCGCTTGGGCGGATATTCGGCCTCGCGCTCGCGCACAAGTCGCAGCGGCTGCAGCAGTGCGCAGGCTGCAACGCCGAGCGCTTGGTCCGCCCGCTGCAGGGCCTTCATTCCGATGCTCGCCGCCACGTCACGAGTATAGCCCGCTGCGCGCTGGCCGGGTCCGGCGGCGCTGCTACCCTGCGCATCGCATGCACTTCCGCGCCCGCACCGCGCTGGTCCTCGCCATCGCGTTCGTTTCCGGCGCGGCGGCCCTCGTCTACGAGGTCGTGTTCTTCCGCGGCTTCGGCCTCGCGTTCGGCGTCGCGAGCCATGCGGTCGCGGCCGTCGTGGGCGCGTTCCTGTTCGGGCTCGGGCTGGGCGCGTGGCTGGGCGGCAAGTGGCTCGCGCGCGTGCGACCGCTGCGAGCCTACGTGGGGATCGAGCTCGCGATCGCGCTCTACGGTCTCGCCGCGCCGACCTTGATGCGACAGGCGCGCGAAGCGGCGGAGCGCGGCGAGTTTGGGTTCGATGCGCCGCTCGTCGCCTTGCCCGCGGCGTTTGCTTTGCTCGCTTGGCCGACACTGTGCATGGGGGCCACGTTTCCCTTGCTCGGTCGCGCGGTTGCGCAGGGCGCGCGCGAAACTTGGTCGCGCGTCGGCTGGCTCTACGCGCTCAATACGCTCGGCGCGTGCGCGGGTGCGTTGCTCGCGGCCTACGCGCTGTTGCCGGAGCTTGGTCTCACGCGCTCGACGCATGTGGCGGTCGCGGGCAATGTCGCCGTTGCGCTCTTCGCCGCGCTGCTCGCGCGCAACGAGGCACACATTGGACAGGATGTGTCCGATGTTGAGACTGCGCCCCTTGCTGCGCCCGCATCGCGCGTGCTGCTGCTGGGAACGGTGACGATGTTGGGCGCGTCGGCACTCGCGCTGCAGGTGCTCGCCAATCGCGTGCTGCATTCCTTGCTCGGCGGGACGGTGTACGTCTTCGCCGCGATCGTGGCGGTGTTCCTCTTCGGCGTTGCGGCGGGCGGTGCCTTCGGCGGTCACATGGGACAACGCGCGCGTCGACCGGCGACCCTGCTCGGCGTGCTCGCGCTCGCATTCGCTCTCTCGATCGGCATCGGGATCGTCGCGCTGCGCGCTCGTGCGGGCGGCGAAGACCTGCTCTACGGCCCCGACAACATCTCACTGCTCGAGCCGGGTGAGTGGGTGAGCGAGTATCCGCCGTCGCGCTACCTGCGGCTCGCCATCGAGCTCTCGGGGCTCTTGCTGCTGATTCCCACGTTCCTCTCCGGCGCGTTCTTCTCCGCGGCGCTCGCGTGGGCACGCGGCTCGCGCGCGGAGCTGGGCGCAGCGCTCGGGCGTGTGTATCTGTGGAACACGCTCGGTTCGATTCTCGGCTCGCTGCTCGCGTCGTTCGTGCTACTCCCGCAGCTCGGCCTGCGCGGCTCCTTCGCGGTGGCCTGCGCGCTCTCGATCGCCGCAGGGGTGTGGCTGCTGTGGAGCGCGTCCGCGCGTGCCGAGGGAGCGAAGCCGCCCGTTCGCTGCGGCGCCTTGTTCGCCGCGTCGTGCGCGTTGGTCGCGCTCTTGCCGGGCGAGGTCCCCGGTTCGCGCGAGCAATTCCGCACGGTGTTTTCCGCCGATGCACCGGCGTCGAGCGCCAAGGTGCAGGAGTTTCTCGACGCGAGCGAGCCCGAGCCGATCCGCAACCTGCGCGTCAACGGCAAGACCGTGGCGTCGTCGATCTTCATCGATCGGCGCCTGCAGTACTTGCTGGGTGCGATTTCGACACTCGCTCATCCCGAGCCACGCAAGCTCGCGTGCATCGGTCTGGGCACGGGCATGACCTCCGCCGCGATGGCGGTGTGCGGTGGCGAGCTCGTCGTTGTGGAAATCAGTCCGGCCGTGATCGATGCGGCGCGGCGCTTCGAGGCGTGGAATGCCGCGCTACACCAGCGTGACGACGTGCGCATCGTGGCCGACGACGGTCGCGCGTGGCTCGCTCGCACACAGGAGCGTTTCGACGTGATCTCCGCCGATCCGATCGACCCGTGTGTCAGCGGCTCGGCCTATCTGTACACGGAGGAGTACTACCGCCTCGGGCGCGCGCGGCTCGCGCCGGGTGGGCTGATGTCGCAGTGGATCCCGCTGTACGACCTCGCGCCGAGCGACATCGCCGGCATCGTGCGCACGTTTCGACGCGTGTTCCCGCATGCGACAGCGTGGGTCACGGGCTACGACATGCTGCTGTTAGGAGGGGAGCGCCCACTCGAGATCGAGCTCCCGCGCGTCGCGGAGCGACTCGAGGAGCGCGAGGTGCGCGCGCTGCTCGCCGACGTCGGGATCGAGTCCGCGGAGGAGCTGCTCGGCTGCTGCTTCGCCGGCGAAGCGACGCTGGCGCGCATCGAGGAGCACTCCGAGCGCCCCAACACCGACGACGATCCTTGGATCGAGTTCCATGCGCCGCTCGCGGCCTACGGCAGTTACCCGCTGCTCGCCTACCGCTGGCTCGCCGCCGGCGACGACCCGCCGCCCGCCGTCGGTATCGATCGCTTCCAGCTCGAGGCCGTGGTCGCCGAGCGCCGCCGCCTGCAGCGGGGTGCGCTCGACTTCGTGGCCGAGATCGAGTCCGCCGCGGGCTTCGGCGCGGCGCGCACGCGCTACATCGAATTCCTGCGCCGCCCCTGACGCCCCATCTAGCGCGGGGCACGGGGCTTGCGAAAGCTCCTCTGCCCTCCGATTCCGCGCGTGGAGAGCGGCGTCCGCCCGCTAGACTCCCGCTCCCGCGCCAGCTGCCCCTGCTGGCGCTCCTTCCACCGGGAGAGCGACGCTCGAATGTGCGGCTTCATCGGCATCTACGGTCCCAACGGCAGCGACGTGGCCCTCGAGATCTACGAGGGCTTGCTCGCGGTGCAGCACCGCGGTCAGGACGCGTCGGGCATCACGACCTTCACGGACAAGTTCCACGTCAAGAAGGGCCTCGGGCTCGTGCGCGACGTGTTCAACGAGCGCAACATGGCGCGCCTGCGCGGGCCGATCGGCGTCGGTCACGTGCGCTATCCGACCGTCGGCGTCGGCTCGGACGAGGACGTGCAGCCGTTCCACATGGTGTTCCCCATGGGCCTTGCCATGGCGCACAACGGCAACGTCACGAACTTCCTCGAGTTGAAGGAGCGGCTGGCGCTCAAGGGCGTGCGCCTCGGCTCGTCGTGCGACGTCGAGGTGATCCTGTACGTCTTCGCCCGCGCGCTCGCCGACCGCGTCAAGCCGATCCAGAAGCCGACGCCGGAGGACGTGTTCGCGGCCGTCAAGGTCGTGCATGAGAAGGTCAAGGGCGCGTACTCGGTCGTCGCGATCCTCGCCGACGGCGGCATGGTGTGCTTCCGCGACCCGTTCGGCATCAAGCCGATCGTGTTCGGCCAGAAGCAGACCGAGCAGGGCACGAGCTACGCCTGCGCCAGCGAGTCGGTCGTGCTCGACGTCAACGGTTATGACCGCACGCTCGACATCGGACCCGGCGAGTGCGTGTACGTCGACGCCGCGCGCGCGATCCACCAGCGCAAGCTCGGCGACAAGCCGCACCGCCCCTGCATCTTCGAGTGGGTCTACTTCGCGCGTCCCGACTCGATGCTCGACGATATTTCCGTCTACCGCACGCGCCGCCGCTTCGGCAAGGAGCTCGGCGAGCAGTGGAAGCGCTCGGGCGCGCCCGTGCCCGACGCGGTGATCCCGATCCCCGACAGCTCGCGCGAGGCCGCGATGGCAATGGCCGAGGCGATCGGCATCCCGTACCGCGAGGGACTCGTCAAGAACCGCTACATCGGCCGCACGTTCATCATGCCGAGCCAGGGCGCGCGCACGAACTCGGTGCGCCGCAAGCTCAACACGATCCCGCTCGAGTTCGCGGGCAAGGACGTGCTGCTCGTCGACGACTCGATCGTGCGCGGCAACACCTCGAAGCGCATCGTGCAGATGGCCCGCGACGCCGGGGCGCGCAAGGTCTACATGGCCGTGACGAGCCCGCCGCTCGTCAGCCCGTGCCCCTACGGCATCGACATGGCGACCAAGACCGAGTTCATCGCGACGAATCGATCGACCGAGGAGATCGCGCGCGAGATCGGCGTCGACCACCTCGTGTACCTCGATCGCGAGGCGATGAACGAGGCCGCTCACGCGGGGAACCCGAAGATCGAGAAGTTCTGCAACGCGTGCTTCACGGGCGAGTACCCGACCGGCGACGTCACCCGCGAGATGCTGATGGCGATCGAGGGCGAGCGCTGCTCGGCCCAGAGCGCGATCACCGCCGAGACCGCCGGCGCCTGACGCCTCGCCTGTCCCTGACGCGAGCGCCCGCGGACCCTTTCGGGCTCTCGGGCGCTCGCGCTGTCTTGATCGGGCGTTGACCGGCCGCGCCGGGGCACGAACTTGCTTTCTCCGGGCGGCGAACTAGCCTCGAAGGGGTCATGAGCACTGCCAGCGTCCTCACGCAGCCTGCATTGGTGCTCAATTCGTCGTGGCTCGCCATTCACACGACGACGGCCTTCGACGCGCTGCGCCTGATGTGCAACGGCACCGCGAAGGCCGTCGTGCCCGAGAGCTACGAGCTGCACGGCTTCGACAGCTGGGTGAGCCTCGCGATCCCGCCCGACGAGCCCGCGATCCGCACCGTCAGGCTGCGCATCCGCGTGCCGGAGATCGTGGTGCTGACGCAATTTGGCGGCCAGCCCAACCCGGCCGCGTCCTTCAGCCGCCGCAACCTGTTCCGCCGCGACGACAACCGCTGCCAGTACTGCGGCCGCCGTCCGGGAACGAAGGAACTCTCGATCGACCACGTGTTTCCCCGTGCGCGCGGCGGGAAGAGCTCGTGGGAGAACTGCGTGCTCGCCTGCACCAACTGCAACCACAAGAAGCGCGATCGCACGCCCGAGGAAGCTCGCATGCAGCTGCTCAAGCAGCCGGTCAAGCCGCGTTGGTCGCCGATCCTCGAGGTGCCGGTCGGTCGCGTGCGCCAGAGCTGGGCGCGCTTCGTGAGCGATGCGTACTGGGACGCGAAGCTCGAGCCCTGAGAGAGCCCGCCGCGCTCACAGGTCCGCTTCGGGCGCCTGCTTGCCATCCGACTTGCGCGGGCGATCCGTGATGGTGGCTTCGGTGAGCAGCAAGATGCTCGCCACCGAGACCGCATTCTCGAGCGCGATGCGCACGACCTTGGCGGGATCGACGATGCCGACCTCGTACAAGTCGACGTAGCGTTGCGCCGCCGCGTCGAAGCCGATGTTGCCGCCCGCCGCGCGCACGCGATCGATCGCCACGCCTCCGTCCGCGGCCGAGTTCTCGGCGATCTGTCGCGCCGGTGCCTCCAGCGCGCGGCGCAGGATCGCGAGGCCCGTGCGCTCGTCACCCGAGCTGGTCCGTTCCTCGGCCGTGAGCGCGTCGGCGAGCTTGAGCAGCGCCAGCCCGCCACCGGGCACGATGCCCTC
>Ga0163212_1001325_pt1 | contig 10908 bp, 10 predicted proteins | sample Malawi_45m_30L_FD_113532 | JGI IMG/M metagenome (GOLD analysis project Ga0163212, IMG submission 113532) | Freshwater microbial communities from Lake Malawi, Central Region, Malawi to study Microbial Dark Matter (Phase II) - Malawi_45m_30L | ecosystem: Environmental > Aquatic > Freshwater > Lake...
CGGTTGGGGTCCCTTCTGGAACCGGGGCAAAGGTTTCGGGCAGCACGGGTGCCGCTGGGGTTTGTGCCCCGCCCTCGCCGCCGTCAGCAGGCGTTGCCAGCTCCGGCTTGGCGGGTTTGGCTTCGCCCTTGTAGGTGCCGCTGAGTTGCGGTTTGGGCGGGAACTGCCGCACCGGCAGGTTTTTGCTGATTGGTGCCATGAAGTCGCGCCACGCCAGGGTGGCCACGACGCTGGTGCTCTTGGTTTCGCGGCTGTCGTCGTAGCCGAGCCATACCCCAGTGGTCAGCTGGGGGATCGAGCCAATGAACCACAGATCGCGCCCACCTTCTGAGGTGCCCGTTTTGCCGGCCACCGGCCGATCGCCAAGGGCGGCGCCACCGCCGGTGCCGCCCTTGACGACCAGTTGCAGCATCCAGAGCATGGTGTCAGCGATGTCGCTGGCCACGGCCCGGCGGCCGCGGTCGCCATCGACGCGGCGGCTCCACAGCAGCTGGCCGTCGGGCCCCAGGATGTCTTCAAACGGCGTCGCTTTGACGTAAATGCCGCGGTTGGTGATCGCCGCGTAGGCAGTGGTCATGTCGAGCAGGGTCTGCTCATAGGCGCCGATCGCCATCGGATAGAACTTGCCGAGCTCCCGGGTGATGCCGAGGCTCTTGGCGGTCTCGATCACCTTGTCGAAACCCAGCTCCTTGAGCAGGGCCACCGCCACGGTGTTGAGTGAGTTCTGCAGAGCCACGGCCAGCGACACCTTGCCCAGGTAGCGGCCGCCGAAGTTGCGCGGGCAGTAGCCCTTGAAGCACTGCGGCTTATCAATGACCGTGCGCTCGGGCAGCATGCCGGCCTTGAGCGCGCTCAGATAGACGAACAACTTGAAGGTGGAGCCCGGCGAGCGCAGCGCCTGGGCAGCGCGGTTGAACTGGCTTTTGCCGAAGTCCTTGCCGCCGACCATGGCGCGCACCACCCCGGTGCCAGGCTCCATGGCCACCAGGGCCCCCTCCATCTGACCGGGGGCAAATTTGTTGATCGAGCTCTGCGCCTGCTTTTGCCAGGTCAAATTGAGCGTGCTGCGCACGGTGAGGCCGCCGACTTCAAGCTGCTCGCGGCTCAGCACCGTGGGGAGCTCCTGTTGCACCCAGCTGCTGAACCAGGGGGCCTGGCTGACCCAGTACTTGGGTTCGGCCGGTTTGAGATCGAGCGGTGTGGCCTCGGCGTCGGCGCGCTGGGTGGCATCGATGAAGCCGGCTTCTTCCATGCGGGCCAGCACGATGCTGCGGCGCCTGAGCGCCAGTTCGGGGTTCACCAGCGGCGAATACACCGATGGGGCCGGCGGCAGGCCGGCGATCAGCGCCGCCTCGGCCAGGTTCAGCTGGCTTGGTGTTTTGGAGAAGTAGATCCAGGCGGCATCAGCGACCCCATAGGCGCTGGAGCCCAGATACACGACATTGAGGTATTCGGTGAGAATTTGCCGCTTGCTGAGCTGGCGCTCGAGCTTGCCGGCCAGGGCGGCTTCCTTGAGCTTGCGGATCAAGGTGATGTCCTGGCTCAGAAACACCGTTCGGGCCAGCTGCTGGGTGATCGTGCTGGCGCCTTCTTCGACCGAGCGCTGGGTGATGTTGCGCACCAGGGCGCGGCCGATGCCGACCGGATCGATGCCGTTATGCCGGTAGAAGCGGCGGTCCTCGGCGGCGATGAAGGCCTGCTCCACCAGCGTGGGCAGGGACTCGGGGGTGAGTTTTTCGCGGGTGGCCGGTCCGATCTTCTGGATCACCTCGCCATCGGCCGAGAGGATCGTGAGCGTGCCGGGGCGGTTGAAGCTGCCGACGCGGCGCGCATCGGGCAGCAGCGCGTCGATGCCACTGACCAAGGCCGCCTGGCCCAGGGCAACACCAACGCCAACCAGGGCTGCGGCGCTCGCCGTGCGCTTCCAACCCAGGGTTGCGGGTGGCTGTGGCGCGGCGGTTTTGCCCAAGTCAGCTCAGCTGCGTGGCCACCAGGTCGCTGTGGCCGATCGCCAATGCGGTCACTAGCATGCCCAGCACCAAAAAGGGTTGGGCACTGGCCTGATATTTGACGTCAAAGGCCACCGGATCACGCAGCAGCCAGATGTCCTGGAAGGTCATCTGCGGCACGATCAACAGCACCAGCAGCACCGCGGCAAAGTGCTGGCCGATGGCGATCAGCACGGCCACCATCGCGAGCTGAAACAGATCGATCATGCCGGCGCTGATCCAGCTGGCCTTCTCAATCCCGAACACGACCGGCAGGCTCTGCAGACCCAGGGTGCGGTCGCCCTCGACGCTCTTGAAGTCGTTGACCACGGCAATGCCCAGGCCCGCCAGCGAGTAGGCCAGGGTCAGGATCGCGGTGGTCCAGGTGAGCTGGCCAAACAGGGCCTGGCCCGCCCACCAGGGCAGGGCGATGTAGCTCGCCCCCAGGGCGTAGTTGCCCAGCCAGCCGTTCCGCTTGAGCTTGAGCGGCGGCGCCGAATAGATGAAGCTGACCAACGAGCCGCCCAGGGCCAGCAGCAGCAGCACCGGCGTGCTGTGACCGGCCCAGACATCGAGGCCATAGGCCACGCCCAGGCCCGCCAGCAGCAGAATCCAGATCTGAGCTTTGACCTGTCCCAAAGGAATTGCCCCTGAAGGGATCGGCCGGTAGGGCTCGTTGATCGCGTCGATCTCGCGGTCGTAGTAGTCGTTGATGGTCTGGGTGTAGCCCGCCAGCAGCGGACCGCTCATCACCATGCAGGCCACTGCCGCCAGCACATCGCCCAGGCGCCAGTGGTAGTTGCCTGAGGCGGCAGCACCACAGATGACCCCCCAGATCAAAGGGATCCAGGTCACCGGCTTCATCAACTGGAGCCGGATCTTCCAGATGTTGGAGGTTTCGCTGGCACCCTTCATGCCCAGCAGCTGCCGGGCAGAGGCGCCTGTTGCGGCCTCGGGGTTGGGGCTGTTGGTCAAGACGCTCAGGCGGGGGTGATCTCGTCTTCGAAGAACCACGCCTTGGCGCCGTTAGCGAGCTCAACCACCACGCCGACGCCCTTGCCATCGACCGTGCGGAACCCGCTCACCGTGGCGGTGGCATCAGCCTTGAGGGCCTCGACCATCTCAGCGGGGATGCGATCACGCACGCGAGTGATCCGCACCTTGGCGCCGATGGTGATGCTCGCTGGGGTGGCAGCCTGGGACATGGCCGGCGCGACTGGAAAGTGGCGCCACCCTAACCCGCCTGACGCCTGCGCCCATGGCCTGCAAACGGATCATTCCCTGCCTCGATGTGGCCGATGGCCGGGTCGTCAAGGGGGTGAATTTTGTGGGTCTGCGCGATGCCGGTGATCCGGTCGAGCTGGCCTGCCGCTACAGCGCCTCCGGCGCCGACGAGCTGGTGTTCCTTGACATTGCCGCCAGCCACCAGGGCCGCGCCACCCTGGTCGATCTGGTGCGCCGCACTGCCGAGGCGGTGACCATTCCGTTCACGGTGGGGGGTGGCATCAGCAGTGTTGACGGCATCACCGAACTGCTGCGTGCTGGCGCCGACAAGGTGAGCCTCAACTCGTCGGCGGTGCGTGAGCCGCAGTTGGTGACTCGCGGGGCGGAGCGCTTCGGCTGCCAGTGCATTGTTGTCGCCATCGATGCGCGCCGCCGCGCCGGGGATGGCGGTTGGGATGTCTATGTCAAGGGCGGGCGCGAGAACACCGGCCTCGATGCCATCGCCTGGGCTCAGCAGGTGGTGGCGCTGGGGGCGGGCGAGATCTTGCTCACCTCCATGGATGGTGATGGCACCCAGGCCGGCTACGACCTTGAGCTGACCCGTGCGGTGGCCGATGCCGTTGAGGTGCCGGTGATCGCCAGCGGCGGTGCTGGTTGCATCGACCACATTGCCCAGGCGCTGGCGGCTGGACCGTCAGGGGGGCATGCCTCGGCGGCGCTGCTGGCGTCACTGCTGCACGACGGGGTGCTGACCATCGAGCTGATCAAGGAAGATCTGCTGGGACGCGGTTTGCCGATCAGGCCCCTGCTGCAGGCGGGCTGATCGCGCTCGCGCAGTCTCGATCGTTACATTGTTGGCTCTGTTTGCTGCCCGTTCAGGCCTGCGGTGACTGCTCTGCTCTTGCTGCCATCGGGTCTGCTCAGCGCTATCGCCCTGTCGATCGTTGTGGTGATCGTGGCTCTGGTGGCCTGGGCCCTGCAGTTGATTCAGGCGGCCACAGATCGCCAGGAGTTTTCGTTGATGCTGGCTGGTTGCATGGTCTGCTCTGCGGCTGTGGGGCTGGCCACGGTGATGGTGATCACGTTCACCAGCCCGGCGCGCCTTGATGCCCAGGGCCTCGCTTTGCTGCAGGCGCAAAGCGCCCAGTGGAGCGATCCGATCGATCAGCTCAGCCAACCGCTGTGACGCGGTTTGAGCCCGGCGATGCTGCGGCCGTTGAGGATCTTTTTGATGCGGTAGCCCCGCGTTACGACCAGCTCAATGATCTGTTGAGCCTGGGTCTGCATCGCCTCTGGAAGCGACAGGCTCTGGCGTGGGTGGATCCCCAGCCCGGCCAGCGCTGCCTTGATCTGTGCTGCGGCACTGGCGATCTGGCCCTGTTGCTGGCGGCCAGAGTCCGCCCAGGTGGCACCGTGCTTGGCCTTGATGCTGCCGCCGCTCCGTTGCAGCAGGCAGAGCGCCGCGGCCGCTGCCGACCCTGGCTGCCGCTGCAGTGGCAGCAGGGCGATGCCCTGGCCACCGGCCTTACCGATGGCTGGGCCGATGGGGCTGTGATGGCCTATGGCCTGCGCAATCTGAGCGATGCCGCGGCTGGGCTCGCCGAGCTCAGGCGTGTGCTGCGGCCTGGGGGCCGCGCCGCCGTGCTCGATTTCAACCGGCTCGAGGATCGCAGTGGTCAGTTCGGTGCTGCCGCCGCCGCCGCTTTTCAGCGGCTCTACCTGCGGCAGGTGGTGGTGCCGGTGGCGCGCCGCGCCGGCCTGGAGGAGCATTACGCCTATCTGGAAGCCAGCCTGGCGCGCTTTGCCACAGGCCGTGAGCAGGAGCAGCTGGCCCGCTCGGCGGGCTTTCGCCATGCCGAGCACCGGCCGCTGGCGGGCGGGCTGATGGGGCTGTTGCGCCTGCAGGCTTAGCCCACGCAGACGCGATCACGACCGCCGGCTTTGGCGGCATACAGCCTCTGATCGGCCTGTTTCAGCAGGTGTTCGATCTGCTGATGCCGTTCGTCGGCTGGTGCGCTGACGTCTTGGTGGCTCAGCCGCACCGATGCCACGCCGATGCTCATGCTCACCACAGCGGCCACTGGGCTGGCTGCATGCTCGATCTGACGCCCGCGCAGGTCTTGCAGCAGCCGCTCTGCCATGGCCGCGGCCTGAGCGCCAGTGACCCCGCTCCAGAGCAGCACGAACTCTTCCCCGCCGTACCGCGCTGCGCAGTCACGCCCATCGCGCACCTGCGCCTTGAGCCGCTGGGCAACCTGCTGCAGGCAGCAGTCCCCCGCTTGATGGCCGTAGTGATCGTTGTAGAGCTTGAAGTGGTCGATGTCGATCAGGGCCACGGCAAGATCGCCACCGCCTGCAGCAGCCAGTCGCTGCCACTGCTCGCGCAGCAGCGCATCGAAGTGGCGCCGGTTGGCGAGGCCCGTGAGGCTGTCGGTTTGGCTCAACTGGCGCAGTCGCGCATTGGCCTGGGCCAGCTCATCGGTGCGTTCGCTGACGGTGCGTTCGAGCGAGTCGGCCAGTTGTGCCAGCTGGCGGCTGGTGCGTGAGCGGGTGTTGCTTACCACCAGCACCACCAGCCCGACAAACAGGGTCGTGGCAAGGGTGAGCTCAAGCAGTTCCTGCGATTCAAGCCCGCTGAAGCTCTGCAGCAGCTTCGCGTCTTGATCGGGCGGTAGCGACAGGCCAAGCGCCAGCACCACATTGGCGGTGGTTGCCGCGGCAGGGCTGAAGCGCAGCGCGCCCCACAGCGTGAGCGGCAGCAGCAGGGTCAAGGGGCGCAGCGCCAGCACCTTGATCACGCCAAGGTTGATCGTCAGAGCTGCCAGCAGGCAGCCCAGCAGGAGCAGCAGAAATTCGGGCCGCTGCAGCTCCCGTAGCCGCGGTGCCGCCGGCCGTCCTATCCAACACAGCAGGGCGGGTGCCAACACGATCACCCCGGCAATCTCGCTGCCCCACCAGCCAAGGGCGTCGCCCTGCAGCGACCAGTCGCGCAGCTCGGGCAGAACCAACGCTGCCATCAGGGTGCTGAGCAGCGCCGTCAGGGCGGCCGCTGCCAGAAATGCCAGCAGGTTCCGCAACGTCGCCAGCAGGTCCTGTCCGCGCATCCACCAAGGTGCCAGTGCCGCCATCAGAGCGGTGGCGCAGGCGTGAGTCAGGCCGACCACCAGCACGCTGGGGCTGAAGAGCGCTGCCGTGCTCGGCTGGCTCAACAACGTGCCCAACACCGGGATGGGCACCGCCCACAGCCCGATCCTCAGGGCCAGCGCTGCACTGAGACCAGCTGGCAACCACAGCTCTGCAAGGGCGGTGTCACGGGGACCGCTCAGGCCGCTGAGCAGGGCCAGCACCGCATAGGCGACGCTGGCGCTGAGCACAAGCCTCAGATGGGCGCCAGGCTTAAGCTCGATGGCGCGGGGCACAGGTGCAGCTGGACTGGTACGGGCTGCTTCCACCTTGGCCAGAAAGGCCGCAGGAGACAATGGCGCCAGCGGGCCAGCGGTTGTGCATTTTCAGGACATCATCTCGACCCTCAATCGCTATTGGGCCGAGCAGGGCTGCCTGATCCTGCAGCCTTATGACACCGAAAAAGGTGCCGGCACGATGAGCCCCCACACGGTGTTGCGGGCGATCGGCCCCGAGCCCTGGGCCGTCGCCTACCCCGAACCCTGCCGCCGTCCCACCGATGGCCGCTATGGCGAGAATCCCAACCGGGCCCAGCACTATTTCCAGTACCAGGTGCTGATCAAACCCAGCCCAGACGGCATTCAGGAGACCTACCTGGCCTCGCTGGAGGCGCTGGGCATTCGCGCGGCTGACCACGACATTCGCTTTGTCGAGGACAACTGGGAGTCGCCGACCCTCGGGGCCTGGGGCGTGGGTTGGGAGGTGTGGCTCGACGGCATGGAGGTGACCCAGTTCACCTACTTCCAGCAATGCGGCGGCCTCGATTGCCGGCCGGTGTCGATCGAGATCACCTATGGCCTTGAGCGCCTGGCGATGTACTTGCAGGATGTCGAGAGCATCTGGGAGCTGGCCTGGGACGGCAAGCGCAGCTACGGCGACATCTGGCTGCCGTTTGAAAAGGGCCAGTGCACCTACAACTTTGAGGCGTCCAACCCCGAGCGGCTGCAGCAGTTGTTTGCCCTCTACGAGGCCGAGGCTGCCGATCTGATCAAGGCGGGTTTGCCGGCACCCGCTCTGGATTATGTGCTCAAGTGCAGCCATACCTTCAACCTGCTGGAAGCCCGCGGCGTGATCTCGGTGACCGAGCGCACCGCCACGATCGGCCGCATTCGCGACCTGGCGCGGCAGGTGGCTGAAGCCTGGCTGGCCGAGCGCAAGGCCCTGGGCTTTCCTCTGCTCGGTGCGGATCAACATGCTGCGTCGGCCGCCGTCACCGCATGACCAACGCGATCAAGAACCTGCTGCTGGCGCTGGTGTTGCTGGCCGGTGGCTTTCAGGTGGGCCGCATGGCTGAGCGGGCCACCTTGCCCTGCAAGGTGCAGCCCCTGTCGCGTCTGATGGCGCCGCTGCTGGGCAAGCAGATGCCCAGCAAGGAGCTGTGTGATCTGATTCTCAAGATCCCTCAGTTCTGAGCGATTGGCCGCCACGGCATCGCCCAGCTAATTGCCGCTGTCGGGCGGTGGTGGGATCGCGGCCGCCGGGCCGTCGAGGGTGTTGCTGCAGAGCTGCAGCACGATCTTTTGCGCCACACTGCCGGCCTCCGGTGAGGCCCAGCGCTCCCAGGCGCCATCGACGCGCCAGGTGTTGCGCAGGCTGCTGCACTGCACAGCGATCGCTGTAGCTCCGGAACGCCGAGCTCCCACATCGGCCAGGGCCGGTTGCACCAGGGTGATGCGCACGCCGCCGGGGTGCAGCTGCCAACCGCTCCAGTCGACCAGGGTGTTGCTGAAACGCCGCCATTGCACCTGAGCGCTGCGCTCGCGCAGGGTCATGGCTGCCCGGTCGCGCCGTTCGCCTGGGCTCAGCAGCAGGGCGGCCTGGGCATAGGGATCAGCTGTCGGGTCGGGACCGGGGGTCAGGGCTGGCGCTGGTGCTGCTGCGGACTGGCGGCTGCTGGAGCTGGCTGCCGGCAACCGCAACCAGTGACCCACCAGTAACGCCTCAGGCTTCACTGCCGGATTGGCCCGCTGCAGCGCTGCCACCGTGGTGCCCTGGCGCAGGGCGATGGCCTCAAGGGTGTCGCCCGCGGTGATCTGCACAGCGTTCTGAGGCGGCGGCAGGCGAAGTGTTGCCCCCACCTGCAGCGCCAGAGGATCAAGACCCGGGTTGGCGCGCTGCAGTGCCGAGATCGTGGTGCCGTGGCGCAGGGCGATGGCCTCGAGGGTGTCGCCGTTTTGAATCACGACACTGCTTTGCGGTGCGGCGATCTGAGCCTGCACTGGAGCGCCTGAACCGCTCAGAATCGTCAGGCTCAGACCAGCGCTGACCGCAGCGATCAGCGTTCCTAGCTTGCCCATGCAGCCGTCGCGGGTGATGGGCTCAAAAGCTAAGGCCCTGCTGCTGGTTCTGTTCGTCGCGCTGTTGTGCTGGCGGGTTGGGTTGGCCTTGCTGCAGCCCAGTGGCCCTGGTGCGGCTGATCCGGCACAGTTGCTGGGCACGCGCGCGCAGCGCGAGCTGAGTCTGCAGGTTCGCCTGCTCGAGGATCCCAGGGGCAGTGCCGATGCTCAGCGCTGCAGGGCCCTGGGCCAGATCGAGCGTCCTACCAGCATCCGGGGCCGCATCGAGCTGAATGTCTCGCCTTGTCAGCCGTTGCAAGCGGGTTGGTTGGTTGAGGCCAGCGGCGTGCTGAGCCGCCCCCAGAGCGCGCCCCATCCACTGCTCGCAGGCCCTGCCGAGCGGTTGGCCAGGCAGGGGGTCTGGAGTCAGCTGCGGGTGTCGCAGGTGCAGGTGCTGGCACGGCCACAGGCACCGGTGGCTGAGCTGCGCCGGCGCATCGCCACGCGCCTGCAGCAGCAGGCCGGCCCCGTCAATGGCGGGGTGCTTTCGGCCCTGGTGCTCGGCAGTGCGGTGGTGCCGCTCCCTGATGCGGTGCGTCAGAGCTTCCGTGCTGCCGGGCTCTCACACGCGCTGGCGGCCTCAGGCTTTCATCTGAGTGTGCTGCTGGGGGCGGTGCTGGTGGTGGGACGGCGGCTGGCCCGTCCGCCGCGTCTGGCTCTGGCAGCCGCGGCGATGCTGTTGTTTCTGCTGCTGGCAGGCCCGCAGCCCTCGGTGTTGCGGGCCGTGGGTATGGGGGCCATCGCCCTGCTGTTGCTTGAAGGCGGGCGACGCAGCAGGCCTCTGTTGGTGCTGCTGATCACGGCCAGCGCTCTGTTGCTCTGGCGCCCCGACTGGCTGCTCGATGTGGGCTTTCAGCTCAGCGTGGCGGCGACGGCAGGTTTGATCCTCACCGCCCGACCGCTTGAGCAGGCCCTGGCCAGCCATGGGCCGCGTTGGCTGGCTGCCGCAGTTGCCGTGCCGCTTGCGGCCATGGTGTGGACCCTGCCGCTGCAGCTCTTGCACTTTGGCGTGGTGCCGCTCTATGCGGTGCCCGCCAACCTGCTGGCGGCGCCGCTGCTCACCCCGCTCACCCTGGCGGCCATGGCGCTGGCCCTTGTGGCTGTGCTGCTGCCGGCTGGCCTGCCGCTGTTGCTGCCACCGGTGGCGGCCCTGGCGGCCCTGCTGGTGCAGATCACCCAGTGGATGGCGGCGTTGCCCATGGCCCAGTGGCAGCTCGGGCGCCCCGAACCGCTGCTGGTGCTGCTGCTGGCTGGTGCCAGTGCGGCGTTGGCGCTGCCGCGGGTGCCTGGGCGTTGGCGCTGGGCGGCGGGTGGCGCGCTGCTGCTTGTGGCGGCACTGCATCTGGGTGCGTTGCGCGCCGATCAGCTGCTGCTGGTGCACCAGCAGCGGGGCTTGCAGGCCTCCGATCTTTTGGTGGCGCGGCACCAGGGGCGTGCAGCGCTGATCAGCAAGCGCGCCGATCGCGCCAGCTGCCTGCAGGCGGCGCGTCTGGCCCAGGGGTTGGGGATTCAGCGTTTTGACTGGGCCCTGTTGTTTGATCCGATCGCGCCTGAAGAGCCCAGCTGCTGGCAGCGTCAGGCGGGTTTGGTGCAGCCGTCTGAAGCACAAAGCGCGCCGCTGCTGCCCGGGCAGCGGCTGGTGAGCCCGGGGCTTGAGGCCACCCCTCTGGCGGTTGAAGCCCAGGCCTTCGCCCTGCGCATTGGTGATCGTCACTGGCTGCTGCTGCCCGATCGCCAGTCGCTGTGGGCCTGGCAACAGGGTGCAGGCGAACCACCATCGCCTGCGTCATGGCAGGGGCTCTGGCTCGGCTTCAAGCCATCGGCCTCAGAGCGCCGCCAGCTCGATGCCGTTGGCCAAGGAGCCCTGCAGCGCTGGTTCAGCGGCTCGGCAGCGCGTCGCCGTTGGCGTGGCTGGTGGGCAAGCGGTCCCAGCGGGTCCCTGCTCTGGAGCGGCGGCGGCAGCCGGCAACTGGCCGGGGGTTAGCTCGGGGCCGGTCGATCCTTAAAGTGCCTGGAGCCTGCGGGCTGTTCCTGGTGCGGATCGCCGCCTCGTGGCGATCAGGCTGAGGGGCCATGGAGAGGTGGCTGAGTGGTCGAAAGCGAACGACTCGAAATCGTTTGAAGGGCAACCTTCCGTGGGTTCGAATCCCACCCTCTCCGTATTCAGAAGGTCCCGC
>Ga0163212_1001331_pt1 | contig 10893 bp, 11 predicted proteins | sample Malawi_45m_30L_FD_113532 | JGI IMG/M metagenome (GOLD analysis project Ga0163212, IMG submission 113532) | Freshwater microbial communities from Lake Malawi, Central Region, Malawi to study Microbial Dark Matter (Phase II) - Malawi_45m_30L | ecosystem: Environmental > Aquatic > Freshwater > Lake...
CCACATGAAACCCTTATAATCGGTAGGTACAACATAAAATTGTAACGGTTCTTCAACGGCAACCTCAACGCGCCGTTTGAATGCTACAATCTTTGGATCAGCAGCAAATGTTGCATTATTCATAATTAAATTATAGGGGCTTGCGCCCCTATATCCTAGTCGGCAGAGTTACGGATAAAATCCGAGATAGCACGCAGTGCACTCTTGTTCGCTTTAGTAAGCGAGTCTATATCATTCTCAGATAGTTTGAGCGCAGCACCAATAAAATCAGCGTGAACATCTTTTTTTACTGGAGTCTCACCGTTCTTGGTTTTATATTCTTTTGCAACATAAACTTTTTCACGCGAAAGTTTAGCTACAATAGACCGAACTGATTTACCCATCGCTGCTGCAATAGCGTCAACGGTTACACCAGCTTGATAATCTGATACAATCTTCGCAGTTTGTTCCGGGCTATAGTTAAGGGGTTTGGCTGTTGCCATTTTGATTACTCCTCTGTGTTGATCGAGTATTAATTATAGGCGGCTTTGGCTAGTGTGTCAAGTAAAAAATTCTGCCGCTTGTCTGCTCTAGCTACCATTGGTCAGTTTACCTTTAATTATAATCTATAATATAAAATTTATATTATATTATAAATTATAATATAAAATTTAAATTATAGAATTTATAATATACTGGGGCGGTTTTGAGACTGTTATAATACTTATAACCTAGGGGCCCACCCGCACGCGTACTACAATAAAAATTTTCAAAAACGCTAGGGTGCCAAATCCAGGCTTGAAAAAAATTAACTGCTATGATATAATCAAAACTAATAAATTGGAAGGGATATGCATGAATTATAGAACCATTTTTATCTGCATTTTAGGGATTTTTCCTTTTATATCATGGGCACAACCCCCAAATTTACGCATGATGAATAAACCAGTGCCATGCGGAGATTTTGGACAAATCATGGCCACGGTCACAGGTAAAGATTGGCGGGAAATACCAATCTGGCGTGGCGGACCGAATGAAATGGGTAATCAAACTGTGTTATTTTTCAACAATGAAAAGACCAGTTGGACCTTGGTTGAATATCGAGGCGGCTTAGGCTGTGTGTTAGGTTCAGGAGAAACCAGCCAGCTCAGTGATCAACTTAGGTTTGAGGCTAGGTAGGATTTCAATGAGCACAAACCTACCAGCTGAAACCCTACATATATCACCTGAAGCGCTTGAGGTAGCTAATTGTTATCTAACAACAAATAGTTCTAAACTTGTTGCAGAGGAGCTCAACCTACCGCTTGACAGGGTATGTGAAATTTTAGCTCGCGGTGAAGTGCGTGGTTATATTGATCGCGTATTTTTTGATACAGGCTACAACAACCGCTTTCTTATGCGACGTGCCATGGACGCGGTTATCAAGCGTAAATTTGAGGAGTTGGAAGAAGCTGGGGTTGGGTCAGGAAAAGATATTGCAGACCTCTTACATCTTAGCCATAAAATGAGCATGGACCTCTTAGATCGTGAAATACAGCTACAGAAACTGCGCACTGAAAGTGCACCACAAAAGCAGGTAAACGTCCAGATTAACGATGATGGCACTAAGTACTCACAGCTAATACACAAATTAATTAGTGGAGATGTTTAGTGCTAACGGTTAGTAGACCTGATATCGATTGTGAAACAATTGCAGATTATCCAGCAAGTACCAGATTTATAAAGTTGCCTATTGATAACTACCTTAAACTATTGGGAATGTATGAAACTATCAACAGACCCCAAATCGCACTAATCAATGCTGTCAACAGTCCACAGTATAGATTTGTTTGCGCAGCACTTGCTAGACGATTAGGCAAAACTTATATAGCTAATATTATAGGTCAATTAGTTACACTAGTGCCGCACTGTAATGTACTTGTTATATCGCCCAACTATAGTTTAAGTAGTATTAGTTTTGAGCTGCAGCGTCGCCTAATTAAACACTTTGACCTCGAAGTACAGCGTGATAACTTAAAGGACAAAGTTATTGAGCTAGCTAATGGTAGTACTATTCGTATGGGATCTATTACCACAGTTGACAGTACTGTAGGTCGCAGCTATGATCTTATAATATTTGATGAAGCTGCACTATCAGAGCATGGTGAGCGTGCTTTTAACGTAGCATTGCGCCCTACATTAGATAAAGCTAATAGTAAGGCTATATTTATATCGACGCCACGCGGTCGTCAAAACTGGTTTAGTCAGTTCTATAACCGTGGATTTGATAGTGAGTTTAAGGAGTGGATTAGCATACAAGCCGACTACAATGAAAATACCCGAATTAGTGCTAGTGACATCCTAGAAGCACGTAGGTCAATGCCTCGGGCAGAGTTTGAGCAAGAATATTTAGCTAGTTTTACCAGCTACTTGGGTCAGATCTATGAGAGCTTTTTACCTGAACACGTCCTAGAAGAACTACCACCTACAATACGCGGCGAGTGTTTTGCTGGCTGCGATCCAGGCTACAGAGACGCTACAGCTTTTGTTGTAGTAGTTTATGATCCAGCTACGGAGTACTACTGGGTTGTCCACGACTACTGTGAAGCAGAGCGCAGCACTGCGCAGCATAGTGAGCATTTTCATAAGATAATTGACCAGCACAGTCCAGAGGTAATATTTATAGACAGTGCTGCAGCACAATTTAGTAGTGATCTTGCCTATACCTATAATATATCAACTACTAAAGCTAAAAAAGATGTATTACCTGGCATTGCCTACCTACAAACAATTATACAGCAAGGAAGACTGCGTGTGCTTAAACATTGCGAACATGTACTAGCTATGATTGATCAATATCGTTGGGATGATCGTGAGGGGTTAGTGCGTGAACGTCCTAAACATGATCGGCATAGTCATATAGCAGATGCATTACGGTATGCCATATACAGCTATGTGGTATAAAAAAATAGTGTTGACTTTTACTGTGCTTTTGGTATAAAATAGCTAAAATGTACTAATAGTAAAATTTTATGGCTATAAATACCAATAAAAGAATCGCCGTTAAGTGGATCAGAGACAAGGCTAAAAGCGCCTATGAAAAACAATCACACTGCTATATATGTAACAGTACTCAAGACTTAGAATTACATCATCTACACAGTATTACCTATCTCCTAGAGATCTGGGCAAAAAAGCATGGTTATGATGTTAGTACTGATGAGGGCATACTTAGTGTTCGTGACGAGTTTATTAGCAGTCACCGTGAACAGGTATATGATTTAGTCTATACACTATGTAATAGGCATCATGTACAACTGCACGGAATCTACGGTAAAAGTCCGTTACCTAGCTCGGTTGCTAAACAACAACACTGGATACAATTACAGCAGGAAAAACATAAGAGCGGTTTGAGTAATTATCGAGGTAGCGTACCCCAGTCCGGTCTGTTTAGCGAATTTACAGGAGGCGGCGGTGGCATTAGAAAGATTTCGCAGTTGGATTCGTGAAAAACTAAATCCAGCTCAACCGGTAATAGCAAGGGAAGAAGGCAGTAGTGTACACAGTACACAGCGCATTATAACTTATAGAAACGCTTTTCGTAATATTGACAGCGTAAACAGAGCAGTTAATATGGTAGTTAGTGCGTGTAGTTCACTAGACTATGATATTAAAGATAAAATACATGATGGTGTAGTTAACGGTATACGTCAAAAAACATTAAACACACTACTAAACTTTCGTCCAAACCCCTATCAAAGTGCACAAGATTTTCGTCGTGAGCTGTTTAAAGACCTCTTACTAGATGGAAATGCATTTGTACATTTTGATGGTACATTTATGTACCACCTACCAGCAGACAATGTTGATATACTAACAGACCCTAGAACTTTTATTCGTGGCTACAAGTATAATAGCGGCGTAACTTTTTCAGAGCAAGATGTTTTTTACTTTAAAGATATTAACAGTACGAGCATCTATCGTGGATGTAGCCGACTTGAATCATGCTTAGACAATATTAATATACTCTACAGCATGCAGGAGTTTCAGCAACGGTTTTTTGAAAATGGCACAATTTTTGGACTGGTACTCACCAGTGAGAATACTCTAAGTCCGCAGGCTAAAGAAAAAACACTAGCCTACTGGCAGCAGCGATATAATGCTAAAAATGGCGGACGCAGACCAATTATACTTGACAGTGGACTAAAGCCATATAAACTACAAGATCAAAAGTTTAGTGACCTAGATTTTGATGTAGCTATACGTACACATACCGAGCGTATAATGACTAATATAGGTGTTCCGCCTGTATTGTTGATGGGAGGTAACAATGCTAACATTGCTCCTAATTTGCGCTTATTTTACCTAGAAACAGTATTGCCAATTGTTAGATTGTATATTTCTAGCCTGGAGCGATATTTTGGATATGATGTAGAAGCAGTAACCAGCAGTGTTAGTGCGCTACAGCCAGATGTAGGTGAAACAGCAAAGTATCACAGCACACTAGTTAATGGTGGAATTATTACACCAAATGAAGCTAGACAAGAATTACGGTATCCTAAACTTGAGGGTCAGGATACAATAAGAATACCTGCTAACATAGCAGGTTCAGCAGCCAATCCATCGTTGGGTGGTAGGCCTAGTACTACAAGGGAGTAATATGACTAAAAAAATCGATAAATTACTCTATTTAAGCAGCAAGTTTACCGCTAGTAACGAATCCGAAGATAATATTTATATTGAAGGATATGCTAGCACAGTAGACCGTGATAGACAAGGTGATGTTATTCCTATGAAGGCATGGAATGAGGGGTTAAGTAATTACCTTAAAAATCCAATTATACTAGCCTATCACAACCATCAAATGCCTATTGGCAAGATGGTAGAACATAAAGTTACTGACCAAGGATTATGGGTGCGTGCCCAGATTCCTCAGGAAGTAGGTGATGTTTACAAGCTGATTAAAAAGGGTATCTTAAGCGCGTTTAGTGTAGGATTTAGAGTTCGTGATGCTGATTATGACAGCGTCTCAGAATCTTTTCTTATCAAAGAATTGGAGTTACATGAAATTAGTGTAGTTTCAATACCAGCTAATCAAAACACACTATTTAGTTTAGCCAAGGCATTTGACAATGCCACAGAGTTTGAGTTATATAAACAGCAATTTGCACCAGCGCCAGTGGAATCAGCTAAAAAGCTTGATACACCAAAAGCAGCAAAAAGCACAACAAAAGAGGAATGGGACATGGATCCAAAAGAGTTAGAAAAGTTACTAGCAGATGCTGCTGCTAAAGCTGCTGAGCAAACTGCTAAGGCTGTACTAGAAGCACAAACAAAAGCTGCTGAAGAAGCACAGCGTAAAGTTCGAGAAGAAGAAGCCTTACAGGCCAAAATTAAGGCTGCTGTAAGTGCAGTTACTCCACAAGCACCCGTAGTACAAACAGTTGATACAGGTGCAGAACGTCTACTTAGCGATATTGAAAAGCGCCTAGACGATCAAGCCACAGAGCACAGAACAGCTCTTGAGGGTCTTGAGGCTGCTATCAAAGAAAAAGCGAAAGAACTAGAAGCACTACAAAGCAAAAGTGGTGAACTAGAGGCAATACAGCGTAGTCGTATGCAATTTGCCGAGCCTAGTACTCCAGAAATTGCCTATGCCGATAAGGAAAAAGCCGTTTTAGTTAGCAAAATCTTACGCAGACCAATGCAAGATACCAAGTTTGGTAAGCAATTGCTAGAAAAAGCAGCTGCTAGTTTTGGTGCACGAGAGCGTGGACCAACACATGCTACCACAAACATGCAAGAATTATATGAAACTGAAGTCAGCCTAACACTAGAAAACGAAATGCGTCGCCAACTAGTTGTAGCTGGTGCTATGCGTACTACAACTATGACTACTCCAGTTATGCGTATTCCAGTAAATCCAGACACTCAAGATAACGCTGATTGGGTTATCGGTGCAGGAGCTAGTGAGCGCTTAGTGTATGGTTCAGCTGCTAGCAGTGGTACAGCTCGTACACATACACTAAAAGAAGTAGTACTAACAGCGTATAAACTAGCTACAAAAGAATTTATTGCATTTGAAGAAGATGAAGATAGCCTAATCCCAGTACTACCACTAGTACGTGATGCTCTAAGCCGTCGTATGGCAAAAGCACTAGACAAGGCTATGTTAATTGGTGCAGCCGGTGCTAGCGATCCTATTAAGGGTATTGCTACATATGATCCAACAGGTGTTGCAGCTCGTGGCGTCGATATTAGTGCAGGCGAAAAACTAACAGTTGCTAAAGTTATGGCAGCTCGTAAAACACTAGGTGCATGGGGTCTAACACCAAATGAACTAGTTATTTTTGTTAGCACACAGGGTTACTATGAATTGCTAGAGGATAGTAACTTCTTAACAATTGATAAAGCTGGTCCAAACGCTACACTATTTACAGGTCAAATTGGTAGCGTTGGAAATACACCAGTATTAGTAAGCCCAACAGTTCCAACAGCTACTCCAGCTGCTGACGAATTAGTTGCAGTTATCGTTAATCCACGTAACTTCCTAGTAGGACAACATCGTGGTATGCGTTTAGACAGTGACGATGAAGTAATTAATCAACGCAGTGTACTAGTAGCAAGCTTGCGTATTGGCATGACACAACTATCAACAGTTGATGGTAATGGTGTTGCCTGCGTGCGTTACGTAGCTTAATTAGTTGTACAGGCAGGACTCTTGTGAGTCCTGTCTCTAAAGCCCAGTAGATTGGGTTTTAGAGACATTTTAAAAAGGTAAACTATGGCTGTTAATTTAATTACAAAAGCAGAATGCAAAGCTTATTTGGGAATTACTACCAGCAATAGAGACGCTGAAATAGATCTATTGATACCTAAAGTAAGCAAACTAGTACAGACCTATTGTCGCAGAGGTCTAACAGAATATGCTAGCGCCAGTGTGTTTACACAGTACAGCGAGGGCGGTGTAGATAAAATTATCTTACAAGAAACGCCGGTTGTAAATATAATTAGTTTTAGCAATAGTACGGATTATGGTCAAAATTATACTAATCTAGAACAATATACAGATTGGGTTTTAGGTAAAGATCAATGTATTTATCCACTTAACACATATAAATATTTTGACTACTACTTAAACGGTTATAAAGTAGAATATTTTGGTGGATACGACGAATTACCAGACGATATAGAGCTAGCAGTATTAGATCTTGTAGAATACTACATGAAAAATAATAGTGCAGTACATGTTAACAGAGACGTTACTCCTAACGTAACTCAGATAAATTATGTAACGAGTAGTAACTTTCCAGCACATATTAAACGTGTGCTAGACCAGTATGTGGCGGATTATACATAATGGCGTACTATTCGCCCATATGGTTTAGACGATTGGTAAAAGAAGATCATATAAACATTAAAAAGTATTTGATGAAACGTGAAAATGATTTTCGAGGATATGTAGATAGCATTGTACCATTCGTACTATGGCTTGATATTGGAACTATACGTGAACGAGTTATTAATAAAAACAAGCCTTGGTTTGAGGAATTAGCACAGGCAGTTTTTAGCAATAGCGAAAAAGCAAAAGACACAAATATCGTTATTGATATAATTGATAGAGCGTATATAGATACTATTAATGCCTTTGCTAATAGTCCTAGATATGAAACAATAGACCAGGATAGTCTTGAAGATAGATTAACATTATTAAGTAGTGCAGGGCTTGGGAATGTAAGACGCCAATTAAATAGTCAATTTAATAAACCTCTTATAATATCTAATGTGACCAAAACCAATAAATCAGTAATGGTCATATTTCCAGGATTTAAAACCCTAGACTTTGGTAGAGTATTTAAAACAGCTCTAACAAAAATAGTAAACGAATCTAGTACATTAAGCGACCAAGCAGACGAAATTTCCAACATATCGGAAAGAGAAAGATTCCTTAGTTTTGTTAACGCAAACTTTAGAACCTTGCAGAACATTGGGCATATTGAGGTTGATGTAATATCTAAAACGCAAAGATTTGTTAAACGTGGCCAAAACAGTCCAAAACTACTACAAGCATTAGTTAGTATTCCAGAAAATGACCCGGCAGCATTTCAAAAGTTACAATTAGATTTTTCTAAACAAACTGGACAAGCAGAGTCCAGAATTAAAATTAGAAAAAACTTTGATCGTGGCAAATTAGTTTTTGAAATGTTAATTGAACATGGATTAAGCGTAGGTATACCAGAAAGTCAGAAAGACAATAATTATAAGGCTGGGCTAGAACGAGCATTTTCAATTGGATCTGGTCTGACGGCTCAATTAAGAAGTAAAATATCAAAACTTGCCCAAATATTTGTCGAGCTAGAAACTTCTAAAAGTATGAGGCAACATATAGTAGATACTATAAAGAGCGCCTTGACTAAAAATCCTATTGTTAAATACAATAAACAAACCACTATTACAGAAATCACACAGTTAGTAACATCAAAGGTAAAATTAAAAAATAAAGCAAAAGTCTCTCAAACATCGGAACCTCGTTCAGTTAATAAAACTAAGCCGCAACCAATAGTACAGCCAGATAATCTACTATCTTTACAAAAGTTACTTAACGCTAGTTTAGTTCAACAGATAAAACAAAATATGGGTACTGGCGGCAGACGTGACATACTTAACCTACGCAGCGGCAGATTTGCTGAAAGCGTTAGAGTAGACAGATTAAGTGAAAGCAGAGCTGGAGCAATTACAGCGTTTTATACATATATGCGTAATCCATATGCTACTTTTAGTGGTGGTGGCAAACAACAATATCCGCGAAGTAGAGATCCTAAATTGCTAATTTCTCGGTCAATTAGAGAGCTGGCTCAAACTATAACACAACAGCGGTTAAGAGCAGTATTAATATGACAAAACGTACACAAATAGTTCAAGCTCTAGCTGAAACTATCAAAAATACTGTTAATGGAGGTAGCCCATATATAACTAATTTGCAAGGTCAGTGCTTTGCCAAGTTAAAATTTTGGGACGAAGTAAATGATTTTCCTAGTGTTTTTGTAACACCAGGCACTGAAACGCGCGACTACTTATTAAGCGATTTTGCTTGGGGCATGCTAGGTGTTTGCGTAAAAGTTTATTGTAAAAGCGAAGATAATGCACAAGAACAACTTGAACAACTACTAGCTGACCTAGAAACTTGTATAGACAACAACCGTCAACTAGTTTACGATTCAACTACAGGTTATACAACAACCGAAATTTTGATAGCCTCTATAACTACTGATGAGGGGCTCTTAGCTCCCTATGCAGTTGGTGAAATTAACTTACAGGTCCGCTATCAGATCATGTAAGCAATCATGCTAGTATGCTTATAGCAGATAAATATCTTGTAAAAGCTGTCTAGCATCTAATAAAAAAGGAAGAGATATGGCTTTAAATTTAATTCGTAACGCTAGAGTATTCTTTACACTTAATGTAGATGCTACAACTGGCGTAGTAGGTACTACAGGTTTTAATACAACAAACACTCGCGAAATTCAGGTATTAGACGGACTAAGTGTTAGTCAAACTACTACTAGTGAAACTGTTACTGTAAATGAAGCTGGTACAACTCCAGTTCGTGGTCAACGCCAATTTAACACTGCACTAGAGCCTGTAGAAATTAGTTTTAGCACATACATGCGTCCATACTTAAATCCTAATGGTGCTGGTGCAGGTGACGATACGGTTGATGCTGAAGAAGATGTACTGTGGAATGCATTTGCTACTGGTAAGACTAGTGGTACAGATGCTTGGTCAGCTCCCGGAAGTGCTACACCATATAGTACACTTACAATGGCACAAAGTGGTCAAAATCAATTAAAAACTTTTGGCATGATTGTTATTTTGGACAAGACAGCATACGTTATCGATAATTGCGCTTTAGATCAAGCAACTATTGATTTTGGCTTAGACGCTATTAGTACTATTGCTTGGACAGGTCGTGGTACAGTAATGCGTAATCTAGAAATTACTGCGGATAAACCAGCACTATTTAGCACTGCTATTACTTTTGGTGGTGGTGTTATTACTGGCACAGCAAAAAATAGAAATACTACCGCATCTTTCTTAGCTAATAAATTAAGTACAGTTGAATTAAGCAGTATGTCAACGGGTGGTGTTTATGGTACTGGCGGTGGTGCTGCAAAAACTTTTGCTCTTGCATTAACTGGCGGAAGTATTACACTAGCTAACAATATTACTTATCTAACACCAGCTAATTTAGGTGTTGTTAACAAGCCATTTACTTATTTTACAGGCACACGTGCTGTAAGTGGTACATTAAATTGCTATTTAAAAACAGGTACAGGTGCTAGCCCATTCAAAAGTGCAGAATTACTAGACTATATGTTAGACGATAGTACTAATGTAGAGCCATCATTTGCATTAACCCTACACGTTGGTGGTGGCAGCGCAGTAAAACCACGCGTTACATTAACTATGCCTAGTGTTGTGTTACAAATTCCAACACTTAACACAGAACAGTTAGTATCTACAACTATTAACTTTACAGCTCAAGGTCTAACAAGCGGTGCGTTTGACATTGAAGCCCTAAATGAAATCTCAATTGAATATCACGCACAATAATTGTTTGCTATAGGGTACTTCTAAGGAGTACCCTAATTTTAACCCAAGGAAATTAAACTAATGTCTAACTTATCATTAAAAAGCATGCTTGTTCCTAGCAAAGAGGTTACTGTAGAGTATCCAGGCATGCCAGGTTTTGAAATACAAGTAAGCTTTTTAAGTCGCGAAACACTACAAAATATCCGTAAAAAAGCAACTAAAACTACATTTAAAAATCGTCAACCTGTTGAAGAATTAAATGATGATTTATTCCTAGAACTATATGTAAAAGGATCAATAAAAGGCTGGAGCGGATTAAAATTAAACTATTTAGAACAATTA
>Ga0163212_1001333_pt1 | contig 10891 bp, 9 predicted proteins | sample Malawi_45m_30L_FD_113532 | JGI IMG/M metagenome (GOLD analysis project Ga0163212, IMG submission 113532) | Freshwater microbial communities from Lake Malawi, Central Region, Malawi to study Microbial Dark Matter (Phase II) - Malawi_45m_30L | ecosystem: Environmental > Aquatic > Freshwater > Lake ...
CATTCCAGCATGTGCTCAAACGCCTCGGACACCAGATCAGGAGACTGGCTGCCAGGCGGGGGAAACTGCTGAGGGTCGTATTGCTGATAAATGTGCACGACACCGCCCGGTGCAGCAGTCCGCTGAGTGTGTTGCGGGGTGGGTTGCGATTCGCCGGATTCGTCCGCTGTCTGATTCACGCGTACAGCCTTCAGGGCAGATTGTGCGGCGAGTGGGGGCCGATGTGTGGGCAGCGGCTGCCGTGGTTGTTCGGCCAATTGTAGCAGTTCTGTTGATCGGGACCAGGGGTTGATTACAGGGCAGAAAACCTGGAAAACAGGAACAGCGGACGTTTGTTTCTGTCCTTTTGGAGTTACAAAGGGGCTGTGGATGATCAGTTCGGGTTGCCGGCGACCGGCTTGGTTTACGGGGCTGCAAAATGGGTGAGATGCCGCTGTTTTGTTCATTTGAAAGTCGGCGGGCTGAAGAGATGTGTTCGCTGCTGGAGCGGCAGGGCGCCCGAGTCATCTCGGCACCGTCCATGCGGGAAGTACCCATCGAAAATAACCCGCAGGCTGTGGCCGCCATCCGTGATCTCATCGCCGGGCGTTTTCCGGTCGTCATTCTGATGACTGGGGTCGGCACCGAGGCGCTCTTCGAGGTTGCTCGTTCACAGGGGCTCTACGACGATCTGCACGCAGCCCTGGGGCGCCTGTTCCTGGTAATTCGCGGACCGAAGCCGGCGGCTGTGCTGGCCAAAGCGGGGCTTAAGTATCAGTTGAAGGCACCTGAACCCAACACGTGGCGAGAGTTGCTGCAGGCGCTGGATGAACACGGGCCGAAGCTGGCGGGTTCCGAGCTTGCCGTGCAGGAATACGGACTGCCCAGCCACCGGCTGTATGCGGCACTGCAGGAACGGGGGGCGACGGTCGTTCCGGTACCCGTTTATCGATGGGCGTTTCCCGAGGATCCGGAACCACTGTACGGGTCACTGCGGAAAGTCGCGACCGGGTCGGTGGACGGGCTGCTGTTTACCAGTGCTAACCAGGTGAGTAACGTCCTGCAGGCGGCACAGCTGCTGGGTGTGGAACAGGGGCTGCGTCAGGCTGTTAACAGCGGCATGATCATCGCATCGATCGGACCCACCTGTACCGAGGCGCTGCAGGATCAGGGGTTCCCGGTGCATGCTGAAGCCAGTCCTCCGAAGATGGGCCAGCTGGCTCGGGCCGCTGTCGAATGCTGGCGACAGAACCGGGCAGGCGGTGTACGGGGATCAGACTGACGGCAGTGTGGCCATGAAGTCGGCCATTTCGCCGGCGGCATGCGAGTTTTGCTGCAGTTCAGCCTCGTGAATCCCCTGCTGGAAGACGTGTCGGGCTTCTGCGACGCGTGTCAGACGCGTCAGCATCTGCCCGGCCATCAGAAATGCGGGGACATACGGCGTGGCCGCAGACATCAGCGTCTGAAAATGCTGGAGCGACTGTTCCGACTGCCCTTCCCTGTCGAGTTCCATAGCCAGCATGTACCGCAGCAGCTGATCGTCCGGTGCCGACAGCAGCATGCCTTCAAGTTTTTCGCGACGACTGGCCATAACGGGGTTTTCCCGGTGCGGGTCTGGAGATGTCAGTTGCCGGCGACTTCTATGCGTCGCGGTTTGGCCCGTTCGGCTCGCGGCAAGGCGACTCGCAGTACGCCGTTCGTCAGTCGGGCTTCGATACGATCATGATCGACGTCATCGCTGAGAATGAACGAGCGGAAAAAGTGACCGACCTGATATTCCTGGTGCAGCACCTGGACGATTTCGTCAGCCACCTGCCGGACTCGACCAAACAACGTCAGTTTTTTGTCCTGCACCTGCAGTTCCAGTCCGTCCAGAGTGACGCCGGGCAGGTCGGCATACAGCACCAGTCCGTCTTCAGTTTCGTAGATGTCCATCTGCGGGTGAAACAGCAGTTGGGGTGGTTCGGCGGCGGTCGGGATTCCGGCGGTGTCAACCGGGCCGGGGCCAGGGACAGCACCGGGCAGCAGGTCGCCGCGGCGCGGGATCAGTTGACCATCCTGTTCGTTCATGCGACACCTGTTGATCTGCAGGACAGTTTTGGAAAACGGGTCAGGGACCTTCGTTGACAGCAATTTGACGAACGCGGCCCGGTGTTGCCCGCGGCAGTGTGATGCGGAGGATTCCGGCGGAGTAATCGGCTTTCATGTTGTCTTCATCGACGCGATCGGGCAGCGAGATTTTTCTCTGCCATGCTCCGTAAAAACGTTCACGGCGACGGTAGGAATCCTCACGAGATTCTTCGGGCGGACGACGCACGCCCTTAAGAATCAGGCTGCCGGCCGAGATGGTAACTTCGATGCTGCGGGCTTCGACGCCGGGGACCTGCGCTGTGACGATATAGGCGAAGGGAGTTTCGACGATGTTGCACTGCGGAAGGGTGCGGGCGGACCGCACCATATGGAAGGTCTGATGCACGCTTTGCAGCAGGCGATCCAGTTCCTGCTCGAGGTCGTGGAAAGGATCCCACGACTGTCCCCACCGAAAAATTGCCATAGACAGTCTCCATGCCCCGCACGTTCCGGGAAAACAGACTGGCATTCTGCCGTTTTCGACAAACAGGCCTCTGTCACACGTCAGGCGTGCACACTGCGTTCCAAAAAAACGGCGATTGAGTTTTTCATTGCTGGTTTGTTTGATGAGTTGTAAAGTGTTGTGAAGCAGTGTTTTATGGTGAAGCCGCGGGGTTGGCTGCCGAGCTGGCAGGGTCGGGCTGCCTGCCAAAATGCCATGCCGGCTTGATTCGGAGGGACTTGAGGGGAAAGCGGGGGTGTTTCAGAGAAAGGGAGAAACCGTGGTGAAAGATCGGGACAAGGCGTCATATTCGTTACAAGTGGTTTTTCCGATGATTCGCTCATGTTTCCCTGGAGCAACAGGTCTCTGTTTTCAGCAGATTTTCCCCGACCGTCAGATTTGAGGGCATAGTTGGGGTGTGGGTCATGGCAGGGACGGTCCTGATCCGGCAGACAGTACCGCATTGTCTGTACGAATTGGCTGGGTTGAGTTGCAGCAGGGGACGCTGCCGAGAACCTGCCCTGACAACTCCTGGTGCATAAGGATCGAAGATGGTGACGAAAGCATTCGAATTGGTTCCTCCTTCCCGTCGACGGGCAGCTCGTCAGCGCAGCGAGCAGCGAGTGTCGTCAGCGGCTGAGCAGGCGAGTGTGGCCGTGGAAATTGTGCGACCGGTGCCGAGTGTGCGGCCGGTTGTTTCTGAGAGTGCCGGGCAGCGACTACTGCGTGAGGACGAGGCTGCGGAGCGTCGCGAGATCATTGAGCGTCGCCGGATGGATCGTCGCCGTCAGATTGACCCGACGACGTGTGAGCGTGACTACAGTGATCAGCAGATTGAATTCATGCGGGCGATGGATGATTACAAGCGGAAGAGCGGTCGTCCTTTTCCAACGTGGAGTGAGGTGCTGGAAGTCCTGCTGAGTCTGGGTTATCGCAAGGTGGCTGATCCGTCTCTGATGGAGTGGAAGACACTGGGCGACAACACGATATCGCTGTGAGTGCATTAAAAGAAAAAAACTCCAGCCCTTTTGGAAGGGCTGGAGTTTAAGACGGGTCGGAAATATCTTTTTAGTCGGCGGTATAGCATTTCATGCCATGCTCATGCACATCGAGGCCTTCGATCTCTTCTGCCCTCGACACCCTGAGTTGTCCGACAGCCTTCAGGATTTGGAAAAGTATGAACATCGCGACGAAGGTGAAGACAGCGATTGCAATTGACCCCTTTACCTGCACGAGCAAATCCTTACCGGTCCCAAACAAGCCTGTGGCGACTCCCCCCCAAATTCCGCAGACTCCGTGGACCGGAAAGGCCCCCACCGGATCGTCAATTCTTAACTTGTCGAGGGCGATAATCGCGAGCATCACGAGGACTCCGGCTACGGAGCCGATGATGAGCGCTTCAGCGTTGGTCACGCAGTCACAGTTTGCTGTGATGCCGACAAGACCAGCAAGAATGCCGTTCAGAGCCATCGTCAGGTCGGGCTTTCCGAAGATCACCCAGCTTAAAAACATTCCCACAATTCCGCCAGCACAAGCAGCCAGAGTTGTGTTGGCAGCGATCGTCATGACGGCGTTGATGTTGCCGCTGCCGGCGAACGCCAATTGGCTGCCTGGGTTGAACCCGTACCATCCGATCAACAGGATGAACACTCCCAGAGTTGCGTAGGCGAGATTGTGGCCCATGATCGGGATGGATCGACCATCTTCCGAATATCTTCCAATCCGTGGACCCAACACGATCGCGGCGGCCAGACCGGCGAAACCGCCGCAGGCGTGCACGACGAGAGAACCGGCAAAGTCATGAAATCCGGCTGCACCGAGCCAGCCACCGCCCCATTTCCAGAAGCCAACGATGGGGTAGATGAATCCGGTGATGAGTACTGTGTAGATCAGGTACGCGGAGAATTTCAGACGACCGGCGACTGCTCCGGAAACGATCGTTGCAGCCGTCGCGCAAAACGCTGCCTGGAACAAAAAGTCCACCTGTGGATGGAGTTTTCGAAGTGTCCCGGCGGCCGTTGAGAAGCCACCCTCAATGTCAGCAGTCGTGACCTCGGCAGCAAAGTTTGGCTGGGCGTATCCAAAGTAGCCGCCTGCGAACGATGCTCCCGGATACATCAACGCGTATCCGATGAAGAAGTACAGCACGACTCCAATACAGAAGTCAATGGTGTTCTTGAAAAGAATGTTGACGGCGTTCTTCGCCGAATTGAGCCCGATTTCCACTAAAGAAAATCCAGCCTGCATGAAAATGACAAGCACTGCTGAGATGAACAACAGCAGGTTATCTATGGAATAAGCGATGGAGGCATTATCGGGAACGTCAAGGGCAGTTGGAGCGTCTTCTGTCGGGGTGGGGGAAGAAGCTTCAGCCGGAGCAGACGAGCCACCAGCGTCTTCGGCGGGTGCTGCGATTTCAGCGGCAGCAGCAGGTGGTTCCTGAGCCTGCACCATTCCGCCCGCTGCCAGAGACATTAAAAGACCAGCCAGCATTGCCAGGCCGGGTCGGAAACTGAACCTCAAGACACTCAACATCGCCTGATTCTCCTCGCTAGCTTTCTTCAGACTGGGGGATCTTTCCCGAACCCGTCCCCGGCCTTTCGCCAGGTTCCCTGTTCAGGAAATGTGCAGGTGCTGCAGTTCGGCTATCGCCAATCGCTAATTTCCACAGCAGATTCCACTTCAAACCATTCCGGTGGCACGTTTCCGGATTGCAAAAGAGCAGAAGGAAGGGAAGCGTGCCACTCAAACGGTCTGGGGGCTCCAATTGCAAAGAATGTGCCTTTCCTGTTTTTTGAGTGTATTTTTTGTGTCTTAAGCTTTTTTCGAGTAGGAGTTTAGGGAGTTTTTTTTGTTGTTGGGCGAGGACCTTTGACGACGGTAGTCTCCCTGTCTGCTTGAATTCCGTGCATGAGCTGCTGATGCCTGCCTTTTTTTGGTGCATGTGTTTCCGGGCTTGTGTGCCGTTGGCGAACGGGGGGGGGGCCGGTCGCTGCGTTGACCAGGGGAACTCTGCATGTGCGGATTTCATCGCATCCATGCGGGCAGGTTCGGCGGATTCGGCCGGTTTTCGCCGACGTCACTGGATGGCTGGGCTATTGGTCGCCGATGTTCAATGCTGCAGTTTTCAGCATTTTTCTCCCGAATTACCTGGTAATTCAGGGAGTTGGGGATGAATATGGCGATGGTGACGGATGTTTTATGAGCAGCCTGCCCGTGATTTTTGCGGTGCACTCCGGAGCGAAGCGATGATGCGTGCGACACGCGGCGGTTTCCTATCCAGATCTCTGTCTTCTTCGACCCTGCTAAGCGGCATAGTATTGTTGAGCGGCGTGCCGGTTACGCATGGTCAGGGCATCGCAGGTGCTCAGGGCAGCCGGGCCGCCCTGTTGCAGTTCCAGCCCGAGACGCCTGAGCAGTTGTTGTCGGCCGGGCAGGTGGCGTGGAAGCTGGACCGCATCCCTGATGCTCGCAAGTACCTAAAGCAGCTGGCGGATCGGGATCCGCAGTCGGCTGAGTTGGTTCTGTTGCGCAAACAGCAGGGATTGTCGGTGTTTTTGGATCTGCAGCGTGATCAGCGTCTGCATCCTGAGTCGCAGCAGTTGCTGAAGACGATGCAGCTGGCGATTGTGCAGCCTGATTCTGCGGCTCTGGTGCAGCGGGTGTCTGATCTGAGTCTGGGCGGGGCACGTGGTGCGGACGCAGTGACGGATCTGCTGGTTGCGGGTGATGCAGCAGTGCCGGCCTTGCTGGCAGCGGACCCGGCTCAGCCAGCCGGCAAGGCGGCTCATGCGTTCCTCGAAAATCATGTGGCCGACTATGGTAATGGTCTGCTGCAGCAACTGGAGTCGGCTGATGCTGCGACAGCGGTGCGAATTCTGACGCTGTTGGGCGGCAGTGCTCGTGAGGAACTGGCACTGCCGCTGGTGCGGTGGCAGTTTCATTCAGACTCGGGTGTGTCTGCTGCTGCATCGCAGGCCGTCCGCAGGCTCGGCCGGGGCCGCATACGCACTGCGACAGCAGTTGAAGCGGCAGAGTTACTTAGCAGCGAGTCAGAGGTAATTCTTTCGCAGGCGGCTGGTGTTTCGTCGTCGGCCGGGGATGCTGCCGGGGCCGGGTCGGGGCTGTCTGGTCTGCCGCTGGCCGAGCGTTTGCTGGCGGATGCGATCAGTCTGCAGCCGGCTGCCGAACGAGCGTTGCAATTGCAGCAGGTGCTGCTGGCAGCGGGTGCGGAACCTCTGGTAACGGCCGCTGCCGGGCCACTGGCTGGCCGACCTGCAGCCGAGGTGCTGCCGATTCTGGGGAGTACACTGGATCTGGGGCAGTGGCCGGCTGCGATCGAGTGTTTGCGCAACCTGTCGGCTCAGACATTGGCTCCGTCTGAGGCTGCTGCTGCGACCAGTGTCCTGTCTGCTGCGGTGCTCAGTCAGGATGTGCGTGTGCGAGTGCTGGCGGCTGTGACGGCGCGGCGGAATAAGCTGCAGGCTGGTTCTGCGGTGTTTGCGTCAGAGCAGATACTGTCGGCCGCGGCTCAGGCAATGCCTCAGTCTGAGGCTGTGGTGATTGCCCCCGATGACCAGCTCAGTCTGGTACTGCGGCAACTGCTGGAAGATCAGAAGTACACGGTGAAGGTGGCCGAGACTGGTCCGCAGGGTTTCGAGCGTGCTGTGGAATGTCTGCACAGCGAGGTGATTTTTCTGTCGCTGTATCCTTCTCGCTGGTCGGCGGCAACGACGCTGGCGAATCTGCGAGCCGACGTGAGGACTCGCAATTGCCCGGTGGTGCTGATCGGTCGTCCGAGCCAGGAGTCTCAGGCACTGGCGCTGCAGGAAATACACGGGAACGTCTATTTCATGTCTGAGCCGATTGGTGTGCGATCGTTCCCCAGTCAGTTGCGAAATCTGAATCTGAGGTCTTTGCTGACAGTGGAGGAGCGTGAGTATTTGGGAACGCTGGCGGCACCGCCGCAGTCAGCGGTTTCTCCACAGCAGTGATTCGCTGATCTGCAGGGGCTGCAGCAGGTGCTGAATATCGGCCAGGAAGCGTTTGGCATCGACGGGGTAGCCCTGAGTGGGCCTGAGTCCGGGCAGCTGTCGCTGCCACCAGGTGTTGAACTGTCGCATCAGAGTTTCTCGCAGGTATTTGGCGGTCATGGACGCGAGTGCAACGGGCAGCAGTTCTTCGGCGCGAGTGCGGAAGCAGAATTCGATGGGTCCCAGTTTGTAGCGTGATCGTTCTCGGGATTCTTCAACGCGAAAAACGAACTGATCGTCAAAGTGTGAAGCGATCAGTTCGTCGTAGCGGTTTCGCCCGCCGTGTTTATCGCACACGACCTGCACGGTTCCGCCGTTGTGATGTCGATCGGTCAACTGTCTGACCAGTTGGAGAGTGGCATCAGACAGCACAGCGCCTTTGGAGCCGGCAGCATCGACCAGTCGATTGAATTCGGCCGGGAAGATAATTCTGACGGCGATCTGGTGCAGTTCGACTCCGGCGAGTTTCATCGCTGAGCCCAGCAGATCGATCCATTCCGTAATGTGTTCTTCGCTGGAATCTGCGGGCACGGCAAGTCCAGGTGTGTGATTCCACGGTTCGGCCGACCATTCGCTGCGGAAGTTCGGATTACTGACTGAGGCAGCGAGGTCGTCGATGGTACCGGAAGTGACACCTGTGCCGGCGAGGAATGCCAGTACAGGGACTTCGAGAGCTTCGAGTGAATCACCTGAGCTGTAGACGGTTTTGGAGTCAGCGACGAACAGTCTGCGGTCGTGGGGCAGTTTTTCGGGCGTCACGATGCGCTGCAGTGCCTGCCAAAGTTCGCTGCACTCGGTCACTGCGGAGGCCTGCCATGCGGTGGCGGCGACAATCAGTGGTCCGAGGTTGGGGCCATATCCGGCCTCATCGGTGCCAATGAACAATCGCTGGCTCATGGCTGTAAACCTTCATGGGGAGTGGCCATGAATTTTGACCAACTGATGTCCTGCAGCATGGAGTAGAGTACCACATTGACGGCCAGCCGGGCGGCGTCTGCTTCGATGTAGCCGTCGCATGAGAGGGATGCCTGATGTTCCAGTGCGCAGCTGATGTCATGTCGACTGTAGATGATGGCCAGTCTGCCGTCGATTTCGACACCTTCGAGAAGCGGGCTGCCTTTTTCGGTTCGCATGGTGAGTGCGGCGTTTTGTTCACTGGGCACAAGTCGTCTGCGGGTGACTTCGCGAATTTCGTGTCCGGTTGTGGCCGAGTAGAGTTCGTGATCGGGCGGAATGGTTTTAAGTTCGTGATCGGGGAACAGTTGTCGTGCGAGGTCGCGGAAACTGCGATCGAACTGAGTGGAGCCGCAGCAGGCGTCGGCAAACAGGACGCCGCCTCGTTTCAGATATTCCCTCAGGGCTTCCTGCTGCTGTGCGGGCAACTGAAAGCGGTAGCGACCGTGCATGCAGGTGAGCGGGAAGCGTGTGAGTTCTTCGAGTGTGGGGGGTATAACTTCAACCTGAGTGGAGGCAGCTACGCCGACCGTGTCGTTGAGTGCCTGCAGCAGGTTTCGGGCTGCTCGGGGAGCGGTATCCCAGCCTCCTGAATGTCGAATGCGAGCGATCTGCAGCAGGCCGCGTTCAATGCGTTCCTCGACAGTGCGGCGACCGGCGGGAGTTTCGGACAACTTTTCCGGTGGTTCTCGGCCCGTGGCATAGGCCATGACATTCACTCCGATGCGGGTAGCGCGAAGGATTCGCTGAGTGAGATCGGGATTGCGATTCGGTGGCTCATGTTTCATCCATTTTTGCCACAGGCAGCCGAGATCATCGGGGCTGTAGATGATGGAGGTGCGGCAGCCAAAGTCGACTCCCCACAGGTCGATGCCCTCGGCATTCAGCAGGTATTCGCTGCGGAACACAGGGTGATCACCGTGCAGTTTCTGCAGTGAGGCCGAACCGTCGGGGAACATGCGTTTGACGATATCGCGGATGCCGGCATCGAAGCCGCGGCCGTCGCAGCAGGCGGAGGCGAGGATGAAGCCGCCGGAATCGACATAACGTCGCAGCCATTCGATCTGTTCATCGGTCAGCACCGGTGCCTCCCGTCCGGACAGGAACAGGATAGGGGACTGGCTGAGTTCTTCTACGGCGGTGGGGGCTTTCAGGCGGCTGAGCGTAACAACCTGACTGGTCATGCGGGGCGGCCATTTGGGCAGAGTTTCGACGAGGTCCACGAGGCTGACGACGTCCCAGGGGTGTCGATTCCATTCTCCCAGATCTGAGCTTTCTCCTACCGGGGAAGTGTAATCGAGCTTATTGATGACAACTCGCGAAAGTCCCTTGGAAAGAAAGATCAGGGCCATGGAGGTATTGACGATTTCATCGTGGTCTGAGGCTGTCTGAGCCGTCCAGTTGCCTCCGGGCTGCTGCATTTTCACAAGCTGCTGAGCTCCGCGGCGATACCAGTCATGCTGTCCAAAGTAGCGGACATTGGCCATGCGTCCGGCGCGTTCCAGTCCGTACATGTAATAGAAGTAGTAGTCATTGTGTCCGGGGTTTGTGGCGACGGAGAAGTTTTCGGCCATCCAGCGGCGTCCGCGGGACATGGCGTCGCTGGTGAAAGCACCGCCGCAGCAGTCGGGTCGTCCTTCGGAGTCGACATCAGCATCATTCTGCAGCATGCGGGATGTGATGGCGATGGTGGAGAGTCCAGCAGCGGTCATACTGCCGCGAGTTTTGCGATCGCTGGTGTTGTAACCCCAGCCTCCGTTGGGCTGTTGTTCCTGGAGCCAGCGATGTTCGATGAGCTGCCATGTTTCGCGTGAGACTTTGGCACCTGCGAGGACAGCTTCGCGAAGTGCCAGAACGGCATATTGCCCGTTGCTGGCATCACCGCCCCCCGGTCCGCCCCCGCCTCCGGTCAACTGGTAGTTCCAGTACCCGGCGTTGGGGCCCTGGCGAACCTGGCTGCGTTCGAGCAGGGAAGCGAGCAACTGGATTCTGGGCAGATCGCGCTCGAACTGTTCGGCGGCACAAAGGGCCATAATGGCGAGTGAGGTTTCGTAGACACCGGCACTGCCTTGCACCCCCTGAACGGTGAGATTACGGAGCCAGGCTAGTCCGCGCTGAATTTCGGGAGCGTCGACGGGGACGTCACAGTTGATGAGTGCGAGGAGTGCGATGGAGGTGGTGCCAGTGGTGAAGGCCGAGTAGGCTCCCTTGCCCTGCCATGATCCATCATCCTGCTGTGATGCGCGGAGCCATGCGGTGCCATTCTGCAGCGATTGCAGCACTGCGGCTCGGAGTTGCACATCATCCGGTTCCGCTCGCTGGGCGAACAGATGCGGCTGGCCGAGCGACAGGC
>Ga0163212_1001334_pt1 | contig 10891 bp, 10 predicted proteins | sample Malawi_45m_30L_FD_113532 | JGI IMG/M metagenome (GOLD analysis project Ga0163212, IMG submission 113532) | Freshwater microbial communities from Lake Malawi, Central Region, Malawi to study Microbial Dark Matter (Phase II) - Malawi_45m_30L | ecosystem: Environmental > Aquatic > Freshwater > Lake...
CTTCAAGCCCAAATGTCTCCGGCGGCCGCCCAAACCGCATAATTTGTGGCGTCCCGCCGACCGTCCTCACACGCCATGCAATCCCTCAATGTCCTGGGTACTGAACTCAAGCCTTGCTCCTATGACCCGCTGACCGGCTACTTCCGCGATGGTTGCTGCCAGACCGACGAGTCCGATTTGGGCTCACACCTAATCTGTGCCCGCATGACGGCTGAGTTTCTTGAGTTCCAGCGTGCGGTCGGAAACGACCTCATCACGCCGCGACCCGAGTGGCGGTTTGCCGGCCTCAAACCAGGAGATCGGTGGTGCGTTTGCGCCACGCGTTGGCGGCAAGCCCTGCTGGCCGACCTGGCTCCGCCGGTGGTGCTTGAATGCACCCATATCAAGGCCCTCGAGTATGTAAGCCTGGAGGATTTGCAGCGACATGCGTATCGCAGCCCCACCCAACACTGAGGCGGTCACTTTCAAAAAAGCGGGTCCGTCGACAGGCGCCTGCGAGACGCCCGACCGCTACAATCAAGTCCTTCGCGGAGAGGTGGATGAGCGGTTTAAGTCGCACGCCTGGAAAGCGTGTGTAGGTTAATAGCCTACCGCGGGTTCGAATCCCGCCCTCTCCGCCAATGAGTTCTTTGTTTGCATTCGATAATCCCAGAAAGAGGATTCCGAAATGAAATCTTCCATCTTCACACAAGGGCTTGATAAAAACCCTGCGAATTACGTTGCTCAGTCTACGCTGACCTTTATTGAACGTGCTGCATTGGTCTACCCACAAAGGCCAGCAGTGATTCATGGGAGTGTGACGCGCACCTGGTCAGAAACCTACGCGCGCTGCCGTCATTATCAATCTGCAAAATTACTTAGCCAACTTAGGCGGGTGGAGCACAATCACTACAGGAGCAATTTTTGTGGTCTGCGTTCTTGCATTTAGACGAGGAATAATTGGAGAAATTGCGTATCGTCTCAAGATTAAGCTATAGTCCTTTTTTTGACACATTAGATTCAATGGTTTCGGTCATTATTGTTCTATGAATAACCTTGACATGCATTCCAAATTTAGCGGAACGAATTACCATAGGAACATCTGAGGCGGGCGGTGCCGATCAAGACGGCATACCGTTGGGTGTTTCCTTGGGTAGTAGAAAATAACACGAACAAAGAATATCTATTTTTGAGTTAATTAGCCCCGTCTCATTTATTGCCGCCTGCACGATTGTGTTGGTTGCGTATTTCATTTTTGGGGTGACCGGATTTGGATCATCGATTATTTCAGTACCAGTGCTGGTGTTATTTTTTCCCCTGCAGTTTGTAGTACCGATAATGGTGATACTGGATCTGTGTGCGGCATTCTATTTGGGTACAAAGTCTTTTGACGCAGCGAATAAGAGAGAGCTCGCTTGGTTGCTGCCATTTAGTTTCATTGGCATGGTCATTGGTATCACCTTGCTCCTGAAGGCACCGCCCGAGCCTTTACTAATTACCTTGGGCGCCTTTGCAGCGTTTAATGGAATTCGCGTTTTGACTAAGAAAAAATCCGCCCCCATCCAAACCATTTCACTGTATTGGTCAATTCCTTTTGGTGTAGCAGGGGGGATTTTTACGGCATTGTTTGCTACAGGTGGACCGATTTATGCATCCTACTTAGCAATGCGCTTTAATGAGCCAAATACATTGCGCGCAACCATGGCATTTGCCATGCTTATCTTCGTGTTCTTGCGTTTAGTCTTCATGTTGGTAACGGGCTTAATTTTGAGCTGGGAGGTCTTGGGTCTCGCATTATTTTTGGTGCCCTGCATGGTAATTGGCCTATGGATCGGATCAAAAACCCATCGGCTCTTGAGTATCTATCACATGCAATTGGCGTATGGCAGTATTTTGCTATTTGCAGGATCGGTCCTGTTAATTAAGCAACTGGTTTAGGTGATAGATTCAAACGATTACAACAAAAATGATGATTGCTGGATTGGCCTTTGCAAGTGCTTCTGGTTTATCAGCCTGTGGCACGGTGCAGTCCGCTGCAAAAGCGGATTGCACGGCAGTGGGGTTGCGATTTGGAACCCCTGACTATGAGACCTGTTTTAAAGCCCGTGTCCGCGAGAGGGAAATGGATTACAGCAATACCTTTTGCCCAGTTCCAATTAATCTAGCCATATAGAAACTTGACCGCGTGTCGAACTTCAGGGTTAACCCTAATTCGAGAGATCTTGAGCCATATCAATTACTTGCATGGGTAGATCAATTACATTGAATTCAATCATCAAAAGCCATGCAGTACGACCTTTTAAATAACTATTTATATTCTGACTGAGAGATTAAAACAGCATGAATCACCCTAAGCCTTCCAACGAGATCTTGGCGGTTGCCATCGCAAGCGCGGATGACCTTCGTGAGCGAATTCGGCAAAAAAGTAAATTGAAAGGGCGACAGGCGGACGATGCATCATTAGCTGAAGTAAAAAAACTCATCGGTGATGGTCTGTATCGTCGCGACCTACTGATTGAGAATTTGCATCTTCTCAATGATGCATACCGTGCTTTGCATGATCGTCATTTGGTTGCACTTGCAAAGCTGATGAACTTGCCAATGGCTGAGGTGTATGAAGTGGCGACCTTCTATCATCATTTTGAAGTGGTGCGTGGTAACGATCCGGTTGCCGATATTACTGTGCGCGTATGCGATGGATTGTCATGCGAGTTAGCCGGGGCCAAACAGTTATTGGAGCGCCTACCAACGATATTAGGCAATCCCAAGACCAAGGTCATTGCTGCTCCTTGCGTGGGTCGGTGCGAGCAAGCCCCGGTCGCTGTGGTGCATCAATACCCTGTATTGTTTGCTGATGCGGAAAAGGTATCGAAAGCAGTTAAAAATCGTCAGTTCATGCACCCTAAGGCAAAGGATGATGCCCAATTCGAGCCCGCAGATTTTGCAGAGCACGCCGTAAGCCCAGAACAAATAGCCAATGAGGTATCGCCCGCATATGTGGGTTTTGATGCGTACTGCGCAAAGGGTGGTTATGCTTTAGTGAAAGAATTTGATAGCGGTAAACGCGAGATTGAAGCCATCATTAAGGCAATGGAAGATTCTGGTTTACGCGGTCTTGGTGGAGCAGGATTTCCAGCTGGGCGTAAATGGCGGATTGTGAAGGATCAACCAGCACCCAAACTCATGGCAATCAATATTGACGAGGGTGAGCCAGGAACATTCAAAGATCGAACCTATTTAGAGCGCGATCCCCATCGTTTCCTTGAGGGAATGTTGATTGCTGCGCGAGTGGTTGGGATTGACGCTTGTTACATTTACCTGCGCGACGAGTACCATGGTTGCCGCGAGTTGCTTGCTGCGGAGATTAAAAAACTTCAGGCAAATACATCCTTGAAGTTACCGCTCATTGAGTTGCGTCGGGGTGCTGGTGCCTATATCTGCGGTGAAGAGTCCGCCATGATTGAGAGTATTGAGGGTAAGCGGGGCGAGCCCAGAATGCGTCCACCTTACATTGCGCAAGTCGGCTTATTTGGTCGACCCACGCTTGAGCATAACTTTGAAACCCTGTATTGGGTGCGCGACATCATTACGCGTGGTCCGCAGTGGTTTAGCACCTTCGGTCGTCATGATCGCAAAGGCTTGCGTAGCTTTAGCGTAAGCGGTCGGGTGAAATACCCCGGTGTCAAACTGGCACCGGCTGGCATCACTATTCAGGAATTGATTGACGAGTATTGCGGCGGCATGCAAGAGGGCCATTCCTTTTATGGCTACCTACCTGGCGGCGCCTCAGGCGGCATCTTGCCAGCCACCATGAATGCCATCCCATTGGATTTTGATACCTTGCAGCCTTATGGATGCTTTATCGGTTCTGCAGCCGTAATGATCTTTAGTCATCAAGACAAGGCGCGCGATGCAGCGCTCAATGTCATGCGTTTCTTTGAGCATGAGAGTTGTGGTCAGTGCACCCCATGTCGGGTTGGTACAAGTAAAGCCGCACAATTAATGCAAGCAAACACATGGGATCAAGCAACCCTGGAGGATCTGTCTACCGTCATGGTTGATGCCTCGATTTGCGGTCTTGGGCAAGCAGCACCAAACCCCATTCGTTGCATCCATAAATATTTCCCCCATGAAATTGCATAATCGCTTAGTTAGGGAGCTTAAGGCGTGAACGCACCAGTCAATCTACAAGAACTAGCACTGCAAACCGTTGAGTTCAAGCTCGATGGAAAGACGATCGTTGCCTATGAGGGTGAAACCATCTTAAAAGCAGCAAAACGCCATGGCATTGATATTCCCCATCTCTGTTTTAAGGACGGCTATCGGCCCGATGGGAATTGTCGTGCATGCGTTGTTGAAATCAATGGTGAGCGTACCTTGGCCCCTAGTTGCTGTCGCGCTGCAACGGCTGGGATGGAGGTAAAAGCCAATAGTGAGCGTGCGTTAAAGAGTCAAAAATTAGTGCTTGAGATGTTGCTCTCCGATATGCCCGATGAAGGTTATAAATGGATTGGTGATAGTGATGCCGAGCGTGAGCGTAAACAGCATGGAGAGTTAAGTGAGTGGGCCAAGCGCCTCGATGTAGCAGTTCGTCCTGAACTCAAGGCCCTGCGTCGTCATCAACCCTCTGCTGATTTGTCACACCCTGCGATGGCAGTTAATTTGGATGCTTGCATTCAGTGCAACCGATGTGTGCGCGCTTGCCGTGAAGAGCAAGTCAATGATGTGATTGGTTACGCCATGCGGGGCGCGCATAGCGAAATCGTATTTGATTTGAGCGATCCGATGGGTACCAGCACGTGCGTTGCGTGTGGTGAATGCGTACAAGCTTGCCCGACGGGTGCATTAATGCCAAAGACCCACATTGGTTCTCAAGCAGTTGATCGCCAGGTCGATTCGGTATGTCCATTCTGTGGAGTAGGCTGCCAAATTACGTACAACGTAAAGGACGAAAAAATTGTGAGCGTAGATGGTCGGGATGGCCCTGCAAATCACAGCCGCCTATGCGTTAAAGGCCGATTTGGATTCGATTATGTGCATAACCCTCAACGTTTAACCAAGCCATTGATTCGTAAGCCTGGTGTACTAAAGGATGAGCACTCGATTGAGTCTGCAGGTAAAAAGCCTGAAGATTGGAGCGAAGTCTTTCGTGAAGCCAGTTGGGAAGAGGCGCTTGATCTGGCAGCCGGTAAGTTAAAAGCGATACACGATCAGCATGGCAAGAAATCTTTGGCAGGATTTGGTTCAGCCAAGGGTAGTAACGAGGAGGCTTACTTATTTCAGAAGTTGGTACGGACTGGTTTTGGTAGCAATAACGTCGACCATTGCACCCGTTTATGCCATGCATCGAGTGTAGCCGCATTGCTTGAGGGCGTTGGCTCTGGAGCAGTGAGTAATCAGGTGAACGATATCGAACACTCTGGCTTGATCCTTGTGATTGGTTCTAATCCAACCGCCAATCATCCGGTGGCTGCAACTTGGATGAAAAATGCTGCTAAAAATGGCACCAAGATTGTGTTGGCCGATCCACGCGTGACCGATATTGGTAAGCATGCATGGCGGACCTTGCAATTTAAGCCCGATACCGATGTCGCCATGCTCAATGCCATAATCTACACCGTGATTGAAGAGGGACTGTGCGATCAGCACTTTATTAAAGAACGCGCTTCCAATTTCGAGGCCCTCAAAGAGAATGTAAAAGGTTACAGCCCTGAAGCGATGGCCCCGATTTGTGGGGTACCAGCAGCTACATTACGCGAGGTAGCGCGCGAGTTTGCCAAATCCAAAGCCTCAATGATCTTGTGGGGGATGGGTGTTAGCCAACACGTGCATGGTACCGATAATGCCCGTTGCTTGATTGCTTTAGTCAGTATTACCGGTCAAATTGGTAAGCCTGGTTCTGGTCTGCATCCATTGCGTGGACAGAACAATGTACAAGGCGCCAGTGATGCGGGACTAATACCGATGATGTTCCCGAACTATCAGCGCGTTGATAATGCCCAGGCGCATGAGTGGTTTGAGAAGTTTTGGAATACACCGCTTGATAAAAAGCCCGGGTATACCGTGGTTGAGATCATGCATAAGATCACAGCACCGGATTCTGATCCCGATAAGATTCGGGGGATGTACATCATGGGTGAGAACCCCGCCATGAGCGACCCGGATCTTAATCATGCGCGTCATGCCTTGACTTCTCTTGATTACCTTGTGGTGCAAGATATTTTTATGACCGAGACTGCGTGGTTAGCGGACGTCATTCTGCCAGCAAGTGCTTGGCCCGAGAAAACCGGTACGGTGACCAACACCGACCGTATGGTGCAGTTGGGTAAGCGTGCCTTAAGCCCACCTGGTGACGCGAAGCCTGATTTATGGATTATTCAGGAGCTTGCTAAGCGGATTGGTTTGCAGTGGGGCTATCAAGGCGAGGAGTGTGGCGTTGCCGAGGTCTATGATGAGATGCGCCGTGCCATGCATGCTGTGATCAACGGAATTACCTGGGATCGCTTGCAGCGTGAGTCGTGCGTGACCTATCCATGCTTAAGCGAAGATGATCCTGGCCGACCCATCGTATTTGATGAGAGTTTCCCAACTCCCGATGGTAAAGTAAAACTGGTTCCTGCTGATCTTATTCCAGCTAATGAGCGACCTGATATCGAATATCCTTTTGTATTAATCACGGGCCGTCAGCTCGAGCATTGGCATACTGGAAGTATGACCCGACGCGCAGGTGTTTTGGATGCCATTGAGCCAATGGCAACCGCTTCGATGTGTGGTGAAGATATGGCGAAGATGGGCCTAAACCCCGGCGATGTAATTACCGTGAGGTCCCGCAGGGGCGAGGTTAGCATTCATGTGCGCCGGGATGATGGCACGCCAAGTGGAGCTGTGTTTATGCCGTTTGCTTACTATGAAGCGGCCGCCAATTTAATGACTAACCCCGCATTGGATCCCTTCGGTAAGATCCCGGAGTTTAAGTATTGTGCAGTAGCTGTTCAAAAAGGTGGTAAACCAGCGCAGCACATCGGTTATGACCTAACAGTAAACGATGCTATGCTCATTCAATGAGCGTAGCGCATGACCATCATCCTGTACTAATCATTGGGGCCGGCTTAGCCGGCCTTACAACTGCGCTTCACCTCGCCGACCATCAGCCGGTTATTTTGATGGCTAAACGCCGTCTGAGTGAAGCGGCGACCGCATGGGCGCAAGGCGGAATTGTTGGGGTTCTCGATCAAGAGGACAGCATTGAATCGCATGTGGTCGATACGGTCAATGCTGGAGCAGGTCTGGTCGTTGAATCTGTGGCGCGTTACGTTGCTGAACAAAGTGCACAAGCGATTCATTGGCTGGTTGATCAAGGCGTACCATTTACCCCTGATCAGGCCGGACCAGAAGGGTTGCACTTAACTCGTGAGGGCGGGCATAGTCATCGACGAATTGCCCATGCCGCGGATGCAACTGGTAAGGCAATTCATGAGGTATTGCTTGATAAAGCCAAAGCGCATCCCAATATTCGGATTCTAGAGAATTGGATTGCTCTTGATTTGATCACCAACAAACATTTACAAGTTCCTGCGAAGTACAAATCGAATCGTTGCTTCGGGGTATATGCACTTGATATTGAAAAAGGCCGAGTTGAAACGATCTTAGCTAAAGCGGTTGTCCTGGCGACGGGTGGTTTGGGTAAGGTCTATCGCTACACCAGCAACCCAGACACCGCAACGGGTGACGGAATTGCCATGGCATGGCGTGCAGGCTGCCGGATTGGCAATATGGAGTTTGTGCAATTTCATCCAACCTGTTTGTATCACCCAAGCGATCGTACATTTCTGATTACTGAGGCGATGCGTGGCGAGGGTGGAATCTTGAAGCTACCGAATAGTCATCGCTTCATGCCAGAGCATGATGAACGCGAGGAACTGGCTCCACGCGACATTGTGGCGCGTGCGATCGACTTTGAGATGAAAAAACATGGCTTAGATTTTGTTCATCTCGATGCAACGCATCTTGGGGAATCCTTCATTCGCGAACACTTCCCGATGATCTACTCGCGTTGCCTTGCTCTTGGTATCGACATTACTAAAGAACCAATTCCGGTGGTACCTGCTGCACATTACACCTGCGGGGGTGTTGTTACCGATCTTAAGGGACGTACCGATTTGACCGGCTTGTATGCCGTTGGTGAAGCAACCTATACTGGATTACATGGCGCCAATCGCTTGGCCTCGAATTCATTACTGGAATGCGTGGTCATTGGTAAAGCAGCTGCAGCTGATATTACAGAACAGGGTGATGTTGAGCAAGCCCCAGTACGACTGTGGGATGAAAGTAAAGTTGAAGATGCTGATGAGCAAGTGGTGATTGCACATAACTGGGATGAGCTACGCTCATTGATGTGGAACTACGTTGGTATTGTGCGAACCACGCGAAGACTTGAACGCGCCTTACATCGTATTGAGCTCTTGCGCACCGAGGTTCAAGATTACTATGCCAACTTTCGAGTAAGCCGAGATTTGATTGAGTTACGCAACTTACTCGAATGCGCTGAATTGATTGTACGTTCTGCTTTGTTACGTAAAGAGAGCCGAGGATTACACTTTAGTCGCGATTACCCCAAAACATGGCCTGTCTCATACCCAACTATTCTGACCCCGATTCAAACCCAACAATCTAGCTGATGCGATCGACGCGCATCGAATAATCGATTGCCTGAATATCCTTAGTTAATTTACCAATCGAGATTCGGTCGATACCTGTTGCTGCAATGGCACGGAGTTGATCTTGGGTAATACCGCCAGATGCTTCCAATAAAGCCCGACCATTCGTAAGACGCACAGCTTCGCGCATTTGATCGAGGTTAAAGTTATCGAGCAAAATATTCTTGGTGCCTTGGCCGATCGCCTCTTGGAGTTCTGCAAGGTTTTCCACTTCAATTTGTACATCCACCCCTGCATTGAGTTGATTGGCAGCAGCCAATACCGCAGTAATACTCCCTGCCGCAGCAATGTGATTTTCTTTAATCAAGATGCAATCCCATAGGGCCATTCGTTGGTTCTGACCATGACCCACTCGAACCGCATATTTCTGGGCTTGGCGTAGTCCTGGAATGGTTTTGCGGGTATCCAGAATGGCGCATCCTTTAGGATTGGGGCTAGCAGCCGCAATTGCTTCAACGTAGCGGCGGGTGGTGGTCGCCGTTGCAGAAAGGGTCTGAAGAAAGTTCATAGCAGGGCGCTCAGCGCTCAGAAGTGCTCGTGCATTCGCGGTCATTTCACAGACCAAACTATCAGTGGCCATCCAATCGCCCTCAGAGAACAACCAATCAACCCGCGCCTGTGAGTCCAGCGATTGAATCACCGCATCAAACCATGCGGTTCCACATAGCACCGCTGGCTCGCGCACAATTAACCTAGCATGCGCAGTTTGATTGGCAGGTACAAGATTTGCTGTCCAATCTCCACGACCAATATCCTCATAGAGGGCATCGCGCACATTGCGAGTAATGGCTTGATCTAAGGATTCATTATCAGAAAACATATAAAAACGAGTTATGCAGCGCCAATATTTTTAATAAAGCCATGTTGCGCTTTGGCTAATAACTCTGGGTTGGTTGAAGTAAAGTCCAACATGCGAAGAATGCATGCAAGTGCTTTGGAACGAATGGGCTCTTTCACCTCGATTTCACCAATGCCATGTTCTAAGTATTGCAAGATGCCGTGTAAGCCATTCATTGCCATCCAAGGGCAATTGGCACAGCTTTTGCAGGTAGCACTCTCACCAGCAGTTGGTGCTGCGATCAACTTTTTCTGAGGCGCTAGTTGACGCATGCGGTGCAAGATACCCTTATCAGTGGCCACAATGTATTCAGAAGCACTACCCTCAAGTACCGCTTTAATCATCGCTGAGGTTGAGCCAACCACATCTGCCTGATCGACAACGTGCTGCGGTGACTCTGGATGAACAATAACCATGGCATTGGGATGCTTCTGGCGCATTGCTGCCAGTTCAGTTGCTTTGAATTCATCATGCACAATGCATGCACCATTCCACAGAATCATATCGGCACCAGTTTGCTCTTGAATGTAACGTCCCAGATGTCGATCGGGGGCCCACAATATTTTTTTACCCTGCTGATCCAAATGGTGCACGATCGCTAGCGCGCAAGAACTGGTCACCATCCAATCCGCTTGGGCTTTCACAGCGGCACTCGTGTTGGCGTACACTACGCTAACTCGATCTGGATGGGCGGACTTGAATTTACGAAAGTCTTCCGCGGGACACCCTAAATCAAGCGAGCAGGTTGCCTCAAGGTCTGGCATGAACACGTGCTTTTGGGGACTCAAAATCTTCGCAGTCTCACCCATGAATCGCACACCAGCAACGATTAAATTTTGGGCAGCGTGATTTTTACCAAACCGAGCCATCTCTAAGGAGTCAGAGACAAAGCCCCCAGTTTGCATTGCAAGATCTTGAATATCGCCATCGACGTAATAGTGAGCCACAATGACCGCATCCCTTGCCTTCAATAAGGCCTTAATGCGCTCAATCACATCCCGTTTCTCCTCTAAACCAAGCGGTGCAGGCGTTTTGGCCCACGCCTGTGCAATACAAGTAGCCCCCGATGCATCTTGCTGGGGGTAATCATAAAAATTACCGGTCGAGAGTGATTCATTTATTGTGCTCATCCTTCAATCTTAACTCGCAATCACTTTCGCGATAATCCCATGCTTAAAGGGGATTTCTATGAAGCGGATCATGTTATTGGCTAAGTTAAATCGGGTGGTCGTCACCGAGGCCGATTTGCATTACGAAGGTTCCTGTGGGATTGATGAGAATCTCATGGATGCAGCCGATATGCGTGATATGAAAAGATAGAGCTCTATAACATTAATAATGGCGAGCGATTTTCCAC
>Ga0163212_1001335_pt1 | contig 10885 bp, 9 predicted proteins | sample Malawi_45m_30L_FD_113532 | JGI IMG/M metagenome (GOLD analysis project Ga0163212, IMG submission 113532) | Freshwater microbial communities from Lake Malawi, Central Region, Malawi to study Microbial Dark Matter (Phase II) - Malawi_45m_30L | ecosystem: Environmental > Aquatic > Freshwater > Lake ...
CGCCGTTGGAGTGGCCGAGGGAATAGACCCGTCCGGCGTCGGCGCCGTAGTCCTTCAGGACGTCCGCCAAAATCGCGTCGAAGAACTTCAGGTCCCGGTCTTCCTGCGCGCCCTGCTTGGTCTGCCAGCCGTTGCCCTTGCCGCTGGGGTCGTTGATCGTGGCGGTGGGCAGGCCCTGAGGGAAGACGAAGACGGCCTCAGGCCAGAGCTTCGTGATGTCCCAGGAGCCGGCGACGCGGGCGGCGGTGCCGTAGTGACCGTGCCAGCCAAAGACCACGGGAGGCCTGGCCTCGCCCTTGGTCAGCGGCGCCCGCACGATGGCGGTGCGCTTCACCCCGCCGACGTCCCAGGTGCGCTCCACGCAGCCCTCGGGGGGCTTGGCGGCGATGAGTTCACGCAACTTGCCCTGGCCTTGGGATGCCGCGGCCAGGACGAGGAGGAGCAGGCAGGAGGCGAGACGCATGGAAAAAAAGAAAGGCTCCCCGGGGGAACACCGGGGAGCCCTCGGAAGTTGCTTCGACGGAAGCTTATTCGCGGCGACCCGCGAAGAGGCGGATGACGTAGAAGAGCAGCGTCACGAAGGACGAGAACAGGACGAAGGCCGCGGCGACGTGCTGGTCGGTCTCCATCGTGTTCTTCACCTCGTTGGTCTGGTAAAGGATCACCGTGGCCATCAGGAGGATCATCGCGATGGAGAACCAGGCGCCGAGGGACCAGCCGGCGAAAAGCGACACGATGACGATGCCGAGGGCGCAGATGCTGCCGATGACGATGGCGACCTTGAGGAACGAGAAGTCCAGGTTGGTCATGAACACCACGGCCGTCAGGGCGACGACGAGCGCGCCGGTGGCCAGGCAGGCCGGGACGAGGATCTCGCCGGGGTTACCCTTGGTGACGATCGCGGTGTAGTAGATCAGCGGGACGAAGATCAGGGCCTGCAGGAGGACGTAGAAACCCAAGCCGGCATACTGCGCGAGGCGGGAGGCGCGGCTGAAGGCCAGGGACTGGGCGGCCGTCGTGCCGAGCCAGAAGAGGACCATGACGCCGAGGATGCCCCAGGAGCCCACGCCGGCGATGGCGCGCATGAACGTCTCGGCCACGCCGGAGACGAAGAGACCGAAGAGCGCGAGGGCGAAGGCGCCGAACGAAGCGGCCACCAGGCCGTAGGTGCGGCGGAAGAAGGCGGCGCGGTCGGCGGCCGGGGCGTCCGCGACGATGAAGGGATTGGATTCGTGCATACCCATCCCATCTTAGCCCTTTTCCCCGTGAGTCAAGCCGACCCGCCCATCACGGGTTACGAAACCGCACCGAAATTATCCTGAACTTCCGACCCAGGTGACGGCAGTCGTGCTCTTGCGCCACCCTTTGGACCACGAGTTCGCAGGTCGCGCTCCCCTCTCGTCCCTCCGCCCTGCCGATGACTTTAAAGGTGTCACCTCGCACGGTCAGGAGCGGCGCCCAAGCTTCCAAGAAATCGGCGGCTTCCAAACGAAGCGGCCAGCCAGCGGCCGCTTCCGTCGGACCAAAGTTGATCCCGCTCTCCGCCAAGGAACGCGCCAGCAGACCGGAGTCGGCGAAAGCTTGCAGCGAAGCAAACGGCCACCCGCAGGCCGGCTGCAGTTCGACGATCTTCTGCGACCATGTCCTGAGCCGACCCCCGTCGATGCGTCGGACAAGCTGAGCCCCTTGCGCGGCCTCGGCGTCCAGCGCAGGAAGATGCGACAAGGCCTCGTCGCCCAGGTCCAAGGCAAGCGCCGAACCCCATTTGGGCTGACCTGCGCCGACAGGGCGGGTGAAGAACAAAGGGCCGGTCAGCGTCCGAGGTTCCGAAGGGCCTCCGCTCTCCGCGCACCAAACCCCGGTCGCGCCCCGCAAGAATGCCTCCCAGGCCGCCGGATCGCGGGAATTGACGTTCCAAGGGCCCAGCACGAAGAAATCCTTGGCCTCCGGCTCCGCGGAGAAGGTTCCCATCTCGGCGGGCGCGAGGAAAGGCTGATGGGAAAACACGCCATGTTCGGGCACGGCGAGCGGTGCGGAGAAAAAACCCCGATCCAACCATTGGCACCAAAGCTTCCCCCCGGAAGGCTCAAGATGGCGCAGGGAACCGACCGAGAGATGAGGCCGGCCTGGAAGGTCACGCAGACGGACCGAGGCGAAGGCTCCCGGCTGCGCGGAGTCGTGACGATTCGCCCGCAGATCCCACAGGGGGCCCGACAGCGGAGACGCGTCGTGATCGACGACATCCATCGCCGAGAGTAAAGGAGATTCCACCGACCACTCCGCGGCATCTTCGGATCGACGGAAATCCCAGCAAGCGCGCTCGAACAGCCCGGCGCCGGCCGCCGTGCGGAAATCCGCCCCGGAGCGAGGCTTCAACCTTACGCGCAAGCAGGCGCGTCGTTCGCTCAAAGCGTAGCCAGTGCTGTCCTCCCGGGAATAATCCTCCCCCGAGGTCCTGAGACCGAAGTCAGGGAACGGCACCTCCAGCAACGTCAACACGGACGCGGACGGATAGGCCGAGATCGGCTCCTCACGAGCGGGCTCACCGACGTAAGGTCGGAGATGCACCGTGACCCTTTGCCGAAACCGGACGACGACCTCGATCCGATCGGCGGGCAGGAAAGTCGTCGGCGCCGGCCGGCGCCAGCCCGGCCCATGCGGACGACGATCCAGACGCCAGGTCGTCTTCGCAAGGATGCGGGCCAGCCCTTGGGGCTGGGCCTCTTCCGTCGGATTCAGGAAAGCATACGTCTCGCCCGGCAATAATCCCCGGCCGGCCATACCCGCCGTCTCCGCATCAGCCACCTCGACCCAGAACCAAAGTCCTCGCTCGCGCGGCCCTTGGCGCACGACGCCGAAATCCTCCTGCGGGCAATCGTCCAGATCCGCCGCGATCATCGCACCCGTGTCCAGGTTCGTGATCGTCACCTCGGGGGCGCCGACCACCTCGCAAAGGAACAGCCTACCATGGGGACCGGCGAGCAACGGCAAGGTCGAAGGATTCCAGAGGACACCGGAGCCATGGAAACGCAGCCGATGACGACCATCATGACGGGAATTGAAGAAGCCCAGGCTGAGCCGGAAATCGGTCAGCACCGGTACCGTCGTCAGCTTCCGGTCCGCCTCCGCGATCGCGCATATCGGCCGACCACTGGAAGGCAGCTGCGTCCATGCCGGCCCGGAAAGCACCCGAGCAATCTCCTCTCCCGCCGCCTCCGCCAACGCCATCGGTCTGGATAGATCCTTCTTCCAGCCACCATGGACGGAGTCCGTCAGCAACCCACGGACTTGCCAGGCATGTCCCTGGCTCAGCGGATCGCCGCCGCAGGCCGCGTAAAGATCCGGCCCGCCCATTTCGAGCGCGACAGCTTGCGCCGGCGGCGGCTCGGCTGGCAACGACAGCGGCAGCTTTGGCCGGCCGGCGCGACCTTTCGCCCAGGCGGACGCCCGCCGCGTCGCCATCGGCCGGGCGGTCAGGTCGTGAGATTGGGACAGGTCCTCGACTGTCCAACGCCAACGAAGGCCGTCGGCCTCGGCTTCACCATCCATCATCACGGCGGACGGCCCTCGGCCGACGCAGAGTCCGGCTAGGCGGCCGAGGTAAGTATATGCGACATCCTGACCGGCGGTAGCCTGCAGTCCGGCCAACCCCCGCAAGGCCGCGCCCCGGGCACCGGCGCGCAAGGCGGCCTGGGCGGCGAAATGACTGGCCGCGGCGCTCTCCATGTTTCCGAGACCGACCCAGCTGGCCATCAGGCCGAGGCACAGCGACAGGGCCAGCAGCGTCAGCAACAATGCTAATCCGTTTCTCTTACGCATCGATGAGTAATAAGCCCCATCGTCTTTCCGTTGATACAAACAGCACAATTCTGGAGATATCCCATGAATCGAATCCATGAAGACATCATTCCGCAAACTGCGCGTCACCCGGCCTTCGGTCGGGGCTCACCCCTACCCGCAGCCCTTCAAGCCTTCGGCGCCGGTGGCGGCCGACGCCAAGAAGCGGGTGCTGGTCGTGGAAGATCAGTCCGCCGTCTGCGACCTGGTCTCGGAGATGGTCCAGTCCCATCCGCGTTGCGTCTCGGTCGGTACGGCCTCCGACGGGCTCAGCGCCATCGAACTCGCCCTGCGCCTCAAACCCGACATCCTGGTGCTCGACGTGATCATGCCCGGCGTGGGCGGCATCGAGATCCTCCGCCGGCTCGGCGGCAGCCTGCCGGCGACGAAGGTGCTGATCTTCTCCGGCAAGCAGGAACCGCACATCGTCCGCGCGCTCATGCAGGCCGGCATCCATGGCTTCGTGAACAAGAACGGGCCGCTGTCCGAGCTCCGCAAGGCGCTCGAGGCGCTGGCGCTCGGCAACACCTGGTTCAACGAGGACTTCAGCCGCACCGTCCGGCAGGCCCTCGCCTCCCCATCCTTCCTCGGGGACGGGATGATCGACCAGCTCACCCCGCGCGAACGCGAGATCGCCGTCCTCATCGCCCAGAGCCACAGCAGCAAGGAGGTGGCCGCCCGCCTCCACATCAGCATCAAGACCGCCGAGAACCACCGGGCGAACCTGATGCGCAAGCTCGGCGTCCGGGACGTGGCCGGCCTGGTCCGCTTCGTGGTCCGGCAGGGCCTGGTCGACCCCGCCGCCGAATAGCGTGGGGTGTTCCCCCCATCGGCCGAGGGACGGATATATCTGAAATATGAAATTATGCTGTCGCGCGCCTCCGGGCCGCCGACAGCATCGGTGGTGTCCTCATGAAGTCCTCCGTCCGTAAGGCCAAATCCGTCGTGGTCGTGGAAGATCAGACGGCCATCTGCGAACTGATCATCGAGATGCTCGAGGCCCGCGGCGCCTACCGCGTCCTCGGCTCCACCGCCGACGGCCACGAGGGCCTCGCCCTGGCGAAGCAGCTCAAGCCGGACATCCTCATCCTCGACATCCTGCTCCCGGGCATCAGCGGCCTGGAAGTCCTGCGGCAGCTGCACGAGGCCCAGCCCGACCTGCAGGTGCTCATCTTCTCCGCGAAGACCGAGAAACAGCTCGCCCGCGGCCTGCTCAAGGCCGGAGTCCGCGGCTTCGTGCCCAAGAGCGCCCGTCTCTCCGAGCTCCGCCAGGCCGTCGACGCCGTGGCGGCCGGCGACACTTGGTTCAGCGAGGCGTTCCAGAAGGCGATGGCCGACGCGCTCACCGCCCCGGAAAGCGACGTCGACGCCAAGGGCGCGACCCTCACCGATCGCGAGAAGGAGATCGCGGTGCTGCTCGCCAAAAGCTACTCGAGCAAGGAAGTCGCGATGAAGTTGAATATCAGCGCCAAGACGGTCGAGAACCATCGCACGAACCTGATGCGTAAGCTCGGCGTCCACGACGTCGCCGGCGTCATCCGCTTCGTCGTCCGCCAAGGCCTCTACGACCCGACCGAAGGCTGACGGGCGGCGGGCAGCTTACCTAGCGATTAGCCCCTAGGCTACCCTAGGGTAGTTTCTGGGCAACCACTACGTCCGCAACCCGCAGCACGCCGAGGAGATCCGCCGGCTGGAGATAGGCCGCACCCTGGAGCTGAGCCAATACGGCCACCTGCCGCTCACGGCAACGGCCCGCCTCGAGGCCATGAAGCTCCTGGGCGCCGCCGGCATGCTCGTGGACGACGAGATCCCGACCCAGGCGCTGCTCGAGCTCTACATCCAGTACGTCGTGCCGCATCTCCCTCGGACTCCGACAGACATGGTCGACGATTGAGGCGTCACACGTCACTCTGATCAGGGGCTAGTGAAAGTGGCGGAGAGGATGGGATTCGAACCCACGATACCCTTTTGGGGTATACCCATTTAGCAAACGGGCGCTTTCGGCCACTCAGCCACCTCTCCAGGTCCCTCGTCAGTTCGAAGGACAGCCAGTCATGGGGAGCAGAGAGGGATGGTCAAGCCAAGGTCTGGCCGGACCAAGGACCTTAAGCCTGCCGATCAGCGGGCGATGTCGTTCCGGCTCAGCACGGTGATGCCGTGGCTGGACAGGACGGACGAGGTCAGTTCCTGCGCCTCGGTGCGCACGACGAGTCCGTAGCGACCATTGGGCCGGAACAGGAAAGAGTAGACGTAATGGATGTTGATCTCGGCCTTGAGCAGGACGCGGGTGACGTCCTTGAGCTGGGCCTCGGACTGGAGCTCGACGGCGACCACGGGGACGTCGTCATGCGCGAAGCGGTGCTCATCGAGGATCTGCTCCGCCCGCTCAGGATAGTCGACCACGATGCGGATGATGGTCGAATCCGTGGTGTCCACCAGGCAGAGGGCCATGATGTGGACGTCCGCCCCGGTCAGGGATTCGACGAGTTCGTTGAGGCGGCCGACCTTGTTCTCGACGAAGATGGAGAACTGGCGGACCGGTCCGAGGTCGGGTTGCTGGGAAAGTTCGGCGGCCATCGGGGCATACTATGCCATGTCCGGGGTCTTTCTCCAACCCCATTTCCTCGCCGATAAAGTTAGGAATTGACTTACATCCACTTATCTGGATAAGAAGATATTATATGTTGACCATCGCCGCCCTTCTCCTCGCCCAAGCCCCGACCCGCCTGCCTGAGACCGTCGTGGTCGAAACCCGACAGGCGAAGCCCTTGGCGGACACCTCGGCATCGGTCAGCCGACTCGACGTGGCCGCCGCGACCGACGTCGGCCAGACCACCCTGACCAGCCTGCTCGGCGGGGCACCCGGCGTGTTCGCCACGGAACAGTCCGGCGAAGGCTCGGTCGGCGCCCTCTTCCTGCGCGGCACCAATTCGACTCATACGGCCGTGCTTCTCGATGGCCGACGTCTGCCGCAGGGTTTCTCCAATTCTTACGAGATCGGCCGCTACCGTATCTTCGGCCTGGCCTCCGTCGAAGTGCTCCGCGGCCCCTCCTCCACCCTCTACGGCGCCAACGCGCTCGGCGGCGTCATCGACCTGCGCCAGCAGTCCCCGCTCACCGCTCGTGCCGCCTCCACCCTCGTGGCCGAGGGCGGCTCCTTCGGCCGCGGCACGCTCAACTACGCGCTCCTCACGAACAACGCCGCCACCGGCAAAGCCGCCTCGCAAGGCACGGCGCTCTCGCTCACCGCGACGCACGACGACGGCTTCCGCCCCAACGCCGACCGCGAAGCCGTCAGCGCCTTCCTGAAGCACGAACAACGCCTTTCGCCTGACCTGGTCTTCGACCTGGTCGGCTCGGCTGACCGCGGAAAGCTCGGCTTGCCCGGCCAGCAGCTCGGCGGACCGCCCAACGTCACCGACTGGCAGCGCGACGGCGGCTGGCTCCTGTCTCCGGGCCTGCGCTTCCAGGACGCGGACACCGAAGCCGCGATCTTCTGGTCCCGCGCGGGTTCCTCGATCGAGAGCCTCACCGTCCCGTTCGCCAACCGCTACCTGCTCGACCGCGACGAACTCACCGCGACGGTCGACCGACGCGTCCGCCCGGACCTGACCCTCGGGCTCGGCCTGAGCTACGAGCGCACCTCCTTCGAGCAATTCAACGTCGCCGCGAACAAACTCACCTGGGCGGGGACCCAGGAAAGCCTCGGCCTCTGGACCCGCGCCGAATGGCAGGCCACCGCCAAGGACCGGATCCGCGCCGCGATCCGCACCGACCGTTTCACGGACTTCGCCGGCAAGACGACCGGTGACGTGACCTACAGCCGACGGCTCACGAAGGAACTGCTGGCCCACGCCAAAGTCGGCACGGCTTACCGCGCCCCGGCGGCCAACGACCTCGCCTACGGCACCCACCTCAACCTGCCGCTCCGTCCCGAGAGCAACACGGGCTTCGAAGTCGGCCTGCGGCATGAGGACAGCGTCCCCGGCGCCTTGTCCTGGACGCTGGTGGCCTTCCGCAACGACCTGAGCGACCTGATCGATTACAACCCGGTCAGCTTCAAGACGTATAACATCGCCGAGGCCCGCACCCAAGGCCTGGAGGCCGGCGTCGAGACGCGCCCGGCCAAAGGACTGCGCCTGTTCGGCGCGGCCACGTGGCTCGACACCCAGATTCTGTCCTCAGACTACTTCCTCGGCACCGGGCTCACCGGCGACAAATTGCTCCGCCGCCCGACGCTGACGCTTTCCCTCGGCGCGGAGTTCATGCCGGACGACGACTGGACCTTCGGCGTCTCCGCGGCGCACCTGCGTGGCCGCGAGGACTTCAACTGGAAAGCGTTCGCGCGGACGGCACTCCCGGACGCGACGTTCGCGCGCCTTTGGATCCGTCGCGTCCTTTCCGACCGCACGGAGATCTCCCTGCGCATCGAGAACCTCTTCGGCGAGGACGCCCCGCCGGCGGCCTTCGGCTTCCCGGCCCAGCCCCGCTCGGCCTACCTCAGCCTGACGCGCCGCTTCTGAGCCGCGGGCGCAGGACGTAACTGCCGCGAGGAGAACGTCATATTCACACCAGACCCAATCCGTTTGCATCCCCAGCCGGGATGGGCAAATTCCGATGCCCTTCCCATGAGCCGATTCTACTTCGCCTACGCCTCCAACCTGGATTCCACCCAGATGGAGCGGCGTTGTCCCGGCTCCAGCTACCGCGGCAAGGCCTTCCTGCCCAAGCATCGGCTCGCCTTCACGCACCCCAGCTCCACCTGGGGCGGCGGCTCGGCCGACATCCTCGAAGACCAGGACACCCCGGGCGTCTGGGGCGCGGTCTACGAGATGACCCCGGATGATTGGAAGCGCATGGATGAGGCGGAAGGAACGGCTTACAAGCGCATCAGGCTGACCGTGCTCGAGGCCGGCCTGGAAGACTGCCCGTTGGAGTGTTATGCCTTCAAGGTCGTCGACCCGACCGGCCCTCACCTGCCCTCCCGTCTCTACCACGAGAAGATCGTGCGTGGCGCCTTGGCGCGCGGGCTGCCGGCTGGCTGGATCGCCTGGCTGCGCGGGCTGTCCATCAAGGCCTGATGCCGCGTCCGAAGTCACGCTGCTTCTGGTGCGGAGACGATCCGCTTTACGTCGCCTACCATGACGAAGAATGGGGCGTGCCGGTGCGCGACGACCGCCGGCTCTTCGAACAACTCATCCTCGAAGGCGCCCAGGCCGGCCTCTCGTGGCTCACCGTGCTCAAGAAACGTCCGCATTACCGCCGGGCCTTCGCCGGCTTCGACGTGGGCAAGCTCGCCCGCGTCGACGCCAAGAAAGTCGACGCGCTGATGCGCAACGCCGGCCTGGTGCGCCACCGCGGCAAACTCGAGTCCGTAGCCCTCAACGCCCGCGCCTTCCTCGCGATCCAAAAGGAACACGGCAGCTTCGCGAAGTGGCTCTGGGCGCACGTCGACGGCGAGCCCGTCATCCGCCGCTCCCGCACGCCGCAGGCATCGTCGCCGGTCGCCGAGAAGATTTCGAAGGAACTGAAGCGACGCGGCATGAAGTTCGTCGGACCGACGATCATCCAAGCCTACCTCCAGGCCGTCGGCGTCTACGACGAACACCTGCCGGGATGCTGGAAGGCGTAGTAAATACGAGGGCCGGAGGGACTGGAGGCCCCGATGGCCAGAGAAGGCCTGCGTTGATTGACGGGATTACCGGCTTTGGGCATTTGGCACCTCAACATCCCTAACCGCCAACCGCTATCCGCTATCCGCCTAAACCTTGTGTGTCGCGGCCTTACTTCGTCGCCGGGACGTAGCCGTGGATGGTCACGGCCAGTTTCTCCTTCGCGGGCTCGATGGTCCGCTGGGCGACGACCTTGCCGCCGACCATGACGGCGAACCGGGTCGGCTGGCTGGCGGCGGGCACGTTGACGTGGAACTTGTTGAGGTGCTTCGCGTCGATGCGACGGTCCGCGAGGCGATAGCGCAGGAGGCCGGCCTGGGTCTCCACGACCAGCTGGCAGTCGCCGGGCTTGAGCTGGGAGCCATCCTCCGCATAACAGAACCCGAGCGCTCCGTGGAGGGCGGGATAGGCGTAGCCGGGCAAGGTCGCGGCCGGATCATAATAGCCGACCAGCGTGACGACCGCGGCGCCGAAGACCTGCGGCTTGCGCGCCTCGCCACCCTCGGCGCCGGTCGCTTCCTGCCACTGCCGGCCATCGGAGACGTAGGCCTGCTTGAAACCGCGGGAGACCGTGACCTCGGCCCCGTTCACACGAAGCACCGACGAATAACCGGCGCCGTGCTCGACCGAGAAGATCCGCCCCTTGTTCGCCGCGGCCGCCGCCGGCAGCGGGATCTCCTTCGTCCAGTTGCCGTCGCCCATCGCGACCTCGACGCGCTCGTGTTCGGAGAGCAGCTTCGCGAGGCTCGCCTCGCTCAGGTCCTTGATCGGGGCGCTGACCGCCCGGTCCGTCGCGAGCCGGTGCGTGAACGGCTCCATCTTCGCGGCGGCCTCGTTCCACCTGCTGAAGCCGGTGGGAGAGAGCGGGTCGAAGACCGCCTTCGACTCCAGGAACTTCTGGATGATCGCCGCGGTGTTCGGCGTGTAGAGCGTGAAACGGTTGAAGGAGGAGAACGGGGCGCCGCCGGCCATGGCGTCATAGCCGTAGCTGCGTCCGTCGAACGGCGGCTGGGCCTGGCCCTCGAGCACGGCGTCCTTGCCGGTCCGCAGCGGCGAGAAGTTCGGCAGGAAGCGGCGCTTGTCGGCGTCCCAACCCCAGGTGGAGTTGACCTGGTCGGCGGGGCGGTGGACGGACCCCTTGAAACCGTCGACGTAATGGCCGAGACCGTAGTTGTGGCCGACCTCGTGGCTGAACTCGTTGCCCAGCGAATCATCGAGCGTCACCATGCCGTTGCCGCCCGAGCCGCCGTGGACCTGCACGCCGTTCGAGTAGACGCCGCGGCTGTTATGGGCCGCGAGCTGGGCGACCGCATAAGGATGGCCCTTCTCGCCGGAGCCCGCGGTGCTGTGGAGCCCGTAGTTGGCGTTGTCGATGC
>Ga0163212_1001336_pt1 | contig 10885 bp, 6 predicted proteins | sample Malawi_45m_30L_FD_113532 | JGI IMG/M metagenome (GOLD analysis project Ga0163212, IMG submission 113532) | Freshwater microbial communities from Lake Malawi, Central Region, Malawi to study Microbial Dark Matter (Phase II) - Malawi_45m_30L | ecosystem: Environmental > Aquatic > Freshwater > Lake ...
CGAGAGCACCCCGCGTTCCGGCCGGATGCTCTCGCGCATCAGGTAGTCGATCGCGATTGCGCCGCAAAGTTCATTGCCATGGGTGAGCGCCTGGATCAGCACATGCGGGCCGGGGCGGGGCGACTGCAGCCGGATCACATAGTCGATCCCTGGCCAGAAGGGGTGAAGCTTTCGGTAGCCCCGGATGTCGGGCGCCTCCAATTCAACGGCTGCTTGCGAAAGAAGGTGCTCTGCGGTTGGGGCAGCCTCGGACGGAGGGCGAGAGTCCATAGCTTCAGGGCGGTTCAAAGGGGTGCAGGAGGTATGGTGGTGGAGTGTAACGGTGCTGCCTTTTTTCAGATGCCTCCAAGACGCCTCCCCCAGACGCCTCCCCCGGACGGCTCCCACTGGACGGCTCCTACTGGACGCCTCCATCCAGACATCTCCCCCGCGTCCCAGGCTTCCATGTGAATCGGTTTCACGCGCGGCTGCGGTCCAACCCAACCCGGAGCACGGATTTCCGGGCAAACTACGCGAAAACCCAACACAAGCTCAGGAGACCCCCCATGCGATCACTTCCAGCATCGATCACCGTCAACAGCCCTTGCGAGGCTCCCGGGACCAGCCGACCGCCAGAGCGCGACCGGGCACGGGGTGGGCACTGGCATCCCTCCCGCGACCTGCACCGGGCTGAGTCCCGGAATACCGCCCGGGATACCGCCCGGGATAACGCCCGGAACACTGCCAGCGATGCCGCCAGGGATACGCGGCGGGACATGCTCGGCCTTGCCGGGCTGGCTGCACTTGCAGCGCTGCTTCCTGCGCCCCTGCCTGCGGCACCGCTCTTCGAGTCGATCTTCATGTTTGTGCCCGCCGCTCCCGGGGGCGGCTGGGATGGTACAGCCCGTTCGCTCGAAAAAGCCGCGCGCGATGAGGGGCTGGTTGGCAGTTTCCAGTTCGAGAATGTCGGCGGAGCCGCCGGCATGGTTGGATTGCCCCGGTTCGTGAATCAGCGCAAGGGCGCGGGTAATGCGCTCATGGTGGGCGGTTCGGTGATGGTGGGAGGCGGGATCACCAACAAGAGTCCGGTCACCATCCGAGACGTCACTCCGCTTGCCCGCCTCACCGAGGAGGCGGGCGTGATCGTGGTTCCAGCGAGTTCGGCTATCAGGAGCTTCAAGGACCTCGAGTCGGCGCTCAAGGCCAACCCCAAGGCAGTGAGTGTGGCAGGCGGAAGCGCAGGCGGCACCGACCACATCCTGCTCGGCATGATGCTCAGGGCTGTGGGCCGAAATCCCCGCGAGGCGGCGTATGTGGCCTTCGCCGGGGGAGGTCCGGCCAATGCGGCAATCCTGGGCGGACAGGTCACTGCGGGCATCAGCGGTTACTCCGAGTTTGCCGAGCAGATCAAGGCCGGCCGTATGCGGCCGCTCGCGGTATCGGGCTCGATACGCATCCCCGGGGTGGAGTTGCCCACGCTGCGGGAGCAGGGTATGGATGTGGTGGCCGCCAACTGGCGCGGCGTGTTTGGTGCGCCGGGCATCTCAACCGCCCAGCGCGACGCGCTCATCCAGCTGGTAACGCGGATCCACGCCTCGGCGTCCTGGAAAGACATCCTGCAGCAGCGCAAGTGGACGGACGTGTTCCTAGCGGGCGACGCCTTTGGCAAGGAGCTTGCCGCCGACATTGCGGCCACCGAGACGGTGCTCAAGGACCTCGGACTTGCATGAGGCCCACCCGCCTCGTGGGGCAACTGCTGCTGGTCTTTGCGCTGCTTTCGGCGTGGCAGGTCAGCGTGATCCCGATGCCGCCTGTGTATGCCGAGGTGGGGCCCCACCCGATGCCTGCAGCTCTGTCGGGATTGCTGCTTGTGCTTGCGCTTGGCTACCTGCTTGCCGACGCGCGGACGCGTGCGCCGGACGCAGCGCATGATCCCGAGGAGTCGGCGCTGCCCCATGCCCGGCGCAGGACCGGCTGGTTTGCCACCGGATTGCTCGCTTTCGGCGTGCTCCTTCCCACCGCTGGTCTGGGCCCGGCCGGCACCGTGGCGTTCGCCGCGATCGCGCGTGCCTTCGCCTCGGAGCGTCCGCTGAGCGACCTCGCGGTGGGCGGCGCGTTTACCGTGGTTGTCTGGTATGTCTTTGCGCGCCTTCTTGGCGTGCAGCTGGGGCCGCTCCTGCGCGGATGGATCTGAGGCTTCAGGTGATCGTGCGCAGCCGCAACCCATGACGAGCTTCGATGCGCTGTTGCAGGGCTTTGGTGCCGCGCTGCAACCGGATATCCTGCTCTACGGCTTTGCGGGTTGCCTGCTCGGTACGCTCGTGGGTGTACTTCCCGGGATCGGTCCGGCGCTCACGATTGCGCTTCTCCTGCCGCTCACCTTCAAGGTGCCTGCAGCGGCCATGTTCGTGCTCTTTGCTGGCATCTACTACGGGGCAATGTATGGCGGGTCCACAACCTCGATCCTGCTCAACACGCCCGGTGAATCGGCCACACTGATCACCGCGCTCGAGGGCAACAAGATGGCGCGCCGTGGTCGGGGCGGGCAAGCGCTCGCCACTGCGGCAATCGGAAGTTTTGTGGCCGGCACGATCGGCACGCTTGCGCTCACGTTCTTTGCACCGATCATCGTGGAGGCGGCGCTCGCCTTCGGGCCGGCCGAGTACGCGAGCCTGATGGTGCTGTCGCTGGTGGCGGTGTCGGCAGTCCTCGGTCGCTCGGTGCTTCGCGGCAGGATTGCGCTCAGCCTGGGCCTGCTCCTTGGCCTTGTGGGAATCGATCTGCAGACCGGGCAGCCGCGCTTCACCTTCGGCGTGGCCGAACTGCTCGACGGCATCGAGGTCACGATCGCGGCCGTTGGGCTTTTCGCTGTGGGTGAGGCGATGTATCTGGCGTGGCAGGGGCGCCAGGGAAATGCCGAAGTGATGCGGGTGAGCGGAAGCCTCAAGCTGTCGCGGGAGGACTGGGCGCGGAGCTGGAAGCCCTGGGTGCGCGGGGCGGCGATCGGATTTCCGATCGGTGCGCTTCCTGCGGGCGGTGCCGAAGTACCCACCCTGCTCTCCTATTACGCCGAGCGCAAGTTGAGTTCCCGACCCGAGGAGTTCGGGCATGGTGCCATTGAAGGTGTTGCAGGGCCCGAAGCGGCCAACAACGCTTCGGCGGCGGGCGTACTGATGCCGCTCCTCACCCTGGGTATTCCCACCTCGGCCACTGCGGCGGTGATGCTTTCGGCCTTCGAGAGCTACGGGATTCAGCCCGGCCCAATGCTTTTCACCCAGCAGGGATCGCTGGTGTGGACGCTGATTGCGAGTCTTTTCATCGGCAACGTGATCCTGCTTTTGCTGAACCTGCCGCTGGTGGGGCTCTGGGTGCGACTGCTCCATGTGCCACCGGCTTGGCTCTACCCCGGCATCGTGATCATCTCCACCGCAGGCGTTTATGGCGCAAGCAACTCGCTCTTCGATGTGGCCTTGCTGTTTGCCTTTGGCCTCCTCGGATATGGGATGAGGCGCTTTGACTTTCCAGTGGCGCCCCTGCTGGTGGGCCTTATCCTGGGCCCGATGCTCGAGCAGTCGATGCGGCAGGCGCTGACGATTTCGCAAGGGCAATGGACGACCTTTGTCACCCGCCCGATCTCGGGAAGCATCCTGCTCCTCGCGCTCGCTTTGGTGGCTGCGCCGATGCTCATGCACATCGGCCGCCTCTGGCGTCGCCCGTGGTCGGCGTCGAAAGACGCCGAAGAGGGTTGATTAAGGGCAGCACTTCGCGGTTCAGTAGCTCCTCGGGGGCGCAACGAAAACGTACTGCGGGCCCTGGGGCCCGAACTGCGCCTGATACCAGTAGCTCCCGCAACGGTAGTAGGGCTGGTTGTTCACGGGCTCGAACACGCAACCGGGCGGCAGTGCGCTGTAGACGGTACCGAAGGCTGGTTCACCTGGAGCCATCGGTGCCGGCACAGGCGCGGAGGGAATCGGAAGCGGGGCAGCGGCAAGCGCCGGAGCGGGTAGGGTGGAGGGGAGCGGCGGGGCCGCAAGCACCGCGGATCCCGGACCCACCACGAGCGGCGGGTTCACCGCAAGCGGCGGGTTCAGCACAAGCGGTGGGTTCACTGCAAGCGGCGGATTCAGCACGAGCGGCGGGCTCACCACATGGGGCGGGTTGTAGACCACGGCGGGCGGATAGACCACCGTGGGCGGATAACTCACCACCGGTGGCGCCGCGAGCGCCGCTCCCGCAAGCCCGCCACCGATCACGCCAAGTGCGAAGGCGCCGGCGAGGTTGGACCGGTGAGGCGCAAAGCCAGGGGCATAGTAAGCTCCGGGGGGATAGTAGCCACCGCGCCCATAGTAGCCAGTGCGCCAGCCGCCATGCCACGCACTGTGGGTGCCGCTGTGCAAGCCCACATTCCAGCCACTGTTCCAGCCACTGTTCCAGCCACTGTAAACGCCGCTTTGCCAACCCCGGCCGCCGGTCTGAATCACCGTGGCGTTGTAGATGACCTGAGGCCCCCGCAGTCCGAGACCGGGGACGTGGTGGCCCGGGTATCCATGGCGGTGGCCGCTCGCTTGCGACGCCCCGGCAACAGGCAGCAAGCAGGTGGAACTCAACACGATTGCAGCGAGCCTGCGGGTGTTCATGAGGGTGGCCCTTTTTCAGCAGTTGCTCTCCGTCTGCTCAACGCATAGCCCGCGCTTCCGGTTGACCGACGCCGTCGCTCGTGGCTCTGAATCGGGTGCTCGGAACCCAAGGGCATCGGCGCACACGCATGCATTTGGCGATGCCTTGTCACCCTTGCGCCTGCGCCCTGCGGTTGCGGAGGCGCAAGCGCTTGAATCCGAAGTCGAAAACAACAAGGAATTAGGCAAATCGCCATATTGACTGTACCCTAGCCGGACCTCAACTTCCGGCCTGCGTGATGGAACTCTTCGCCGTCGCCTTACTCATCCTGCTCAATGGGCTCTTTGCCATGTCGGAAATGGCACTGGTGTCCTCCCGAAGGGTCCGATTGCAGAAACTGGTGGAGGAGGGCGACACGACCGCTGCGGCGGCGTTGGCACTCAACAGCGAACCCACCCGTTTCCTGTCCACAATCCAGATCGGGATCACCTCGGTGGGCATTCTCTCGGGGATTGTGGGCGAGGCCACGCTGGCCCGCCCTCTCGCAATCGGCCTGCAGAACATGGGGATCGAGGTGGAAGCCTCGCAGTGGACCGCCACGGCGCTGGTGGTGCTTCTCATCACCTTCTTGTCGATCGTCTTTGGCGAACTGGTTCCCAAGCGGCTTGCGCAGGGCAGCCCGGAGACGATCGCGCGCATCGTGGCGCTTCCGATGCAGTGGCTGGCGCTTGCGGCCAAGCCTTTCGTGTCGCTGCTCAGCGCCACCACCGAATTGATCCTCGCGCTCTTTCCGCGTCGTGCCCGGGAACAGCCCTCGGTGACCGAGGAGGAGATCGAGGCCATGCTGGTGGAGGGTTCCGACGCGGGAGTGATCGAGGCTCAGGAGCACCAGATGGTGCGCAACGTCTTCAGGCTCGACGATCGGCAGATCAGTTCACTGATGGTTCCACGCTCGGATGTGGTTGCGCTCGATGCCGATGCGCCAAACGAGGAGAACCTTGCGATCATCACAGCCGCCGATCATTCCCGTTTCCCTGTTCAACGCGGCGACGGTCGTGACATCGTGGGCATTGTCTCTGCCAAGAGCCTGCTCAACCAGTTGCTGCGCGGCGAAAGCCCAGACATTTCGAGGGCTATGCAAACTGCTGTCTTCGTGCCCGAGACGCTCACTGGAATGGAATTGCTCGAGAACTTTCGCCGCAGCAGTGCCTCGATGGTGGTGGTGATGGACGAGTATGGGCAAGCGCAGGGCATCGTGACCGAGCAGGACGTGTTTGAGGCCATCGCGGGTGAGTTCAAGTCGCAGCACGACGAAGACTCATGGGCCATCGAGCGCGAAGACGGATCGTGGCTGCTCGACGGCCTGATTCCGATTCCCGAAATGAAGGACTCGCTTCAGCTTGCCAGCGTGCCCGAGGAGGACAAGGGGCGCTACCACACGCTCGCAGGCATGCTCATGCTGCTGCTTGGACGACTGCCGCGGGAGGGCGACCGCATCAACTGGGAGGAGTGGGAGTTCGATGTGGTCGATCTCGACGGTCACCGTATCGACAAGGTGATGGCCCGGCGCCTCTCCGAACCGGGTCATGCGGATGCCTGACCATGCGCCGGGGCGAGGCTCATGCCCAGGGGCAGCGCTTGGTCCATGCGCCAGGGCTTGGCTTGATCGCAACGCCCCGACGTCGATGATGCCGGGCTGTGTCGTTGCCGGATACTCCGGGCCCTGTGCTGAACCGTGCTGCAACTGATCCAGTTGCGGCTTGCCTTTGGCGATCTGCCCCTGCTCGACGGCGCCTCGCTTGCCCTGAGCCGCGGCGAGCGGGTCGGGCTTGTGGGGCGCAACGGCGCAGGCAAGTCCTCGCTCCTGCGGATCATGGCACGCCTGCAAAGTCCCGACGACGGTCTGGTGCAGGCCGAAGACGGGCTCCACGTCGTGCTCGTGGAGCAAGAGCCTGCGCTCCCTGAGTCCGATACCCTTCTGGGAAGTCTGCTCAGGCGCGCGGGCTGGCCGATCGAGCCCGATGAGGTGCAGAGCTGGCAGCAGCATGCCAACCTCCGGGCGTGGGTCGATCGCTTCGGACTGAAGGCCGAGCGCAAGCTCGACGGCATCGCGAGCCTCTCGGGGGGCGAGCGCAAACGTGCCACGCTTGCGCTTGCCTTTGCCCAGCAACCCGATTTGCTGCTGCTGGATGAACCCACCAACCACCTCGACATGCCCGGGATCCGGCAGCTCGAAGAGGCGATGGAGCGCGTTCCCGCGAGCGTTGTCATCACCCACGACCGACTGTTCCTGGATCGGGTGGTAGGCCGTATCGTCGAACTCGACCGCGGCCAGCTCCGCTCCTACCCGGGCCGCTACAGCGACTATCAGCGGCTGCGTGCCGATGAGTGGGCCGCAGAAGACAGGGCGCAGCGCCGGTTCGAGCGTTTCTGGGCCGACGAGGAGGTCTGGATCCGCCAGGGCGTTCAGGCACGGCGAACGCGTAACCAGGGCCGGGTTCGTCGCCTTGAATCGCTGCGGGTCGCGCGGGAGGCAAGGCGCGAGCGTGTCGGCACCGTCAGCCTGCGGGTTGACGCCGGCGAGCGCTCCGGCAAGCTGGTCCTTGAATGCGAGGGCGTGGGCTACACCACTCCTGCGGGGCAGGTGCTGGTGAAGGACTTCGACTGGGTCCTGATGCGGGGCGACCGGGTGGCGGTGATGGGCCCGAACGGGATCGGAAAATCCACGCTGCTCAAGCTTGCGCTCGGTACTCTGGCGCCCGCCTGCGGTCGCATCCGCCAGGGCACCCAGTGGCAATTGGCCTACTTTGATCAGATGCGCGAACAACTCGACGAGGAGAGGACCGTGGCGCAGACGATCAGTCCAGGCTCCGAATGGGTGGAGACGGGCGGCAGACGTCAGCATGTGATGCGTTATCTCGGCGAGTTTCTCTTCTCCCCGCGCCGGGCGAGCGCGCCCGTGCGGACCCTCTCGGGCGGCGAACGCAACCGACTCCTGCTTGCGCGGCTCTTTGCCCGGCCAGCCAATCTGCTGGTGCTCGACGAGCCGACCAATGATCTCGACCTCGAGACGCTCGAACTGCTCGAATGCACGCTGCAGCAGTACCCAGGGACGGTGCTGCTGGTGAGCCACGACCGGGCCTTTATCGATGCGGTGGCAACCCAGACGCTGGTGTCGCGCGGCCAGGGTCTCTGGCGCGAGTATCCGGGTGGCTACAGCGACTGGATGGCCCAGGACGGGCAATGGCCACAGAATGAATCCCAGGCCCAGACGGAGATCCAGTCCCGGATCCGATCCCAGAGCCAATCCCAGAGCCAGTCCCAGAGTCAATCCCAGACCCAATCCCGGACCGCAACCCAGACCCCGGTCCAGGCCCAAACCGCAGGCCCGCTGGATGCCGGCCCGGTGCCGCAACCAACCGACCGCATGCGCCTGGCCGCCCCGGGTGTGCAAAGGCAGGGCGGGAGTGGTACTCCGGTCGCGCGTCGGAAACTCAGCTTTCGTGAGCAGCGTGAACTCGAGCAGATGCCTTCGCGGGTGGCCGTGCTCGAAGATGAGCAACAGGCTCTCGAGCGGGCGATGCTCGAGCCCGGATACTTTCGCAGCGATGCGGAGCACCTGCGTCGGGATCGCTCAAGGGCTGATGCGATCGAAGCCGAATTGCTTGCCTGTCTCGAGCGCTGGGAGGCGCTCGAGGCGATCGCCGAGCCCCGCGCGCCCTCCTGAGGCACTGCGCCAGAGGCGCCGTCAACTGCCTTCGAGAAAGCTCTTGAGTTTGTCGGAGCGACTCGGATGGCGCAGCTTGCGCAGCGCTTTGGCCTCGATCTGACGGATGCGTTCGCGGGTAACGTCGAATTGCTTGCCCACTTCCTCGAGCGTGTGGTCGGTGCTCATCTCCACTCCAAAACGCATGCGCAGGACCTTGGCCTCCCGCGGGGTGAGCGAATCGAGCACTTCCTTCACCACTTCGCGCATCGACTCGTGCAAGGCGGCATCGGATGGTGCAAGTGTCGTCGTGTCTTCAATGAAGTCACCCAGGTGTGAATCGTCATCGTCGCCGATCGGCGTTTCCATCGAGATCGGCTCCTTGGCGATCTTGAGGATCTTGCGGATCTTGTCCTCGGTCATCTCCATGCGTTGCGCAAGCGTGTTTGGATCGGGCTCCTGGCCGGTCTCCTGCAGGATCTGCCGCGAGATGCGGTTCATCTTGTTGATGGTTTCGATCATGTGCACCGGGATCCGGATGGTGCGGGCCTGGTCGGCGATCGAGCGGGTGATCGCCTGCCGGATCCACCAGGTGGCATACGTGGAGAACTTGTAGCCGCGCCGGTACTCGAACTTATCAACCGCCTTCATCAGGCCGATGTTGCCTTCCTGGATCAGGTCGAGGAATTGCAGGCCGCGGTTGGTGTATTTCTTGGCGATCGAAATCACCAGACGCAGGTTGGCCTCGGTCATCTCGCGCTTTGCGCGGCGGGCCTTGTGCTCGCCTGCCACCATGCGCTTGTGGATCGCCTTCAGATCCGGCAAGGGAAGGCATTCGCTGGCCTGCAGATCGATCAACTTTTGCTGCACATCCTGTACTGCGGGAATGTTCCGGCGCAATACATCGTTCCAGGAGCGGTCAAGCTGCAGTTGCTGCTCGGCCCAGAGAAGATTCGTCTCGTGACCCGGGAAGTGGGCGGCGAAGTGCTCCGGGCTCATGCCAACGCGCGTCACACAGAGCTGATTGAGTTGCCTCTCAAGTTTGCGCACCTTCTCAACCTGTGCCCGGAGGGTCTCGGCAAGTCGCTCCACCATCTTCGCGGTGAACCGGATCTCGAGCAGGATGGACTGGATGCCCTGTTGCGCCCGGTTGTAGTCGTCCGAGCGATAGGCCTGCCGGTCGAAAGCGGCCCGCATCTGGCCATACAGCAATGCGATCTGTTCGAAGCGCTCGAGTGCGAGCCCCTTGAGTTCTTCGAGCTTGGCGTTGAGGATCGCGCCTTCGTCTTCCTCGTCGGCAAAGTCAACGCTCTGCGAAGGCGGTGCAGGATCCGGTTCGAAGGCGTTGGGATCCACGATGCCGTCGACAACCTCGTCGATGCGCTTCTTGCCTTCCCGGATCGCCTCGGCGTCGTCGAGGATCTCCTGCAGGGTCTTCGGGCAGGCCGAGATCGCCATCACCATGTCCTTGAGACCTTCCTCAATGCGCTTGGCGATCTCGATCTCGCCTTCACGGGTGAGCAGTTCCACCGTGCCCATCTCGCGCATGTACATCCGCACAGGGTCGGTGGTTCGGCCGAAGTCGCTGTCGACGGTGGATAGTGCCGCCTCGGCTTCCTCCTCCGCGTCGTCGTCGTTGTTGACGACCGGGGCGTCCTGGCTGATGATCAGCGTTTCGGTGTCGGGCGCCTGGTCGAAGACCTGGATGCCCATGTCGTTGAAGGTGGCGATGATCGTCTCGATCGCCTCGGCATCGATCAGATCCTCGCCGAGGTGGTCGTTGATCTCGCCGTAAGTGAGGTAACGACGCTCCTTGCCGAGCCGGATCAACTGCTTGAGCTTGTTGCGCTTGGCCTCGAGTTCTTCCTCGGAAAGCGCGCGCCGCGCAAAAGCCTCCTTGATCAGCGCCTTTTCCTTGGCGCTGGCACGGCGCGCCTTGGGCTTGGCCGATGCATCGGGGGTGCCTGCGATGCCTGCCGCGCCTGCCATGCCCGCAGTGCCTGCAATGCCTGCAATGCCTGGAGTACCTTCAATGCCCGCAGTACCTGCCATGCCTGAAGTGGCTAATGTCCCCGCAGTGCCCTGTCCGCCCGCCGATCGCGCAGCGTTGGCCGGGTGACGGACATCGCCTCCCGCAGAAGTTGCCGGCCCCTTGGTCCGTGACCTGCCCTCCGGGCTTGCCTTCGTGCCAGCGTGGGCCAAGGCGCGGCCACCCTCGGCAGTCCCGATGCCCTTGACCGCTTCGGCGTGGACGATGCCCCCGGCTCCCTCACTACCGCGGGTGTCGTCGGGAGTCCCGACAGGGCCCGAAGCGTCGATCGCCTCATGCAGATCAATGTCTTCGCGCGAATCACGCTTGCTCTTGAACCTCGCCGCAGGTTCAAACTCGATGTCGTGGTCAAGGACTGAATCCGGGTCGACGGAATCGTGCGGGCCGAAGGAAGCGCCCGTGCCGAACGACGCCCCGGGATCGAACCCCGCATCGGCCAGACCCTCCATCTCGGCGGGGTCGATCTCGTCGATGTCCACGGTGATGTGGTCGTCTGCGAACTCGTCGACACCTGCGATCAGGTCATCCGAGTC
>Ga0163212_1001339_pt1 | contig 10881 bp, 13 predicted proteins | sample Malawi_45m_30L_FD_113532 | JGI IMG/M metagenome (GOLD analysis project Ga0163212, IMG submission 113532) | Freshwater microbial communities from Lake Malawi, Central Region, Malawi to study Microbial Dark Matter (Phase II) - Malawi_45m_30L | ecosystem: Environmental > Aquatic > Freshwater > Lake...
ACTTTTAATCCGTTGGTCGCCAGTTCGAATCTGGCACGACCTACCAACTTTTACCCAGGCTAGTCGAGGGGCTCTTCCCGACTAAGGCCGCATCCGTCGAACGACTCGTACCTCGTAGTCGTCAACCAGCTTCCTGAAGTATCCGTAAATCCCGCTCATCGTTATGTTCAGATGAATGCTGGAAAACCCCTCGTCGTCGTGGTCGAGCGCAATTGCGCCGGTGACCACGCGCTTGAAGTGTTCGGGGTCTCTGTTTCTGATGGGCTGATAGGTATCAATGGCCGCAAAGACGTCGTCGAGGGTGAAGCCATGATCTCTCGTGAGGATCATCAAGTCATAGATGTCACGAGACTTCACACGGTCATAGACGACGATGCTCTTCATGACAAGAAGCCCATCGATGCCCAGTACATCAAATCCACCCGTGGAAACGATCACCTTTGGGGTTGATTTCAGGAAGTCAATCTGAGCCTTGGGTCGATCATTTTCATTGCGGGAATGAAACGTTACCTTGGCGCCATCAATCAGGTAATCCTGAACGGTGTGATCAAGGTTCCCCGACGTGTTGATTTTGAATCGCAGTTTTTGTTCTGATGTGATCAGGCTTTCAATCGTGGCGCCACCTCCGGCCAAATCGTTCAGAACCCCATCGATGGCGCTGATTGGCAATTTCTGACCAAAGACATTGAAGTCCAGGTCTTCGCTGATCCTGTGTCCAATCTGCAGGGCCAATGCCGAGCCACCAACCAGTGTAAAGCCAGCCAGTCTGGCGTCGTCCTTGAGGCGCGCGAAATTCGCCTGCGTCGCCTCTGGCAAGAACTCCAGCTTGAGCTTATGCATACGCTTGACCTGGTGATGCGCGCAAGCCTTTGCTGATGTTGTTGAGCATCCTGGTGAGGCTGGCAGTGGTCATGGGCTCAAACGTACGCCGCTTGAACACGCGCTTCACCTTGGAAACACCATAGTAAAGGCACAGTCGAGTTACGTCCTCAAGTTTGTGTTTCTCGAGCACCTTACCAATCAGCACGTCATCCTTGATGTTCGGATTGGACCAGTCGTACGCGCCCGACAAACCGATCTTGACGGACTTGCGTGGCGCATTGACTCGCTGGATGGTGGTGCGCAGCCACGCCGGAATCAGCGCTGCGTAACGGTCGATTTCTCCCTCAAGCCAGTCACCCGTAGCACGCTGGATCTCAAATGTCGTGAGGTCCTTCATGCCCCGGGTCCATAGCGCAAGCAACACTCGGCCCTTTGGGCTGGCAGCAAGTTGGACTTTCCTTTGACTCATACGTCGGAACTGCATTACGTGTCCAGCAGCCCTGAAGGTGCGCGATAGCCCCGAGGTGGGTACGACCAGTACATCGCCAGGTACTTCGACGGGTGCAAGTCCCAGGCGCTCGCCTGTCCTGCGCGCCAGGGCACTGGCCACCGTTTGCGCATCCACACGCTGACCCGCAACGGCGTACAGCCCTCTGGCCACCCGCACGATGGTCCCGGCCTTCATCAATCGAAAGAGAGCCTGATCAACGGCTGAACGCGTTCCTACCGACAAGAAGTCAGTACCGCAGAACACCGCGCCCTGGGGCTGGTTCGAGATTGCGAGCCGGATCGCTTCAGAAGCTCTCATTGTCAGAAATTATAGTTGTTTTTGTTATATTTTCACTATTTATTGGGCTATGCGAGGGCTGGGATCAAGCTGCTGGAGCGCGGCGTACTGAAAAAATCCGAGGCCAGTGGCCGCAGAACCAGTTACGAGTTGATGCCGGTCAGGTCATTTCGCGCCGCCTGAAATTTCGGTCGTCTGGTTTGACAGCCAGTCGGGTGCGCCTTTAGCGTTCGCGCGTCATCTCTCGGGGGATTGCCGATGAAGCTTGCTCTGCTATCCGTTGCAATCGCAATTTTCGGGGCAGTTGTTCCGCAAACCGCCCTCGCTCAGGAATTCCCGGCTAAGCCCGTCCGGATGGTTGTGCCGTTTCCACCAGGCGGAATCGCCGATGCGCTCGCCCGAATCCTGGGTGACGGCCTGTCGAAAAATTTCAACCAGCAGGTGATTATTGAGAACCGCCCCGGTGCAGGGGGGAATCTCGCAGCGTCTGCGGTTGCCACGGCCCCGCCAGATGGCTATTCGCTCTTTCTGGGACTGATCAGCTCTACAACACCTGGCACTCAGGCATCTGCATGACGCCCGAAACGGTCGAACGCTTGTCTCGTATCCCGGCCGTGTGCGCACTCAAGGATGCGGTCAATGACGTTGCTCACACGGTGCGTTGCTGGGAACTCTGCGGTGACCGTATCGTCATCAGCGATCCGCTCGAGGAGCACCTGCTGGTCACAACCCTGCACTTCAATCAGCAGGTTCTGTTGGGAACCACACCGGTGTTCCTGATGCAGAGCCCTCACCATCAGCCGATCCAGCAATACTGGGAACTTGCAAGACAGGGAAAAGGGGCCGAGGCCGCTCGGCTTTTCTACGAACTGCAACCTCTTAGAACCATCTGGACCGAGATGTATCAGGTCCTTTGGAACAAAGACGGTGCGCTACATCCGCTTCCTTTCATCAAACACTGGATGGATCAGATGGGAATGCGCGCTGGCCCAGTTCGCCCGCCGATGCTGAACCTGAGCGCTGAGGAAAAGTCGCGATTCAACGAGCGCCTCAAAGCAAGCGGTTGGATGGACCGACTGGTACCAGGCTGGCAAGCCACAACGTGAGTGAAGCCTCTCGACAGCGCGCCCTGGAAACGTTGCTGGCCGGATTCAGCGCCAACCGTTTTCTCAATGAGTTCTACGGACGGCTGCCGCTGCATGTAGCGTCAGCCAACAGGCGACGCTTCGAATCGCTCATCCACTGGGCCGAACTCGAGCGGCTCCTGAACATGGTTGGCTGCTGGGATGACACCCGCCTGCGGCTGGTCGCTGAGGGCCGCAGGTTAAGCCCCGAGCAATATTGTTTCGCCCGAACCGGCACCGACAACGAGGCCCGCGTCTGGCGTCCTCAGCCCGAGCGCGTGATGGCCGCCATGAACGCCGGCGCAACACTGGTGCTGAACGGGCTCGACGGACTGGTGCCGGCAATCGGCGCGACAGCCCACGACCTCGAGGTGTCACTCAATGTGCGCGTTCAGAGCAATCTGTATCTGTCGCGCCGTGGCCAGCGGGGTCTGCCGCTTCATTACGATGTTCATGACGTACTGGCCCTGCAGATCTCGGGTCAGAAGCATTGGCGGCTCTATCAGAACCCAGCCCACCCCGGTGCCCGAGTGCCCCCCGAGCGTGAACTGAGGGCGCGCGCGGGGCCAGTCAGCCAGACGATCCAGCTGAGTGCAGGCGATCTGCTCTATCTCCCCGCTGGTGTGGTGCATGAAGCGATCGCCGACAGCGACCATTCCATGCACCTGACGCTCGCTTTGAAGCAGGTCACACTGCTGGACGTGGCGAGTCTGATGATGAAGCACCTGGCCGCGTCCGATGACGCCTCGACACCGCGCTACGACCTTCATCTGGGACGCGACGCTCTGGCGCGTCATGCCGCCCAACTTGCGGAGCGGTTCGCGACGCTTGCCGCCGACCCGACTGCCACTGCCGCGATGCTGGCTGACATCGAAGCGAATCGACTGCCCCGCGGCCAGTATCGCCTCGGCCCGGCACGGCCACAGCCCGAACTCAACGATTCATCGGACTGACTGATCTTGGCCGACAGCGCGTCAACGCCGATCCTTCGAATCGGTGAGGCAACGCCGGTCTCCGAACAGGGTACGTTGGTCAATCCCTGCCGCGCCGATCTGGTGTTCGCTCCGTGGCGGGAAGCGGTAGACATGCTCGTGCGTCTTTGCAGAACCGCCTGGGGCGAGTCTTTGCACAGCCTTTATCTGCGCGGGTCCGTACCGCGAGGTACGGCGGTTGAGCATCGCTCGGACATCGATACGGTCTGCGTGCTGGCAGCGCCGCCGTCCTCGCCCGTCGCAACGCAAGCCGCACACATTGCACGCACGATTCGCCTGCACTATCCGTTCTGTGTCGCAGTTGATTTGCGGGTTATCGCCTACCAGGCATTGATGGATCCTTATCGATCGGCGAACCTGCGATTTCTGCTCAAAACCCAGGGGCTCTGCATCGAGGGCGAGGACCTCAGCGCACGCTGGGCGCCCCCGACACTGTCTGAGGCCCGAATGACGCTAAGGGCGTTGCCCTCTGCGCTGGCCGCCACGCGCACATCCCTGGCGCAGCAGCCCGGCCCGCCAGAGGCAGCAGGCATCGGTCTTTGTCGGTGGGTCACGAAGAAGATCGTGAGAGCCGGGTTCGAACGGGTCGCCGAGCGCGAACGCACCTACACGCGTGACCTGTATCCATGTTGGGAAGCGTTTGCGCGCCACACCCCACAGATGGCGCAACCGATGTACGAGGTGCTTGCCCTCGCCGTCAATCCGTGTTTCGATGCTGCCCGAATCAGGGATGCGCTGCTTGTGGGCGACTGGGTTGTCCAGATGCAGGATGCTGTTTAACCAATCGGTCACCACTTCTAGGGAGATCCTCGGGATGTCTACGGAAGAATTCCATCTCGATGCCGAGCAGCGGCCGCTCGAGTTCGCGATGCTCGCCTGCGACCTGCTGTCAGAACAGAGCCTCGACCCCGATGACGCCTCCGAGCTGAGCGCCGCCGCGCTCAACGATGGCTTCCAGATTGAGCTGCAGATCGGTGAGCAGCTGACGCTACGCCTTGCCTACAACGAAGCCTCGGCCCAGTACATCGGCATGGTGTGTATCCCTCAGCGTCTCCTGACATCCCGGCAGCTCGCGCTGGCGTTGTCGTTGAACAGCGTGATGCCGGCCAAGCGCCGATTCGAGACCCATGTCGTAACGGGTGATCTGCAGCTAATCGAAACCTGGCCCGCGAGTGGTCTCGAACTGGGAGACCTGGCGGCAGGGCTCGACGTTCTTGTTCAGGCGTTCGACGCACTGATCCTTGGCAACGGAGCGTCTGCACCGCCACCCACAGCGAGCAGTGTGGTGGGCATCAAAGCCTGAACTGCACGCTGCATTGCCCATCGACGACTATCCAATCTGAGGTCTATCGACCATGGAAATCAAGATTACGAGTGGTCTTCCGCGGGAAGAAGCGCGCGACATCGAGATGGCGCAACTTCAACGCGCACGCGCTGCATCCAGCTTCTCCCTGCGGTTGAACGCCGAGGGGAAACTGGATAAGCACGCGTTCTCGGAACTACTGGCCGCGGCGCGGGCCAGCATCGCCTACAAAGCCAACCAGCAGCACTATCAGTTCAAACTGAAATCCGACAGCAACGGGTACACTCTGACCCTGAAACAGCAGGGCCTATGGAGCCGTTTCAAGGGCGTATTCGGCTGGGGTCGTGAAACGCGCGAGCGGCAACGCGCCGATGCGAAGCGTCTCATCGAGGGAATGAGCGTCTTCGAGATCAACCAGGCTCGAAAGCATCGCCAGATCACCGACGGCACGAGCTTTAGCCAGGCCAAAGCCGACCAGAGAGTCATCATGGGCGCAATGGGGTCCACGCGGCATCGACAGACAGGATCGCAATCCTCTTCCGAGGAATACGACTTCGAGAAACTGATGGGCGCTACGATTGAGGAACAAAGCGAAGAGCAAGTTGCGCGGATCACCCAACAATTCATATCCGGCGAGCACAGCTCCAACGACCAGCCGAATAGCCCACCCCTGAATGCTCAGCCCTCGCCCGCTGAGCAATACGTCGCTGCGGACTCGCAACGTCAGAACAGGCAGTCTGACTACGGCCAGTTCGGGCAGCAACAGAACTCATTCATCGCCTCGCAGAACGACGATAACGTGAGCGAGCGACCAACCTTCTACGATAAAGGCTTATTCCGAAATTTAGCCCATATGAGCGAGAACGATCTCGAGCAGCAGGAAGTCGATCGGGTAAGCGACGCCAACCAATCCCGCGGGAGCCAGCTCCTGGCGCGACTCATGCAGAACTGAGCCTGGGACAAAACTCGAGCCAGCCCGGAATGCGCTAAACCAGCCGATAAAGCCGCCGCGCGTTTTCCCGGAGCAGTTTCTCGAGCGCAGCCGGTTTGAGCCCAAGCGCTTCGATTTCCGCGAGTGTTCGCTCGAAATCAAGCACCGGGTAATCCGTTCCGAAAATCACTTTGTCCTGGCCGAAGGTGTTGATGTAATGCACGAAAGACTGCGGCCAGTATTTCGGACTGTGCGCGTCGCACCCGATATACACATTCGGATGCTTCCAGGCCATGGCAATCATTTCCTCGGTCCATGGAATGCCCACATGGATACCTACCAGTTTGAGCTCGGGAAAATCGCAGGCAACCGCATCCAGCGTGATGGGGCGGCCAACGCTTTTTAATGGCCGATTCGGGTCGTAGATCAACGACTGACCCACCTGCAGCTGCACCGGCACATCCAGCTCGATACACTTTGCATAGAACGGATACCAGCGAGCGTGATCGGGCGCGAGCTCGAACCAGTGCGGATAAAAGTGGGCGCCGACAAAACCGTATTCACGCACGGCATGCTCGAAGGCCCGAACGCCCGCCATGCCCTCGGTCGGATCCAGCCCCGCCAGACCGCTGAATCGTTCGGGCCAGCGCTGCACCGCCTCGGCCACCATGGCGTAAGGAAGATGCCAGCTGCCCGGAATGCCCTGTTGACCGGTTTTAGTTGCAATCAGCAACGCGCGTTCAATGCCCGCCCGATCCATCAGATCAAGCATTTGTTCGTGCGTGAGCCCATCGGCCAACTTGGCGTCCCGGCCAAACTTGCCAGTCCAGAACGCCCTGGACCATGCCGGACGCAGCTTCATCACCTCAGGGGTGATCGGGTTGACGACGCAATCAATCACCTTGATGGTTCGATTCATTGGCTTCTATCCTCGATGTCGACGCTGGCTGGTTAGCGTCGGAGCCCGCGAACCGCTGCGACCACCACCACCACGATCGCAATCAGCACAATGGCTCGGGTTTGCGGCGATGCATCCTTTAACTGATCTGCCAGCGCCACCCCGATGGAGGCAGGGGCCAGCATTAACGGGGTCCACAGCACAGCCGACAGCCAGTTGGCCACCTGAAATGAAGCCCGACGATTTCCCATTGCACCCGCGAGCAACGGAATCACCGCGCGACCAATTGGAATAAACCGGCTCAACAACACCGCAACCGAGCCCCAGCGCTCGAAAAATCGATGGCCGCGCTCGATCCATTCAGGCCGTCGAGCGAAAAATCCAAGCGACTCAATTCGGGAACCGTAGCGCCGACCGGCTTCGAAGCTCACCCAGTAACCCAGCCCCGAACCGATCGTGCCCCAGACCGCAAGTTCAAGCAGGCTGACAACGCCCGCTGCAGCCAGCGACCCGATTGCAAGCAGCAGCAGGGTGGCCGGTAGAAAAGCGCTGACGATGGCAAGCGACTCGACGAAACACAGCACAAACACCAGGGGTGGCGCCCACTGCCGATGCTCGCGAACCAGATCGAGGATCGGGGCAAACAGCTGCTCGAAAAATCCATCAGGCATTGCAGTGGGTCGCAAAAAATTGCAGGGTGACTATTATCGACGGTTTCAAGGAGACACTTACGTGAAGATCACGATGCTTGGTACCGGTGCGGCGTTCGTCGACCCCGATCGCGCGCAATCCGGCATCCTTGTCACGCTCGATAACGGCCGCCATTACCTGTTTGACTGCGGCGCGGGCATTACCCGCAACATGGTGCGGGCAAATGTCAGCCCTGCGGACGTCACCGCGGTGTTTCTGACCCATCTGCACCACGACCACATCTGCGACTTTCCGCTGTTCGTCATTACCGGATGGATGTGGGATCGGCCCGATTCGCCGGTGGTCATTGGTCCACGCGGCACGCAGCACTTTGTCAGCCATCTTTTTGAGGGCGGTGCGTTCAAGTCAGATTTCCAGGCACGCGGCAGCTATCCGAGACGGCAAAAGAATCTGGATGCGGTGCGCCCAAAGGTGATCGAGGCAAGCCCAGGCGTTGCCTACGAAGATGAGCATGTTCGACTGATCTGCGACTGGGTCGAGCATATTCCCCGCGACATCAGCGAATGCTTCGGCGTACGGCTGGAGGCCGAAGGCAAAGCCATCGCGTTCTCGGGCGACACCGCGCCCTGTGAATCGATGGTGCGTCTGGCTGCGGGTGCCGATCTGCTCATTCATGAGTGCACCATGCCGGAATCGTTCATCGAACATCGCCGGAAATCGGGTGTCGGTACCTTCGCGCATACAAGCCCCACTGAACTGGGACAGATTGCCGCGCGCGCGGGGGTCAAGCGTCTGGTTCCTACACACTTTGGACACTTCGAGTCGACGCACGCGCTGATCCGCAGGGTTGCCACGCATCATGTTCCGGTTGACCAACTCGGACCGCACCTCATGGATGAGGTGGTTCGGGATATCCGCCTTCATTACCAGGGCCCGATGCAAATTGCCACCGACCTGCTACGTATTGACGTTTGAGTGAGGGTCCTGCCGCCAGTGCAATCATTACATCCTGAAGGAGCTCTCATGACCATCAAGCGTTTTTTGCAACGTATCGCCGTATTCGGTCTCTGCGCCGCTGCGCTGGCTCTCAGTGTCCATAGCCCTCGTGCAAGCGCACAAAGTTCAGAGTCCTGGCCCAGTCGACCAATTCGAATCGTCGTACCGTACGTGGCAGGCGCGATGGGCGACCTGATCGCGCGGCGGCTCACCGAAGGTCTGCGGCAGGAACTTGGCCAGTCAGTATTGGTAGAAAATCGACCAGGCGCAGCCGGCAATATCGGCGCGCGCGCCGTTGAACAGGCTGCCGCCGATGGCCACACCCTGCTGCTGGCACCCACCAACAACTTCACGATGAACCAGTTTCTGTATAAGGACCTGGGCTTTGACCCGCTGCAACGATTCGATCCGGTCACCATTCTGGTGGACGTGCCTTCGGTCATTTTTGTGCCGGCCGCGCTGCCCGCAACCACCTTCGGTGAATTTGCCGCCTGGACTCGGGGCAATCCTGGCAAGGTGAACTACGGATCACCCGGCAGCGGTACCAACCCGCACCTGTCCGCAGAAGCAATCAATCGCAAGTTCTCGCTCGGGATGGCTCACGTCCCCTACAAGGGTGCTGCGCAGGCGATTACCGCACTGATGGCAGGAGAGATCCATTTCTACCTGGTGGGAGCTGGTATTGGCCTGCCCCACGTCAGAAGCGGCAAGCTTCGGGCACTCGCAGTCTCCTCGGCCACCCCGCTATCGGTTCTGCCGGATACGCCCAGCTTTGCCAAGGCTGGAATCACCGGCATCGACGCGAGCAACTGGTGGGGAGTTGCCACACCCGCGGGCACGCCGGGCGCCATCACCGACCGACTTCAGCGCGCGCTCTGCAAGGTGCTTTCGGAGCCGGGCAACGAACAGGCACTCACCCAGCTGGGCGTACTTCGGATATGCAACTCGCCTTCCGAAATGCGTGCCCAACTGGCGCGGGAAGCCGACGCCTGGCGGCGAACCTTGCCCGAGCTCAAAATTTCGGTGGAGTGAACTTTTCCGCCAAACGGGACTTGTTGCCCAGGCCCGTCCTGAGCGAAAATAGCGGGGTTGTAAGCGCAGTCCGGCAGGAGTTCCCCATGAAAAAGTGGTTGGTCGCAGCGAGTCTGGTTTCGCTCTGCTCATTCGCTCAGGCTGAGAGCGGCGTTTTCCTCGGCCTGTCAATGCAGCTTGGGGGCAACATCAGTGCCCGCGATATCGGTTTAACCGCCAAGGTGGTTTCAAGCAACCGTGAAGACCGCGCGGTTCTCGGCGGCGGCATCAACGTGTACCCGTTCGGATCGGGCCCAACACGCGTCGGACTCGATGTGGGCGCGGGCTATCAGGGCTCGCGGTTTGGGGCGATGGTGGGGTATGACCTGCTGCTGGGGCGGCCCACGCTCAATGCGGGTTACGTGAATACTTCGAACCGCTAATTCGTTAGCTGCTCAGAAGTCAAACTCCCGAACCAGCACTGCGGCGGCCTGCACACGCTACTGACACTGGATCCGATGCGGCGTCGCAGTCGACCGTGATCGATCGCCAGCTGACTGCGCCGGTCTACCAGGCGCTGAAAGCGGAACTCGATCTTGATGCGATTCGACGAATCCTTCAGGCTGTGTCCCTTCAACCGGAAGGTAGCCGTCTGGCAGATCTTTCGACCCGTGCTGAACCTACCACCAACCTGCTGATTCGATCTGCGGGATGGCTGCCGAGCTCACGCATCACCCTCCCCGTGTAGCGACCCGCACCCCATGCTCTCAAACGCTGACAACCAGCTGCTGACCCAAACCGGTCCCGACACGCCAATGGGCCAGTACTTCCGCAGATACTGGCAGCCCGTCGCGCTGTCACGCGAGCTGCCGCATCCTGACTGCGCGCCGCTGCGGGTCCGCGTGATGGGCGAGGCGCTTCTGGCTTTTCGCGACAGCACCGGCGCAGTCGGGCTGATCGATCCGCGCTGCCCGCATCGCGGCGCCGATCTGTATTACGGCAGAAATGAAGACGCGTCGATTCGCTGCGTCTACCACGGCTGGCGATTCGATCGCCACGGACGGGCGCTCGAGTTGCCTAATGTGCCGCCTGAGTCGAACTATCACCGCACGATGCGGATCAAGGCATGGCCGGTTCGTGAGGCGGGCGACATCGTCTGGGCCTACCTGGGGCCGCCCGAACATGAACCCCCCGTGCTGCCGCAACTCGAGTTCACGCTGCTTCCGGACAGTCACAGGTTCACCACCAAGAAGCTGCAGCAATGCAACTGGGCCCAGTCGATCGAAGGCGCGATCGACACCTCGCATTTTTCGTTTCTCCACATGCCGGCACCCGGCGTCCCGTCAAACCGCAATGACGATGCGCC
>Ga0163212_1001340_pt1 | contig 10872 bp, 6 predicted proteins | sample Malawi_45m_30L_FD_113532 | JGI IMG/M metagenome (GOLD analysis project Ga0163212, IMG submission 113532) | Freshwater microbial communities from Lake Malawi, Central Region, Malawi to study Microbial Dark Matter (Phase II) - Malawi_45m_30L | ecosystem: Environmental > Aquatic > Freshwater > Lake ...
AAGTTGCACTCGATGAGGCACTCGACCTGCTCGATTCGGGCAAAGTGCGCGTCGCGAAGAAAGAGCATGGAAAGTGGGTAGTCAACGACTGGCTCAAAAAAGCGGTGTTGCTCTACTTTCGTGCCTGGGATAACAAGCTCATCGAAGGCGGTCACACGCGATTCTTCGACAAGGTACCGCTTAAATATGCCGCCATGGACGAAGCCACGATCCGCGCGAGCGGTGCGCGCGTGGTGCCCGATGCGATCGTGCGCAAAGGTTCGTACATCGGCCCGAACGTCGTACTCATGCCCTCGTTCGTCAATGTCGGCGCCTACGTCGACTCGGGCACCATGGTCGACACCTGGGCGACCGTCGGCTCCTGCGCACAGATCGGCAAGAACGTGCATCTTTCAGGCGGCGTGGGCATCGGCGGCGTGCTCGAACCGCTGCAGGCTGCGCCTACGATCATTGAAGATCACTGCTTCATCGGTGCCCGCTCGGAGATCGTCGAGGGCGTGATCGTAGAGGAAGGTGCCGTGATTTCGATGGGCGTCTATATTGGTCAAAGCACACGCATCTACGATCGCGAGACCGGTCGGGTGACCTACGGGCGAGTGCCTGCGGGCGCGGTGGTGGTGCCGGGGAGCCTGCCCGCCAAGGACGGCTCACACTCCCTCTACGCGGCGGTGATCGCGAAGAAGGTCGACGCACAAACCCGCGCGAAGACCTCCATCAACGAACTGCTGCGCTCGACGGACTGAGGACTCAGAAGCTGGTCGACAGCGAGAACGAGAACTTCGACCCCAAATCGTGGCGGTTGAAGAACACCTGGTTGCCGTCGCGCTCCTGGAATTCTTTGTACTTGGTGCGTAACAGGTTACGCACTTCGAACTTGAACTCCAGGTCCTGACCAGAGAGCCGCAAGCCCTGACGCGCTACGAAATCGACGCTCACGCCGGGAGATTCGTAAATGTCCGGCAGCCCGGCTGCGCCGCGGCTGGTCACACGATCGCTCGCGTAGGAGATTAGTAGCGTCTGCTGCGATAGCGTCTTCGAATTTTCCATGCCCAGCTGTACGTTGACCAGATGTTCGGGCTGGCCCGTCAGCGGCGTACCATCGATGAAGAAATTTTTCGCGGGCTGGGTCACCGTGCCGAATACGTTGGTGGTATCACCTGCACCCACCTTGATCTTCGACTTCGACCACGTGTAATTGCCGATCAGCACGGCTTTGCGCGAGGCAAAAAGATCAGCGTCCGACCACAGGTCCATATCGAAATATTTCTGCGACTCGAGCTCTACCCCATAAAGCGTCGCCGATGGCGCATTCGCAAAGCTCGTCACGGGGCTGTTGTCGTTGAAGCCCGTGAACGCCTCGATCGGCTTGTCGATTTGCTTCCAGAAGCCGGCGGCCGACAGCCGCTGATCACGCGCGAAGTACGACTCCCAACGCAGCTCACCGTTGGTGAATTCGCTATCGACCAACAAGGGGTTACCACGGTACGCGCGATTGCTCTCCGGGTCGTAGTACGCCTGGAACATCAATTCACGGAACTGCGGCCTCGCAATGGTCTTTGAGGCGTTCGCACGAAACTGCATGTTATCGCCGAATTTGTAGGTAACGGTGAGCGCCGGCAGGACATAGTCGTTTTCGAGCTTGGTACCCGCACCCGAGTTACTCGCGGTCTTGAACACCTGTGCCGGGTTCACGCGCTGCTCGGCTTTCTCCATGCGCGTACCGACGTTGAGCTCGAGCCCCTCGGCAACTTCGGCCTGCAATTGTGCATGCGCGGCATTGGTCTTGAGCGAGGCCGCGAAGGCCGGGTCGGTCTCGGTCGATTCGATCAACGCTATTTTATAGTACTCGATGATCGCCCCACCGAGCAGATGATCCGGGCGCAACATGCCCACACCGCTCTCGAAACTCGAGGGGGCGATGATCTGGAACTCGCGGCGCTCCGAATCACGATCGGTTTTGCTGCCTTCGTAGCCTGCCGAAAGCACGACGCTCGGCGACACGGCATAGTTCAAATCAAAGCCGTAGGAGAGCAAATCCTCGCCGAGTTCCGAGAACACGATGCGACCGTAGCCGGTTTGACCGTTGTCGAGTCGATTGACGAAGTACGCCCCGTACGGGCTGGTCGCCGCGTTCGAACGGGAGTATCCGAGACTGAGCTCGTACGGCGCCTTGCGCGACGACTTCGCGTAGGCCACGCGGGCATCGATTTTAATCGGATCAAAATTGAAGCCGCCGCTCAACTGCGAGCTCCAAACTTGACGCTCGTACCACGCCGTGTCCTGCTCGCGGAAATCAGCGCCGGGCCGCTGGCTGTCTTGGCGTCCCTCGGCGAGGCTCGTGCGCTTGATGGTGTCGCGAATGATCAAGTTGGTGAACCGCAGGCGATTATTCTCACCGTACTCGTAGTTCACACCCAAAAGACCATTGATGACGATCTTATTCTCCGTCGCGATACGACGGTAATCTTTGTCGATGATCGAAAGACTGACGTTCGCCGCGCTCTGCTCGGTGTTGTCTTGGGTACGCCAACCATTGCTATACCCGGCGGTCGCCACGAGTCCGAGTTCGCCATCGCCGAGGATGTACGACGTCCCCCCGGTGACCGAGCCCGACCCGTTCACCGGCATCTTGTCGTCGCACTGCACGAGGCCAGTACGGGTGTTCAGAAATTGTTTGGCGATGGCCTGCGTATTGACGTTACCCGAGCTGATCCGCTCGCCACTTGCAAAAAAAGCGGCAAGCGCCGGTGGCACATTGCGAATACCGCGATCCACGCCCGTCGCGTCGTACTTGCTGCCATAGTGCGTGTAGCCAATCTGCCCCGACGTTTCGGTATCGCCACTGACGCCGGCACCAAACTTCAGGAACGATTCTTTCGGCACCGACAAGGTCGTGAGGTTGATGATGCCGCCACCGAACTCACCCGTGAGATTGGGCGAGTAGCTCTTTTGCACGAGCGACGAAGCGATGACATCGGTTGGGAAAATATCGAGCGGAACGGCGCGGCGCAGCGGCTCGGGACTCGGCAAGGGCGAACCATTCAGCAAAGCCTGAGAATATCGATCACCCAGACCACGCACATACACAAAGCCGTTACCAGCCACACTGAGTCCCGTGACTCGGCTCAGCGCACCCGCCACATCACCCTCGCCGGTGCGCGCGATATCTTCGGCAGACAACACCGACAACACGACGTTGGTCGCCTGTTGGATATTGCGATCGCGTCGACCGACGATCACGATCCCGCCGACGATATCCACGTCGACCGGCGCCTCAGCCGCGGCCTCTTCGGCCGGCAGCTGCGACAGAAGGTCAGGCTGTGCGACTTCAGTCTGTTGCGCGGTCCGAGCGCCTGCGATGCCCGGGACCAGTGCTGCCGCGAGCAGTATTAGCGACGGCGACGCGAGTAGCTTGTTCATTCCTCGGCGATCCGGCGTGCAGACTTACTGAGCGATTCGCGGCAGCGTCGAGCAGGCACTGCCTGACGAACCAAAATTTGCTGTCGCCGAGTTGCAAGTCCAGCCGGCGTACCACGTATCGCCCGCGTCCTTGACTGCGCCGATGTAGTTCGTCGTATCGAACGATTCATCGACCACCTTCGGATCGGTCGCCGTACGACCCGTCTCGTTGGCGCCGTTGGTGAATCCACCCGTCAGAGACGCGGTGAAAGTCGAGGTGTTGTTGTTCGCCGCCACGTTGAAGGTCGCTGCGACCTGATCGGCCGTGAGACCGCTCGTACCGATGAACGGCGTAGTGCCACACTGCATGGCGACCGAACGGAAGACCGGCGGGCCGATCTTGTCGACCGCCGCATTGGTGCCGATGATGCTCGCGCCGTTCAAGCGCAGGCAGGCGATCGGCGTGGTCACGACACCGTTGACGAGCGAGGCATCGGCCTGACCGCGGAACAACATCGCCGCCGTATTCGCAATCGAGTTGCGATGCACGAAGGTGAAGTTTGCGAGGCGCATGAAGGTGCGCGGCGTTTGATCCTCGAGTGCGTTGGCGCTGTCGAGTTCCACCATCGAATCGCCGTTGTTATCTTTCTGTACGGCAATCACGTACTGAATGCGGCCACGATAACCCACGTCGAGATCGAGGTTGTCGTCGTCAGCGCCAGTGAAAACCATCCACTTTACATTATGCGTACCGCCAAAGAATTCGACGGCATCGTCCGAGCTGTTGTGCGACTGCACGTACTGAATGGTCGTACCGCTGCCGACACCGCCTGTCGTCAGCGCCTGCAGCTCGGAGTTACCCGAGAGCACATAGCCCGAGTAGCGAATCTGCACAAAGCGCAGCGTGCCGCTGTTGTCGGTCGGCGTTGCACCGCCGTAATAGGCCGGGTCGACGGCGCCTTCAACCTGACGTTCGCAGGCCGCGGTGCCCGGCGTCGCGTTCGGCGCCACCGTGCAGTCCGTGATCGGCGCGCGGCCGGAGAGCACCACACCACCCCACTGACCCTGCGAGAGGTCGTTGGTCAAACCGAGCACGTTGTCGCGGCTCGTGAAAACGATAGGCTGAGTCGCCGTTCCTGCCGCGTTGATGCGGTTGCCACGGTTGATATGCAACCAGGACACGCCCGTCGAGCCAAAGAGAACCACGCCCGGCTGGATGGTCAACACAATGCCGCACGCCAAACCCGCCGGTGTGCCGACGGCAGCGCCGCAATCGTTACCCACGTCGACGCGACCGCCAAGCGAGTACAGCAAGCCGGGCACGCGCGTCAGTGTGGTGCTACGCGTAAAGCGCGCCGGCAATTCGCAGTTGCGATACGTACCGGTCGGTCCCGTGATGGTGCCGAGGTCCTTGAGACCGGCCGAATCTTCGATGGTCGGGCAGCCGCCCGCAGGCGTGACCAGCGTTGACGTCGGCAGCGGCGGGGGCGGCGGAGGCGGCGGCGTCGTGATGTTCACCGTGACATTGCCGCCACTACCCGGCGAGGCGATCTCCTCCGAGCCGCAACCGGCGAGCACCGCCACAGAGGCGGCGAGTAACAACAGGTTCTTGTGCTTGTCGAGGGTTTGCATGGGAAGACGCTCCGTCAGGGCCGTGGGTACCGCCAAAAATGGGAGACGCAAATTTAGGCGGCACGTGTGACAGCGGCATGACGGTTCCGTGACAACGCGATGGCGGATAAAGCCATGTGAAGATGAGCACCGCCCTCGCGAGGCCTCGTCTACACTTCGCCCATCGTAAGCACGCCCGCCGAAGACTCCCCGGAACTGCGGTAATGGATCATTCGCCAAACCGAAGCGGGTCGTTCGCCCAATGATTTATTGACGGAGCTCGCCGCGCGCGGCTTCGGCGAGGTACAGGCAGTCGATGTCATGACCGCAGCGCTGCAGGCGAAGCTCGAGTCGGTGCGGGCGCGTAACGACGTCGTCGCGGCGGAATCCGCGGCCAGCAATACAGTGCCGCAGCCGCTCGTCAAAGATTGGCCGCAAAGCGTTTACGCCTTTGATCGTGAGGTGCGGGTACTATTCACGATCAACAAGCCGCGCATCGTTCTTTTCGGGGCCCTGCTCGCCAACAGTGAATGCGACGAGTTGATTACGCAGACTCGCCGTCACCTGACCGACTCGAATGTGATTGATGTACAAGGCGGCGGCGAACAACGACACAGCGATCGCACCAGCACCGGTACGGCCTTTGGCCGCGGGGCCACGCCGCTCATCACGCGTATCGAACGCCGCATTGCGGCCCTTTTGCACTGGCCCATGGAAAATGGCGAAGCGCTGCAGATCCTGCGCTACGCCGTCGGCCAGCAGTACAAGCCGCATTACGATTATGTTGATCCGAACCAGCCGGGTGCGGAGCCCTTCCTAGCACGCGGTGGTCAGCGCGTCGGCTCGCTCGTGATGTACCTCAACACCCCTAAAGCCGGCGGGGCCACTAACTTTCCGGACATCGGGCTAGAGATAGCAGCCGTCAAGGGCAATGCGGAATTCTTCAGCTATGACCGCCCGTACCCGTCCACCAAAACTTTGCACGGCGGCATGCCGGTGCGGGCCGGCGAGAAGTGGGTGGCTACAAAATGGCTGCGCGTCAGCCGAACCGACCCGTGATGTAGTCCTCGGTCAACTTGGCTTGCGGATTGGTGAAGATCTTGTCGGTCTCGCCGACTTCGACGAGATCGCCCAGATGAAAATACGCCGTACGCTGCGACACGCGTGCGGCCTGCTGCATCGAGTGCGTGACAATGCAGATCGCGTAGCTCTCGCGCAGTTCGTCGATCAAATCTTCGATACGGGCGGTGGCAATCGGGTCAAGAGCTGAGCAAGGCTCATCCATCAGGATCACTTCGGGGTTCACGGCGATGGTGCGTGCAATGCAGAGGCGCTGCTGCTGACCGCCAGAGAGACTGGTGCCCGGGTTGTTGAGTCTGTCTTTGACCTCTTCCCAAAGACCCGCGCGGCGCAAACTCGTATTGACGATCTCGTCGAGCTCCGCACGATCTGCGGCCAGACCGTGGATGCGCGGACCGTAGGCCACGTTTTCATAGATTGATTTCGGGAACGGATTCGGCTTCTGGAAGACCATGCCGACGCGCGCCCGCAACTGCACCACGTCTTGACGCTTATCGTGGATGTCGTGTCCGTCGAGTTGGATCATCCCCTCGACGCGCGCACCGACGATCGTATCGTTCATGCGATTGAGACAGCGCAGGAGGGTCGACTTGCCGCAGCCCGAAGGCCCGATCATCGCCAACACCTGGCTGCGGCCGATATCGATATTCACTTTTTTGATGGCGTGCTTGTCGCCATAGAACACATCGACATCGCGACAGGAGAACACCGGCTCCGGCACGGTGACGGTCCCGATGGTCTTGCTGCTCGGCGCCACCGGCGGGGTTTTGGCAGTCTCGTTCATGTCCGTCACCAACGTTTTTCGAACTTGTTGCGCAGGATGACAGCGGTTGCGTTCATCACGATCAAAAACAGCAGCAGCACGATGATCGCACCCGAGGTACGTTCGACGAAACCGCGCTCCGGCAAATCCGACCAGAGGAATACCTGCACCGGCAAAGCCGTCGCCGGATCGGTGATCCCGCTCGGTACATCGACGATAAAGGCCACCATGCCGATCATCAACAGCGGCGCCGATTCACCGAGCGCACGCGCCATGCCGATGATGGCACCCGTCAACATGCCTGGGATCGCAAGCGGCAGCACATGATGCCCCACCATCTGCAGCTGAGAGGCCCCCATCCCAAGCGCCGCTTCACGTATGGAAGGCGGTACGGCCTTCAGCGCCGCGCGCGAGGCGATGATGATGGTGGGAAGCGTCAACAAGGTGAGCACGAAACCGCCGACTAAGGGCGCCGAACGCGGTATGCCAAAGAATCCGATGAAGGTGGCAAGCCCGAGCAGCCCGAACACGATCGAGGGCACGGCCGCAAGATTATTGATGTTGACCTCGATCACGTCGGTGATACGGTTACGCGGTGCAAACTCTTCGAGGTAAATGGCCGCGCCGACGCCGATCGGGAACGACAGCAGCAAAGTAATGAGCAGCGTCAACGCCGAACCGGTCAGCGCGCCGCGCACACCCGCCTGCTCGGGGTCACGCGAATCGCCATTCGACAGAAACGCCGCATTGAAGCGCAGCTTCAGAGTGCCGTTTGCCCGCAGCGCATCGATGAACCCGATCTGCTGATCTGACAGACGACGCTCATCTACGGGTGCCGAGCGCTGCACTTTTTCCTTAAGCAGCATGTCGACGGTATCATCCGCGAGCAACCACAGGGTCTCTCGATGGCCGATGATCGAAGGGTCGGCAACCACCCGACGCTGTAACTCGATCGAGGCTGCGCTCGAGACGATGCCGTAGAGCTCGCGCAGATTCGAACGCCCCTCCACATTCGGAAAGCGCTCGCGCAGCGCGGTACGGACAAGCGCCTGATAGTCGGCTTCGACCAATTCTTCGGGGACGCGCGTGTCGGCAGGGTCGATGGTCTCGGGGTCATAAACGATCGTCAGCTGCACATAAGACTGACGGAACACCGACGCGCCCTGCGCAAAGATGGTACCGAACAAAAAAACCACGAAGCCGATACCGGCGGCGACCGCCGCTATTCCGTACAGCCGAAACCGTCGCTCGGCACGATAGCGCCGGGCGAGACTTTTACGCACGAGTACCTGCGTCTGCTCTGCGGTCTTAGTCGTATTGTTCACGGTATTTCCTGACGATGTAGAGCGCGATCACGTTAAGCAGCAGCGTGACGAGGAACAGCACCAGCCCGAGGGCGAACGCGGCCAGCGTCTTGGGGCTATCGAACTCCTGGTCACCGACCAACAAAGTCACGATCTGCACCGTAACCGTTGTCACCGCCTCGAGCGGATTGGCGGTGAGATTGGCGGCAAGGCCCGCGGCCATCACCACGATCATCGTTTCGCCGATAGCCCGCGAGATCGCGAGCAGCACGCCACCCACGATACCGGGCAGCGCCGCACGCAGCACCACCTGACGGATGGTCTCGGAGCGCGTTGCACCGAGCGCATAAGCGCCGTCACGCAAACTTTGCGGGACGGCGGTGATCATGTCGTCCGAAAGCGATGACACAAAGGGGATGATCATGATCCCCATGACGAGCCCCGCAGCGAGTGCGCTCTCGCCCGCGACCGGTAGCCCGAAGGCTTCGCCCACCACACGCAGCGCTGGGCCGACCGTCGTGACCGCAAAGAATCCGTACACCACCGTCGGCACGCCCGCGAGCACCTCGAGCAAGGGCTTGACGACCTTGCGTACCTCGAGCGGCGCGTACTCGGCCAAATAAATCGCCGAGAAGAGCCCAATGGGTACCGCCACGATCATGGCGATGAACGAGATCAACAGCGTACCTGCGAACAGCGGCACGGCACCGAAGGCGCCCGACGAGCCCACCTGATCGGCGCGAATCGCCATCTGCGGGCTCCAGTTGGTGCCGAACACGAACTCGGTGATGGGTACGATATTGAAAAATCTCGTGGCCTCGAAAACGATCGAGAGCACGATTCCGATCGTAGTCAGCACCGCGACCGCCGAGCAGGCAAAGAGCGCCCACTCGATGACGCGCTCATAGGCATTGCGCGCCCGCAGATCCGGGCGAATACGTGCACGCACCACGAGCAACCCCGCGATCCCGACGGCAAAAGTCACGACGGTCAATGCAAGTTGGGCGATGCGTTGCAGCTTGAGATATTCGGCTGCTGCAACCCGGGTTGATTCGGAGACCATCTCGGTAGGCACGTTGCCCGCCACGACGTTGCGCAAATCATTGAGCATCAACGCCAGCACCCGCTCGGACTGCCCCATCGCATTCGCAGGCAGATCGGCCAGGACCAACTGCGTGATCACGATATCCTGCAGCGAGATCCACAACGCGAACACGACGAGCGCGGGCAGACCGCACCAGATCGCCGTGAGCAAGCCGTAGTGTCCGGGGAGCGAGTGCAGGTCGCGGACGCCCCGCAAGCCGCCCGCTACCGCAATGGCGCGCGCTTTGCCGAGCTGAAAAGCCAGCACCGACAACGCCACGAGCAGCACGAACAAAAGCGAAGAACTCATGAAGACGCTGGACCTTGGAGGGCTGGGGGACCCGAGGGGCAGGGTATTTTAGCCACATCCCATATCGCGGCTACGTCCGTCATCCAAATTTCATGATCGAACCCCGGCCCGGGGGGCGATGCAGGCTCGGAAACCCAAGCCCGTCGCCTGACTCTGCGGCCGATCAATAGGTAAAGTTGAAATCGACCTGCAGGCGCTGGTAGTCCCGATCGAAAACATTGCGCGTCGTAGGCAGCGTCACGGCGGCGGCCACCTCGCGATTGGTTTCGTTGAGCATGTAGGTCACGCTGAAGCGACCGTTGCGCGAGAACTGCCAAGCCGCACGCAGCGCGCTGCCGCCCCCGTCGGTATTGCCCGCGGCGAAGTCCGAGTCGATCCACTGGGCGAAGAGCGCGTCCTTCTCGATCAACTGATAGAGATAGCCGATCTCCCATGAACCCGGAATCGTCGCGTTCGCCCGGCCGTAGTTGAAGCCGATGGCATAAGCCGTATCGAGCCCGCGCGGAATGGTGGTCGCCGAGCTTGTCGTCGTGATCAAATAATCGGCCGCAGTATTTTTGGCCACGTTGGCGTACAGCAGCAGCGGCTGTTCGCCGATGTTGAACTGATATTCGCCGAGTAACTCGATGACGTTGTAATCATTGGCGAGACAGCTGACCCCGGTCGTCACCGCACGGCGACAAATCGCGGCGTTGGTCGTCGTCGAATTTCCATAGCTACCAAGACCCGCCGAGCTCGCGCTCGCGCCCTGAAACGGGTTGTAACCGCGCACCGCCGTGTGGTCGTAGTAGGCGCCGGCGATCAACACCCGGCTGCCATCACTGCGCAGCCAGCGCCAACCTATCTGCGCGCCCACCATCCCGGAGTCGGCAGCCGTCGCCCGCTCGGCAAATTGTGCGAGAAACACGCTGCCGAAAAATCCGTTCGCCGCCTGCTGCCAGTTGGCCGCCACGCCTTCCGGATTGATATCGTTATCAAAGAAATAGCTCGAGGTACGCGCCCAGGGATAACGCATTTTGCCGGCCGTGAACTTCCACTGGTCGGTCGGCGCCCACTCGACATAAGCGGTATCCACGTCGAGCGGTTTGCGCGAATTGGCATCACTGAACGACTGATTCGATGAGCGCGCGTCCGCGCCCTCGGTCGTCGTGAGCTGCAGCTCCATCCGCGTGGTGTCGTTGACGCGCGCGAAAGCGCCGACACGCAGACGAAAACGGTTGCGGTTGCGATCGGTCAGTGTCCCTTCCTGATCGATATTCTCGTTACGCACCCGCAGGTCGCCCTTCCACACCCAACGACCCAGCCAACCCGAACTCGCACCC
>Ga0163212_1001344_pt1 | contig 10852 bp, 9 predicted proteins | sample Malawi_45m_30L_FD_113532 | JGI IMG/M metagenome (GOLD analysis project Ga0163212, IMG submission 113532) | Freshwater microbial communities from Lake Malawi, Central Region, Malawi to study Microbial Dark Matter (Phase II) - Malawi_45m_30L | ecosystem: Environmental > Aquatic > Freshwater > Lake ...
ATGCAGTTGGACGTGCGTGCGGCGTTGCGCCGCGATCTGGAGTTTGTAAATGAAGGTGAGGCGAAGAAAAAATTTTACGGGTGAGCGAGGGCGCACCCGAGTGGCAATGATCTTTCTCGCGATGATGGTGACGCTGCTTCATTTGACGAGTTACCGAATGGCTGCGGCATCCACATGGCTCCCAACATTGCCATCAGCTCTTGAAGGGATGACTTTGAAGGAACATCCTGTAGATCAAAACACGCTAATCATGCTGGGAAATCCCCGGGGAACGGCTGGGGCGTATCAACTTGGCGACACTCGTCCGGTTGAGGTTACCATTGTCACGGGCGGGATGTTTGAGAATTACCATGACCCGACAGCCTGTGTTGGACAGGGGCAATTTGAAACGATTGCCATCAATGCGGTCGATATTGTTGATGGTCTGGAAAAGGCAGTGGTGAGGCGGCTGACCTTTCGTCATAGGGTGAATCCTGATATTCGAATGGTGATGTATTACTGGCAGCAGCGTAAGTCCGGGAGCATCGATTATCGCGCGAGGATGGGTAATTTTAGAGACATGCCTGCCCGTGTGGAGCATGGTTGGTCAACGTTGCTGAATCATGATCCAACGGTCATTGTGAGGACGTATGTGCTCTTTGACGGCCGGTCAATTGAGTCCGACGAAGAAGGCCGCCTAAGGGCGATTAGTGCGGGAGTTGTCTCACAGCTGCGTCAACGTCAGTGAGTCGGACGTCTCCTGAGAAATAGTCGTAGATACACCAACCGCTGTGACGAATTGCATCTGATGGAATTGGATGTCTCCGCCAACTATAGGATATAGTTCACATGGATGATTTCTTTCGTATTGTGGTGCACGAACGGGAATAGGTAACAGATATGCAACAAAAATGGATTCGAACGGTAGGTGCGTTCGCCGTCGCGAGTGCAGTCGCGGTCCAGCTGCCCATGCGTGGGGGTACGGGTGTTGCTCTGGCAGACACAGAATATCCAACGGGGACCGGTGGCGGTATTGCCGAGCAGATTGCTACCGTGGGAACCGGAGCCGTTGTTGCATACGGTGTGTCAACAACGACAGGAAGTGGCATCGGATCGGGTTTGTTTGCTGCGGCATCGACCAAAGGCCTTATTCCGCTGTTGGTATCCCGTGCAGCTGAGTTTGGTGAGTTGCGTCGTCTGATTGATCTTTCGGGCCTCGCGGATGCGTTGGCAGCAATGGACACTCCCGTAACCGTCCTAGCGCCAACGAACGCAGCGTTCGCTGCGCTGCCAGCAGAAGATGTTGCGTCTTTAGTAGCTCCTCAGAATCGCACTAAGCTGAGTAATACGCTTCAGTACCACATCATCGATGGACGATATTCCATTTCCCAGCTCAAGGCACTGCCGGATGGCACTGTCCTAAAGACACTCAATGGTGATACGGTCACCATTACAAACAAGGATGGATTGAAAGTCAATGGAAATGCTATTTCCGAAGACGACATCCCATTCGCAGGTGGTTGGGTTCACCCGATTTCCGGTGCACTAACACCACCATCGGCTAACGATAACAAGTAAACCATCCAAATCACAAAATCAGCCCTCAGGAGCGAAATGCTGCTGAGGGTTGTTTTGTGTTTGCTCAAATACGTTTGTGGAGCATCGCATTGAGCCATGCTGCCAATGCTAACGAAGTCCCGCTGGGAAAGTCCCATTCGCAGGTGGTTGGGTTCACCCGATTTCCGGTGCACTAACACCACCAGCTGCTAACGATAACAAGTAAGCTGTCCAAATCACAGAATCAGCCCTCAGGAGCGTACATTGGACATTCTTGGAACGTTCCTTTGGTTCAGCACCTTGAGCCGTGCATCAGTTTTGTGAACCTGATACCACCGGAACTGCAACACCGGCGGATCGTCTCTCGCCGTCTACGTAACCCAACAGCCCGCTAATGCCCAGTTCAAGGCCCTCGCCAGGTTTCAAATCCACATCAGGAATGGTGACTTCAATAATGGCATCGCACTCTGTGTTCGATCGACGGTTATACGTCCATCTAACTGCACTTGAAGGAACTGTCTCAATACGCACAATGCGTCCCCTGTTATCCAATACCGCAAGTTCAGGGACCAGAAAATCCGTACCAGGAAAACTGGAATCTATCCGCCCAAGGGTCATTGATGTCGCTTTTACTGCTGCAACATCGCCAATACCCTTTGGGTGCTTGATGATTGCAAGCGTCAAAGCATGAGACTTCGTCATTGGACGTAGCAAAGGATAAAGCACTAGTGCTGGAATCGGTAATAGCAAAAATATCGATCCTAAGGTCGTATAGGAGACTAAATTGCCGTAAGTATTCTCTTCTGCCCCCAGCAATGTCCCGCCAATGACGGTTACCCAAATCAGGATACTCGTCAGCTCAAAGGCTGGGGATGCAAGTGCTGATACTGATGCTGCAGCAATCAACCCGCATGCTGCTCGGGGCATAAGTGTTGTGTCCGGATGAAGCTGTAGGGTCCTGCTCGCCGCTGAACCCCAAGTCCAAGCGATAATAAGCAAGAGCAGAAAAAACGCAGGGACTCCATAGTCGACTACAAATTGTAGCGGAAATGAGTGTGCATTATTGGATAAGTTTCCCCCGGTCAGTCTGACCTGCCAGGATGCCTCACCGTGATGACTAAAGTTCCCTTGTTGGGTCAAGTAGCCACCGGTTCCCCATCCTAGAAGCGGCCTTTCTGCTATCATTCGATACGCTGCTTGCCATAGCGAGGTCCTGGCTGCGACAGAACCCAGTTCCCACCATGCAAGCGCACCTCCAGCTCTGGATGTGATTGCATTGAACAGCCCACTACTCGCAAGAACAATCCCGCCACCAGCGATCAGCCATAACCACACACTGCTGATCAGTCGCGATAGCAACGGCTGATTATCCACAACTCCATGCCGCCGACTTGAAATTGCCGCGAGAACTCCCACAACGATGCATCCTGTGATTCCCCCCACCCATCCTGCCCGACACCGTGCAAAAGCCCATGCGAGCGCAATAACCAAAGCCGCTCCGATTGATAGCGTCTTCTGTAACCCGACGTTGCCACGATGTGTGGCGAATGCAGCTGTGACTGGGAGGAGAAATCCGAGGAGGGTGCCAATAGCCTCGTGTGTCCCAAACAAACTTAGCGAGCTGGCATGAAAGGAAGTACCGCGCAGCGAATCGTTTCCGACTCCGTACCTCGACAAATCGACACCAGCCACAAAAACTGCAATTGTGCCAACTCCGACCAGCACCATCATCCTCTCTGAGCGGGTGCCAGCGCAAAACAGGCCAGAAGCTAGCGCGGCACCGGCTGACATCCATCTTAGCCAGCCACCAAACGCCTGCATCGGAAACCCTGTCCCAAATGATCGAAATGTCACCCAACCAAGGAAAGTGGCAAGGAGGATAACTACCGGCATAAGGCTCGCATGGCTTCTCCCTTTAGATGGCCAATGAAGAGCAAGAAATGTGACCCAACCAACAAAGCCGAGACAGAGAGATGTGGTGCGCAGCGTCTGACTAACCGAAGGAATATCACCTAGAAGGTGAAGGGCGACCAGCGCGCAAATCCAGATTACCCGGCTGGAGAGCTTTGGTATCAGTACAGCGCTGGTTCCGGCACTTCTCGCAGACGATGCACGCCAGCGCTCACGCTCCCGCTCGCGTTGTTCCCATGGATCCGTTGTTGACATTTGCGTAGTTAACGCATCTTACTGTGCTGACGACGGAATCTGTAGTCATGAAGACATCGCTCTATCACAGTATTCATTTCAAGGCGGAAACGGTCGTAACCAAAGGTCTCTGCATGAGTACGGATGCGCTGTGGGTTTATATCCATGGCACTGACAGACTGCATCGCCGCGGCCACGCTGTCAATGGATGGTTCATCAAAGAAAAGCCCCGTAACACCCTCGATTACCGTTTCAATCGCGCCTCCGGCGCGGTACGCAACGACAGGACGCCCGGCAGCCATCGCTTCAATCGGCGCGATGCCAAAGTCCTCCTCACCGGGGAAAAGGAAGCCTATGCAGTTCCCAAACAGACCCTCAACTTCGCCATCCGGAACCCTGCCCAGAAATTCAACGGTCGGCCCCGCAATCGCTTTCAGTCTCGCTTCATCCGGCCCGGAACCAACTACTTTTAAGCGAACTCCCAGCTTTGTCGCCGCTTGAACAGCAAGGTCGACACGCTTATAACTTAGGAAGCGGGACACACACAACCAGTAATCAAGCGTCGGCTTCTCAACAATTTGGATGCGGTTGGTATTGACAGGTGGAAATACAACGACGGAGCTTCGTCGATAGAACTTCTCAACCCTGGATGCCACATTGTCGGAGTTACAAATGTAGTAGTCAGGTCGCTGAGCTGCAAGATAGTCCCAAGCCCGCAGGCGATGTATCACCCACGGCATCAATAAGCGCTCCACCTTTCCAAATCCACCTTCATCAACGTACTCGCGGTAGCGCCATGCAAAACGACTTGGTGTATGACAATACGTGACGTGGCAAGTGTGAGGATATGTGATGATGCCCTTAGCAAAGGACGATGTGCTCGAAACAACGAGGTCATACTCACGCAAATCTAGCATTTCAAACGCCATCGGAAAAAGGGTCAGAAACTTCTTGTGGTGGCGATTTGTACCAGCAAGGGGTAGCTTCTGCAAAAAGGATGTTCGGACATCCATTTGCCGAAACGATTTGAACGTGTGGTTAGCATCATAAACGGATGTGAATATAGGGGCATCCGGCCAGATTTCATGGAACGCTTCCACAACACGTTCTGCCCCTCCTGACTGGGTTAGATAATCGTGTACAATTGCGACCTTCATTGGTTGTGGTGCCATCATTCCCTATTTCCTCCGATGCAAACCACGACTATTAACTACCGTCAGCATACATGAGAAAAAAATTACGACTGCTTTTCATAATATAGACTAAGACCGCAGGACTTTCGCATACACATCAACGCACGCGTGAGCAGTCGCGTCCCAGGAGTAACCGCTTGCTCGCACAAGTCCGTGCACTATCGCTGCATCACGATATGCACTGTCAGCGATAAGGCGATGGAGCTTTTCTACTTGTACACCAATGGACTCCGGATCCACTGCGTATTCCAGATCACCAACGACTTCCGGGAGACTAGCTCTATCGCTGGCAAGCACGGGACATCCCGATGCCATCGCTTCGAGGACCGGCCAACCAAACCCTTCATATAAACTTGGAAAGTGGAGGACCTTTGCAAACCGATACGCTGCTCGAAGGTCGGCCTCGCTTACTCGCCCTAAATGAAAAACATCCCGACGTAGTCCAAGGCTGTCACGAAGGTCTTTTTCATCATCGAAGAAGTCTGCGCCGACACGCAACAATGCGACATTTGGAACGGCCTTCTTCAGCTGGGCAAGCACCTCAAGCACCACCGGAGTGTTTTTATAGCGGTTACGCGTACCAACCTGCAGGATGTAAGCCCGGGTTTGGTCAAGCTTATGACGCATCGCAAAGTCAGCGTGCTCGTCGTGGAGAGATACTTGTCCCGGCGGATGCGCCTGAAAGTCAGCTTCGAGACCTATTGGCACGATACTGATCTGCTCAGGTGTGAACCCCGCATGGGTGATGAGGTCATTACTTGTCGACTGTGAGACGCAGAGGACCCGCGCACAGCTTTGCATCGCTTCGATACGCTTGAAAAACGACCGCAGTACCCAGGGCTTATACGGGACATCCACTATTCCCTTGATGAAAAGCAGTGGGATGATATCAAAGCAGGTCACGACCGTTCGCGCAGGGTCGATTGATCCAACCAGCGTCGCATGGCTGTGATCAAGGATGTGATAAACGTCTGCATCGACATGACGAATCGCTCTTGGATACTTAATCCATCGTCCGTAAATGCTTGCAAGGCGTTGCTGGGATGCATCGGGCAGCCAGGACATCCAAGGCTCGACGCCAGAGCATTGCAGAACATCAATATCCCAATGGGTGCCCAAATGAACCGGCAAGCGCTCGAGAAAACCTCGTCGAAAGCGTGCCATACTCACGCTGGGAAATTCATCCACATTCGGAAGAATCACCAACTTTGAAGCAAGCGGACCACTTGGCATTAGTTAGCCACATCCGCGTAGTGCTTCAAATACGCTTCTCCGATGTTTTCCCAAGTGAGTGGCAATGCACACCCACGTGCCGCTTCCCGTCGACTTTGAAACAAGTCTATTCGTCCTGAGACATCCCGCAGTGCACCAGATAGCTCTTCCACAGATTCCGTATCGCTGATTACAATCCCAGCACCTGGTCCGACGGCCTCCGCTCCACCAGTTGTCCGCGCTGTAATCACGGGAAGTCCGCTAGCCAGCGCCTCAACCAGAACGAGTGCGCACGCTTCATAACGGGATGGAAAGACGAAGCAATCAGCTGCACGCATTAGTTGTGGTAAATCTTTCCTGAAGTCGAGAAAGTGCACACGACTTTTTAGCCCCAACTCAGCGGCGAGAGCCGGCCACGGGCTGCCTGCGATACGCCCAGCAACAGCTAAATGGATTTCTGGTACCGATACCAATGCCTTCAAAACGCCATCCAGATTTTTACGCCCAGTGCGGATATCACCGGCGAACAGCGCGAGAAACACCCCTTCTGGCAAACCAAGGGATTTACGATTTTCTGGACCAGGATAAAACTCGTTTAGGTCGACGCCATTCAGAACCACCCCAACCTTGCTCTCGGGTAGTCCGCACAGCCCTGTCAGCTCATTGCGAATCGTGGATGATGCACCGATTACTCTGCGAGTATCCCGAAAGGCTTTGCGCTCGCCCCATGCATTGATGGTTGTGTATAGGCGCTGATAAAGCGAATACGGTCCGGATGTCATCCGGCTGGGGTGCATCGGGTGCCGCAGCCACGCAGTATGGACAAACTGCGCCGTATTGATGTGGTGAGGTCCATCCAATGTCCACCCGTAGCCATGGATGACATCATACTCGGTGCGCTTGCTTCGGATAGCACGGTTTGCTGTTGCGATCGACTGTAGCCCGTATGCGAGGTCATTTGAGCGTGTTTTCGGCAGTACTGGTATCCATGATGCACCGGCCTCGAGAATGTCCGCATCCACCTGATCCGCATACAAATCTACACTGTGCCCTGACCGAAGTGCAGCCAGAGTGATTTCCCGATTCGCCCTTCCCTGGCCATCCCCAATCCGGGCATACCGTGAAACTATCGCGATTCTCATCAGTGAGTCACGCCTGTCCGTCGGAGCGGCCGGAACTTTTCCGGAAGCAATGACATTACCCTGTTCACCACCTTACCTGGAACAACGGCAACATCCTCCTGCTCGAGCAGCTTGTCCATAATCCCAAAACAGCTCCAGATCAGAATACTTGGGGCGTAATACCCTCCTTGAAGCCAGTTACCAAATGTCACAACAGCGATGGCAATCCACTCAAGAGATGTTGATGCTCGCGTTACGTCCCAGAGTCGGATGACAACCCAAGACATACGTCCCATTAGGATGAGGTACAGCATGCCTCCGATAAATCCTGTGCTCACGATGATGTTGGTGAAATCTAGCTCTGTCGAGAAGGTTCCGTCCTCACTGTCCGTACCACCCTGGCTGAATCGTCGTCCTGCGATCGTGGTTGACCCGAGGCCTTGTCCAATTGGGTTACGAATCCCGCTACTAAAGCCGATTTCAACGAGACCGGCATGCTTCGCTGCCGTAGATCGCTCTGACCCAAGTGGGTTTGTCAATCCTTCAACCTGATGCTCTACAAAGATTGCTGCATTTCTGTCCAGAGTAAGCGAGCGCGTTTGGTTAAGTCCAAGGAGGAGCCCTGCGATTCCAATTCCTACACCCAGCACAATACGGGGAATTCGGGTTGCGGCCCGCTTATCAAGAAAGCTCCACGAAATGATGCAGCCAGCAAGGAGCATCACAACTCCGGCACGGGATGATGACAGAAAGATGGTGCCAGAGATGAAAAGAAACGGAATCGCATAAAGGTATTTCCGTTGAAGAAAGCGTGTCCAAGCGACCATCGCTCCCATAGACATATGCGTGACGTACTCACCAAACGACAGGGATGCACCGAAAACACGTACTACGTCATCGGACAAGTACTGCTTGTACTTGGAAACAACCATCCAGTAACGCTCGACATTCGACATTTCGCCAAACTGCTGGCGGAGTCCAATGATTGCGGCAATCACAGATGTAGCCAGTAGAACCGTACAAATGTTAGCAAGCGTCAGCTTGCCGCCGTGGTGTCTTCCTACAAAGAACCAGAGGAGTGGCCCGATGTAGAAAAGCGCTCCACCAAGACCGACGAGGATACCGCCCTGATTTGGGTTGAAGATTTGAATGGCCATTACCACAAGCAACGCAATTGCTAGCTTTACGGTGATGTTTTTCGTTGAAATCCAGCGGTTTGATGCGATTCGGATGAACAATAGCGTCCCGACGGATGCTCCAATCAAGGTCAACGGTTCATTGGATTGGTAGCCGATACTTGGAATAAGCTCACGCCGAATCAATCCAAGAAACGGAAGAAACGCTGCCAGGATAGTGAATCCAACCATCGGGTATTGCACGATACTGCCACCAATGACGGAAACAAGCATCAATGCAATCATCATGCGCAATGGTTCAGAAAGTATTCCGGCGCTCGGTTCATCAATTCCGTACAGCCCGAGTGTAAATGGAACCAGGATCAGAGCGGCAAAACCCGCCGTACCGTAATAACGGAACAGCAGGTTGTTGATGATTTTGCGCAACGAAACGAGCACGCCCTACCTAAACAGTCTCAGCAATCCTGTGACTGTCGTAACAGCCCAGAGTGCATCTTGCAAACTAAAGCGTTTTTTACCGACCCGCGGTTCAACAAAAATGCTGTCATCTGGTTTGACTGCGACATCTTCTGTTAGGTCGCCCTTTAGCATCACTTCAACGTTGTGCGTCGTTGTTTCGTCCTTGCCATCCGGGAGTTTACGTGTCAGCCGGACCTTTTTGAGATCTGCGTTCTGCGCAGGCAATCCGGCTATGGAGAGTGCTTCAAATAGAGTTAATGATCGGTCATCAGGGTATGTGATTTCGCCCGTCTTTTGTGTGGCTCCGTTTGAGCGAAACACTTTCTTATTTTGCGGAATCACGAGGACATCCCCAGCCTTGAGTTTCACATCACCCTTGACAATACCGGTTTCCAGTATTCCGCGTAAATCTACTTTAATCGTCTGACCGCTTCGAACGATACTTGCTTGTGACAGGGCTGCGGCTGGAGTAACTCCACCAGCAGCATTCAAAACTGCAAGGATAGAACCATCCCGTGGCACGACAACACTGCTTTGCGAGCGAACCTCCCCAACGACACGAACCATTGTTTCACTAGGATCAGATTCATCAATGATGATATTGTCACCGCTTTCAAGCACGATGTTTTGTTTGAGGTCGCCAGTGTAGAGCTTGCTTACATCAACTGTTACAGGACCTGCGCCTCGGTAGACGACGAGCTTATAAAACTCATAGCGGTCAGACGGAAGACCACCGGCAAGCGCGAGGACATCTAACAAACGCATCCCATCGCGTAGCTCAACCTTTCCCGCATTTCGCACATCGCCGTAGACATTCACTGTCATCGGTTCGCGGGCAGCTACTGAAACCGAAACAACCGGATTCACAAGTTGTTTGGCATCCACAATGGCTTTGCGAATCAAAATACTGATTTCAGAGACATTCTTTCCGGTAACAGAAATAGGACCGAAGAAATAACTGATGTTATTGTCGTTCTGCACGCGTGTCCCGGCAATAGAAAACTCTGGGTGGTTCAGGACTTGAATGGAAATAGTGTCACCAACTTTGACTTTATAATCCGATGCAACTGCGGCGGCCGGAGCCTGTGCAAAACCTGCGTGTATATGATTGCCACCAAGCGCAACGAGACAGGCCATTAATTTCAATGATTTGTTTACTTGCATCACTTTGTTTCCGTCCCGCCTGATTCTACTGCGGCTGGTTCCGGCGTCGCTTCGACAGCCTTGCTTGGTGTATCGACATTTCCAGGGATGTAATATTTGCCGTAGCCATACCCGTATCCATAACCATAATAGTAATAGTAGCCGCCACCCGGACTGGAGATACGGTTCAGAACGGTTCCGAGTATGGATGTTCCTGCGCGTTGCAGGAGCTCAACAGACCGACGAATATTTGCCTTTTTGGTATCTCCAAACGCAACAACGAGGAGGACGCCATCGATTCGTGCCGAAAGGACGATGGAGTCTGCAACCAGCAACGTTGGTGGAGTATCGAAGAGAACAATGTCTACCCGTTCCTTTAACTGATCGACCACACGCTCCATCGCCGAGCTACCAAGGAGCTCAGCCGGATTTGGTGGAGGCGAACCAGCCGGGACAATCCACACGTTCTCAACATTGGTGGGCTGCATGACATCATCCAGTGTGTGTGAGTCAACGAGCACATCCGTAAGACCAGGGTTCGATTCGACCTTAAAAAGCTTATGCAGACTTGGACGACGTAGGTCGGCATCGACTATGACGACACGCTTCCCGTCAAGCGCAAGCGCCATCGCAAGGTTTGCAGCTGTTGTTGACTTACCCTCTGATGGCACCGATGACGTAATCAATAAGGTTCGCAGCTCATTTCCAACCGCAGCGAAGTTCAGGTTGGTTCGCAGACTTCTGTAAGACTCCATAAGTGGGGAAAAACTCGAGATATCGCGGATAAGACGAAGTCCCTCTTCCTCAACCATCGGGACATGACCAAGACTTGGCAACCGCAAGACACGCTCGGCTTCCTCCGGGCTGTTAATACGGTCATCAAGGAGTTCAAGCAAGAGTGCAATCG
>Ga0163212_1001347_pt1 | contig 10837 bp, 15 predicted proteins | sample Malawi_45m_30L_FD_113532 | JGI IMG/M metagenome (GOLD analysis project Ga0163212, IMG submission 113532) | Freshwater microbial communities from Lake Malawi, Central Region, Malawi to study Microbial Dark Matter (Phase II) - Malawi_45m_30L | ecosystem: Environmental > Aquatic > Freshwater > Lake...
CGGTGAGGTCCGCGCACACATGGACAGGTCGGATCGCTGGGTCTAGCGGTTGGGCGGTTTCGATGGGCGGAGCGAGGTGCATGCCGGTCTCCACCTGCACAGTCTGGCAGCCCGCCGAGGCTCCAGCGATCACGTCGGTAATGCGATCGCCCACCATGAAACTGGACGCCAAAGTTATCCCATGGTCGCGGGCAGCCTGCTGGAGCAGGAGCGGGCGCGGCTTCCGACAGTCGCAGATTAACCGGTAGGCAGGCACGGTGGCTTGGGGATGATGCGGGCAGAAATAAAATCCATCCAAGGCCGGGCCACCAGAGAGTTGAATCTGCTCCTCGATCCGCCCTTGTATTCGCCGCACCCCAGCCTCATCCAACGAGCCGCGCGCGACCACCGGCTGGTTGCTGACCACAAGCAACTTGAAGCCCGCCCGATGCAATCGCGCCAGCGCATCCGGCACTCCCGGCAGAATCTCAATGTCCTCCGGTCGAGCCAGCAAATGCACATCCCGAACCAACACCCCGTCGCGGTCGAGGAATACGGCTCGGTTCATGGCGTGACGAATCGAACATCTGGCCGGATGGCTTGGAGGCGTTTTGCCACCGCATTGGCCATCGGGCGAGGCAGGGCCAGGTAAACCGCCGCCTTGGTGGGAATGTCCGTGACCGACAAAATGGGGCGACCTTGATGCTTCCGACCGGGACGATTGGGATCTTCGTCCACGAAAAATGAGCAGGTCCGTCCGGTCTGGGCATCCAACCAAGTCGCCGCGATGGAGGAGCCGAAGATGCCAAAGCTGGGAGCTGACCGGAGTCCCGCCGCCTCGGTGGCGATGCGGTCCAGCACCTCCCAGTTGCCGAAGGTCTGTTCAGCGGCGGGCGAGGGAGGCGGCCAGCATTGTGTTGTGGGCGGCGGGCCATCTGTCCGGCGCGCCAGCAGACTGATTTCCTTGGCCACCCACGCATCGTCCGCACGCAGCACCTCGAAGCCAGCATTCGTCAACACGGCGCTGAGCGTGGCCGGACAGAAATGCGATGCGTGGTCCGCGACCAGCAGCATGAACGGATTGATCAAGCAGTCCGGCACTTCGATTAAAAGCCAGCCGCCAACGTTGAGCTTCGCCCGCACCGCTTGCAGCAGGCGGGTGGGCGCGGGGATGTGTTCGAGCACGTGGATGAAGGAAATTGCATCGAAGGTGCCCGGGATTGTCTCCAAGGGACCGGTGTAAAACCGTTCCACTCCGGGCAGGGCTTCAACCCTCGCCTGATGGCGGCTGTCGAACTCCGAGCCGTTAAGCTGCCACCCTGGCAACGCAGGACCGAAGGCCTGTAGGAAATTGCCGTTGGCACAGCCCACATCAAGCAGGCCCCCCTTTCTGGCACCTGAGCGGTCTGGAAAAAACCTTCCACGATGGCTTGGGAGCGCGAACGCCCACGGCCCGTGGCCGCATTGAAAATGGTTTGCTCTATGCCGCCGCTTTGGTGGTAGACCTCGTATTGGCTGTAGATCGCGCGGGAACTTTCCTGCCAGGCCGCGTCGGTCACCATCTGGGTCAGACCCCAATTTGGGCAGAACCCGATCTGGCCACCCTGTGGTCAAGGCTTGCAGTCCGAGGTGACGCGGTGGAGTTGCCCATAGCTCGAAGCGAGGCGAAGTCCAGCGTGGCCACAGTTATGACAGGTGATCTGAGTTGAGATATCTCGGGTGTAGTTCATCTCAGAGCATTATCAAGAGTTGTTGGAAATCTGATGCAACGGTGTCGCCAAGCTCTGCTGTGTCACGTTGAGCCAGGGATCGAGGGGGCGGTCTCGATTCGCGCACGAAACTGGGGGGACGGCTGCGCCACCCAGTCCGGGCACTGCTGGGTTGCCTGGTGGGCCAGCAAGGCCGATACCGTCAGACTGTCCACAATCTGACCCTGGAAAACCATGCGGAGACACTCTGCCAAGGGCAGCCAAACCTGCTCGGATACCTCGTATTCAGAAGCCCTGCCGACAACGCCCGATTCAAACTTGGTGGCGCGAAAAACAAAGGTCGGGTTGTTACAGGTGTCGAGCCCCGGATGAAAATATACCAGCGGCTTCAAGTCATGGCAGCGAAGGCCAGTCTCCTCGTGAGCTTCCCGGAAGGCGGCCTGTTCCAGAGTTTCATCAGCGTCCACTCTTCCACCGGGGATTTCCCAGGCCAGCGCGTCCACCAGTAATCGATACTGGCGCACCAGCAATACACTGTTCCCATCGGCGATGACGATGCCGACCCGCTGGCCATGCTCGCTGACGAAGATTGTTTTCGCGTGGTCAGGAAATTCCACTGTGACACTGTCCACATGGAAGTAGGCGTTCTCGTATTCGCGGCTGCGTAGGCCGATTCGGGGGGAAGATGGTGGGTGGGTGGTCACGACTGGAGTTGTTGTGAACCGCAAGCTTCAATTGCACATCTGCATGGCCTTGTATTGAGTGCCAAGAGGTGATTTCAGTTCCGAGCCGCTCCCTTTTGATGTCACGTAGCAGCTTGGGGACGTGAAGTTCAGATGGCAACCACTCCTTCCGCGCCGATGATCTTCGCTTCGGGACATAATACTACGAAGTGTCCCCCTCGTCTGAGGTATTCCGGATTGGATTCGATGATCCGGGTCGCATGCACCCAGGCGAGGATGAAGGTGTATTGTGGCATTCGGCGGCACAGCTCTGCTGTTGGCACGATCAAAATTCCATCACCGGAGGAGTATCGGCCAACTTTCTGCGGGTGGTCATCGAAGATGAACTCAATGCTGCCGGTTAGCCCGAGCTGGGATATCAGGGTTGGACAACTGCGAGCTGCACCATAGCCAGCCACAGTGATTCCTTCACGCTTCCAGTCAGCTACCAACGTGGTTGTGCGCTGGCGGAGTTGCCGGATGGCTTCGCCAAAGCGTTTCAGAGTCGAGATTTGATCTAGCTGTCGGTGCGCTTCCAAATCGAGCAGCAGTCGCACGGAAGGTGACTGCAATCGTCTGCCATTTTTCAATTGCACAGCTCCCACCAGTGAACCGTGCTGGATTGGCATTCGCTCGACATCCACGAGTTTTAGTCCGTGACGTTCAAAGAATGCCACCAAGGGCTTCAGGGAGTGGTGGCTCATGTGTTCGTGAAAAACGGTGGCGATTAGCATTCGGTCGATAATATCGAGGAGATACTGTGCCTCGAAGACGAAAATGCCGTCGTCTGCCAGCATGGTTCGGATGCTTTCGGCGACCTCCCCCATGTTGTCGGCATGGGCAAACGCATTGAACATGCATACGACGGCCGCAGGACCGTGCTCGCGGCGGATACTTTCGGCCAGTGGCAGGGATATCAGCTCGGGCAGGGTTTCAATGCCGGACGATGTGGCAAGCTGGGCGATCTGCCGGGCCGGGTCAATGCCCAGCACCCGATAACCTGCATCTCGAAAAGGGCGGAGCAGGGAGCCGTCATTGCTACCAATGTCGATGACGAGTGATCCTTTTGTGGGCGTATAGGTATCGATCATCTTCTGTGCCACTTGATGAAAATGTTCGGGCATGCCACCAGCATCCTTGGACTGGTAGGTGTAGCCGTCCCAAAGGCTTTGGGAGTCAACCACGTCGAGTTGTTGAACGTGCCCACAATCCGCGCACATGTATAAATCTACCGGATAACGTGCCGCCGTGCGTCCTGTCTCTGCGTCCTGACAATAGTTTTCGGACAGGGGGATAGGTTCCAATTTAACAACTAGCTCGACATTTGGCGACTCGCAAAGTCGGCATGTGGAACGGTGGAAAACTTGAGCATGCATAGAAGGCTGTTTGAGAGCGGGACCAGTGTTTGGCAAATATCAACTCACAATATCTGCCACCACCTGATGGAGGAGTTGCGGGCTTAGTCCTGTTAAGCGGGTTGTGCGTGCCATGCCGAGACCACTGAAGCGCGGCTTGAAAGGGATATGGATGCCTCTCGCTGCTGCGGTGGTGGGCTGGACGAGGTCTGGCTGGATATTCAGGCGGGAGGCCAGAGCGTGTGCGAGATCGACGTAGGTGATGTTTTCGGCCCCGGAGAGATGTAGGTCGCCGCTGACCCGCTTCTCTCCAAGTATGGCGAGCGCTTCGCTGACAAACTTTAGCGACATCGGCGCAAAAATAAGGTCAGCGAATGGTTGAACAGCTTCAAGTCGCCTCCACGCGGCCAGCCAACTTGGCAGTGGCGGGGTGCTGGCCGAGAGAATTTTGGTTAGTCGCACGATATTCAGTCTGCTCTCGGCTCTCAGATTCCGGGCGGCGGTGCGAACGGCTTCCTCGGCCCGGCTTTTCTGTGCGGCATAGGGGATCTGCGGTGCGTGCGGGGAGTCTTCCTGCGGCCATGGCAGATCTCCACCAAACACAGAATTAGTAGAGATGAAGGTGACAAACAAGCCCTGGCTCAGTAATTTGGCGACAGCTCTCGGAGTCAATTCCTCATTGATGACGCGGGCTTTGGGATCCCGCTCACAGCGATCGTAGTTCGTGGCTGCCGCCACTACGTATGCGTAGCCGGCATCTGGCGGCACCTTGAAAGCCTGCGCAGCCTCAAAATCAAAAAACAGTCGTTGTGTTCCAAGGCTGGCAAGCCGTCGAGTGGTTCCGTATGCTTGATGCCCACGGCGATCAAGGGACTTGAGCAAAGCTCCACCGACCAAACTATCGGCCCCAACCACGACGAAAGCGCTACGTTCACGCATGAACTGTGTGAAATGAAGTGTCTATTTCTTGCCGCAGCAGAGTGTGAAAATGTAGTGCGACATGGGATAGAAACCGGTGTGTAACACTTCGTCGTTCATCGAAAAGAGGAAAACATGGCGGAAATACTTTTCCATCAGTGCCTTAAAATCCCTGCCCGACTTGCAGTTCACATGCCCGGCTTTACTGGGAGGCGAGGCGTAATTCTGGGACTCCAAGGTGGGCATACCGAAAATCAGACTGCCGTCGGGCTTTAGGGAACGGAGGGCATTACGAATGAACAATTCTTCCTTCTCGGGCTGGATGTGTTCCAGCACATCAAGTGCGTAGATGCCGTCAAACTCTCCATCAACCGGACCCTGTAGCATATCATGCACTTTGAGAACTAACGGCCATTCCGGATCAGAACGTTGCATCAAGTCCGTGATAAAAATCTCATCAAAATCGATGGCAGTGACATGCTTTACTTCTTGCTGCACCAGTCGCGTGCCGGTGCCGTCTCCGCAGCCGATTTCGAGCACCCGTTCAAGCGAGGTGAACATCTTCGCCACGAACTTGTAACGGGCGAGGATAAAGAGCAGGTGTTTCGGATTTTCGGTCCAAACCTGCGCGCCACGCAACCCCAAGCCAATGAGGCCTTTGCGATCACGGATGTTGAGACAGCTTTGATACTGCGGTTCTCTAGTAGTTGACAGGGTCGTATCGGGCATGATTAGGGGGGGCAAATACGTTGAGTTCTCATGAGCGGCAATCCATTTTAGCTGTTCCGACAGTTGGATGAGCTTGCGGGTAAGAGCTGAGTGCATCGGTCTCTCAGACGATTGAGGTAAGCAGTGGCCTCCGCGCAACCCTCAGTCGGTGCCCAAGGCGGAAACTGAGTCGCTTCCCTCAGAAAGGGCCCCTGGGTGCATTCATAGAAAACTAAGTATTCAGACCAGACCAGCTGCGTGTGATACATGGGATCGTAGATACGGTAGATGAATGGTCTGTTGGGGTCCTTCCCGAGGCGTTCTTCGCGGACGATCTCCCCCTCGCCATCGAAGAAGAGCACCGAGGTTTCTCCCTCCAGCAACAGGAAGGACTCCGTCTTGTTCAGATGGCGATGTGGACGGATAAAAGCCTTTTGTGACAACACGATCAACATCTCATGGACTAGATCGGTATCTGCACGATGCAAACACAGCCGGGCGCGTTTGAGAGGACTTGCATCAGCTGCTAGCTTAAGTTCTACGATCACTCTACTGTCCACAATCGCCGGGCTTTCATTGATGACAAACACGTTGTCGCTGCGCTGAATGATGGACATAAATGAGAGTGGGTAGAAGATTCTAGCTAGGTTTTCAAAGTTGTCCAAGCTCGCAGGCTGCGGGGGTAGATGCTGGCAAACTGCCCCCCCATATCCACGTAGGCTTGGTTCTTTAAAACGATTGCCGTCTCACTGTCCGGGCTGGCGGCGAGCAGGCATAACGTCGGACGCTCATCGCGTAGGTATCTGGAGGTGACTATGGGAAGCTGGCAACCTGGCAAACGCAGTCCGGCCTTGCGTGGATCATCGTCAATGGCGCAGGTAATCAACTTTTCCAAGCCAAGCAGGTTTACAAACGTGGTCGCACGATGCCCGGCCCCGTAGATTACGATGGACCCGCTGCAGTTGCGGATACTTTCAAGGGCTGAGTGGCAGCGGGCTGTGATCGGTTGCCATCCGGCCTTGAATGCGGCACCTCGCTCCAATTCCATTTGTAGGGTAGCCCCAGTGGCGGGCAACGATTGTCTTGGGGGACTGTTGGCGACGATGGCTATCAGACAATCCTCAAGTGAGTAGGGATACCGGATAAGTCCGATGGTCTCCGTGGCGAATGGCCCGAAGGCTCGTTCGAGTGTAAACTGGCTGAAGTAACAGGTGTGCTCCTCCCAAATAGTGCCGAAATCGAGATCGCGAAAAGTTTGTTCGCTGTCAGGCACTTCGAGGATCAGGTAACCACCCTTCCTCACCCAAGCCTTCAGGAAACCCATCGTGCGGGACAGCGAATTCGAGTGCTCCAGCAAGTGACGCACTACGACTACGCCCGGGGCCCCCTTGGTTGCACTTAACCCTGCTCCCAACTCCACTGTGAGGACGTCCTGAATGGTTTCCATGCCCGCACCGGCCTCGCGGATGCCAAGCTCATCCAGGCCTACTTGCCAAGTGCGTTTGAACCCCTTCGTTTCCAAGCGGCTGAGAACCGGCGCGTCCTTATAGCTTAGGCCGGCGATCAATGTGTCCTGCTCCACACCAGGAAGTGCTGCGATACGTTCGCAGAGATCATCCAAATGGCGCTCTGGCTCTTTGTAAGAGATCCAGTCGAAGCGCGGACGCACCTCGTGGCTGGGCCACGGGTCGGCAAGTTGCAGCAGTCCGTCGGCTGGGCATTGCGAAAGCAACAAAGGGTGACGGAATTCGTCGGCACAGGGCGCGGCTAGATAGCGGTTGCAAACTGGCTGCGGACCAAAATCAATCAACGGTTGCAGCGGGCCGGAGCAGAGCTGACAGATGGGCATAAAAACAGGGGTCAAAAGTAGATGAATTCGTGATCCCCACTGTAGCCAAAGTGCTGGTAGATCCAGAGCCATTCGTTCACATCGAAGAAGGATTCGCAAGTGAGCGCCCAGCATTGAAGATTGAAGAGCTCCTGCTCGTTGCGGTAGCTCTCCACCAGCAAGTATCCTTGTTCCCCAACCCGGCTGATTTCGGAGAGCGCGGTCGGCAGCTCCAACAGGCGCAGATTGTGCAGGGTGTTCAGCGAAATAACGAGGTCGAAATACTTGTCAGCCCAAGGATATGGATCTTGAGCACGGTGGCGAATGAGGTTTGCCTTGAGGTCAGGATGTGTGTTCGACAGCGCGTAAGTGGAGATGTCGAGCCCATGGACCTCCAGCCCCGGCTCAAGTAACTGCATTTCGTAGAGCAGAAAGCCTTTTCCGCATCCCACATCCAGCACACGAGAACCCGCAGTCAGGCCGTATGTTTCGATCAATGCCTGTGCCACCGGCTTCCAGCGGCCGGGGAGGTAGCGGTAGCCCCCATAGCCGAAGCGGCGGTCGCCATCCCAGTAGTCAAACCCGTATTCCTTGGCCTTGATCATGCAGGTCACCTTGTCCTGCCCCATCCGTTCGAGGAATTTACGTGGCGTAGCCGTGTGCAGTGGGGTTACGAAATTGCGAAGTCGGGGCACGATCGGACCAAGGTGGATTTAGGAAGCGCTGCCACGAGCTGGAATGCTAAACCACAACATGCTAGTTCATGTAGAGGTGTGGGCTTGCCCCGATTTGGTGGACAGGTGGCGGGTGAGTGCATCAAAGCGTGGGATTCTAGTTGAGTTTTTGTTCGAAGTCCACAGGTGATTTGTAACTCAGGGCGCTGTGGAATCGTTCCCGGTTGTAAAAGATTTCGATCCACCCGAAGACGGCCGCGCGGGCTTCGGCCCGTGTGGCGAAGCGGATCCGATGCACCAGTTCCTGCTTCAAGCTGCTCCAGAAGCTTTCCATCGCCGCGTTGTCATAGCAGTTGCCCCGATGGCTCATGCTCGGCTGCACTCCAGCCGCAGCCAGTCGTTGCCGGTAGGCGGCACTGGCGTATTGCACGCCCCGATCCGAATGATGCACCAGTCCGGCCCCTGGGCTGCCGATGTCTGAACGCCATGTCGAGCGCGGCCAACGGCAGGCTCGTGGCCAGCGTGTCCTCCATGGCCCAGCCCACACACCGTCGCGTGTGCCGATCCAGCACGCCCGCCACGTAGAGCCAGCCTTCGGCCGTTTCCACGTAGGTGCTGTCGGGGTTCGGATCCAGAGCTTCGGTAGGTGACAAAATCATGCGCGCTGTTTTCCTGGCGGTGAACTGATGAAATTACAGATTAAAGAGTCCGTTGATTGGTGGGGCCGCGCAAATTCTTTTCTGTAAATTGAATGAGCCTCAAGCGGAGGGTGGGTTTTGGTTTTCCATGTTGAGGTAGATTTTTCCGGTTTCCCAATCGTCGCAGGATTCGCATAGGAGCGCCGTGATCAAGCGGAGCAGGGCTGGTTCATTGGGGAAGACGCGGGCCACGCGGGTGCGGCGTTTGAGTTCCTGGTTGACGCGTTCCAGCGCATTGGAGGTGCGCAGGCGTTGCTGGTGGGCTGGGGGCAGGGCGAACACCGTGAAGCCTTGCGGCAGGTTTTCCTCCAGCCACGCGGCGAGCTTGGGCGCAGTTTGGGCGTAGTGGGCGACGATTTCCTTGAGCCGTTGTTCGGCGGCGGGGCGGCTGATGCTCTGGAAGACGCTGCGGATGGCACGGGCGACTTCGGCGCGCTGGTCCAGGCGCGGGACGGATGCCGGGCGTGACCAGTTGGATTTCCTCCGGCAACGCGCGCCGGAGCATCTCGATCTCGAGCGGCGAACAGACGAGCCCGCGCAACCCGCTCGCGACGGCGAGTTTCGCAACCCGCCCGACTTGCGAAGCGACATCCGACACGGCGCCGATGCTCGCGAGGTCCGACGTGTCGAGACTCGTGAGCACCGTCACTCCCAGCACGAGCGGCACGGGACGGCCGAGCGCGCGCGCGGTTTCCTGTGCCGACCCCTCCGCGGCCCGCATCATGGCCGCGCCACCGCACGTGTGCACCGTGAGCATCCGCACGTCGAGCTTCACCGCGGACTCGACGGCTTTGGCGACGGTGGTCGGGATGTCGTGAAACTTGAGGTCGAGAAAGACCTCGCCTCCCGCCGCGCGAATCCGCCGCACAACATCCGGCCCTTCCGCGGTGAAAAGTTCCTTGCCGACCTTGAACGCGCCGACCGCCGGCGCGAGTTCGGCCGCGAGCTTGAGCGCCGCGCCAGCGTCCGGCACGTCCAGCGCGACGATGATGGGATTGTGCATCGCCGTGATTGAACACAAAGCCCCGCACGCCGCCAAAGCAAAAGCCCCGACGGGCGGGGCGATTTTCCGGGGTAGCGCCGGAGGCGCGGCATAGTTGTAGAATCCGAGGCGAGGATTCATCTTGAATTTTGGCTGCCAGCTAGTAATTAGAGGGCATGATTTCACTTCTTAAAAACTTTTTTTGGGGAAAAATTTTAGTCTCTTTTCTCACCTACGCGGCATTTAACTTTTCTGCGATGCAAGTCTGTTCGGCTGCAGAAGTGAATTACACCGACATCCTGTTGAATCCGGGTAACTATTTGAACGGGCGGTAGTCATGAAAGGAGCTTTTTACTACAACAACACCGAGCGAAAATCGTTCGACATCAGCCAGGGCGACAACAAGATCGAAATCTTCTACGAAAACCTCCCGCGACAAAAATGGGCGCAGATTCTACAACAAGAGAACTTTTCAAAAGCTGACGTCACCGTTTCTGGAACCGTCAAGCGCTTCGGCAACAGCGAAAATAGCTTCTACATCATGGCCGCAGATGTCGTGATCGCCCCATGACTCCTAGTCAACGCAAGCGCTGCACAAATCCTCCCCGAAACTGACAATCATTCGATTGCGGATTCGGAGTGCGGAGTGCGGAATGCGGGATGGCCGAGCGTGCGGAGCGCGGCTGCGCGGACTTCGGCGGATGCAGCGGAGTTTTGGACCAACGCCAGCAGCGTCGGAGCGAGTTCGGCGAGCGAGAGCTTCTCAACGGCGGCAAGTGCGGCGACCGGGACGGTGGTTCCTTTCGCAGCCATCAAGGCGGTGGCAGTTGGTCGGAGCGCATCGGCGGCGGGCTTGGCTTCGCGCGGGGCAAGGGGACGCCAGAGGCCGGTGATTTTGTCGCGGCTGCTGGGCTGCGGCCAGTCGGCGAGCATTTCGAGGGCTTCGACGCGGAGGGATTCGGAGGCGTCGGCACGCGCGGCGAAGGCGGCGAGGGCAAGGGCGTTCGTGAGCTGGCCGAGGCGGAAGTGGGCGTTCAGCGCGCGGCGGCGGAGCGGCTCATGTAGCTCGACATTCACAGAACGACTCGCGCGGTTTTACGCGGACCGCACGCTGACGAAAAATCCCATCACTCCCGGCGAGCAAGCGGAGGGGTTTTTTCTACTGGTTTCTAATCGCCTCGCCAAGACGACCGGCCACATTCTTCCCGTGGACGGTGGCCTGAGTGACGCGTTTCTGCGATAACGGCGACGCGTCGCGGTTCAG
>Ga0163212_1001348_pt1 | contig 10836 bp, 11 predicted proteins | sample Malawi_45m_30L_FD_113532 | JGI IMG/M metagenome (GOLD analysis project Ga0163212, IMG submission 113532) | Freshwater microbial communities from Lake Malawi, Central Region, Malawi to study Microbial Dark Matter (Phase II) - Malawi_45m_30L | ecosystem: Environmental > Aquatic > Freshwater > Lake...
CCATCAAACAGTCACGGTAGCGCCACCAATCCGCGCGAAATGCCGCATCCTCGTGAAATGCCAGCATCAAGAATGCAAGACCACCGCCAACCCAAATTCGCCACGTTTCACCAAATCGCTCTGCAGCAGCGTCCGATATTAACATCACCTGACACGCCACCAGCGCCCACGAAACAGGCATCCACCACGGGCTGGAAAGGATCATCGGCGACCGCGCCACCGAATAATCCAGTGTCTTTGTCACCTCAACGCAGAGGGCATCCGCGATGAGCTCGGCGGTGCCAAAGCCCAGACAAAATCCAACCAGTCGCAGCCAGCGCACGTTGGGTTTGCGAATCATCCCGATAGCCAGCGGCGCGATGCATGCGGCATTGACGATGGTTGCTGAGCTGCCTCCCGAGTCACCAAGGAGCCCCAGCCCGGCTAGCAAGGCGCCGATCACCCCAATGAAAATGCTGGTAGCCGCATAGATAAACATCCCGTCGCTACACTACCCGAAACTCGCCATCGCTCACGGGTGCGCCTTCGGATTAATCATCACATTATCGATGAACAACCATGCCTTTTGTCCCGCGGCGGGATGCCAGTTTGGGAGCATCCCGATACTGCGAACATCGATTTGGACAGAGCGCGCCATCACGCCACCAGCATCAACCTTGATATCACTGCGGATAGGCGATACGGCATTTGCAGTCATCTCCTTGCCGCCGGGCTGCTGACCACAGGTGCGTAACAGCTCACGGGAGAGCCCGGCGGAAACGCGCACGTCGCTTGCCGGGAAAATGCCAAGTTGGATGTTGGTAAGCATCCCCACCACAACAGATTCGATACGGAGCGCCTTGCCGAGATCGAGGAGGATGGTGAAATCGGTGCCGTGAAAGCCCATCCATAACGCGCGGTGGTTGCTGACATCCGCGTGGCTCCCGCTTAGGATTCCCGCAGCGCCACCACCAGGGTAGTCCCGGCTGGCATTGGTTATCTGAAGGACTTTTGCACCGCTGGCATCATGTCTTACTTTGCTAAGTGGTTTGACCTGCTTTGGAAGATGTTCATGACGGAGCTGCGTCCAGTACTTCCGGATGTCGGAGCCGCGGGTTACATCCCAGAGCGTAGTACCTTGAAGCCGTAACGCCAAAACTGCAGTAATCCAGCTCTGTGTCCAGCCTGTCTCAATACACCACGCACCCCAGCCAGCATCCGCACTCGATGCCCAATATTCCCAGCGGGTGAGATCGAAGGCGCCGAACTAGCCGCCGTGCAGCTCGGGATGACTCTCGCTCTGAATCTGAATACGGCATAAAAATGCTGCCAGCTTGTCTTCTGCTGCTTTGATACGCGGGTCCTTCAGCGTCGTCGCCGCTTCGTGCAGCGCCGAAAAAGCGAAGTTGCACGTATACAACATGTCGCTCGCGGTGTCGGCATTGGTTTGAATCAGAGGCGCCTCGGCAGTCCCATAGGCTTCATTGGATGCTGGCGGTGGGCATCCACCCTTGCCTGGCTCTCCAATTTCCTCGCGAATCGCCCCGCAGGCATACTGACCGCGGAGCAGCTCTCCCGTCATGTTTCGGAGCCATGCTTTGTGCATTGATGTCGGCTAGATGCGTACCAGCCAGGCGAGTGCGAGCAGCATTTTGGCACGTTCCTGCTGAATCTCGTTCATCCAGACCCAGCGGTCAGCGTAAGCGGCCATCGTCGCCGTAATGCCCGCCTTTGCCCGCTCCAGAAACAGGGGGGCGCGGGTCTCCCGGTAAGCCCACAGGAAACAACACCACATCATGGCCTGCATTTGCGGAAAAAAGCTCGTCTGCGTCCCTCGATGAAGCGTTTGCCAACCACTTTGTTCGAGGGGGGGCTGGTCGATACGGTCTGGGAGAAAGCCTTTGATGCCCGTGAGGCGCATATTGCCAAGGAGTGCGGCCGCCAGCCGATGGGCAAACTTCTGCGTCTCCAGCATCCCCCCGGCAAGCATCATCCCAAGCATTGTCCGCGCATTGTCATCCCCGTAGTAGACGTCGTAGCCATCCATTGTCCCCGGGCCGCAATACGCAGGGGATGCGTTCCAGCCGAGCAGTCCAAACGCTGGACGTTGTGGATTTGCATGATCTCCGACGCTTATCGGAGACATAAAAAGCAGCCAGTCGCTCAGGTTCTCGCTGGTTTTTGCAAGCTGAGGGTCGCCAAGAACGGAGCTAGCTGCTGCCAGTGACCCCGCGACCTCCCCGCAGCAATCTGCTCGAATCCACCAGCGTACCGGCTGTGTACCATCCGGAAAAATGCGCGCATCAAAGCCATCCAGAATGCCGAGAGAGCCATCCCCAACCGGTGTTTTCAGCGATGGCATCCTTCCAGTCCGATGACCATACGGCCAAATAGCCGCTGCAGGAGTCTCGGCGGATGCTGGCTCGGGGCCATTGGCGGGTTGGTTATAGGTTGGCAGCATGGTGGGGTGCACCAGCATCCGGGATGTGTAAAACCACTCAATCCCACGGCGTAGCGCGGCGACTTCGGCATTCGGCGGTAGTGGGGCGGATTTAGAAAACATCGGGCGGACAGTGGCATCCCATTGGAGTACTTTGATATCCGCTGACGGAGCAAGCCAGCGCAAAATGAAAGTCCAACTGACACTCCAGGCATCGGTTGGCGCGTAGCGCGCCCGCACAAAGCAGCTTAGCTTGGTGGATGCCAGCATCACGCTCAGGCCATTTGGCAGCGTGTGCATCCCGAGGACTGGCTTGCTATCCCGGGCGGGACCGTAAACGGCTTTGTCAAACCCCGCCACGAGGCCATGAGAGATCAGCGGGTTTTGAATGGCCATCGGGATAAAGTGACACCCATGAATCGCAAGAATGCAATTGCGCCTGACAGTGTCGCCGAAGACATCCGATGTCACAACCGCGCGTTCCCAGTTCGTTCGTTGCGGGACACCTGCGGTTAGCCCCGGGATGCCATCCGCGAACTCGATGAACACCTTGACGTGTTTCTCCCCTGCGGAGTTGAGCAGACCGGCATCGATCAATAACGGCTTTTCCGGATAGGTTTCGGAGAGTAATAACAGCGCATCGCCCTGCATTGCCGCATCAATCGCAACAGCCTATGTAGCGTGAATCTGAAAGGCAATGCCACTTTTCTGTAAGACCTAGATTAGGTCATTGGTTGGCAAACTGACGGTATGGATACGCGGTGTCGACATAACGTTGAACGCATATGCACCGCCGGGCAAATGTCCTGTTTAATGCATCATCCCAACGCAATCACTGGAGATTTGCACAATGGCTAAAGCCACCGAATCCGCCCATAAGGCTCATATCAACGATGCAGCAACGCGTGGCCTCCCGGGTGTAATGCTCTGCCCAATCAAGGTCACGATGATGGGAGCTGGCTCGGGATTTACGCCGCGGCTCAGCAATGACATTTTGTCCATCCCCGGCAATGTAGGAGGCACGCTTGGCCTGGTCGACATCGATGTCAGCCGCCTCGCAACAATGCACCGTCTAATACAACGACTGATTGATCAAAAGGGACTCACCGATAAGTGGACAGTGATATCCAGCACCGATCGTCGCGAAGTCCTCCCGGGAACGGATTACCTTACGAACTGCATCGAAGTCAGCGGACTGGCATGTGTCCGCCACGACAATGACATCCCGAAGAAGTACGGAATCGATCAGTGCATCGGGGACACAATTGGCCCGGGCGGTCTGTTCAAGAGTCTGCGTACGATTCCCGTGTTCTTGGATGTCCTGCGCGATGCCGAGGAGCTGTGCCCACAGGCGATTGTGCTCAACTACACCAACCCGATGTCGATGCTTTGTTTGGCTGCATCCAGGGAGTCCAGCCTGCCTCTCGTTGGGCTCTGCCACTCGGTTCAGGGCACGAGTGCGCTGCTCGCAAAACGCGCTGGCGTTGCGGTTGAGGAAATGGAGTGGGATTGCGCTGGCATCAACCACCTCGCCTGGTTTACCAAGCTGCGTCACGGTGGGCAGGACCTCTATCCAAAGCTGATGGCACTTGCAGAGCGTGATCTTGCAGGGGACCCTGCCGACTTGGAAGATGCCGATGACCTTGTGCGCAAGGACATGATGTTGCACTTCGGGGCGTTCATTACGGAGTCCAGTGGGCATTTATCGGAATACCTGCCGTATTACAGAAAGCGGAAAGATCTGATCGAGCGGTATGCGCGCAGTGGTTACCACGGTGGCTCGAGTTTTTATGCGGATAACTGGCCGACGTGGCGGGCGAACGCGGATGCCGAACGCGAAGCGATGGTGACCGGTGAGAAGGAGATCGGCTGGGAGCGCTCCTGGGAGTATGCCAGCTGGATTATCGAGGCACGTGAAAAAGACACGCCGTATCGCATCCACGGAAACGTCCCTAATACGGGTGGCCTGATTGCAAATCTGCCAGCGGATGGCATCGTCGAAGTTGCCTGCATGATCGACCGAAATGGCATCAATCCAACCCGCTACGGCAGCCTCCCAAGTCAGATGGCGGGTATTTGTCAGTCGAACATGGCGATGTATGAGCTTGGAGCGCAGGCCGCGGTTGAGCGGTCGGTTGAGAAAGCGATTTACGCTCTCATGTTGGACCCACTGACCGCGGCGGTCTGCAGCCCGGCTGAAATCAAGGCGATGACACTTGAGCTGTTCGAAGCTGAAGCGGAGTTTTTGCCCGGCTACAAGTAAGTCGAACAAGTGGAACGGAAATTGCACTGTTGGGCAGTGTGAGTGCATCCAATGTTCTATATCTGATCCGAAACGAAATAGGTGTTAGCGATTTTATCCCTGTTCGCGGCATTTGTGGTTTGCTTGCGTCGCTGATTCCAAAGTGGCGGTTTCCACGTATTCGTGCTGCTATGTATCGCATGGCGGGCTTCAACATTGCCCGCAAGGTAACCCTCTTTGGTCCATTGATTTTGCGTGGCCATGGTAGGGCTTGGCATAAGCGTCTGACGATTTGTGAGGGTGCCTGCATCGCGCCCAATGTTGAGTTAATTCTGGATGGCGAGTGTCATGTTGGAAAAAACGTGACCCTCTCACCGGGTGTTGTTATTCACACTGGAACCCATCAGGTTGGCTTTGGAAGCCAGCGTTGTACCCCGGATGTTATCGGTAAGGCCGTCAGTATCGGCGATGGTGCTTGGATATGTCTCAATGCCCTTGTCTTGCCAGGCGTCACGATTGGTGCAGGCGCTGTGGTATCCGCGGGGGCTGTGGTGTCGAGCGATGTCGAACCGCACACGATGGTCGCTGGTAATCCAGCCGTCGTCGTTGGTAATCTACCATTCAAGAACCGATGATGGCCGGGCTAGACTGCGTTTCTCCATTGGATGAAGTTTGCTGGACACCAGCGCTCCGTTCGCTTGTTTTTACCGAGGCTGAGTGCAGGCGATTTTCGATCGCTACTGCTCCGGTACGCATACTGAACCAGCTTTTTGCAATAAAGGAAGCATGTGTGAAGGCCTGCTCCGGAAGCGTATTGCCTCCACAGGTCGAAGTGGCTGTGGGAATGAAGCATGCGATTACGGTGAGCCGGCGTGGAGAGGTTGTTCCAGATGGTGGAAATGCGTTTGTCGTTAGCACATCATCAAGTGAGTCAGGCTTGACCCTTGCGGTGGCCTTTAGGGTCATACATCCCGGAACTGATACAGAGTGTGAGGCTTAGAGATGGATATCCGTGAAGAGATTAAACACGCCGGAGCACTCCTTAAAAGCGGTGATGCAAAAGCGGCACTCGAAGTCATTCGGCAAGTTCTGGTCGTTGAGCCGAATCATCTCCGTGCATCACTCATTGCGGCGGAGTGCCTGTTTGCGCTTGATTTGAAAACCGATGCACTTCAGGTGCTTTCAACAGCTGCCATTGCCGCACCATATTCGGTCACGATGTCAGCTGTATCCCGACTGATCGAAAAACGGGGTGGTGAGCCATCGATTCGTGCTGTGGTTATTGGCCACGGAACCCTTGAGCCCATCGCAGATCACCTAAGCGTGGCCGCAGCCGGTATGGGGATCCATGCATCTGTCAAGGCAGGCGAATATGACCAGTGGGCCCGCGAGCTTATGGATCCAAGCTCCGACATTTGGCAACATAAACCACAAGTCGTATTCCTAACTCTGGACACGGCGACGCTGTTGCCACATCTTGTTGATGATGCTTTGCTAAGTATGACGTCAATGCTGGCCGAGATTGATGATGCAATTCTCATCATCAAACAAATGCTGACCAGTGCCTTGGCATCACAACCCGGTTTGCAGTTGGTTGTCCATGGATTTGGACACTGCCCAAATGTGCTGCCCGTCGTGGGAGGCGACTTGGAGAACCATCCAGCAAACCGCCTAGCCATTGCGAACCAACGGCTTCGCAGTGAGATTTCATCGCGTCTGCCCGGAGTGATTCTGCTCGATCAGGCAGGTATCGAAGCATCGGTAGGGTTATCTCAATTGCGAGATGAGCGTCTTTACTTCCTAGCAGGTATCCGCTTCACTGATGCGTTGATGCGCAGGATGGCAGAATACCAGTCATCTGTGCTTACAGCACTCCTTGGAAAAACCCGAAAGTGCCTTGTCTTGGATTGTGACCATACGCTGTGGGGCGGGGTTGTTGGTGAAGATGGCACACTTGGTGTGCATGTCGGCGGTTCATCCAATCCTGGCAATGCCTTCGCCGCGTTTCAAAAAGGTATCAAACGGCTCCAGAGCCGTGGTGTGATTCTTTCTGTCCTGTCCAAAAACAATGAACAGGATGCTCTGGATGTGTTTCAAAAACATCCCGGGATGCTTCTTCGTGAGGCGGATATCGCCGCGCACCGTATCAATTGGAATGACAAAGCCAGTAACCTAACGGAGCTAGCCCGAGAGTTGAATATCGGGACTGATTCCATGGTTTTTCTCGATGATAACCCAATGGAACGCGCGCTTATGCGTCAGGTGCATCCCGAGGTATTGACGCCGGAGCTGCCTACTGACCCAAGTGGTTATGCATCTTTTTTGTCGAGCCTACGCGTCTTCGAGACGCTTCATCTCACCGGTGAAGACGCTAACCGCACGAAATCCTATGCGGAGAATCAGCAGCGCGCCAGCCTCGAAAAGGCATCAGGCGGGGATTACAATGCCTACCTCCATAGCCTTGGAATTCGTGTGCAGTGCATCGCTTCCCAGTCTGGCTCACTTTCACGCATCACTCAGCTCATCAACAAAACGAACCAGTTCAACGCGATAACACGCCGTGTTACGGATGCAGAAGTTGCAGAAATGCATACATCCTCTGATTGGATTATTATCGAGACCCATGTTGCGGATCGCTTCGGAGACAGTGGACTCACGGGTGTTGCGTTGTGTGAACGCATAGGCTCTGTGCTGCGAATCGATAACATTCTTTTGAGTTGTCGTGTTCTCGGACGTGGGGTTGAGACGGCTCTGATGGCCTGTATCGTAAAAGCCGCTGTCGCATATGGCTGTAGTAGCATTACGGGTCAGTACATTCCATCCGCCAAGAACGCGCCGATTGCCGACTACTTTGAAAAAGTTGGCTTTTCGTCCGTCGCCGAGGCTGATGGCAGCAAGGCTTACACAGCAGGTATCAATCAGCTGAGCAAACTCGAGTCTCCCGCATGGATTACGTTGGAAACATCCTGGTAGGCATAGAGGTTGCAGGGTCTAGTCCGCGTGGATGCAAGTGCGTCCGTAGGTACCCGCTGGTTTAGTTAGGGAATAGATATGACAGAAGTGCAAAGCAAAATTGTGGATGTAATTGCAGAGACATTGATGATCGATACTGACGATCTGACACCTACTGCGGCGATGGGCGTTGTTCCCGAATGGACTAGCTTTGCGCACCTCTCCCTCATGGCCGCCATCGAGGAAGCATTTGAAATTGAGCTCACCATGGATGAGATGTCAAAAGCAACATCGCTTGAGACACTCACATCGACTGTGCAGGCGAAAGTCGGCTAACTCCTAACGTTTACAGACATACCCAACCTGTAAACCGCAGGGATGCTTGTAAATGGTCTTCTGCGTGAGCTCGGCAGATCCAAGGGCAGCTTCCATAAACGCATCGCTCTCCGGGAAATCGCTGGACCACATATGCTGTGCAATCGCATCCTTATCCAAATCCGTCAGCGGCCAATGAGCGATGTCATCCAAGTACAGCTGAATCGTTTCATCCCGTGACATCCCCACCGGGCAGCATGTATCAACGATCACCAGCTGTCCGCAGGTCGTAAGGTGTTTCGCGATTTCTGCAAGCCAGGTTTGTTTGGTGTCTGCCGGGAGATGATGCATGGCAAACGATGTCAGGATTACATCGAATTGCTGGCCGCACGCGGCGATGAAATCGACCATGTTTGCATGGACCCATGTCGCCGGGTAGCTGCCAGTGTAATTCGCACGGGCGATGTCCAGTGCTGGAGCCGTGAGATCAACGCCTGTGTAGCTGCTTACATGGAGGCCCTCGAGAGCCTTAATAGCCATCGAGCTGTCGCCGCAACCAAGGTCCAAAACGGTAAAGCCAAGTTCTAGGGATTCAAAGACGCTGCGTAGCGCAGTGCCGATCTCCCGATGTTCCATACAGTTGTTCTGGACGATAGTCTGATACAGCGTCCATGTCTGGAAAAACGCTGCGATTCCCGGGGGCGCTGGGACATCCGGGATGCTCCGTGGCATCGAACTACTCGACGATGTCATCCTTGTCGCAGGTGAAAAGTGCATTTTGCGTGCGTCCATTGAATGCACGGAAAGCCTGAATTAGATTGGCAGCTGGCAATCCGCCACGAATGGGAATAAACCAGTCGATAACCAGCGTCCGCTTTGCCATCACCGTGGCGCGTATCGCCTCACAATCAGCGTTAATCAGATTCGCAAGGTCCATTCGTTGTTCACGTGTCGACTTTTTGCGGAACTGAAATGCGGTTGCAATCCGGATGCTCTCTTTGCAGTTCGAGATGAAGCAGGCGTAGGTGTCTTTGATGAGCAGATCATTGTCCGCATCAACAGTGACCTCGAAATGGGCCTGCCGGAAAATCTCTTCCAGCGTCTCAGTGCAGATATTGTCAGGATTTACGACCATGGTTGTACTGACATAGTACCGGAACCGCTGCGTGATACGTGCCCGCAATGGGGCGTAACATAGGTGGCAATGTCAAGTAGCTCCACGGGAATCGATGTCCACTCTGTCTCACGCACCTACCGCCGGATATCGGGGAGTTTGTTTCAGCGCAAGACGACGACGGTCCATGCCTTGCACGATGTCAGTTTTCAAATCCCGAGTGGAGCACTGATTGGGTGCATTGGCCCAAATGGTGCGGGCAAGTCAACGCTGGTCAAGATTCTGTGCGGCATTTTGAAGCCGGATTCGGGCACTGTGAAAGTAAATGGACGTGAGCCGTTTTCCCAGCGGCAGGAGCATGTCAAGCATATTGGGGTCGTGTTTGGTCAAAGGACACAGCTCTGGTGGGACCTCCCCGTATCCGACACCTTTACGCTTCTTCGCGCGCTTTACCAGGTTCCCGGACATCAATTTGATGCAAGACAAAAGCTGCTCGTCGACCGCCTGAGTATAGGGGATGTCCTTCAGCAACGCGTACGCGAGCTAAGCCTTGGACAGCGGATGCGCTGTGAGCTTGCGGCGGCGCTTCTCCATGAACCGGATGTCCTGTTCCTTGATGAACCAACCATTGGTCTGGATGCTGAAGCAAAGCTCGCCGTCCGGGAGCTGCTGCGCTGGCTGCAGAAATCGGGGGATGTCACCACAATCCTAACCACGCACGACCTTCAGGACATTGAGGCCGTTGCAGACCGCGTGATGGTATTTGGCGGTGGGAGCATATTACTAAATGGGACGCTCGGTGACCTACGAACCGCGTTTGGAAGCACAAAAGTGATGCGTCTCGTGACCGACCATCCCACCATCCATCCTGCGGCGACATTAGTCAAGCATATCGGAAACGAGCAAACCTTCACCTTCGACCCAGGCTACATCGCCGCCGCAGACCTCCTCGCTGCGTTCGCCGCGCAAGCGGTCATCCGTGATGTTGAAATCACAGACCAGAGTATCGATGAAATCGTTGCCCGGATGTATCAGCATCACCGCGGGGCGCAATCCTAGTGCGCTTGCTTTGGCTGGTCTTCCAAATGCGGATGAAGCGGCAGCTCGCGTATCGGACGGCAGCCTACGCAGGTATCGTCACACAGATCGTTTTCGGGCTCGTTCTTGTTGCGATCTTTGCTGCCTTTTATGCAAATGGCATCAAGGCACCGATGAACCTCCCACAGGTCACGACGTACATTTGGCTGGGTCAGGCATTCTTCGCGATGACACCTTACAGCGTCATCCCGGATGCCGAGCTGCGCGAGCAGATACGGGATGGCAGTGTGGCGACCGAGCTGCTCCGCCCGGTGGATTTACACAGCCTTTGGATGGCGAGGACGCTAGCAAGTAAGTTGGCTCCCACCGCACTACGCTGCATCCCGGTGATTGTCGTGGCCACGCTGTTCGCCGGGATGCACCTTCCTCCAGATATCCCCAGCTTTGTCGCATGGCTCCTCAGTACCATCGGGGCACTCATCCTGATCAGCGCGTTTATTGTGCTGATGATTCTGACGCAGTTCTGGACGGTCGCAGGGGATGGCCTCTCCCGGGCAGTCCCGGGAATCGCGGCGGCCACGAGTGGACAACTGGTTCCACTTGCACTGCTCCCGGAGAACATCCGCGTGGTGTTCGAGTGGCTACCATTTTCCGGGATGGTGGATAAGCCCTACGCCTTCTGGGTTGGGACGCGCCCGGTCAGTGATTTGCCAGTCGTGCTTGGACATCAGCTTATATGGACGCTCGTTATTGTGC
>Ga0163212_1001349_pt1 | contig 10836 bp, 11 predicted proteins | sample Malawi_45m_30L_FD_113532 | JGI IMG/M metagenome (GOLD analysis project Ga0163212, IMG submission 113532) | Freshwater microbial communities from Lake Malawi, Central Region, Malawi to study Microbial Dark Matter (Phase II) - Malawi_45m_30L | ecosystem: Environmental > Aquatic > Freshwater > Lake...
CGCCATCGCCAGCACCATGGCCGGCGAAATCGTCGAAAAAATAATATTCCCAAGCCTGTCGCTTCGAAGGACGGCTTTCGATGCGGGTGAGACTGATCCCCGCCTTCTCGAAAGGCTCGAGTGCTTTGGCCAGAGCACCGGGCTGATCTTTCACCGCGAACATGACGGATGTTTTGTCCGCGCCGGAAGGCTGTGTGTCCTGCGTGCCGACAACAAAAAATCTGGTGAGATTGCCGGGCGAATCCTGGATCGACGCGGCGAGAACGGGCAGACCGAACACCTCGCCAGCCATGGTGCTGGCGATGGCGGCCGCGTCATTTTCTTTGGCCGCCAATTCCGCGGCGCGCGCCGTGCTGGCCACTTCGATGCATTCGGCGGAGGGCAAATGCTCGGACAACCAGCGACGGCATTGTCCGAACGGTTGCGGGTGGGAATAAATTTTCTTCACCGCGGAGAGCGGTCGGCGTCCGAGGAGATTGAGTTCGACCGAGAGAAAAAGCTGCGCGCAGATTTTCGCGGTGGTGTCCATGAAACGATCGAGCGTGGCGTTGACCGCGCCTTCGAGGGAATTCTCGATCGGGACGACGCCGTAGTGCGCGCGGCCGTGCTCCACCGCGTCGAAGACATCACCGATGGTTCGCTCCGCTTCGAAATTGACCGCGCTGCCGAAGTGCGATGCCGCAGCCTGGTGACTGAAGGTGGCCTGCGGCCCGAGATAAGCCACGGTGATCTCCTGTTCGAGAGCGCGCATGGCGGAAAGAATCTCGCGGTAAACCGAGCGCACGGAACTTTCGGGGAGGCGGCCCTTGTTCGTGGCGACCAAGCGGCGGAGGAGAGCTTCTTCGCGTTCCGGAGCGTAGTAGGGTTCGCCCGACTTGCGCTTCAGTTCGCCCACTTGATGGACGAGGTCGGCGCGCTCCGAGAGAAGGACGAGCACCTTGTCGTCGATCGCATCGATCTTGGTGCGGATTTCGGCCAGGGTCATGACACGCTCTCCGTGGCTGCGGGCTCGGCGGCGGGTTCCGTCGTGCCGTTCGAGCCGGTTGTTTCCTCGAGGGGCAAAGTCGGTTGGGTTTCGTCGGCAGCGGCGGTGGGAAGATCGACGCGGCGCAGTTCCTCGCAATTGGGCAGTTCGTCGAGCGAACGCAAACTGAAGTGCTCGAGGAAAAATTCCGTCGTGCCGTAGAGAAGCGGACGGCCGGGAACATCCGCGCGCCCGGTGATGCGGACGACGCCGCGCTCGAGCAAAGTCTGCATGACGCCGTCGACATTGACGCCGCGCACCGCCTCGATATCCGCGCGCGTGAGCGGTTGGCGGTAGGCGATGATGGCGAGCGTTTCCAAGGCGGAGGGGCTGAGCCGCGCCGGACGGTTCTCGGGGAAAAGTTGGCGGACCCAGGGCGCGGCCTCGGGTGTGGTGACGACCTTCCATCCGGCCGCGCTTTCCACGAGACAGAATCCGCGCTGCTGCTCCGCGTATTCCTCGTGCATCTCGCGCATGGCCTGCGCGATTTCGTCCTGCTTGGTTTTGGCCAGCGCGCGGACTTCGTCATCCTCCGGCGCGCTCTCGGTCGCACCCTTGAGGTATTTGACGCACTCGGCGGCGGAAAGAGGGCGCTCGGACGAAAAGAGAAGGGCTTCGATGGCGCGTTTCAGAGGATCCATGGGAAAGATGAGGCAGGATTTGTCATTTGCCGCGGTCCATCAACCGCGAAATTGGGCTCAGGCGGCGTGGAGGGCGGGTCCCCTGCGACGGAGGAGGATATCCCCGAAGGGCCCGGGCTGTTCGACCACGACATGGCGGAGGCGGACCAGCTCGAGCAGGGCGAGGAAAGTGGCGACCACTTCGCCGCGGGTGGTCTGGCCGGCAAAGAGTTCCTCGAACTTGAGGGGTTCGTTTTCGGGCAGGACTTTGAGGACGAATTCGATTTTTTCCGAAACGGTGAAACGGTCGGCTTCGATCTCGCGTTCGGCGCCCTTGCGTTTCTCGATGCGGTCGAGCACGCGCTGGAACGCGGCGATGAGATCGAGCGCGCCGACTTCACCGGCGAGCAGGGTGGCCGGTCCGTCGGATGGAGGGGCGACGGGCGTTCGGCCGAAGAGCTTCACCGCGAGTTCGTCGCGATCGCGCAGGCTGCCCGCGGCCTCCTTGAATTTTTTGTATTCGATGAGCTGGCGGATGAGTTCCCACCGCGGATCCTCGTCCTCGCCCTCCTCCTCGACGGGCCCCTGCAGATCGACGGGCAGCAGCATGCGGCTCTTGATGTAGAGAAGGTTCGCGGCCATGACGATGAACTCGCCGCCGATTTCCACGTCGATCGATTCCATAGCCTCGAGATACTCGAGGTATTGTTTGGTGATGCGCTCGATCGAAATGTCATAGACGTCCACCTCGTCCTTGCGCACTAGGTAGAGCAGGAGATCGAGGGGACCCTCGAAGACGTCGAGTTTGACTTTGTAAGCCGCGTCGGCCACAGCGTGGGATCAAAGACCGCGCTTGCGGCGCTCGGTCGCTTTTTGCGCTTTGTGTTTCTTGCCGGTGACGAGCCGCGTTTTGCGCTTGCGGAGCTGTTGGGAGAGCTTGTTCATCACGAGGTCGATCGCGGCGTAAAGATCATCTTCGCGGTCCTCGGCATGGATGTCGGGACCGGGCACGGCGAGGTGCACCTTGACCACATAGTGGCTCTTCTTTTTCGAGTCGTCGTGCATGAGGACGACGTGGGCGGCAATGATGCGGTCCGACTGATGGTCGAGGTGGGCCAGCTTGTTGACCACATAGGCATTGATGGGCCCGGTAAGCGCGAGATGGCGCGGACTGAGATGGATATGCATACGCTGAAACTAAACCATCCGGCGCCTTCTGCGGCCATCCCAAAGAGGAATCATGCAGCAGGACTTTCCCCCAGAAGGTGGGCCGCGGCGGTGCGGAATTGCTCCAGATTGGCGCGGCCTTTGATCGAGAGGAGGGCGTTGTCGCGGATGGTACGCGCGGAATCCTCGTCGCGGTAAATGCGCAGCCAAATTTCCATCATGCGCAGGTGCGGCGCGATTTCCTCGGGGTGCTGCACAGCGAGTTCCGCGTAAGCCTCGAGCGCGCCGGGATAATCCTCGGCCGTCATGCGCCCTTCGGGAATGCTATACATGGGCTGCGGCTTGGCGAAGCGCTCGCCGGGCACGAAGAGTCCGGAAAACCAATCCCCGATGAGGGCGGCCAGCGGCTTGGCCAGGAGAACGGCCGCGACGACGAGCACACCATGCGCGGCGAGAATGGAAAGCATTCCGCCGGGAATTCCCTCTTGCTCGCCGCGCGCACCGAGCCACCACCACACCGCTGCGCAAACGGCGATGCCGAGGAGACGGACGATCATTCCCGCCATGGGCGGAATTTTCCCGCGCGGAGGCGGCAAAGTCGAAACAAATCCGCTCAGGCCGCGGAGGAAAGACGGACGGATTCCGAGGCGGGCAGGACAACGTGGAAGGTCGAACCGGTTCCGGGAATGCTTTGCAGCGAGACTTCGCCGCCGTGCGCCTCGATGACATTCCTCACGATGGAGAGTCCGAGACCGGTGCCGCCGGTGTGGCGGGCGCGGTCTTTGTGCACGCGGTAGAAACGCTCGAAGATGTGCTCCTGATCCTCGTAGGGAATGCCGGGCCCGTTGTCGCTGACCTGCAAATGCACGCGCGGCCCGAGGCGCTCGGCGTAGAATTCCACGGTGAGACCGGGACGGTTGCCGTATTTGAGCGCGTTGTCGAGGAGGTTGACGAATACTTGTTCGAGTTTGAGCGTGTCGGCTTCGACGACAAGATCCTCGTCGGCCGTGGTGATCCGGATCTCGGCCTGCTGCGCGCGGATCGGTTCGTCGAACTGCGCGACGACGCGACGCACCAGATCGCGCAGGTCGACGCGTTCCAGATGGAGCGACACGGCGCGCGACTCGGCCTGAGATATAACAAGGAGGTCGTCGGTGAGATGTTTGAGTCTTTCGCTGTGGCGGAACATGACGCCGAGTGCGTTCTCGGCCATGACGCGGTCTTCCATTCCGCCTTCGAGCAGAGTCTCGAGGTAGCCGTTGATGATGGTGAGCGGTGTGCGCAGTTCATGCGAGACATTGGCGACGAACTCACGGCGCACGCGCTCAAGGCTCTTGATCTTGGAGATATTGTGCACGACGGCCACCGCGCCGTTTTGTCCGCCCTCCATGGCCAGCGGGGAAATGCTGAACTCGAAAGTGCGCGGAGTCCGCCCTTGCTCGAGGGATATTTCACCGCGGCGGGATCGTCCCTCGCGCAGCGCGTCTTCCACTAGTTGCTGGATCTCGAGATTGCGGAAGGTCTCCATCACGGTGCGGCCCACGGGCGAACCGGTCAGGCCGAACATTTTTTCCAAGCCGGCGTTGCCCAAGCGGATCTTCATCTTGGCATCGACGATGAAAACTCCCTCGGTGACGCTGGCCAGAATGGCGGTGAGACCGAAGCGCTCTTTGGAGGCGGCCACGTCGAGATCGCGGATACGAGAGGCGATGGCTTTGAGGTCGCGCTCGGCGGCGCGCAAACCGCGCGGCAGATCGAGCATGAGCGGCATGTCGAGATTGTCGTGCGCCACGCGGCGCAATCCGCGGCGCAGTCGGACGATGCCGGCGAGATAGCGGCGCAAAGCGAGGAAGAGGATTCCCGCCGCGGCCGCGATGCCGATGATCCAGTAGTAATTCATTGGTTCTCCCCGGCGCGGAAAACGTAGCCTTCGCCGCGCACGGTCTGCATTTGCTCGGCGTAATACCCGAGTTTGCCACGGAGACGGCGTATGTGCGTGTCGACCGTGCGACTGTCGACCACGCTGCGGTATCCCCACACATCGCGCAGCAAAGCTTCGCGCGTGAGCGGTTGTCCGCGCTTCTCCATCATCATGGCGAGCAATTTGAATTCGATGGCGGTGAGATCGAGTTTTTTGCCATCGAGACGGATTTCGAATGTGCCGCGATCCAACTCGAACGCGCCGACGCGCAATTTGTCGCCGGTGCCGGCGGAACGCGCGCGGCGGAGCAAGCCCTCGACGCGCAGGATGAGTTCACGCGGACTGAAAGGCTTGGTCACGTAATCGTCGGCCCCGAGTTCGAGTCCCGCGATGCGGTCGTTGGCCTGCGCTTTGGCCGTGAGCATGATGACCGGAATGGCCGCGGTATCGGGATCGGATTTCAATTCGCGGCAGACATCCTCGCCGCGCATCTCGGGAAGCATGAGGTCGAGAATGACCGCATCGAGGGCCGAGGTCCGGGCCGCCTCGAGTCCGGCCAGGCCGTCGCGGGCCACGATGACGGCGAATCCGGCCTTGGTCAGGTTGTAGCGGACCAGATCCAAGACGTCGGGGTCGTCCTCGATCAGAAGGACTTGGCCGGATTTCTCTTTTTTGGGCGGCACGGGCAGCACGCTAGAGGGCAAAGGGCCGGCCTCAAGGCAAAAAGTGAGCCGCCAGGTTGTCCGGCCAGAAAACAAGAAAACTGACCGGCCTGGCGGCTCTTGGCGCAAACCAAACCGATATCTTTGACCGCGGGGGTTGGCGGGCGTTCAAAAAATATTTTCGGGGGGTCGGCCGGGTCCCGAATGTTACGAAAAATTCACAGAATCAAGGGTTTGCCGAGGGTGGTCGATTGGCCCTTTTCCGGGCCCGGAGCCGTGCTAGGTTTCCGGCGTGAAATTTCGCGTCCTTTTTTGCGCCGCGGGGGTGCTTTCTCTCGCGGGCTGCAGCCAATACGACAACCGCCATGTCATGCACATCAGCGTGGCCGACCAACAACTGCTCCTCACCGACCGCGGGGACCCCGTGGCGACTTATCCGATTTCCACTTCGAAGTTCGGCCTCAGTTCGCGCGAGGGCAGTTATACCACACCGCTCGGACGTCACCGTGTGGCCAAAAAAATCGGCGGCGGTTTGCCGGTCGGCGCGGTGATGAAATCGCGGCGCTTCACCGGCGAAGTGCTGGCCATCAACGCGCCGGGACGCGATCCCATCGTCACGCGCATTCTCTGGCTGCAGGGATTGGACGGGCACAACCGGAATAGTTTCGCGCGCAACATCTACATCCACGGCACGCCGGAGGAACGGAACATCGGTTTGCCGGTGAGCTACGGATGCGTGCGGATGAAATCGCGCGATGTGATCGAACTTTACAATCGCGTCGGCACCGGGGCGCGCGTCGACATTTTCACCGAGCCTCTCGCGCGGCGTTTGCCCAAGCTGTTCCCGCCGACTGCCGCCGCACCGGCGCCACCGGTCACCGCGCCGCAACCTTCCGTCGTTGCGGGCGAACCTCCGGAATCGCCGCGCCCGCTTTGATCAAAAACAAAGCAGCCTGATCGGGTTCACAAACCGAGTTCCCCCCGGACTCGATATTATGATTGATCCCGACCAGGCTGAGGGGCGGTGGCCCCTTTGTTTTTTTGGATCCGCTATGGGCGGATGCGGAAAATAATAAGCACCCTGCGTGCCAACTTCCGCCGGAAGCCGCGCTCTCTTCTTTAGCCACCCGGCCCCGGACTCGGGTGCTGTTGATTTTCGGCCATGGTCGCATGCTTGATCCGCTCCCCGGCAGCGTGTTCCCTTGGCGGATGCCGCGACTCGCCCTCTCCTTGGCCCTCTGGGCGGCGCTTGCCTGCTGGGCGGGCGGGATCCTCTGGCTCTCCTCCATGACGCCGAAAGAGTTGCCCGAGGCCGCGTTTCTCTTTTCGGACAAATTCAACCATTTCGTGGCCTTTGCGGTGGGCGGATGGCTGGCTGGCAGCGCGCTGCGTCTATCGGGCCCGCATTCCCCTGTGGCCGGAAAAATCATCATCGCCATCGTCTTGGTCGCCGCTTTCGGCGCCTTCGATGAAGCCCTGCAGAAATTCACTCCCGGCCGCACCGGGGGTGATCTCTATGACTGGATTGCGGATGTTCTCGGCGCCATCGCCGGTGCATTATTGACCCTTCCGACCCATGCCCGCCTCGAACGTTTCCCTACGCGCCCGTGAACTGCGGCGCGAGATCGCGCGCCACGACAGGCTGTATTACGAGGAAGCCGCGCCGCAGATCAGCGACCGAGAATACGATGCGTTGCTGCGCGAATTGCGCGACTTGGAAGATGCGCATCCGGACTTGCGCACGCCCGATTCCCCCACCCAGCGCGTGGCGGGCAAACCGCTCGACGGCTTCAAGCAAGTGCGGCACGGCGTGCCCATGCAGAGTCTCGACAACACCTACTCGCTCGAGGAGGCGGACGAATTTCTCGAACGCGTGGAGCGGCTGCTTCCGGGCATCAAACTGCGGTGGACGATCGAGCCGAAAGTCGACGGGGTCGCCATCTCGCTGACTTACCGCGAGGGATTGCTCGAACTCGCGGCAACGCGCGGAGACGGGACAACCGGTGACGATGTGACACAGAACGTGCGCACCATCCGCTCGATCCCCTTGCGGCTGGAAGGCGATGTGCCGGATCTGATCGAGATCCGCGGCGAAGTCTATCTCCCGAAGAAAAAATTCGCCGCGCTGAACGAAGAGCGGGAAAAAGAAGGCGAAGCGCTCTTTGCCAATCCGCGCAACGCCGCGGCAGGTTCGCTCAAGCTTCTCGATTCCGCCATCGTGGCCAAACGCGGACTCGGCGCGGTCTTTTACGGACTCGGCGCGGTCGAAGGCGGCAAAGCTCCGCAGACCCAGACCGAGTTGCTCGCGTGGTTGAAGAAGATCGGTCTGCCCGTTGTCCCGAAATTTTGGGAAGCAGACGATGAGGCAGGCGTGCGCAAAGCCATCGCCGCTTTGGAAAAAATCCGTCACGACTTCGCCTTCGAAACCGACGGCGCGGTGATCAAGCTCGATGAATTCAAGCGCCGCGAGCAAACGGGCAGCACCTCGAAGGCCCCGCGATGGGCCATGGCCTACAAATACGAGGCGGAGCGCGCGCGGACCAAGCTCAACAGCATCACAGTGCAAGTCGGGCGCATGGGCACGCTCACGCCGGTGGCCGAACTCGAACCCGTGCCGATCGCCGGCAGCCGGGTGGCCCGCGCCACATTGCACAACGAGGAAGAAATCGCGCGCAAAGACATCCGCGTCGGCGATTGGGTCTTTGTTGAAAAAGCAGGCGAAGTCATTCCTGCTGTTGTCGGGGTCGATCTCAAAGCGCGCACCGGGAAGGAAAAGAAATTCAAAATGCCGGAGAAATGCCCGTCCTGCGGAAGCAAAGTATTCCGCGATCCGGAACTGACCGCGGTGCGCTGCCTCAATCCCGATTGCCCGGCGCAGATCCGCCGCCGCCTCGAGCATTTCGGCGCGCGTGGAGCGATGGATATCGAGGGACTGGGCGAAGCGATGGTCGATCAACTGGTCAGCGCGGGACTGGTGGAGAAGTTGCCCGACATCTACGCGCTCAAGGCCGATGCAGTTTCGGCACTCGAACGCATGGGCGAAAAAAGCACGGCCAATCTGCTCGGCGCCATCGAAGGAAGCAAAGCGCAACCGCTTTGGCGTCTGCTCTTTGGTCTCGGCATCATGCACGTGGGCGCATCGGTCGCGCGCAAGCTGGCCGACAAGTTTCACACCTTGGACAAAATCGCCGCTGCCTCGGTCGACGAATTGGAAAGCACGGAAGACGTCGGACAAATCGTGGCCGAGGAGATCCACGATTTTTTCCGCCTGCCGCACAACAAGAAGTTGATCGAATCCCTGGGCAAACACGGGCTGAACTTTGGCGAGCGCGACAAACGCGCCGCCCCCGCCGCGCAGGAATTGGCTGGAGAAACGTGGGTCATCACCGGAACTTTGAGCCGCCCCCGCGATGAAATCGCCGAACTCATCCGGCGCCACGGCGGCAACGTAAGTGGCAGCGTGAGCAAGAAAACGAGTTACGTCCTCGCCGGCGAAGAAGCGGGTAGCAAACTGCAAAAGGCCAAGTCGCTTGGCGTGCCGGTGGTCGACGAAGCAGCACTCCACCGTAGGCTCAAAGCATAGGTCCTATGGGACTAATGAGACCTATGAATTCCAATCCAAGCTTTCTCCCAAAGCATGGCAACTATCGGGAATTGAAATCATTCCAGAAGGCCGAGGTGGTTTACGACCTTACGTTCCGCTTTGCGCGCAAGTATCTCGGACGCAGCGATCGCACCATCGACCAGATGGTGCAGGCGGCGCGTTCCGGAAAAAAGAATCCCCTCGAGGGGAGCAAGGCTTGGAAGACGTCGAAGGAAATGGAGATCAAGCTTACCAATGTGGCGCGGGCCAGCCTTGAGGAACTGCTCGATGATTATCTCGATTATTTGCGCAGCCGCGACCTACCGATTTGGGACAAGTCCTGCAAAGAGGCCCTTTACGCGCGGCGCCTCGGAACCAAACAGCCGCAAACCTACGAACTCTACCGCGAGATTTTCGAGACGCGCCCGCCCGAAGTGATCGCCAACATCGCGATCTGCCTGATGAACCAAGCCAATTACCTGATCGACCGCCAAATCGCGCACCTCGAGAAAGATTTTCTCGAGCAGGGAGGACTCCGCGAGCGGATGACTCGTGCCCGGCTCGAGCATCGGGCCAAAAAAGATGGGAACCACAAGTCTTATGGGTCCCATCGCAAAAAGCCATGAAACTCATTTCGTGGAACGTCAACGGCCTGCGCTCGATCCTCGGCAAAGGGCTGCTCGAATTCTGGAACGCAGAGAAACCCGATGTGCTTTGCCTCCAGGAGACGAAAGCCAAACCCGAACAGGTGGCCGGGGTAAGCTGGCCGCGCGGATTCGAGGCGCATTGGAACAGCGCGGAGAAACCCGGATATTCGGGCACGGCGACATTTGCGAAGCGAAAACCGAAGAAGACCGAACGGGGCATCGGTGAGGAAGAGCACGACCGCGAGGGACGCGTGGTCACGCTGGAATACGAGGAGTTCTTTCTGGTCAACGTCTACACGCCGAACTCGCAGCGCGAACTCACGCGGTTGGACTATCGCACGAAAAGTTGGGAACCCGATTTCCGCAAATACTTGAAAAAACTCGAAAAGAAAAAACCGGTCATTTTCTGCGGAGACCTCAATGTCGCGCACACCGAGGATGATCTGGCCAACCCGAAAACGAACCGCAAAAACGCGGGATTCACCGACGAGGAACGCGCGGAATTTCAGTCGCTCATCGACGAAGGCTTTGTCGACACCTTCCGCTTATTCACGCAAGGCAACGGCCACTACACGTGGTGGAGCTACATGAACAATTCGCGACCGCGGAACATCGGGTGGCGCATCGATTACTTCCTCGTTTCGGAAGCACTCGTGCCGCGGGTCAAATCCGCGCGCATCCTCGCGCACGTGCCGGGTTCGGACCACTGCCCGGTCGTGCTCGAGTTGCGTTGAATCAATCTTCGGCGGGAGCCGAGGCAGGAGCCGTCGCACCCTGAGCCGGTGCCTGTGCACCGGGCTGGTTGAACTGGATGTGATCGCGGAAGAATTCGTCCTCGAGCATGGTGCGCATGTCCTGCGCGGTGGCACGCTTGTTGGCTTCCTCGAGTTTGGCGCGGGCCGCATCGGGTTTGCCGTCGCGGAAATCAATGGCTGCAGCGACCACGTAGATGCCGGCGGTGGCGTTGCCGCCCTCGATGGCGTCGGCGATTTCTTTGCGGCGCTGCGCGGGCAAGTCACCGGCCACGTCGGCCATGGCGCGTTTGTATTGGAAGAATCCGTCGTTCGGAACCTGCGCGAGGTAGCCGTCGACAAGCTTGGCTGCATCGGCCGGACGTTTTTGCAGGCGGCGCAGTTCGGAAAGATTTTGCACGAGGTCGCGCTGGTTGGGCGCGATTTGCAATCCGGCGGTCAGCGTGGCGTCGGCACCTTC
>Ga0163212_1001353_pt1 | contig 10816 bp, 9 predicted proteins | sample Malawi_45m_30L_FD_113532 | JGI IMG/M metagenome (GOLD analysis project Ga0163212, IMG submission 113532) | Freshwater microbial communities from Lake Malawi, Central Region, Malawi to study Microbial Dark Matter (Phase II) - Malawi_45m_30L | ecosystem: Environmental > Aquatic > Freshwater > Lake ...
CAATGGATGCACACTATCTTGTATGTAAAAAACTGCGAAAAGACTAAGCTTCAATCCACATCCAAAGCACTTGGGCAACAGACGCAAGGGAAATAATACGGCCTACGATAACCCTATGCAAGATGAAATTGGCCACAATAAGGAGATTTAATTTCCACATCTTTTACATCACTAGCCCGAGGTCCGTTTGCTCTGTATTCTGATGACATGACACACTCTGCAGCTATCCCAAAGTCGACGACTACTCCATCTGAAAATACTGTTACCAATGTCGCTCTGTCGCAACTGACCAAAGTTGTAGCCGTCTCCGCTATCATCGCAGCCGGTGCGCAGCTGGAAATCCGCCTACCTTATACACCTGTTCCCATCACCGGCCAGACACTCTCTATTGTCCTCTGCGGTCTCACCTTTGGCAGAGCCGCTGCTATGTGTGGAACCCTGATGTACCTTGCTGAAGGCGCTGCAGGTCTCCCTGTGTTCAGCGGTGGCGGGTCAGGACTACATCACCTGACAGGTCCTACAGCTGGCTACCTTTTAGGATTTCTTCCCGCATCCGCTATCTCCGGCATAATCGGCGATAGACACGGCTACAAGTCACCGTTTCTAACATTCGTCGCAGCGCTATTAGCATCCGCTCCGATCTTCATCGCCGGCGTTTCATGGCTGGCCATCACGTCCGGTTCTTTCACCGTGGCGTTTACCACCGGTCTTCTTCCGTTTATCCCCGGAGATTTCGTTAAGGCACTCCTTCTATCGATGACACTTCCTGCTCTCGCAGGTGCAATCCGTAAACGTTGATCGGTTGTCGATTCCTTTGGACATCAGCAGGTTGACTAGCTGAAATTGACCGTCAATCAGGTAGGTTCTATTCGATGCCAGCGATTAGAGACACTACCGGACAGCCTCATGCTGACCCACTTGAAACTAACAATCGAGATTCGACCGTCAATCGCATTCTGACCAGCATCGCGCCGTGGGCATCATGGAACCCGACCACAGGTTGCACGAAGATCTCAGATGCCTGCGTTAACTGTTACGCCGATGCTACGGCCCACTTTCTGCAGTCACGGAATGTTCCAGCCTACAGCAACGGCTTTCTCCCAGTCTTTCATCCAACACGACTTAGCATCCCGGATACATATCGGTCTCCACGACGGATATTTGTTGACTCTATGAGCGATTTGTTTCATGAGGCGTTTTCTGATGAGCAAATCTATGAGATTTTTACTGTCATGCAGAATAATAGGCGACACACCTATTTTGTGCTGACAAAACGTCCGGAGCGAATGCACAACATTCTTGGTAGTCTTCCACCAATGCCACATGCCTGCATTGGTGTTACCGTCGAATCGGATGAATACGCTTGGCGTGCCGAATACCTCAGCGATCTCCGAGATCGCTTCGTTACATTTGTCAACTGCGAACCACTTCTAGGACCAATCGGGTCATTGCCAACCTCCGGCATTGATATCTGCTTTGCTGCCAAGGAGGCAGGCCCTCACCGTCGACCATCTGCCCCAGAGTGGTTTACATCCCTCGAACACTACTGTGTTTCGAACAATATCCGGTACATCGGACACCGATTCGATATCCGTACAGACGCAGGAAAGCGCCCTATACTTCCGTAATACACACAGCAACGATGATAGGTATTCTCAAATCTGCTCCGCACACACCCCCAGTGGCGCCGAAATCTATCGACGGCTATTACAAACGTCTCCGCCTCCAGGTCTTTGCAGGCATCTTCGTAGGATACGCTGCCTCCTATCTCATCCGTAAAAACTTCTCACTGGCAATCCCTGACATCATGGATGCCTACCCACAGTACACAAAAGCCGATCTCGGACTCCCGATGACTTGGCTGTCCCTCACATACGGGGCCTCCAAGTTCTTCATGGGTACCGTTTCCGATCGCTCAAACCCACGCTGGTTCCTCTTCTTCGGCCTAATCCTCTCAGCCATCATCCAAATCATCTGTGGTGCGAACAAAGCTCTTTACACCAGCCTGCTACCACTCATCATTCTTCAGGCGCTAAACGGCTGGGTTCAGGGGATGTGCTGGCCACCCTGCGGAAAGTCCCTGGTTCATTGGTTCAGCCAAAAGGAACGCGGGCGCGCCGTCAGCTTATGGAATGTCGCACACAATGTTGGCGGTGGACTGGCGCCACAGCTCGCACTTGTTGGTGTCACCCTTTTTCACGACTGGGGTGCAAAGCTTTACGCTAACGCAGCTGTTGCCGTTGTCATTGCCATCGCTTCCCTGCTGCTCATCAGAGATACCCCCCAGTCATGCGGCCTTCCACCTGTTGAAGTGCATCGGAATGACATTCCGGATGGCTACTCCGAAGACCATGAACGCGAGCTCTCGACACGGGACATCCTGATCAAATATGTCCTCTGCAACAAATACCTCTGGTACATCGCCATTGCGAATGCCTTTGTTTACTTTGTGCGCTATGGCATCGCAGACTGGATTCCGACGTATCTAAAAGATGCCAAAGGCTTTGCATTCAACAAATCCGCCTGGGCGGCGGCGGCATTCGAGTACTCGGCAATACCGGGGACCATCCTCTGCGGCTGGATGTCAGACAAAGTCTTCAAGAGCAAGCGGGCACCGGCGACGATGCTCTTTATGGGTCTTTCGCTACTCGGACTCCTGCTGTATTGGTTCAATTCCAAAGGTCCTCTCTGGATTGACATCACCGCACTCATCACCATCGGGTTTCTCATCTACGGCCCCATCATGATCATCGGCCTAAATGCCCTTGACCTCGTGCCAAAGAAAGCTGCGGGCACCGCCGCAGGCTTTACCGGCTTCTTCGGCTATGTTTTTGGCTCGTCCATCGCAGGCACAGGCGTTGGAGCCATCGCCGATAAGTTTGGCTGGAATGGTGTCTTTACAGTGATGACAGCCTGCTGCATCCTCACCATCATTTTCAGTGCCCTTACTCTGAAAGGAAAAGCATCTAACGCATGAATGCACTTCTCATAGCCCTCGGGCTCGCAACGGCTCTACAATCCCCGGCCGGTCAACAGGCAGGAGCTCAGCAGACACCAAAGAAAAAGATTGTCATTGCACACCGTGGTGCAAGTGGCTATCTGCCTGAACATACGCTTCAGGGCGTCGCGATGGCTTATCAAATGGGCGCAGACTTTATCGAACCTGATTGTGTTCTTTCAAAGGACAATGTCCCGGTCGTCGTTCATGACACGCACATTGACACCATCTCTGATGTTGCGAAAAAGTTTCCGGACCGTAATCGAAAAGACGGTCGCTACTACGCAATCGACTTCACAGTCGCAGAGCTCAAGACCCTCGAGGTATCCGAGCGCTTTGACCCTGCAACCGGTAAGCCGGTTTATCCAAAACGCTTCCCGTTAGGTGTCCCAGGCTTTACCATCCCGACACTCGCCGAAGAAATCGAGCTTGTCCAAGGGCTGAATAAGAGTACGGGTAAGAATATTGGAATGTACCCTGAGGTCAAATATCCCGAATGGCATCGCACTGAAGGGCGCGATATCAGCAAAGCCGTCCTCGAAGTGCTGTGGAAATACGGTTACAAGACAAAGGCCGATAAGTGCTTTCTACAGTGCTTTGACTTTGCCGAAACAAAGAGAATCAGAACGGAGCTCGGCTGGAAGGGCAGACTTATACAGCTGACAACCGAAAATGCAGATAAGGAAAGTTCGACAGACTACGAAAAGTTGCTGATGCCCGATGGGCTCGCAGAGGTGGCGAAGGTCGCCGATGGCATCGGACCGTGGATCAATCAGCTAATCGAAGGCAAAGTTGATGGCAAGCTAAAAATCAATGATGTTGCCAAAAATGCAAAAGCACTTGGTCTGCAGATTCATCCTTACACATTCCGCTTCGATGCCGTTCAGTCATACGCAGATTCCTTCGATGACCTTCTCCGCGCAGCGTTTGTCGAAGTTGGAGTGGATGGTGTATTTAGTGACCATCCGGACAAAGCCGTTGCCTTCGTCAGAAAACTAAATCGTCCGGCAGCAAAGCCGCAGAACTGATTCCCCCGAATACCAGGAATAAAGGATAACCACCATGGATCGACGTCGTTTCATCACATCATCGCTTGCACTCTCCGCCGGTGCTACCGTTGCGCCAAAGCTGATGGCAGCGCCAGCCCAGAAGTTTAAGATTTCGCTGGCAGAATGGTCGCTGCACAAAGCCCTCTTCGAAAAGAAGATGGATAACCTCGACTTTGCCCGCGTTGCGCGAGAAGAATACGGCTGTGAGGGTCTTGAGTATGTCAACCAGTTCTGGAAAGACAAAGCCACCGACCAAACCTATCTCAAAGAGTTGAAGAAGCGTTCCTCTGACTATGGTCTCACCAACGTCCTCATCATGTGTGATGGTGAAGGCGAGCTTGGCAACCCGGATGAAGTCAAGCGCAAGCAAGCGGTTGAGAACCACTACAAGTGGGTGGATGCAGCAAAGTTCCTCGGATGTCACTCCATCCGCGTGAATGCCTACAGCACCGGTACGTGGGAACAACAGCGTGACCTCGCAGCCGATGGCCTGGCTCGCCTGACCGAATATGGCTCAAAGATGAAGATCAATATCATCGTTGAGAACCACGGTGGCCTGTCAAGCAACGGAAAGTGGCTGACTGAAGTGATGAAGAAGGTTGGCAATAAGCGTTGCGGTACGCTTCCAGATTTTGGCAACTTCCGCCTCGGTAACAATCAGGAGTATGATCGCTACCTCGGTGTTATGGAAATGATGCCATTTGCAAAGGGTGTCAGCGCAAAGAGTCATGACTTTGATGACAAAGGCGATGAGACGCACACCGACTATTACAAGATGATGAAAATCGTCGGGGATGCGGGTTATACCAGCTTTGTCGGTATTGAGTATGAAGGAAGCAAGCTGAGCGAAGCGGACGGCATCAAAGCCACCAAAAAGCTTCTCGAGAAGATTCGCACCGCCCGCTAAGCAGCAGTCGTTCTTTGCCACGACCGCCCGGAGAGTTGTCCAGGCGGTCTTTTTCATTTGGAAAACTCGCCCGTGCCACCAAACCATTCACATCCACTTCAGGCGAGGCAGACGGGCTAAAAGCTTGAAAGCCAATTGAGTCCTGGTAAATAGGAACCACGCTACGACTTTGCAGGGTTATGGTCCCCGATGGTAGCAGCCAATTGGTGCAGATTAAAGAGTTTATTCACTCGCAGTTGACAACTTGAGTCGCAGTGCTTCGCCATGTATTTCATGGCGTCGATTAAGCCGTTGAAAGTTTTTGGGCATCCGTACTTTCACAGGAAACAATGTGATCCGCCTCACGGAACTGAATTCAAATTAACCGGTTACATAATTGTGGCGCGCTCAAGCCGAACCGGCACGTAACGTGCTAGATGTCCCTTGAAACCCACCGGCACTTTGCACGTTCAATTACCAGTATTCATCCGGTATTGTAGTTTGCAGGAGTACCTTAGTGGAGCGTCAAGTATATTGGCACCGCATACAGGAATGACAGTAGCTTAATGAGACCGAAATCAACACAGCCATCCGCACCTCAACCTCCGACAGCCGCGCAGCAGGAGCGTAACAAAATGCTGGCACGTCGCCAGTATGTTCGCTTTGCGTTCTACAAGGTGGATCCCGTCTGGCGGCGCCTCCCCGCAGACGAGCAGGCATCGCAAAAGCAGGAGCTCGCTGATGTGGTCCGGTCCTTTAATCGCAGGATGCTAATGCGTCCTTACAGTCTGATGGGCACCCGTGCCGACACGGAACTTCTCCTGTGGCAGATCGCAGAAACACCGGATGCTTTCCAGGAAATGTCGACAGCTATTGCAAAGACACGGATGGGTGGCTATCTCAACATCGCCTATTCCTACTTTTCGCAAACAAAGCGGTCCGTTTACGAAATCCGTGGCGTTGCAGATGCCACGGAAGAAGAAGAGCGCCTTGTCATCGACCCGAGTGAAGCCAAGTACCTCTTCGTCTATCCATTCATCAAAACGCGTCCTTGGTACCAACTCTCACACCACACCCGCCAGGGCATCATGGATGAGCACATCGAAGTGGGTCGCAAATACCCATCCATCCGGTTGAACACGACCTATAGCTTTGGAATCGATGACTACGAGTTCATCGTTGCGTTCGAAACGGATGAGCCAAGCGACTTTCTGGACCTCGTTCAGGAGCTCCGCGAAACAGAATCTAGCCTTTACACGCTACAGGACACACCATTGTTTACGTGTACGAATATGCGCCTTGAGGATGCCTTGGACAGCCTCGGGGGCCCGGCAATCGCGATTCCGCTCTCGGAAGCGGTGGCCCGGGAGGTTTGGGTGGAAGTATGCCCACTCAGCGAGTTCCAGCCCGGCCAGACACGTACCGTTTATCTCGAGGGCAAGATGGTAGGTCTCTTCAATATCAAGGGTGAGCTCTACGCCATCAATAACCGCTGCTCGCATGCCCGCGGCCCACTCTGCGAAGGCACGATCAATGAAGATGAATGCTCCGTTGTTTGTCCTTGGCACTACGGAAAGTTCGATATCAAGACTGGCGCTGCAATCGATGGCGTCGTGCGTAAGCCGGTTGAGACGTACAAAGTCGATGTCCGTGATGGAATGATTTACGTCGGAACAATAATAGATGGAGCAGCAGAATGAGCATTTATGGTGCCGAAACAGTCGAATCACCCCGCCACGATGAAACTGCACAGCAGTACGATGCGCTCCTTTTCCTTTCCTTCGGCGGTCCGGAAGGCATGGATGATGTGATGCCATTTCTGCGCAACGTTTCGCATGGCAGGAATATCCCGGATGAAAGGCTTGCAGAAGTCGCGCATCACTATGAAGGCTTCGGTGGGATTTCGCCAATCAATGCGCAAAACCGCGCGCTTATTGCGGCAATGGAAGCCGATTTCGCAACAAATGGTCTGAACTTGCCGATTTACTTTGGCAATCGTAACTGGCACCCGATGGTGACGGACACCATCTCGAAAATGAAATCCGATGGCATCAAGCGTGTCCTCGTGTTTGTGACAAGTGCTTTCAGCTGTTATTCAGGATGTCGTCAGTACCGGGAGGATGTAATCAATGCCCTTGAGCTGCTCCAGCTCAGCAAGGATGTCATCCTGTTCGACAAGATTCGTGTGTATTACAACCATCCCGACTTTATCGGAACGATGGCGGATAACACACGGGCAGGAATCGCAAGGCTGCCTGCATCCAATGAACCGGTGCATCTGGTCTTTACAGCACATAGCATCCCCAACAGCATGGCTGTTGGAAGCGACTATGAGGTTCAGTTGAACGAAGCCAGTCGTTTGGTTGCAGAGGAAGTCGGTGTCGCTGACTGGAGTCTCGTTTACCAGAGCCGCAGCGGTCCGCCGCAGATACCGTGGCTTGAACCGGATGTCTGCGATTACATCGATAAGATGGCTGAACGCGGCGTAAAGCGTATTGCGATTATCCCCATAGGCTTTATCTCAGATCACATGGAAGTATTGTTTGATCTCGACAATGAAGCACTGGCAAAAGCCGCTGAGGTTGGGATTGCTGCGGTTCGTGTTGCTACCGTTGGAACCGATCCACGCTTTGTCGGGATGATTCGTCAGCTAGTTTTAGAGAGAATGACAGCATCGCCAGAGCGTAAATATGCTGGTTGCCGTGGACCCAATCATGATATTTGCCCTGTTGGTTGCTGCGCAAAGGGTGAATCCGCACGCCCACGTCCGGCTGTGAGCCCAACAAGATAACTGATGTTACACGGAATCTTACGTGTCATGAATAATGCAACTTGGATGGTGTCCAGACTGAGTGTTGGTCTGACATCACATAATCACTGAATCGAGAATTGTCGTGTTATTGCGTCGTGATGCGTCCCCACAGTCTAGTCCTTACACAGCGTCATTGTTAATGGCACATTTTCGTGTACAGGTAGGTCATCCAGCATGAACCTTTTAGTCGTTGGTCTGAACTACAAGACTGCTCCGATTGAAATCCGCGAAAAATTGACGATGACCGGGTGCGTCCTTAGGAGTACTCTGGACGACCTTACAGCACTAAAGGTATCAGGAAACAGTGGCTCAAAGACACTGGTTGTAGATGAAGCCATCATTTTGTCCACCTGCAACCGTCTCGAAATCTACGCGGCAGCTCGGGACAGCGATGCTGGTATTGCGCAAATTGAGATGTTTCTCTCGAGATTACAAAACATTCTACTTGACGACCTGAAACCGCATCTCTATGCGCTTGCAGGGGATGCAACAGTGACGCACCTGATGGAGGTCGCATGCGGTCTGGATTCGATGATTCTTGGCGAGGCACAGATTCTTGGGCAGGTTACTGCGGCGCTGGATGCGGCACTTGATGCTCAGACAGTTGGCGCAGGACTGTCTCATCTGTTCTCTCAGGCGATTCACGCCGGCAAGCGGGCCCGTACAGAGACAGTCATCAGCCGCCACACAACAAGTGTCAGCCACGCTGGTGCAGCTCTTCTCGCGCAGCAGTTCTCCGATGATGCTCGCCTAAACATCCTGATTATAGGTGCAGGCGAAATGGCAGTGATGGCAGCCCAGGCGCTTCAACGCCTAGGAGATCATCGCCTCGCTTTCATGAACCGGACCTTCCACAGCGCGGAAGAGCTTGCGGCAGAGTTTGGCGGCATCGCGATGACCTGGAATGACCTCGATATGGCACTCGAAGTCGCGGATGCGGTTATCTGCTGCACATGCGCGCCTCATATTGTGCTGGTTAAGGACAACATCGCAGCAGTACAACAAACGCGTCAACATCGTTCACTCGTCCTCATGGACATCGCGGTTCCCCGTGATGTTGATCCTGCCGTTTCCAACATTGATGGAGTCAAGCTCTTTGACATCGATGACCTACAGTCCGTTGTCGATTCCAACATCGAGCTTCGGCGCGGAGCCATCCCTGCCGTCAAACGCATCATCGACGAAGAAGTCATTCGCTTCAACGGCTGGCTCTCAAGCCGCGCCGTCACTCCGGTCATCACTGACTTACGCAAGTGGGCTCAGGCTGTTGCGGATGCGGAGCTGTCCGCCGCGCTGCAGAAGCTTCCCGACTTGGATGAAAAATCAAAGCGAGTGGTTAGCCGTATGGCGCACCGTATTATTAACCGATTCCTCCACGAGCCGACAAGCCGACTACGTGACCAGGCATTTGATGGCAATGCGGCATACTTCACACATGTCGTGCGTGAGCTGTTTCCACTAGACGAGGCTGTAGCTGAAGCAGTGCATATCTCGAACAGCACCAAAGCATCGGATGCAAAACAGGGCAAGGGCCAGGTCGCCTGATATGAACATCCGATTTGGCACCCGCGGCTCTGCTCTCGCCTTGTGGCAGACCAACTACGTGATGGCTGCGCTCACATCCGCAAATCCGTCTGTAGTGGCTGAATATGAGATTTATTCAACTAAAGGTGATCGAGTTATCGATGTTCCCCTTCCGCAAATTGGTGGAAAAGGTCTGTTTACTGCTGAGCTTGAAGCCGCACTACATGCCGGAGCAATCGATTGTGCCGTTCACAGCCTAAAGGACCTCCCGACGGAGCAACCCGCCGGGCTTGCTCTTGGCGCGATTATGCCTAGAGCGGATGCCCGTGATGTCCTGATTTCCCGCAGCGGCAAGACATTAGTGAAGCTACCAATGGGTGCCGTGATTGGAACGAGCTCACATCGACGCGGAGCACAGCTCAAAGCTGTTCGTCCAGATCTTCAGCTGGCAGATATCCGCGGAAATGTCGACACACGCATCAAAAAAGCAATGGATCCGAGCGGCCCATACGATGCGATTATGCTGGCATCCGCGGGTCTCGACAGACTGGGCTTCACGGATGTTATTACTGAACGCCTCCCGGTTGAAGTGATGCTGCCAGCACCTGGACAGGGGGCGGTTGCTGTACAAATGCGCTCCGGCTGGGATGGCATCGTCCACTTCAATGCGTTGCACTGTACAAACACAGCGCTTTGCGTGACCGCAGAGCGTGCATTCCTTGCGGGCCTCGGCGGTGGATGTTCGGTCCCAGTGGCAGCCTATGCGACGGTCAGCGATGGAATATTAGTTGTTACAGGGCGGGTTTGTGCCTTGGATGCAATCACAATGATTACTGTGACTATACAAGACACCTGCGACTCAGTGGATGTAGCGGCGGCTCTTGGTAAAGCGCTTGCAGAAATGGCTATCGAACAAGGGGCGGCAACCCTTCTGGCACATTAGGTGAAACGATATTGCGTCGTGAATACGCGGGCCACGCACCAACAGCCTGCCCTGACAGCGCTGTGCGCGTCCCGAGGCTGGGATGTTCTTTCCTATCCTTGTATCGGCGTTGACCTGACCAATATCGATGTCATTCGAAACCGACTGGTAGCCAGTGCGTCAGAATATGCGTGGCTAGTCCTTACAAGCAGTAATGCCGTCGAAGCAGTCGCGGCGGCTGTCTTAGGCTCTGACATCACCCTTCCCCGCCTTGCCTGTGTAGGACAAGCCACCGCAGATCTAGCAGCCAATCGATTCGAGCGCAAGATCGACTTCATCCCAACAGAAGCAACAGGCGGCGCACTGGCAAGACAGCTCCCGGTTGCTCCCGGTGAATGTGTTTTGCTGCCGCAATCTGCGATCGCCAGCACGGAAACAGCAGCGACACTGGTTGCCCGCGGAGTGATTGTTGAATGCATCGATGCCTACAAAGTCATGACTGGCTCTGGCGGAGATGATGTACCAGCAGCAATTCTATCTGGCCGGATTGATGCAGTCGCCGTAACAAGCCCATCGGCACTGACAGGCTTTCTGGAGCGCATGGATGCTGCAAATGTGGGGCGAG
>Ga0163212_1001355_pt1 | contig 10809 bp, 6 predicted proteins | sample Malawi_45m_30L_FD_113532 | JGI IMG/M metagenome (GOLD analysis project Ga0163212, IMG submission 113532) | Freshwater microbial communities from Lake Malawi, Central Region, Malawi to study Microbial Dark Matter (Phase II) - Malawi_45m_30L | ecosystem: Environmental > Aquatic > Freshwater > Lake ...
CCGCAAATCACTGCGAATCACCAGTTCACGAGCCCCCTCCAGATCCATCAAACCCGCGTGAAATCCAACCAGCGCCAACGTACTGAACCGCAGATTAAAGATCGTCCCCGTCAACACACTGCCGAGTACCAGCACACGCCACCACCCCACACCGCTCAACATCACACCCGCACCCGCCAGTACACTCAGCAACGGTACCATCGGAACCCAAAAACGATCAATCCGATGCGTTAAACCCCACCACGTCAGAAAACCCCAGCCCACAGCCAGCCACACCAGCCGCAACGGCTCACTGCGCCAGCAGCACAGCAACACCGGCACCGCCAGCCCAAACAACAACGGACTGGTCCACTTGTTCCGCGCAGCCGCATCCAGAAAATGCTGCGGAATTCGCTCCAGCGAATGCTCAGGTGCCCCATGCGCCTGCTTCCACCGCTCGTTCAAAGGCTCATTCCATTCCGTACCCCCAAACACAGACCACGCCATCGGAAACACCGGATTGCCCGTCTCCACCGCATTCTTCAGCAGCCACGGACCCGTCGCCAGCAGGACCCCCGCTGCATACAGCCCGGCCTCGCGCACAAAACCACGCCGCTGCTCAGCAACCGATAATAAAAACCGCAGACCACCCGACGCACGCCACCACCAGCAGCACCAGCCCGCCGCCGTCGGAAAAACCGCCAGCAGCAAACCCGTGTACTTGCTGGCCATCGCACTGCCAGCCAAAAATCCAACCACAAAAATCGCTCGACCACGCACACCGTCAGCCGGCAAACGCCCCACTAACAACGACAGCAGTATCGCCGCCGCCGTGTAAAAACTAAGCGCACCCTCCGCATACGCAATCAGCGATATCCGCAGCGTCCACGGAGTCGTCAGCCAGATCAGACCAGACAAATAACCGGCACCGCGACCACACCAGCGAACACCAGCCGATACCACAACACCACAACTCAGCAGTTGATACACCGCCAGCACCAGTTGGCCCGCCAGTGCCCCACGCCACCAGTCACCCGCCAGCACCATCGCCGCCAAACTGTGCATCTCACTCAAAAACGGAAAACTGGTATACACATTGTGCCGCAGATAAGAAATCCGACCGGCCTGATACCATTCCTTCGGACCCTGCAAATGATACTCACGCACGTCAAAATCCGTCGGCGGAGTCATCGCACCCCACAACAAATACACCGCCCACGGCAGCGACACCAGCCCGAACACCCACCACTCAAAATGACCGTCCCGCCGAACCGAAACCTCCGACACACTGCCACTCCGACTCGCGACCGCTCCCTGTCGCCCCGCTGTCACCAGCCCCGCTGCCAGACTGATCACCGCCGTCAGCGCCAGCACCACACCACTCAGCACTCCACACAGCCCCGCCAGCAACACCACCAGCGACTGCAGCGATAACCCAATACCCGCCGCCAGACAGCACCGCTCAGACCGCCACAACGGCAACCCACGCAGCAAACAGCGATCTACCCCCCAGCCGTGCAACCCCGCAAGCATCAGCAGTAAACCGGCTGCACCCGCCAGCGGCAGCCGCTGCACAGCAAACTGCCAGCCCGTCGGCACTCCCGCCGAGACCGCAGACTCGTTAGCGCCCAGAACCTCATCCAGCAGCATCAGCCACAGCTGACCACGCGCCACATCCGGGTCGACAAACGACTGAGCATAAAACAGCAGCTGAAATCCCAGCAGCCAGACCGCTGCCAGCACCAGCACAAACCCGCCCGCACCGCCAGTCCGCAAACCCGCACGCAACCCAGCGCCGCCAGTCGCCGGCAACGCCGCGTCTGCTGCACACCCAGCTCGCTCACCCGGCTGCAACATGCCCGATAAACCCTGTTTTTAATCAGATCCGGACACCAGCCGGCAACCGCGCCGCTGCCTTAGTGCTGGAACAGAAACTCCTTGCTGTTGATCACCGCCCACGCCACATCCTCCAGCGCCCGCACCCGATCCTCGCTGGCCTTGATATGCGCAGCTGCCGTCTCAAGTTCCTGAGCCAATGCGGGACGACTGAGCGCCGCCTGATACAGCAGATTAATAATCTCTGCATCCGCCTTGCCCTCCGTGATCCAGCGATGCACGTTCCCCGCGTCCGACCGCAGCTTGTTGTGCACCGTCGGACCGTTGATCAGCTGCAGCGCCTGCGACAAATTGCTGTCCGTCGAACGCTCACACTCACACGGCAACTCTCGCTGAGGCTGACCGAAGACCTGCAAAAACTTGTGACCATCCGGAGGATCCACCAGATCAATCGCCAGCGTGCCCGCAGGCATCCCCGGATACTCCTCCGGCTGACCCGTCACCGCACAAATTGCATCCAGCAGTTGCTCGGCGGTCAGCATGCGAGTCGTCGCGTGACTAAAATACGTCTCGTCATCCGCATTGAATTTGTTCCGCCGAGAACTCAGCTGATACACCCGACTGGTCATGATCGTACGAATCAGATGCCGCGCCGAAAAATTGCTCTGCACCAGTTGCTCAGCCAGATAACTCAGCAGCTCAGGATTGCTCGGCGGATTCGAATCCCGAAAGTCATCCACCGGATCCACAATCCCCTTGCCCACCACATGACCCCAGATGCGATTCGCCAGCGATCTCGCAAAAAATGGATTGCTGCCACTGGCCAGCCAGTCCGCAAAGACCACCCGCCGATCTGCTCCCGCAGCCACGTCCACATCACCCTGCAGCAACAAACGCACCTTCATCGTCTTGCCGGTACGCGGCTGAGTCACCTCGCCACCAGCCTTCACAAAAATCAGCTCGTCATCCGGTAACCCCGTTTCCTTGCGACCCACACGGTTGAATGCCGCCGCTGTCCCGTAGTAATCATCCTGAGTCCACTTCTCGAACGGATGATTGTGACACTTCGCACACTGAATTCGTACACCCAGAAACAGTTGCGCCGTCGTCTCTGTCGCATCAATCTCGTCACGACTGGCCTTCCAGTAGGCAGCCGCAGCGTTCTGCTGAGTACTTCCGGTGGCCGTCAGCAGTTCGTGGGCAAACAGGTTCAGCGGCACATCATTCTTCACCACATCAAACAGCCAGCGACGAAACTTGTGCACACCCGACTTCGTCAGTCGCTTGCTGTTCACTCGCAGCAAATCCGACCACTTCAATGACCAGAAACGAGCATGATCTTCGGTCGCCAGCAGCCGATCCACCAGCGCCGCACGCTTCTGCGGACCAGCGTCCGCCTGAAACTGCTGAGTCTCCTCAAGAGTCGGCAGACGGCCGGTCAGATCCAAAGTCGCTCGACGCAGGAAATCCGAATCACTGCACAAATCAGAGGGCTCAATCTGCAGCTGACGCAGCTTGGCAAACACCAACTGGTCTACACGAGTCTCTTCCGGAGGATTGGGCCACTGGAATTCCTTCCGCTCTGTCAGATAAGAAATCTGAGTCGTCGACATGCGGTCCAGATAACGCGCCAAAATCGTCGCCTCGCCACGGCCTTCACGAGTCACTACGCCGGTCGCTGTAATCGCCGCGATACTTTCATCAGATGTATCAAACGCCGTCAGCGCCGTAATGTCTCGCACAGAACCATCACTGAAATGACCGTTCACCAGCAACTGCTGTCGATCAGCACCGTCCCGCAGCACCCGCGGCCTCGGAAACAACTCAATGCTGAGCAGCGTCGGAGTCCCCTCGGACGCAACCTTCATCCCCTCAGCAATCCACTGCCGCAACACCACATGACTGGGATCGCTGTAACCCAGCCGACGACCACCACCGTGCGCTACTTCCATCAATGGCTTGCGCAGCAGCAGACTGTCATCCGGATTCAGAACATTCGAACGACGATTGAAATACTCGCCACGCAGCGTCACCAGATCCAGCGGCGGATCATAACCCCGCAGCGACAGCCGAAAACCGCCCTTGCCCGATGGCGATCCATGACAGGCCCCCATGTTGCAGCCCGACTTAGTCAGCGCCGCCAGCACCTCCGTGTGAAACACCACCGGTGCCGCCACCTCAAAAGAAGTCACCGTCACATTCACACTGACCTCCTGACCGCCAGCCTTCACGTGCACCACTGTGCTGCCGTTGTCGGCCGCACGGATCACGCCGTCCGACACCGTGGCCACAGCCGGATTGTCGGATGAATACTGAGCCGCTGCGGTCAGATCATGCACGTCCGCATCAGCCGCATTCGCAGTGACCAGCAACTGCTGCACACCTCGCGGCCCAGCCAACTGCACCGCAGCCGGAAACACCTGCAGACCTCGCACAGGTAGTTCCGCAGCAGACACACTGTCACACAGCAGCAGCACACACATCCAGATCGATCGAGTCATCGCAAACCTCGTTTCACAGATCCTGATCCCAAACCTGCCGCAGCTTCAGTCTGCCGTCACTTTGCCTTCGCTGTCACTTCCAGACGCACAGGCGGCAACGGAAAAATTCGTTCGTTATTGTCCTTCTTCGACTTGCCCTGCAAAAAGATCGTGCAGGGCCCCGAAGCAGCATCAGCGGCCGCTGTGATCGTAATCGCCAGCTCTTCCGCTGTTAGATTGCCACCCGCCACCGCCAAACCCGCAGACAACTGGTCCGCCGGTGTCGCCAAAGCAATCTCAATCGGAACCGTCCAGTCCTTGCCACGCACGGCCTTCACCGTCACCGTCGCCGTCGCACCCTGCTCAACCGTCACCACAGACGGCACCGCCTGCAGGGAAAATTCTCCCGCCGGACACACCGCTACAAACACATCCGCACGCGATCGCATGCTGCGAAACAAATCCGCATCAGCCTTCCGCGGCGGAGGAGGCACCAGTTGCACCACTGTCGCCGGCTGACTGCCGTCCGCTGCCGACAAACGAATACTGATCGGACCCCAGTCCGCATCACCAGCCGTCGCAGCCGGATCCGCTGCCGTCAGCACCAGCGGCACAGCCGACTGCCGGCTACCCACCACAAATGGCTCCAGCTGCAAAGCACCAGGCAAACCCACAGCCTCCACCTTCAATGCACCTTCGTACTGCAGACGACGCAGCGCCAGCACCAGCGACGCGCTGCCGCCCCGCGGTACACTTAGCCGATCCGCCGGCACACCCACCAACACCGTTGGTTTCCCCAGATGCAGCTGCACACCATATGACCACACCGGACCACTGCGGCCCGCCAGCTCAGTGACCTTCAGAAAATAATCGCCCGACGCAGGCAGCTGAAAACTGATCTCAGCATCCCGCGGTCCCGCATCGTCAGACTCCGCCAGCCGGCCACCCTCGGAATTGTACAACTCCAGCTGCAGATCCGACGGACTGCCGGCATCACGAGTCCTTGCGAGAGCCGTCAGGTTGCCCGACGCAGCCGCCGAAATACGAAACCAGTCCGCATCACCCGGCTGCTGAAACACACCCGCTATGCCAGCCGCCTCAGCCGCAACCGCTGTCGCCTGCTCACGCTGGTCATTCGGCTCAGACTCGGCCGCCATCACCCCTGGTAACACCACCGCCGACACAATCGATGACGCTTCCGCTTCCGCTCCACGACCGCGCAGAGGCACCATCGCGCCAGCACCCGCGACACTCTCGCCAGCAACAGCCTCAGCTAACACCGCACCCTGCAGATCCACCAGAGAAACCGCTGCACCCGGCGAAACCAGTCGCGGCAGCGACGTCGCTGCTGCCGGAATACGCCCCAGCCGCAGATGGAAGAAATGCCGAGCACCACCCGTGTAACGCACATCCCGCAGCTCCAGACGATACTCGCCCGCCACAATCGCTTTCCACTGCAGCAGAGCATCACCCTCTGTACCAGCCACATCGTCGCTGTACGACAGCTCGCGACCATCCGGACCCAGCAGACGCAATACCGGGTCCAACTCAGAACTTAGCCGCCGCGCAAAAACTTCGGCCGTCAAGCTTTGACCTTCCGCCAGCGAGAACCGAAAAAACCTTGGAGCAACCGCGTTGAGCTGACCGGAAACACTGACCGGCAAAGACACCAGCTGCCCGGATTTGCGATTGTCCGCCTCGGCCGTCACAGCCACCGTCGGCAAATCATCCACCACCACCCACGATGCCTCAGAACAGCCGTGATCCGTAATCAGACGCACAGGGTAAATCCCCGGAACCGCCTCAGCCGAAATGTCGCCCTCCAGTGAAACCGGCTGGTCCTTTGAAACGTCCGCCCCCGACTTCAGCCTTAGGGTTCCCACAGGAGTCCACAGGGCCATCGTGCCCTGCAGTTGCTTGCCCGCTACCACCACATCAGCCTTCTGACCCGGATGCAGACCCGTCCCGTCCACACGGTCAATGATTGGATCCTGAGCCCCCGCAGAGAACTGCAGACCAGTAAAACAGACACCACAGACGACAAGGCGCAGTACTGAAAGCCAGTTAATTTTCTGGTGGGAAACAGCCATCAGGGAGGGTTTTCGGAAGAATATATGGCTGGGAAGGCGCGTCAGAAGACCACCTAGTCTAAGGTCTGGCTGGACCATCGTCAAAGAGAAACCGGGATTTGCGGCCGGCATCGCACATTCGCGGCAGAAGTTGGCCTGCAACCCTTGACAACGACACATCCGGACTGTTTTTTGCATTCAGCTGATATAATAGAAAGGTGTGGTTCGGGCTTTCCAGCTCAGACACACCCCTGAAAACACCCCTTTCCTGCCCCGACTGTGCCGTCCTGCTGCACAATCGGACTTTTGTCCGTCACACGTCAGTTGTCCTTTGTTGAAGTTCCTACGGAGCGGTTTCATGCGTGCCAGCGGTGCACTTGTGCAGGTATTTATTACTCAGATCGGCAGCCTGCAACTCTCCCGGACACCATCCACAGTCGCCTCACTGCTGCTGTTTTCCCTCTCTTTTTGCACCGTCACTGCAATTGCTACACCCGCTGGGGCCGCCTTGCCCCCGGAAACCCGCAAAGAACTGACAGAGTTGCAAAAGCAGCTCAAGGAAACCACCGCACTGCTGAAAAAGAATGAAATTGAAAAGGTCCGCGAAATCATCGACACCGTCGACAAACGCGTCACCGAACTGGCCATCCCCGAAGACGAAAAAGATCGCTCCTGGACCGCCCTCAAAACGGCCCTCGAAAAAGCCAAATACGCCTTTCCGGTCAGCTTCGAAAAAGAAGTCGCTCCAATCATCAAAACCAACTGTATTCGCTGCCACAGCGAAGCACAGACCTCCGCCAGTCTCAGACTCGACACCTACGCCTCCATTGCTAAAGGCGGACGCAGCGGACCGGTGGTTTTTCCCCGAGTTCCCAATCGCAGCCTGCTGGCAGTCAAACTGATCCATCCCGACGACCAGATGCGGATGCCCCGGGGCGCCGCAAAATTGAAAGATCCGGAAATCCTCACCGTCGTTCGCTGGATCGAACAGGGATCTGGCTTTGACGGCGAAGACCGCGATGCTCCCATCGGCGATTCACTCGTCGAAAAGAAACCGCCGGTCCAGGTCACCATGGCCGATGGCTCAGAAACCGTGTCCTTCCGCAAGGACATCGCACCCATGATGGTCAACGTCTGTATCGGCTGCCACTCCGGCAATAACCCTCGCGGTGAATACCGATTCGAAACCTTTGAACAGTTGCTGCAGGGCGGACCGACCGGCAACACAATCGTCCCCGGCAAACCCGACGAAAGCTACCTCATCGATCTCGTGCTCCGCCAAGACCCGCTCAAAATGCCAGGAGGACAGGCTCAACTGAAACTGTCACAGGCCAAAGCCTTCGAAACCTGGGTCCGCGAAGGTGCCAAATTCGACGGTACCGATCCCAAAGCCCCCATCCGCACACTCGTCCCCTCAGACGCCGAACTGGAAGCCGCACGCCTCGCCTCCATGTCCGATGCCGACTTCGAAAAACGCCGCATCGAACAGGCCGAAGCACTGTGGAAACGAGTCGCCCCGCGAACCACGGGCGCCGCCTTGACCACCCCGGACTTCTACCTCTACGGCACCGTTGATGAAGCCCGCCTGAAAACACTCGGTGACGCCGCACAGGCACAGGTCGCTGCACTCGCCGCCAAATATCCCCTGCCCGCCGGACAAAAACCCTTCCGCGGAAGACTCATCATCTTCGTCACCAAAGACCGCTTCGACTACGAAGAATTCAACACCTTGCTGATGAACAATCGACGCACACCCAAAGCCATCTCCGGACACGTCGTCATCAACGCCAATCTGGAATCTGCCTGGCTGGCCATGCATGACCTCGGTGATACACCCTCAGACACAGCCCTGACCACCACCGAACTGCTCAATTCACTCGTTGCCCAGGCGTGGGTGTCACGTGACGGAACAGCCCTGCCCGAATGGCTCAAACAGGGCTTCGGTACCCTCGAAGCCGGACTTCCAAAAGACTCACCATGGCTCAAAGACCTGCCTGGTCGAGCCACCAAAGCGATGGCCACCGTCACCGACCCCGCCACACTTTTCGTCGACGGCACCTTCGCACCCGCTGAAGCCTCCGACGTCGGCTACCTGCTCGTCCGCTTCCTCATGACTCAGGGCGGCAAAGAACGCTTCCAGATCGCACTGGAAGAACTGAAAAAGAACCCCAATGCCCCCGCCGCACTGCAACAAGCCTACGGTGCCCCCACCGCCCAGCTCGGACAGCTCTTCATCCGCACCGGCCTGTAGTCCCCCCCGCGCACCATCACCCCTCGCCCCTGCGAGGGGAGAGGGGATGTGGGTGAGGGGTCAGGTCCCCCTCAAATCACCCAATCGAGCACGAGTACGAGCACGAAACACAAAAAACATCCCCCCAAAAACATCCCGTCGTACTCGAAAACCGCCCCGCCCCCTGACCATCGCCCACTGACCACTGACTCTTGCCGATTTCGTCAGGCTTCTCCCTAAAACTCTGAGCCCTTTGCGGTTAAAAAACGTGACTCGTGCGCTGCCGTTTGCACCACCCCTCGTTAACCCGAAAGCTCTCGCTATGGCCGTCAATCCCCGACACGTTCGCGGTCGACACGAAATCACCTTCCAGTCACTGCAGCAGGTGCTCGACGACGTCGAAAAACTGGCCGCCGCACCCGGCATTCACACACTGGGCAACTGGTCGCTCCCACAGTTGCTGAACCACCTCACACTCATCATGAACTGCTCGATCGACGGTTTTCAGGCGCAGGCACCGTGGTTCATTCGACTGCTGGCATCGCTGTAAAAAATCGGCCCTCAGGAAAATTTTTCCCGGCATCAGGCTGCCCAAAGCAGCCGAAGCAGCAGCCTTCCCGCCGCACGTCTCACTGCCAGAATCCCCGCAGGATTTTCGCAAGGCGATTCGGCGAGCAATGACCGAACAGATGCAGGCACTGTACCCGGCGTTCGGCCGCATGACACATCAGGAATGGCTGCTGCTGCACCTGCGACACAGCGAGTGCACCTCGGCTGCGCCATTCCCTGAAACAGCCGCCAGCCTCACGTGCCCTCGGCCGGAAACATCCCCGCACCGCCTGCACCACCCGCGTCCTTAGGGTCCGGCACCTTCTCGTCACCGGTCGCCGGGTCCGCATCATAGAAACGAGGATCGCGGCTGAAATCATCCGCTGAATCCTTATCGTCAAACGTCCCTTTGGAAGAATCTACCGGGTATGGCGGAGCATTCGTGGCAGGGGGCACCACCAGCGTACCCGACGGCGGACCGTACATACCCTGTCCATACGGGCTGTACATCCCCGGATGACAGCCACAAATTCCCAATATCACCGCCACAGCAGCTTTCAGGCAGTACCTGGACATCCTGTCGGTTTCCTGCAAGGACCAAAAAACAACCCGGGCATTCCTTCCCGAGCACACCCACATCCACCCATCACTCTTAGTCTTGCTCTCCGTAGCTCGGGCTTTCCAGCCCGAGCTACCCACTTCTTCACCGGCAATTTCTGCCGATCCGCACTCACGCTGCAGCAAATTCTGCCGGAGGTTTAGTGAATCCGGGAAGGCGTGTAAAGATCAGTTCTTTCGGTGGACTCAGACAAGCCCCAGCTCACGTTCCAGCCGATCCAGACGCCGCTGCGCAGCATCCAGAGCATCCATCAGATGCTCACACTGCTGCTGCACCCGCACTAGTTGCTGCTGCAGTTCCTGCACCTGTACCGCCCCGACCGGAGCACCGCCACCCGTCGACCGCACCGCAGCCCGACCACCGTCTTCGTCGTCCTCATCCGCATCAGTGGCTGCCGCCAGCTGACCCAGCTGCATGTTTTCCTTCGGCAGATAGAACGTGTGATCCACCTCCACCCCGCGGCGTTCCAGAGCCCCCGTGGCCTGCAAAAACCCCTTGGACAGCAGCCCCTGCAGCTCGGCCCGCAAAGTCTCCTGACTGTCGACACGCACCATGCGGCTGGCGCGAGTCCTTAGTTCGCCAGGCTGCTGCCGACCCCGCAGCAACAGCTCGCATACAATCCCCAGCTGCGCGTCCGAAAAATCAAACTTCAGCCGCATATAGTGGCGAAAGCGAGTCGTGCGACCGCCGTCCGTAAAGACCTCAGCCACCAGACCCAGTTCCCGCAGCTGCTCCAGCGCATCCGAAACTTCATTCTCAGAATACTCAGTCACCGGATCGCGATTTGACTTCTGATTGCAGCCCGTCATCAGCCCCTTCACCGTCATTGGGTACTGATCAGGAGTCGTGAAGGCCTTTTCCACCAGTGTCCCCAGCACCCGCCGCTGCAGCCGAGTCAGCTGTCGAATTGTATTCTTTTCCCCGTCCGTCATCTTACCACCCCCTGAGAACCGCCCTGCCCTGCCCCGTTCCGTTCTGTTTCGTTCCGCCAACACAGCAACCCAGCCACGCAGTCTGACAACACCACACCCACAGGCACAAGGGAAC
>Ga0163212_1001356_pt1 | contig 10809 bp, 10 predicted proteins | sample Malawi_45m_30L_FD_113532 | JGI IMG/M metagenome (GOLD analysis project Ga0163212, IMG submission 113532) | Freshwater microbial communities from Lake Malawi, Central Region, Malawi to study Microbial Dark Matter (Phase II) - Malawi_45m_30L | ecosystem: Environmental > Aquatic > Freshwater > Lake...
CTCAGAGATCGCTTTCATCTGAAATCGCTTGTCATCCTGCAACAGGCGCTGCAGTTCGTTACGCTGACCCGCACTCTCCGCTCGCAGACAGACCGAACTGACCGCCGCCGGCGACTTTCGCGCCAAACCCAAATCCCGCAAATCCGTCCACACCTCAGATTCAGCCGCACTGCCCGCCGCCTCGAAATACCCCACAACCTCAAAAAACTGACGATTCACCTCCAGCTTCTCACCAATCGCCAGATTCTCAAAACGCGTCGCCATACTGCGACTGGTAATCGCCTCAAAACGGCCAGGTTCCAAATCACGCCCCTCGACAATCCGAAAGTCCGGACGCAGCTCGCGACCCACATCCTCCAGACCTCGAACGATCAAATTCACAGTACCCCCATTGTTCCGCCGCGACTTCGTCAGAATCGTCACAAATTCCACCGAACACATCGGACGACCCGCTCCGTCCTTCGCTATCCCCGACAACGTCGCAACCTCACGCGCCACCTTCTGCTCAAGACCACTGCCAATCTCGTCCGCCGAACCCTTCCGCAGCACAATCAGATCCAGCTCGTGACCCGTCACCTGCAACGCATACCGCAATCCGTCCGTCAGACCAAAACACAATACCGATGCCCATACGACCAGGCCCGTACTGAGCACTGTCATCAGTGTTGTCATCCAGCGGACACGCAAATTACGAACATTGTATTTCGCCGGAATCATCACACACCCCATCAGCAGTCAGCAATCTGCACACAACCACACGCAGACAGATCACTCAGGCTATTCGACGCAGTCCATCCACCACCGACATCCGCGCTGCTCGCACCGCCGGAACTATCCCGCTCACAAATCCCAAAAATATCGCCGCCAACAGACCATAACTGACCCACGGTCCCAGCATCTCTGAAACTGTAAACGGGAAAAATTGCGGCAAGACCTGATTCATACCCTGCAGAAATAAACAGCCAATCCCCGTTCCCAGCACACCACCGCTGATCGCCGTCAAACACGCCTCGCCCAGCACCATTCTCAAAATGCGGCCACGGCTGAAACCTATCGCCTTCAACACCGCAATCTCCGTCACTCGCTCACGCATCGCCATCGCCATCGAATTGGCTGTCACCAGCGAAAGCGAAAAGACAACCGCCAGACCAATGTTCCGAATCAGCACCTGCACGTTGCCCAGCATGTCGACAAACATCTGAGCAAAAGCGGCTTCCGTCTGGGAACGCGTCGGAGTATCCGAGCTGCCGAAACGATCGTCCACTCCAGAAATCACCGCCGGAATCTGAACAGACTCATCCACTCGCAAAAAGATCGTTCCCGCATTGTCCAAAACAGCAAAATTCTGCTGCCGCAGACCCTCGTTCAGATAACTCCAGTGGAAATACACCGAATCCGTGTTCTTCGGAGAATCAAATATTCCACAGATCTCCAGATCCAGATCAAAAGGATACAGATTGCCCTTCAGCGGAATTCGATCACCAACCTTCCAGCCACGACGATCCGCGATACGCCGGTCAATCACACAGCCCTGACGGTTCTGCCTCCACGACTCCAGTTGCTCAGCCGGCAATGAATATTCAGGCCACACATCAAACAATTGCTCAGGATCCGTGGCAAACTGAGCAAATGGCATCTGCTCGTCCTGATACGAGCCACCATACCAGGACAACGGTACCGCAGCAGCCACATGATCCATTCCACGCACATCATCCAGCGCGGAAATCGGCAGACGACCACTAAAGCCCTGAATGTTCATCACGACCACTCGACTGGCCTGCGACGCCGCATCCCGATACGTGTCCTGCGATGCCAAAAAACCATACAACACCGTCATCAGTGCCAGACTGAATCCCACCGACATAACCGTCAGCAAACTTCGCACTGCATTGCGCCGCATGTTCCGCCAGATGTACTTCAGCGTATGCATCACACCGACCCCTGCACTCCAGCCGCCGAATCGGAAACCAGCAAACCCTTCTCCAGATGCAGCACACGCTTCGCCCGAGCCGCTGCGCCGGGATCATGAGTCACCATGACAATCGTCTTCTGAAACTCCGTGTTCAGACGCTGCATCAAATCCAGAATCTCACCAGCTGATTTAGCGTCCAGATCACCCGTCGGCTCGTCTGCAACCAGCAGCGACGGATCCGTAACAATCGCCCGCGCAATCGCCACCCGCTGCTCCTGACCACCCGACAACTGCCGCGGATAATGATCCATCCGCTCCGTCAACCCCACAACCTCCAGTGCTGCCTTCACGTGCTCGTCTCGCTCTCGGCGACTCAGCGAAGTCAGAGTCAGTGGTAACTCAACATTCTCATACGCCGTCAGAACCGGAATCAGATTGTACATCTGAAAAATAAAACCAATGTATCGCGCCCGCCACTTCGCCAGCTCACCCTCAGATGAACGTGACAAATCCTGACCACACACAATCACCTCACCCGCCGTCGGTCGGTCCAGACCGGCGATCAGATTCAGCAAAGTCGTCTTGCCAGACCCCGATGGCCCCATCAATGCCAGATAACCACCCGCCTCCAGCTCCAGATTCATTCCGTTCAGGACCGGAATCACCAGCTGCTCACGGCGAAACTCCTTGCTCACATTCCGCACCACCACCAAACGCTCACCCACAGATCCGCTCACTGCACAGCCCCCCACACACACAACACCACACGCACAACCAGACTCAGTCAGCACTCGTTACTGCAGGACTTTCACCGCCAGACCATCACGATATTCAGGCGAACTGCCCGCAACCAGACGCTCGCCGCCGGATAAACCACTCACGATCTCCGTCCGGCCCTCCTTCTTCTCACTCGTCTGCACCGCCACACGCCGCAAACGGTCCTCTGCTCCCACAACCCAAACCCAAACTTCACTGCCCGCTGTCTGCAACGCATCATTGGGACAGAATATCCGCCGCCCGGAATCAGCCTTTGCCGCCAGCCCGCCGCCAGTAACCTTGTCCCCGCCAGTACCAGACTCCTCAGGCAGAAAATACACCGTACTGCTCATCTCAGGAAACAGCTTCTGGTCAGCATCCTCCAGAGCTACCCGCACCTTCACCGTCGCCCGAGCCCGATCGCCCATCGGAATCACCTTCCGCACCCGACCCCGATATCGATGCCCCGGCACAGCATCCACTGCCACCTCGGCCAACTGCCCCTGCTGCACCCGACTGATGAAGTCCTCCTTCACATCACAGTCCACCTCCAGATGCTCCAGATCGGCAATCGTCACAACCGAACCACGCCCAGATGCCTCACCCATGCCGCCTGGCATGATCGACTCACCCAGCTCTGCATCCTTCGATATCACCGTGCCGGCAAAAGGAGCCCTCACGAACATGTTCTCACGAAGCTGAACCGCCTCCTGAACTCGCGCCTCCGCCAGCTGCAATGCCGCTTGCAAAGACTCCCGCCGCGCGAGCGCCGCATCATACTCGAACTTCTCTGTATCGAATTCCGCCTGAGTCATCGTGCGGCCAGCCAGCAGCTTCTCCGCTCGCTGCAGATCCCGCTCAGTCCTCGCTATCACAACATCCTGCTCCAGCAGCTCACTGCGACAACGCGCCGCAGAAGCCTTCGCTGCAGCCAGCGATGCATCCAGATCCGCATGCTCCAGAATCGCCAGCACGTCGTTCGCCGCAACCCGCACGCCCTCCTCGACAAGCACCTCCTCGATGCGACCGGTCGCTCGAGCACCAATGCGAGCCTGCTGACGAGACTGCAGATAACCGGTCGCCACAACAGTCGCGTCCGCCGCTCGCCCCTCCTCCACACTGGCCAGCACCACCCGCACTTCCAGCTTCGAACGCACCGACTCCATCAGACGGTCGGCATCCGCCAGCATCCCAGGCGAACGACTAAAAATCCAGCCCGCACCACCCAACAGGGCCAGTACCACCAGCGTCAACAGCAATCGCATCAAACGACCCAGCCAGCTACCACCGCGGACTGGCTCGTCACGCCGGATTCGCAGCTTCGACAACGCATCACCGCCACCAACCGAACCAGACGCTGTCATATTGCCACCCGGTCAGAATCAGACTCGCACCACCACAGCACTGGCCTGACCCATTCGAGTCACACTGGTTTTCAGGAAGAGACCGCTGGAAGCCTTCGCAGCAGCACCATGCACCACATTCAACGGAGCAACCTCATCCGCTGTCGTGTAATTCAGCGTCGGTACAATCGAACCCTCACGCAGCGACAACAGAGAAGCCGCCAGCTCAACCAGCGATGCTCCGCTGCCCGAACTGCCAATATAGCTTTTGATCGCCGTCACAGGCACACTGTCAGCTACCGATCCCAGCAACTTCCGCAAACCCATCGCCTCATAACCATCACGCTCAGGATTGCCACTGGCGCAGGCATTCACATGCCCCAGCTCTGCAGCAGAAACACCGGCTCGATCCAAAGCAGCCTTGCCGGCCAGATACACCGCCTCAGCCTCGTCAGCCATACCGTCCCGACCAGACACCGAACTGGCTCCACACGCCAGAACAGTTCCCAGGATTTTCGCCCCGCGAGCCTCAGCGTGAGCACGCGACTCAAGGATCAGACTGCAGGCCGCCTCCGCCAGCGCTTCGCCACTGCGAGCACGATCAAACGGACGAAGCCGCTGCTCCGCAGGACCGTCCGCCAGCCGGTCCAGTCGAGCAGACTGGCAGGCCTTCACTGTGTGCAGACGAGTCCCCGTTACGCCGGCCACCATCACGTCAGCACGGTTCCGACGAATCGCATTGCATGCCTCGCCCAGCACCAAACCACCCGATGCCTCATCATGCGTAATCGAATTGTTCGGGCCGTGAGCCTCCAATGCAATCCCAATGTGACAACCCGGCATGTTCGGTAAATACTTCAACAGCCACAACGGCTCCAGACCCGGCATCCCAACCTCACCCCACTGGTCGTAGTCAAACGCCAGATTGCCGGTACGCTGAGTCCTCGATCGCAGCGCACCCTCCAGAATCACCTCCGGAGGACTGCTCATCAGATTCGCACCAAAATCACAGCCGATACGATTCGGTGGCACACTGCCCGGTGACAAACCCGCGTCATCCATCGCCTGCAGCGCCGAAGCTACACCCATCTGAATCTCACGACACATCACCTTCAAACTTTTACGCAGCGTCTTCAGGTGCTCTTTCTTCGCCGTCTCGTCGTTGAAATCACTGACCTCACCGCCAATACACCCAGGCGCAGCCACCCACGACGCATGCTGCACACGCTTCAGACCACAACGGCCCTCCGACAGACCCGACCAAAAAGCCCCACGGCCGATACCAATCGGAGAAAACACACCAATACCCGTAATTACAACTTCTCGAGCAGTCTCAGCGGTCATGCAAAATCACTCGCTCAACACGGGTTCAAAGCACCCACAATCCGTCGCACACCCCAATTCCCCGAAGCCACCTTCCTGTGCCTCAAATCGTGAATTCTAACGGTAAAATTCGGGGTTTACTGCGCTGGGGTCGGAAATTGGCAAAAGTGGACGAGCTTCCAAAGGCAAAATCCCGCCCAAATTCACGCAAACGGTAAAATTTCACGCCCGTCACAACAACTTTCACGATCTCGGACAATTCGTAAAAGACGCAAACCAAAACCTTAAAGAGACTTACGGCAAAGCTTAACCACCGCCAAAATCTGCCCAAACCCCGCAAAGCTCGCACCGTTCCTGAAAACGCCCCCACAGCCCACGCACACTCAGGAATTCTGCTGCGGATCCGCAAAAATAGCCCCACCAAGCCCCGCGGTGCCATTCACAAACGAACGACCGTCCATCGCCCGCCGACCCTCCGGCTGCACTCGCAGAATCTCCAGCCAGCCATCACCGCAACGCACCACCGGACGACCGTCACATACCCGCACCACGCCCACACCACCCGGCTCACCACCCGCCCATCGCTTCCCCAGCAATAATAAACAACGCAACGGCTCCTGACCCTCACGCAACAACACCGCACTGCACTTCGGCCACGGCTGCAATGCCCGCAACTGACAGTCAATCCGCCGTACACCCTGCCGAAAATCCAGCTGACCTGCCTCCCGCGGTATCTTCGGAGCCAATACTACACCCGCCGGATCCTGACTCTCAAAATGCACCACACCACGCGATAACTGATCCAGCACCTCCAGAGTCAACGGCACACACAACTCCGCCAGACGCAACATCAGCTCACCCGAAGTCTCCTCCTCTCCGATCTCCGTCTCCACCTTCCCCACCATCGGCCCCGAATCCAGTGCCGGCTCAATCTGAAAAATCGTAACACCCGTCGTCCGCTCGCCCTCCCAGATCGAATACTGCACAGGAGCCGCCCCGCGATACTTCGGCAGCAGCGACCCATGCAGGTTGAAAGCCCCCAAACGAGGAATCGACAGCAGTTCGGACTTCAATATCTGACCATACGATGCCACTAAAAACACATCCGCACAAAACCCCCGTAACTCCTCCAAAACCTCCGGACGATTCACCCGCTCCGGCTGCAGCACCAGTACCCCCGCAGACTCACCCAGTGACTTCACAACGTTCACATGCTGATGATGCCCCCGACCGGATTTGTCCGGCTGAGTCACCATGGCGACAACCTGATGCTCTGACCCCAGCACCGCACGAAATGCCGGCAAAGCAAATTCTCCTGTACCCATGAGCACAATCCGCATCGCTGCCCCCCCAACTCAGCAAACCACCTGGCCAGCACCATCACACCCCAACACTTCACTGGATTTTCAGCAACTCCCCTCTTTAACATCTCACCCCACAAGTGCCCACACCCACGCCAATCCCAATCCACAATTTCCCGAGGCCAAAGACCCACTCATGCAAAACAGCCTTCACTTCCGCGCTTTCCAGCTGCTGGCAATCCCCCTCACACTCTGCCTCGCACTCGCCGCAGCTCCCCTCGATGAAAAATCGGCCCCCGCAAAAAAATCACCCGAACGCTGGGAACCGGACGTCCAAAAACTCGAACAGGCGTTCGCCAAACGCTCGCCCCCAACAAGCGATGTCGTGTTCATCGGCAGCTCCTCCATTCGCCGCTGGAAAATTCATCAGTCCTTTCCCTCGCTCAACGCCGTCAACCACGGCTTCGGCGGCTCACAACTGGCAGACTCCGTCCACTTCTTCGAACGCCTGGTAACTCCCGCCAAACCACACACCATCGTCCTCTACGCAGGCGACAATGACCTCAACGCCGGCAAATCTCCCGAAACCGTGCTCCAAGACTTTCAGCTGCTCCTGAACAAAGCACAAATACTGCCCGGCTGCCGCAAAGTCGTGTTCCTCGGCATCAAACCCAGCATCAAACGCTGGACCATCCGAGACAAAGCCATCAAAGCCAATCAGCTCGTCAGCGAACTCTGCAAAACACACCCGCTCGCCATCTTTGTCGATACCTGGCCCGCCGGTCTTAATGCCGCCGGTGAACCCAGCAAAGACCTGCTGGCAGACGATGACCTGCACCTCAATGACAACGGCTACAAAGTCTGGACCAGACTTCTGCAAACAGCACTCGACTCCAGCCCCTGAATCACCCCACCACTTACCCGCCAGCCGGCCAAACACGCAGAAATATTCTGATACCAGGAACAAAACCGCAGCTCGGTCTTACCAGCCCAGGTTCCGTCCTCAAAACACACGCTGTTTTTGCACACCGCGTGTGCCCCCTCTCAACGCACAATCGCACTTTTATGCTCGGCCTCATTCTCACCTGCATACAACAGCAGGCCGGATGCTCACTCACCCAGCCTGCTCCCCCCTGCCGTCGCTACCATCTGCACCAGATCCAGCACTCGAGCCATCAACTGGGTCTCTTCCAGAGCACGCCAGTCTGCCGTCTGCTTTATCTCCAGCATATGCGCATCAGCGCCGTCGTAGCGGGCAGCCAGAAAACTGGCAGCACCAGGCAGCTGCTCCGGACGCACCTCGTCCCGCCACGCCGATCGCGCCGACGCCGTACTGCCACCCTCACTCGCACCCGTCCGCCACGATAACTCAAAACAACCCAGCGCTAAAAACAACGCCACTCCCGCATGTCGCATCTCGGTGCCCCCACAAAGAAAACACACGCCGCATAGCTGCCAGCAACAGACTCAGCCTTCACAAACCCGCCGTATTCAAAGCTCGTATTCGATACTCATACGACTTCCCCGACTCCGCGGTTTCATCCACATACCGCATCTGGACCAGTGGCAGCGTTGGAGTATCACTGTACTGGAGATTCTGGAACAGCACACGACCAAACGGATTCTTGCCCTGCTCAGGCAGTCGCACCAGTTCCTGCCCGTCCCGCTCAATCACAAACCCCGCCAGACCACTCTCCAAATCCGCCTCACACTCCCACGTCAGCTCCTTACCACTCACCCGCAGATTCACGGGCTGGGGCGGCGGAGTCAGGTCGGTCACTCGAGTGTCCCGCACATATTGCTCCCAACGCCGCGCTATCAGTTCGCCCGGCAGCCAGCCCAGCTTGTTCACCGCACCCTGAAAACCGGCCGCTGAAACCGCCACGCCACCCAGCACAGGTGCCAGCCAGGCGTCACCCGGCTCCACCGGTCGCAACTCTGCACCCGCTGCAGACGACATCGGCAAACGACGCCTCAAACACTCGTCCAGCCACGGAATCGCCAGATATCGCTGATTGCCACAGTCATGACTCGACAACGGATCCACCGCCACCGCAATCAGCCCGTCCCGACCACGCACCAACCGAAAAAATGTCTCATTCGCCGGCCAGACACCCGCAAATCGACCATCCTTTACTGTAACACCCTCCTGAGTCCCCAGGTTGCACATCATCGGCACACCCAGCGCCGCCTCCGGAAACTCGTGCGCACGAATCCCCGCTCGACCGGGATCCGCCTGCAGCAACGGAACTCCCGAACGCAGCCACGCTGCTGCCACCCGCTGCGGATACAATAACACCATGCCACCCGCCCAGTGACCTCCACCGCTGTGACCCCACAAAGCCCACGGAACCTCAGATAACTCCGGGTGACCACTGGCCACACCCAGGTCCCGTAATCCCCGCAGAAACGCAGCCGCCGATCCATTCCGCGGATCACACCACTGCTGACAGTCCGCACCCTCCGGCTGCTCGTAAGATGGTGACAACAGTGCACAGTCATGAGCCTTCGCCAAAGCCTGCCAGTGCAGATCCCACGCACCCGTCAGACCCGATCGACAGGAACCCTCGCCGCAACCATGCTGATGCACCACCACACCACGCAGTCGCTCTGCACCCGGAGGCACCCACAGCGCATAATTCACCGGGAAAATTAAACCTCCCGGCTCCTTCGCTGCCTCGTAACGCACCCGGTAATACGGCGGTTCTGCCACCGGATAGACGTCATAAGGCTTCTGCTGAGCACTGGCGGGGAACCCCCGGCACCACACACACAGCAACAACAGAACCAGTCTGCACACACCCGCTGCACCGTTCAAATGGCTCATCACTGCACCCCCTGCCGCTCAGAATCTGCTGCAGCCGGCTGCTTCGCCCGCTGCTTACCCTTCTTCACACCCGGCTCCTGCTTCACCTTCGGCTGACTGCCGCCGTTCGGACTCAGTGTCTTCCACCAGTCCGGACCTTCAGCATCCACCTCAGCAGTCAGCGCTGTCAGCATCGCCCGTAACTCCGCAAACTTCTCCGGCTCACGTTCCCGCAAATCCGTCGTCTCCCGCTCATCCGAACGCAAATCATACAACTCAAACTTCTCCATCCGCTCGTCAGCCAGCAGCTTCCAGTCTCCAGCACGCACCGCAAACTTCATCTGCGGAGCCATCAGCAGACGCCAGTACAACGGACGAGGACGCTCCACCGATGACGACGCACCCGTCAGCACCGGCAGCACATTCACACCATCCAGCACACGATCCGTCGGCACCGCGACACCGGCAGCCGCCAGCAGCGTCGCAAAAAAATCACTCCCGATCACCGGCACATCACTCCCAATCCCCGACGCCACTCGACCCGGCCACCGCACCAGACCCGGTACCCGGATCCCGCCCTCATACAAATGCCGTTTGCGACCACGCAAACCACCCGTCGAACCGCGACCTGGAGTCTTCACGCCGTCACCCTCCGGACCATTGTCCGAAGTAAACACCACCAGTGTCTCATCCGTCAGCCCCTCTCTGTCCAGTGCCTGCATCAGACGGCCAAAAGCCGCATCCATCTGTGTCACATTCGCATGATGCTCCCGCTGCACAGGATCCTGCAGTTCCGGATACATCTGCTGATACTCCGGCGCAGCACTGATCGGGTAGTGAGGCTCATGAGTCCATACGGTCAGGAAAAAAGGACGACTGCGGTCACGCTCAAACTTCAGCCAGCGCACCGCTTCATCCACCGTCAGCAACGCCGAATACCCCTCCAGCGGACCTACCGGCACTCCGTTACGCGCAAAATTCACCGGATTGTGATGACTGGGAGCAGCATTGTTCTGAGTCGCCAGCCACCAGTCGTAGCCATGAGCGTCCGGCTGCGGATGCTCCGGTCGATTGAACAAACCATTCAAATGCCACTTGCCAGTATGACACGTCCCGTAACCCGACTCTCGCAGCAGCTCAGGCAACGTTTTCTCCGATGTCCGCAGATGCACCGGAGCACCCTCCGCAATCCACGTGTAAACACCATTGCGATGCGGAGTCCTGCCGGTCAGCAGCGCCGATCGAGACGGACTGCAAACCGCACTGGCCGCATAACAGGAGGTCAAACGCAAACCCTCGCCGGCAAAACGATCCAGATGCGGAGTCCTGATGAGCGGATGTCCATAACAACCCAAATCACCCCAACCC
>Ga0163212_1001364_pt1 | contig 10773 bp, 9 predicted proteins | sample Malawi_45m_30L_FD_113532 | JGI IMG/M metagenome (GOLD analysis project Ga0163212, IMG submission 113532) | Freshwater microbial communities from Lake Malawi, Central Region, Malawi to study Microbial Dark Matter (Phase II) - Malawi_45m_30L | ecosystem: Environmental > Aquatic > Freshwater > Lake ...
AATTCCTGGCGCAGGTTGTCGAGGAAGGAGGAAGCGGTGCCGGCCTTGTCGACCTGCACGGAGTGGTCGACGACGAGGTCGACGGGCACGAGCGGCTCGATGACGGCGGAATCCTTGCCGAGCTTGGCGACGGCCTCGCGCATGGCGGCGAGGTCGACGAGGAGCGGCACGCCGGTGAAGTCCTGGAGCACGATGCGCGCGACGACGAACGGGATCTCGGTGTCGACCGGCTTCGCGGCGTTCCACGCGGCGAGGGTCTTCACGTCGTTCTCGGTGACCGCGACGCCGTCGCAGTTGCGCAGCACGGATTCGAGGACGAGACGGATGGAGACCGGCAGGCGCGAGACCTTGCCGAGGCCGGCCTGCTCGAGCGCGGGCACGGAGTAGATCTGCCCGGACTTGCCGCCGGCGGAGAAGGGGCGGAGGGCTTTGAAGGGGTCTTTGAGGGACATGGTATGTTTGGGTATGAAAGGGTGGGTCCGGACGCGGCCATCCGGGGCAGTAGCCAAAAGCAAAGAAGGCGGCCGGGGCAAGCCCGACCGCCTTCAAATAAGCCGTGCTGAGACTTAGGCTTCGACGGCCTTCTTGATCTTGGCGAAGTTCGGCATGGAGGCCGGGTCGCGCTTCACTTCGGAGTGGATCACGTTGCCGGCCTTGTCGGCCACGAAGACGGAGCGCTTGGCCACGTTGAGGAGGCCGGTCTTCTCGGGGATCACGCGGGTATCCTTGACCTTGAAGGCCTTGAGAGCGACACGGTTGAAGTCGGAGACGAGGGTGAGGCTGATGCCGGCCTGCTTGGCCCAGGCTTCCTGCGCGAAGGGGGAGTCGACCGAGATGGCGATGACGTCGGCGCCGAGCTTCTTGTACTCGTCGAGGAGGCCGGTCACCTTGCAGAGCTCGTCGGTGCAGACGCCGGTGAAGGCGAGCGGGACGAAGAGGATGACGGTCTTGCCCTTGCCGACGTTGCGGCGGAGGCTGACGTCGACCAGGCCGTCGTCGGTCTTCTGCTTGAGGGAGATTTCAGGGAGAGGCTGGCCGATTTTCAGGGGCATGGTTGGGGGTGGATAGGGGGTTCGCCCAATTTCTGTTCAAAAAACGAGGGCTTGCAAGGATGGAGGCAGTAAAATGCCATAAAAGACCCATTTTTAGCATAGGACGGCTGCTCGCTCGCCAAAAACGGCAAAAACGGGGTTATTCTGCGCTTTTTGCCAGACCAATGCGCCGGAACCACTTACGCTGCTTTCGGACAAGGGCCCAGGTGTCCAGATTGATCCGTTCGGCGAGTCCGGAGCGGGCGACCCGTTTACCGCCCTCCAGCCAGTCCATGACGGCCCGATAGCCCACGGCCCGGGAGGAAGTCAGCTCGGGGTCGAGTCTCATGGCCAGCAGGCGCTCGGACTCCTCGACGATGCCTTGGGCGAGCATGCTCTCCGTCCGGGCGGCGATGCGCGCCTTGAGTTCGGCGTCGGGTCGCTCCAGCAGCTCGCAGGTCACCGGGTGGTCGGCGAAAGGCCCCTGGCGGGTCAGGAACTCGTCGCGGAGGGAGTCGAGGGTCCGCCCGGAGGCCAGTCGGCGTTCCAAGGCCTTGGCGACGCGGATGGGGTTCTGCGCGTCGAGCCAGTCGGGCAGCTTCGGGCCTTCGAGCTCCCGCAGGCGGAGCAGGAGCGAGGCGAGGCCTTGGCGGTGGAGCGCGCGCACTTCTTCGGCGATCGCCGACGGAATTTCCAACTCGTCGGTCACCGGGCCGAAGAAGGCCGCCAGGTAGAAGCCGCTGCCGCCCGTCACCAGGACTCGCTTGCCGCGAGCGTGCGCGCCGGCGATGGCCGCGCGGGCCGTCTCGACGTATTGCGAGACGGAATAGCGTTCGCTCGGGTCGACGAGATCGAGGCCGTGATGGCGGACGCGGCGCTGTTCCTCGGCGGTCGGCTTTGCCGAGCCGACGTCCATCCCGCGATAGACGCAGACGGAATCGCAGGAGAGGATCTCGGCGTCGTGCTCTTCGGCCCAGCGCAGGGCGGTCTCCGTCTTGCCGACGGCGGTCGGTCCCGTCAAGACGTGGAGCGCTGGCGCGGACGCGGCCATCAGCCGCGCTTGGCCCACTCGAGGCAGTAGGACAGCAGGATCAGCGCGGCGGGCGAGGTGAGCACCATGCTGTCGATCAGGTCGAGCGCGCCGCCGATGCCGGGAATGGCCGCGCCCGAATCCTTGGCGCCCGCGAGCCGCTTGAACACGGATTCCACGAGGTCGGAGGGGATGCTGAGCGCCGCGAGCGGCAGGGCCATGACGGCCGCTTTCCACGGCACCATGAAGCTCACGCCCAGGGCGTCGCGGAGGAGCCAAGCGTAGAGCCCGGAGACGAGGGCCGAGCAGGCGAGTCCGCCCGCGCAGCCTTCCCAGCTCTTGGCCGGGCTGATGGTCGGGGCGATCTTATGCTTGCCGAAGGGCACGCCGAAGAGGAGGCCGCCGACATCGGTGAACTTCGCGGTGACGAAAACCCAGACCGCGTAGTAGAGTCCGACGGACCGGGTCGTGAGCAGCTGCCCTTCCTGCATGCGTGCGATGGCGATGAGCGGGGCCAGCATGAAGGGCAGGTAGGCGAAGCCGTAAAGCGTCGGGAAGCGGCGCAGGAGCGTCGGGACTTCGCCGGGGTGACGGAGGAGCGAGAGCAGGTGCGCTCCGATGAGCAGGGCGCCGATGGTCAGGACGACGTGCACGCGCGCCTGTTCGGGCGCGAAGAAGAAGAGGGCGAAATGAAGGACGAAACCGGCGACCAGACCCGACAGGCTCGGCCGACGCACGCCGGGGATCCGCTGCGCCAGCGAGTAGAACTCATACTGCGCCACGCCGATGATCAGCGCGAGCAGGCCGAAGGACGCCTGTTCGGCGACCGAGAAGAAACCGCCGACCCAGATGACGAGTCCGACGACGACCCAGAGGCCGATGGTGCTGAGGGCGCGCTCCTTCATCCTTGGTCGGACGGCCGCACTTGGGCGCCGGTCATGCCGAAGCGGCGTTCGCGCTTCGCGTATTCGGCGAGCGCGAGATGCAGCTGCGCCTTGTCGAAGTCGGGCCAGAAGACGGACGCGAACACGATCTCGGCGTAGGCGGATTGCAGGAGCAGGAAGTTGCTCAGGCGGAATTCGCCGGAGGTGCGGATGATGAGGTCCGGGTCGGGCAGGCCGGCGGTCTGCAGGCGGGCCTCGACGGCGGACCAGTCCACGGCTTCCGGCGCGAGCTTGCCGGCGGCGACGTCGGCGGCGAGCGCGCGGACGGCGGCGACGATCTCCTGGCGGGCGCCGTAGTTGAGCGCGACGACGAGGTTGAAGGCCGTGTTGTCCTGGCTGGACCTGATCACGTCCTCGAGCGGCGCACGGACGAAGTCGGGCAGGGCGGCGACGTCGCCGATGACGTGCAGGCGGACGTTGCGCTTCTCCAACCGGGCGAGGTGCGCGCGGAGGATCCACTCGCCGAGCTTGAAGAGGCCGCTGACTTCCTCGAAGGGGCGTTTCCAGTTCTCGGCCGAGAAGGCGAAGACGGTGAGCGTGTTGACGCCCATGTCGATGCAGGCGTCGACGGTCTCGATCAGGCGTTCGGCGCCGCGGCGGTGTCCCTCCAGGCGCGGCAGGCCTTTGGCGGCGGCCCAGCGGCCGTTGCCGTCCATGATGATCCCGATGTGCCGCGGTGGGGCGGACGGGACGGAGGGACTGGGCGCGGGGGACGACACGTCGCCGGAGGATGGGCTACGCGGTTCGCGTCTGGCAACCGCGAATCACCGCTCGTCGGCCGCCAACAGCACTCCGGGGAAACCGGCCTGCCGGGCCAGTTCGCAGACCTCGAGGAACATCTGCATGGTCAGCGAGGCGTCGGCCTTGATCAGCACCGGACGCGTCGAGCCGCCGGAGGCGGCCACGCGGCGCAGTTCGGCGCCCAGACCGGCACGGTCCACGACGCGGCCGGCCACGACGTACACGCCGGTCCCGCGGGCGGAGACCAAGGTGACCGTCAGGGAGGTCCGAGCCAGGTCGGGGGCCGCGGCGGCGCGCGGGGTCTCGAGGGTCGGGGTCACGGCGCCGGGACGTTGGTCGAAGCCGACATACATCCCCGGGGCGAAGACGAACTCGGCCGAGAGCACGTAGGTCAGCGCCGCGCAGACGAGCGCGAGGGCCAAGGGAGCGAAGTCGAGGTTGCGCTCGGCGGGGCGGACTTTCTCGAGGACTCCGAGGGGGGTGCGCATCTCAGGGCTGGCGCGGCTTCTCCTCCGGGAGCTCGTGGCGCACGAAGGTGATGATGGAATGGGCGGCGATCTCCATCTCCGTGATGATCGAGCGGACGCGGCCGACGAGGAAGTGGTGGCCGAGGGCGCAACCGGCGGCGAGGACCAGCGCGAACCCCGCGGTGGCCAGCGCCCCCTGCACGCCGAGGAGGAGCCCGTCGGCCGAACCGTAGACGCTGCCGTCGCGCAGGGCCGTCGCGAGGTCGAAGCCGGCGAAGACGGCGCCGGCCAGGCCGAGGAGCGGGGCGACGCGGCCGATCGCCGCGATGCTGCCGAGGCGACGTTCCAGCACCGGCAGCTCGAGGAGTGCGGCATCCGTGGCGGCGGCCCGCATCGCTTCTTCGCCGGAGCTCGCGCGGAGCAGCGCGGCCTTCACGACGCGCGGGACCGGTCCGGGTGATTCCTCGCAGGCGGCGAGCGCCTCGAGCGGGCGGCCGGCGCGCAGGTTGTTACGGACGCCTTCGATGAAGTCCGACGAGAGCACGAGGCCGCGATGGAGGAAGAGCGCGCGTTCGACGACGAACACGAGGGCGAGGAAAGCGAGGCCGAGCAGGAGCCATATGAATGGACCGGCGTCTATGGGGAAGGAGAAACGCAGGGAGGAGAGGGGCATGGGGCTTACTTGGGAGTGGACGAGGAACCGCGGAGGGCCGCAAGTTTGCTTTCGGCCGTAGCCTGGCCGGGCAGGCGGCTCAGCCCGGCGGGGAGCCCTTGGTTGACGGTCACGATGATCGCGTAGGCGGCGATGGCCTCCGCCCGGTCGCCTTCCTGTTCGCAGAGTTCGCCCAACAGCAGCACCGAGCGGGCGAGCCAGAGCCGTCCTTCGGAGGACAGGCGGCCGGCCGCGTCGGCGGGCCGGTCGGCGCGGAGCGCGCCCACCGCGCGGAGCAGCACCTTGCGGGCCTCGGTGCGCGAGACGGCTGCCTCCGGGCCGGTTTCGGCCTTGGCACGCTCCGTCAGCGTGAGCGCCCATTTGTACCAGGCCTCGGTCTGCGTCTCAGCCGAGTCCTTGGCCCAGGCTTCGGCGATGCGTTCGTAGGCGGCGGCCGCGCGGACGATGCGTTGGCGATCGAGCTGCCCGTTGCGGTCGCGGCGCAGCTGCGCGAGGCCGAAGAGGGCGTCGGCGCGGGCCATCTCGGCGAGCGGCCGGGCGACGTCGGCCGGCCGCTCGCGGATGAGGCCGTCGAGGATGAGCAGGGCCTTGTCGAACTGGCCGAGCGAGCGGAGGATCTCGGCGCGGCGGAGCGTGACGCGGGGAAGGAGCGGGCTGAGCGGATACGCTTCGGTGAAGCGTTCCAGGAGTTCGACGGCGTCCTTCAGCTTGCCTTCGCCGGCCGTCGAAACCTGCAGGGCGGCCTGCTCGGCGGCTTCGTAGAGACCGAGCGAAGCGAATTCCACCAGCGTCGGCTCGCCCTGGAAATCCTTGCCCAGCGCCTCGAAGCGCTCTTGCGCGTCGGCGTGCCGGCCGACCGACGCGAGGTGCCGGCCTTCCACGAGATAGGAGGCGGCGGCCGCGGGGACCTTGCCGAAGCGGCGGCGCAGCTCCACCAGTTCGTCGAGCCCCTGGGCCGAGCCCGCGTTCAGGGCGGTGCGCGCTCTCAGGAGGGCGGCGTGGCCGCGGAGCTCGGGCACGGCCTTGCGCAGTTCGCCCAAGGCGGGGTCGGCGGGCAGGTTCTCGAGGCGGCGGTCGATCTCCTGGGCGGTCGCGGCGGCCTGCGCGGGCCGGCCTTGGGCGATCGCGAGCAGGGCGGACTGCCAGGCGAAGCGGAGGGCGTAGTCGGCGCGCGCCTCGGCGTGCAAGGGGCGGAGCCGAGCCAGGAGCTTCTCGGCTTCCGGGGCGCGGCCGGCCTTGCGGGCGTCCTCGCCGAGGCTCCAGACGGCGGACCACACCGGCTCGGCCGTGCGCGTGCGGCGCGAACGGGCGGTCTCTTCGATCGCGGCCGCCACGCGTTCCCAGGCAGGGGCGTCGTCGCTGATCTCCAGGAGGCAGAGCACGCGCTGGAGGAAGGCGTCCTCGGCGAGCCGGATGTCGGCGGCTTCCTGCTGGAGGGTCGCGTAGGCCTTCTCGGCGAGCGCGAAGTCCCTCGCGAGGAAGAGGCAGTCGGCGGCGGCGATGCGCACGGCGGCTCGCTCTGGTTCGATGCTCGCCTCGGCGAGCGCGGCGAGATGCGTCGCGGCAAGGCGGAACGAGCCGTCACCCCAGGCGGCGATGGCCAGCGTGCGGGTCGCCTCGCGGGCGAGCGGGCTGGCGGGGACTTCCCGCAGGAGGTCTTCCGCGGCCAGCCGGGCCTTCTCGCGGCTGCCTGCGAAGAGCATGAGCTGGGCGCGGGCGAGGTGGATCGCGTCGAGCACCTGCGGGTCGCGCGGACAGTAGTAGGTGAGCGAGCCCGGATTCCGTCGGAGGAGGAAGTCGTTCACCTCGTTCGCCACCGCGCGCGCGTCGCCGCCCTGCCCAGGTTCGGCTTCGGCCCGCGGATCGGCGGCGGCGACGAGCGCACGCAGGGCGGTCAGCCGCACCGCGACGTTGGCCGGGTTGCGCGCGGCTTCCTTGAGGCGCTCCCGTCCGGCGGCGTTGTCCGCGCCGAGGATCAGGCCGGCGAGGAGGTCGGCCTCGGCCTGGCGGGCCGGCGCCAGCGGTCCGGCCGCGGCGAGGGCCTGGGCCGCGCGCTTGGGGTCTTTGCGCTGGGCATGCGCGAGCGCGAGGTTGCGGGCGTAAGCGTAGCCGAGCGGCGTGCCGCGGGCCTCGTCGGCCAGTTCACGCAGGGCCTCGAGGGTACGGTCCTCGACCTTGCCGGCGAGGATCGTGGCGTGGTACCCGAGGAGTTCGATGCGCTGACGTTGCTCTTCGGAGACGGCGGTCCGGGCGATCGCCTCCTGGCTGAGGGTCGCGTTAAGGTTGTCGCCCAGGGAGGCGGCGGTCATCCAGCGCAGGGCATGGCCCCATGCTATCTCGTCGGCCGGCAGGCCGGTAAGGTCCAGCTCGGCCGACAGCCTGCGGGCGCCTTCGGGGTCGTCCTCAAGGAGGGCGAGCAGGCCTTCGCGCAAGGTCTTGCGGGCGGACTTCGGGAGGAACTTGAGCGCCGCCTTCGTCTCGGGCAGGCGGACGCGCTCGAGCGTGGCGGCGGTCAGGCCGAGTCCGGCGCGTTCACGGGATTTCTCATCGAGCCGTGGATCGGCGAGCAGCTGGGCGTAGAACCCCGCCGCGGTCGAGGAGAGACCCGCGGCCAAGGCCTGGTCGGCCAGACCGAGCAACGCCCGCCCGTCGGGTCGTTCGGCGGCCCCGACCGGCGCGGCGGCCGTGAGCAGGTCGGGGGGAAGTTCCTGCGATCCGGACCGACCCGGCGCGAGGACGCCGAGGGCGAGGAGGGTGGCCAGAGTGAACCGCGGCATCGCCCGGACTATGGTCGGGGCGGGCCGGCGGGCAAGAGGCGAGTGCCGGCTCAGCCCTTGTCGAGACCGAAGGCCGTGTGCACGGCGCGGACGGCGGCGTCGGCCTTGGCGGGCTCGAGCGCGACGGAGATCTTGATCTCGGAGGTCGTGATGAGTTCGCTGTTCACGCCGACGGAGGCGAGGGCCTTGAACAGGGTGCCGGCGACGCCGGGGTGGGAGATCATGCCTACGCCCACGATGGAGAGCTTGGAGATCTCGCCGGCGGAGCGGACGGAGCCCGAGCCGAGCTTCCTGAGGGTCTGGCCGACGACGGCCTCGACGCGGGGGAACTCGGCGGTGGTCACCGAGAAGGTCAGGTTGGCTTTGCCGTCCTTGCCCAGGTTCTTGATGATCATGTCGACGCTGAGCCCGGCTTCGCCGAGGTCGTCGAAGAGGGCGGCGAGGGCCTGCGGCTTGTCCGGCAGGTCGTTGACCGTCACGCGGGTCTGCAGGCGGTCGAGGGCGACGCCGGCGATGGCCGCGTCTTCAAGGGTCTTGTCGATGGCTTTCACGATGGTACCGGGTTGGTCGTTGAAGGAGGAACGGACCTCGAAGGGCACGTTGTATTTCTGCGCGAACTCCACGGAGCGCGACTGCATCACCTTCGAGCCGCTGGAGGCGAGCTCAAGCATCTCCTCGTAGGAGATCTCCGGCAGCTTGCTCGCGTTGAGCACGATGCGGGGGTCGGCGGTGTAGACGCCGTCGACGTCGGTGAAGATCTGGCAGAGGTCGGCCTTGATGGAGGCGGCCACGGCGATGGCGGTGAGGTCCGAGCCGCCGCGGCCGAGGGTGGTGACTTCGCCCTGCTCGGTGCAGCCCTGGAAGCCGGCGACCACGACGACCTTGCCTTCGTCGAGGCGGGCGAGCAGGTCGCCGCCGGAGATGCGGGTGATGCGCGAGCGGGTGTGGACGTCGTCCGTGAAGATCCCGGCCTGGGCCCCGGTGCGGGAGACGGCGGGGACGCCGATGGCGTGGAGGGCCATGACGGTGAGGGCGATGGTCTCCAGTTCGCCGACGGCCATGAGGACGTCCATCTCGCGCTCGTCGGGGAGCTTGGAGAGGGCCTTGGCGCGGGCGATGAGCTCGTTGGTCACGCCGCTGCGGGCGGAGACCACGACGACCATGCGGTTCCCTTTCGACCACTGCTCCTTGATCTTGGCCGCGACGTTCTGGATGCGGTCGACGGTGCCGACGGAGGTACCGCCGTATTTCTGGACGATGAGGGCCACCGGAGGATCAGGATTCGGGGGAGAAGATGCGGAGCACGACGGGCTCCTCGAGCACCGTCTTGAGGCGCCGCAATTCTGTCAAGACCGCGGACATCCGGCGTTCGCTGACCGGGTAGGTCGAGAGCGTGACGGTGCCGCGTCCTTGGTTCGGGTGCTCATACTGGATGACGCGCGCGATGGACACCTTGTGCTTCGAGAAGATGCGGTAGATGCCTTCGGACACGCCGGCCTTGTCGAGCAGCGAGAGGCGCAGGTAGAAGGGAGAGACGATCTCATCGATCGAGGCCATGCGCAGGGCGCGGCCGGCCTGCTCGCGGGCGGCGAGGGCGTCGGGCGAGAGGGCCTGCGGGATCGTGCCGGTGAGCGCGGCGATGGCGTCGACGATGTCGCCGATGACGGCCGACGCGGTCGCGTCGCCGCCGGCCCCGCGGCCGGTGAGCGTGGTGGCGCCGACGACGTCGCCGCGGAGGGTGATGCCGTTGTTGACGCCGGAGACACGGGCGAGGATGTCGCGGTTCGGGACGAGCGAGGGGTAGACGCCGACGGTCATCCAGTCGGACTTGAAGTCACGGCGGATGACGGCGAGGTGCTTGAGCGCGAAGCCGAAGCGGCGGGCGAAGTCGATGTCGGCCGGGCCGATCTTGCGGATGCCTTCGACGAGCGTGCGGGAGGCCGGCGCCCACTTGCCGTGCGCGAGCCAGGCGAGGATGGAGGACTTGTGGAACGCGTCGATGCCGTCGACGTCGAGCGTCGGGTCGGCCTCGGCGTAGCCGAGCTCCTGGGCTTCCTTGAGGGCGTCGGCGAAGGACAGGCCGTCCTCGCCCATGCGGGTGAGGATGTGGTTGCAGGTGCCGTTGAGGATGCCGACGATCAGCTCGAAGCGATTGGCGACGAGGCCTTCGCGGATCGCCTTGATGATCGGGATGCCGCCGGCGACGCTGGCCTCGAAAAGGAACTGGCCCCCGTGCCGGCGGACCGCCTGCATGATCTCGGGACCGTGCTCGCAGAGCAGGGCCTTGTTGGCGGAGATGACGACCTTGCCGAGGCGCAGGGCGCGCAGGGTCAGCTCGCGGGCGCGGGTCGTGCCGCCGATGAGCTCGCAGACCACGTGGACCTTGGGGTCGTCGATGATCTCGTGCGGGTTCGTGGTGACCTTGCCGGCGGAGATCCTCACCGCGCGCTTCTTCTTGAGATCGCGGACGGAGGCTTTGCGGAGGTCGAGCTTCACGCCGAGGCGCGACTCGAGGTCGGCCTGCTTCTCGTGCAGGTGCTTCCAGACGCCTTGGCCGACGGTGCCGAAGCCGAGGATGCCGATGCCGATGGTGCGAGGGGCGGTCATTGCGAGAAGGTCAGGCCTGCTTGACGAAGCGGTTCTCGGTGCCGGCGAGCAGGCGGCCGATGTTGGAGCGGTGCGTCCAGACGTTGAAGGCGGCGATGGCCGCCGCGAACCAGAATTCGGCCGGCCCGAACTTCAGCGAGGTGCAGAGCGGCAGCAGCCAGCAGGACAGGGGGAGCGAGACGCCGAGGGCGATCGAGGCCAGGGAGACGTAGCGCGAGAGCAGGAACACGAGGCCCCAGAGCGCGGCGCCGATGAGGATCGGGACGGGCAGCAGCACGAGCAGGCCGCCGATGGTGGAGGCCACGCCTTTGCCGCCCCTGAACTTCAGGAAGCAGGAGAAGCAGTGGCCGAGCAGCGTGCCGACGAAGCCGGCGACGCAGATCGTGAAATGGATGTCCGCCGCCGGGCCGGTCTCGTCGATGCGCAGGAACAGGTAAGGCAGGCCGGCGCCGACGAAGCCTTTGAGGGCGTCGAGGGCGAAGACCAGGTTGCCCGGGCCCTTG
>Ga0163212_1001368_pt1 | contig 10767 bp, 7 predicted proteins | sample Malawi_45m_30L_FD_113532 | JGI IMG/M metagenome (GOLD analysis project Ga0163212, IMG submission 113532) | Freshwater microbial communities from Lake Malawi, Central Region, Malawi to study Microbial Dark Matter (Phase II) - Malawi_45m_30L | ecosystem: Environmental > Aquatic > Freshwater > Lake ...
TCGACAACCGGCCAAAGAAAACCCAACGTCATTCTCATCGTCGTCGATGATCTCGGCTATGACGATCTGACCGTACTCGGCACGGGCGTCGCCGAAGGGCGAGTCGGCACCCCAAACATCGATAGCCTCGCAAAAGGCGGCGTAAGATTCGACGCCGCATACTCTGGCAACGCCACCTGTGCCCCCTCTCGTGCGGCCATCATGACGGGTCGATACGCCACACGCTTCGGCTTCGAGTTTACGCCTGCCCCCAAGGCCTTCATGAAATTTATCTCGTCGGGAATCAATCGAAATCCTGAAGATCCCCCGCCCAGGTATTTCGCGGAGCGCGAGGCCGGTCAGCCGCCCGTCGATGAGATGGGCCTGCCCACGAGCGAGATCACCATTGCGAAGCTCTTGCAGTCTGAGGGCTATCACACGGTGCAGATCGGCAAGTGGCACCTTGGTGACAGCCCGAAGTACCGAGCGTACGCCCATGGATTCGATGAATCTTTGAGTCTGCAATACGGCGCTGCCATGTACCTACCGGAGGATGACCCAAGGGTGGTGACGGCCGTCGCTCAAAAAGATCTGATCTCGAAGTTCATCGTGGCCAACGAGCCGTGGGGCATTCGGTTCAATGATGGCGAGGTCTTCAAACCCGATCGATATCTCACCGACTACCTCACCGATGAGGCGATTCGAGTCGTCGATGCGAATCGTCACCGGCCGTTTCTTCTTTACCTCGCCTACAACGCTCCACACACGCCACTGCAAGCCACTCGCGAGGACTACGACGCCCTGCCCTCCATCGAAGATCACACCCTTCGGGTCTATGCCGCCATGCTGCGCTCACTCGATCGGAACATCGGGCGACTGTTGGCCTCGCTCCGCGAACGCGGTCTCGACGAGAATACCTTGGTAGTTTTCACGAGTGACAACGGCGCGCCCCACTACGCCGGCGTTGGGCATCGTAATCAGCCGTATCGAGGCTGGAAAGCCACCTATTTCGAAGGCGGAATCCGGGTGCCGTTTTTCATGCGATGGCCAGCAGCTCTGCCTGAGGGACGTATCGCGACCGGTCCCGCTGCGCATTTCGATATCTTCTCGACGATCGCTGCAGCAGCAGGTGCCAATCCGCCGAGCGATCGCATCATCGACGGTGTGAATCTGCTTCCGTTCGCGCGCGGCGACCAGGAGGGACGACCTCACGAGTCGCTGTATTGGCGGACGGACGACTATCTCACGATGCGTCTCGGCGACTGGAAACTTCAGACAAGTCGACTTTCGGGACGGATCTGGCTCTTCGACCTCGCGAGCGACCCCACGGAACAATTCAATCTCGTCGATCGCGAGCCGGGTCGAGTGGCCGACATGACTGCACGACTCGAAGCGTTCAATCGACAACAGGCTGCGCCGATCTGGCAGTCTCTCGCAGCGAATCCGGTGCCCATCGATCGAACGCTGCAAGAACCTGCACAACCGAACGAGGACTTCGTTTACTTCTCTAACTGACGAGCGGTTTCGAGAATCTCTCGCAAGGTTTCGATCGGCAATTGGCCGGGAGCAGAGCTTTTTTCGCTGGCGGCAAACGTCAGCGCGGAGCCGAAGAGACCGCCGAACACCCGCGTCACCACCCCTAGGGAGCCCATCGCCATCGTGATGAGCGGCACTGGCAACGTTCGAGCAGCGCGCTCCGTCGCAGACAGTAAGCGGATCACGTCGGTCATCGTATCCGGCATCACCGCCACCTTGGCCACATCCGCTCCCACCTCCACTGCACGCGCGAGTAAGCCAACGATCTCGTCCTCGGACGGGGTACCGTCGAAATGGTGCGAGGAGGCGATAACCTGAACGTCATTCTGATGAGCGGCTTCTATGCCGGCCTCGACGAGGTTCGCAGGCCACGATAACTCGACGTCGATGAACTCAAAACTCTTCGATTCGGCCGCTCGTATAAGCAAGCGTCCGACAGCGGAGGGTTCAAGATCGGTCTTTGCCCCACCCTCGCCCTCTGAGCGCAGCGTGAAGATCAACGGACGCACGCCTGCCGCAATACGCAATCGCGAGGCGGCTGCGAACACCTCGTTTTCAGAATTGACCGTGCGAAAATGATCGACCCGCCACTCAATAACATCGGGGGCTAGAGCGACGAGCGATCCCAAATCAGCATCGAGTGTCGCAAGATTAGCCGTCATCAGCGATAGACAAATAGCCGGCTCACGACCGTTACCTAGCGTTTTCCCCCGGACTGAAAGCGGTCGGAAACTCGTCATGACAGGAAATTGAGGAAGGTCGTGATGATGAGGGCGTTGGTGAAGTCGATGAAAAATGCCCCGACGATCGGCGCAACCAGAAATGCCCGTGGCGCGGGGCCCAAGCGCTCGACGATCGTTCGCATCACCGCCATCGCATTCGCCGTCGTTCCGAGCATGAACCCTGTGAATCCACCGCTCATGACGGCCGCGTCGTAGTCGCGACCCATTACGCGAAATACCACCCACCCACAGAAGAGCGCGACAGCAATCACTTGTAGGAGGAGGTTCACGATCAGCGGTAGTGCCAACGACGCCAGCTCCCAAAGCTTGAGGTTCATGAGCGCAACTACCAGGAAGAGCGTCAGGCAGACCGCGCCCACTTTGGAGGCGAGATCGTGCGGGATGCCGATCCAACCTGTTCGATCATCCACGTGGCGAATGAAGGCACCGCAGAGCATCGCACCCACATAGCCCGGAAGCGTCAGTCCTGACTGAACGAATCCCGCACTCAAAAATCCGCCGAGAGCCATAGCCATCAAGACTACGACGAGCGCCTTGAGCGCATCTCGAACGCCTTCCTCGTCCTCCTCTTCGCCCAAATCGGTGTGCTCGCGATCGAAATGAACCTCGATGTGGTCGGGCGTATCACGGATCGCACGACGACTCGATCCTGTAATGCCATGCTGGACGAGCAGCCGAGTTGCGATGGGTCCGCCGAATAACCCTCCGAGTACGATGCCGGCCATCGCTGCCGCGATGGCGAGGCTCTCTGCCGCAGGAACGCCTGCTGCAGCGAACTGCGGTGCGAAGGCGAGCGCTGTCGCAGGCCCCCCCGTCAACGCCGTCGAGCTCATGAGCACACCCAGTAAAGGGGTCTCGTCGAATGCGACCGCCACACCAATGCCGATGAGGTTTTGAGCGATGGCGAGTACGCTCGCGAGCGCGAGAAACAGCAGCGCCTGACCACTGCCCGTACGCAGCAACGCGACACTCGCGCTCAGCCCGATCGAGGTGAAGAACGCCGTCATGAGCGGCGCCTGAAGACTGGTGTCGAAGCTGAACGTCGCGGTGTGTGTGACTCTTAGCGAAGTAATCAGCAACGCGACGATCAACCCGCCGACCACCGCCGCCGGAATGTTGTACCGCCCAAGCACCGGAATCGTCTTGACGAGCGCTACACCCAAGAACAGTGCTATCCCGCCTGTGGCGAGCGTCTGGATCAAATCGAGCTGAATCATGGGGGCCTACCCTAGCATGCGGGAGTTGGCAGCCCCTACACGCGCTAGGCATTCGCGGAATCTCGAGCGCTGTGACGTCATCATTCGATGCCCGTCGCGACCATCGCCATGATGAAGCCGAGCGCGGCGTTTGAGAGCCAACGCGAAGGTGCGTTTGACCTGCCACATGGCATGCGCATCAACGTCTTTAATTAAGGAATCAGGCGCAGACGCGGATATGGTTGGTTGTTGTGTTCGCCGCTGTGGCGGCGGCGATCCCTCGGGCGGCTCATGTGCGAGATCGCGCACATGCCGCAGCTTACAACGCCGACCGTAGCGGGGTGAGCTTCATCGCCATGCAGGATGGCGCGGTGCTGTATGAGGATTATCCGAATGTAGGTTCGGCTGCACCGCCGCGGCTTCGCGGTCGGACTTGTATCTGCGCGCCGCCAGGATGAGGCAGGGCAGCGCAAGCGGCACGGTCGGATACACGATCACCCCGGCGTAGCGCAAAGGCGCCGCCCAGCCGAGCGCGGTGAGCAAATCGGCCCGGTGCTTAGAACGCCAAATAGTTAATGGTTGACTTCGTGCGGTATTAGTTGGCCGATCTGAAGTTCGCCATAATCATCTCCGGTGTAACGAGGCGTCATCAGCCTCCGTGGACATTTAGACGCATCGGCATCCGGTTTTGTGACAGCGATGATCCATGTCTGGCGGAGAGGGTGAGATCGACTCGGGCCATCCATGGCCCTCGCCCCTCACTCCCGCTCGGGGCGCGCTGCGCGCGTCCGATCCGGCTATCCTGCCGGATCGTCGAACTCGGCAAGTTCGTCCACAGACCCTGCTCACACCGATGAAATGAAAAAGGGAGCACTGGGCTCCCTTTTTCATTTCATTTGGCGGAGAGGGTGAGATTCGAACTCACGGGCCCCGTGAAGAGCCGTCGGTTTTCAAGACCGATGCATTAAACCGCTCTGCCACCTCTCCGGCTCGTCGAGCGTATGGCGGGGCGGATTATGCCTTGTCCGAGGGCAGGAGTTTTTCGATTCCACCCATGTACGGTCGCAAGACTGCGGGCACGGAGACGGACCCATCGGCGTTTTGGTAGTTCTCGAGTACGGCCACCATGGCACGGCCAACGGCGACACCCGATCCGTTTAGCGTATGCAAGGGCTCGGGCTTGCCGGTTTCGGGATTACGCCAGCGAGCTTGCATGCGACGCGCTTGGAACGCCTCGCAATTGCTGCAGGAGGAAATCTCGCGGTACTTGCCCTGCCCTGGCAACCAGACCTCAAGGTCGTAGGTCTTCGCACTGCCGAACCCTATGTCCCCCGCGCACAGCGCGAGAACGCGATACGGCAACTCGAGACGCTTCAGTACTTCTTCGGCATGTGCGGTCAGCTGCTCGAGCGCCGCGTAAGACTCGGACGGCCTCACCATATGCACGAGCTCGACTTTGTCGAACTGGTGCTGTCGAATCATGCCGCGCGTGTCTTTGCCGGCTGCGCCGGCTTCGGATCTGAAGCATGGCGTATGCGCGGCGTAGCGCATGGGTAGTTGCTCCGGTGCAAAGATTTGCTCGCGCACGAGATTGGTGACCGGAACTTCCGCGGTCGGAATAAGATAGAGCGCGCGATCGCCCTTGAGCGCGAACAAGTCCTGCTCGAACTTCGGTAGGTGGCCCGTACCCGTCAGCGCATCGCCCGAGACGATGTACGGCGCATAGATCTCTTGATAGCCATGCTCGCCGACATGGAGGTCGAGCATGAACTGCGCGAGCGTGCGATGAAGGCGTGCCATCCCACCTCGCAGGACGGCAAAGCGCGCACCAGAGATGCGTCCAGCCGCTTCGAAGTCGAGACCGAGTCGCGCGCCGAGATCGGCATGGTCTTGCGGGGTGAAATCGAAGACTCTCGGCGTGCCGCGACGACGAACCTCTACGTTGGCGGTTTCATCTCGACCTTCGGGCACCGATTCGTGTAGCAAATTGGGCAGGCCCATGAGCCACGCGTCGGACTCCACCTGAACGGCCTTGAGCGCCGCTTCTACACTCGAAAGTTGCTGAGTCAGTTCCTCGCCGCGCTTGAGCGGCGCCGCCATATCCTCGCCCATGCTCTTAGCCATGCCGACCGCCTTGGCGTTCGCATTGCGCTCGGCACGAACGCGATCGGCTTCGACCTGAACCTGCTTGCGTCGCTCTTCGAGGGCGCGGAATGCCGCGAGGTCGAGAACGAAACCGCGTCGCGCAAGATTGCTTGCGACATTTTCGGTATCGGTACGCAGTTGTCTGGAGTCGAGCATGAGTTATTCCAGTAATTTAAAAATCAAAAAGACGATCAAGACGCCACGAGCGCTCTGCCGGCCCACGCGGCGGCCAAGCAAAGCACCAAGGTCGCCACGACGTACACCGCTGCGGGCCACGGCGCCTTGCCTGAGGCGAGATTCACGGTTTCGAACGCGAACGCCGAATAGGTGGTGAATCCGCCGAGGACGCCTGTCATCCAGAACACCCGCACGGCCCCGGCTGAAGAGGCGACCTCCCCGGCCATTCCGCGTATCGCGAGCAAGACAGAGAGAACGCCAATCGCGAAGCTACCGAGGACATTGGCCGCTATTGTAGCGACGGGCCATCCGCCCGGCACGGTGGGCCAGATTTTGGCGATCGCGTATCGCCATACCCCGCCCAAGGCGCTTCTCAGTGCGACCCAGACCCAGAGTGGCATCATCCCCTCCGGCTTGCCGCGTAAACGCTCGAGGGCTTCGCGGAGGCGCAGTTCGAGCCCCCGGTCGACGGGCTGATAATAGCCACGCTCTGCCAGCTCGTCTGGTAAATAACGCTCGGCGGCGGCGTACGCGTCAAGCTCATCATTCGCATAGCGATAGCCAGCACCGTAACCGAGATCTTTCATGAGCCGAGTGGGCGCATTGCGCAAATGCATGGGCACTTCGAGCGTGCTGTGCTTTTCTACATCCGTTCGAGGCTCGCTATACCCGACATACGCGGCATTACTCTTCGGGGCACAGGCGAGATACAGCACGACATTGACGAGGGCGAGTTCGCCTTCGGGAGTACCGAGTCGGTCGTATGCTTGCTAGGCATCGATCGCCAACTGCAAGGCGCGCGGATCGGCGAGCTTGATATCCTCGACGGCCATGCGGGCGATGCGGCGCAAAAGATACGAGGGATCACAGCCTCCATCGACGATACGCGCGAACCAGTAGAGCGCGGCATCAGGGTCGGTGCCCCGAACACTTTTGTGCAACGCAGAGATTTGATCGTAGAACTGCTCTACGCCTTTCTCAAAGCACGAGGTGTGCTTCCGGCAACCTCAGCGCAATGCGCGACATCGATGCGACCGCCCTCAGCGAGATCCGCCACTATCTCGAGCATATTGAGGGCACGACGCGTATCGCCATCGGCTGCTGCGGCCAAGAGCGCCAGCGCGTCGTCTTCGATACGGAGCCGCATCGACCCGAGACCACTCTCGACATCGGCGAGCGCACGACGCAACAAGGACTCAAGACTTTTTACCTCGAGAGGCTTCAGGACGTACACACGCGCGCGCGAGAGCAAGGCGCTCACCGCTTCGAAACTCATATTTTCCGTGGTCGCACCGATGAAGATCAGCGCTCCATCTTCGAGATAAGGCAGAAAAGTGTCCTGCTGAGACTTGCTTAACCGATGTACCTCATCAAGGAAAAGCACCGTACGCCGATCGAAGGAGACACGCTCGGCCCGTGCGCGCTCGACCGCGGCACGTACATCCTTGACCCCTGCCATCACGGCCGAGAGCGCGATGAAATGCGCACCCGACGCCTGCGCGATGAGTCGCGCGAGCGTGGTTTTTCCCGTGCCCGGAGGGCCCCAAAGCATGAGCGAATGCGTTTGGCCCGACTCTGGCTGCGCGTAGTGGCTTGCCCGGACCGACGGTCTGCACCTGCCCGACGAATTCCTCGAGGTTACGCGGTCGTATGCGATGCGCAAGCGGACGGATCAGATCGATAGCCATCGCTCCACCCGTTCCAGCCACGACTCACGAATCGACAACGACATGGCGAGACCGACTACTGCACCAATGGCATCGGCATAGACGTCTGCGACCTCCGCGGTGCGACCGAGTGCCATCCAGCCCTGGAGCAACTCGATGCCAATACCCAGCACCAACATGAGGGCGACGACGAGGCCGTAGTGCCGTCGTTCGACCAACGCGGCAAACCACGCGGTCAGGCCGAAGAACGCCAGCGCGTGGGACAGCTTGTCTGGGATGAGAAAGACTCCTCTCTCATCGGGAGGCTCGAGGCAGAAATAGAGGACGATCAGCACAAGCACGATACCGACCCCGCCCCACCACGCCTGGAGGCGCAGCGATCGCATCACTCGAGGGGTTTGCCGATGACATCGGCCCCGGGCGGCGGCACGAAACGAAACTCCGAATGATCGATCCGATTATTTCGTACACGGGTGTTGAACACCATCACCGCGCGTTGACCCAACTTGTCGTCGATCTCCAGTCGACGAAGCTCCAAGCCCACAAAACCGAAACGCATTTCTTTAAATTCGCCCTCAGCGCCTTTGGGCGTGACACGCACCCACTCCGTACCCTCTTTGCGGCCCCCTGACGAAACATTGAACTTGGCGCGCAGCGGCGTCGTGCCGGCGAGCAGCATGGCAGGGGTCGCGGCCTCGCCGCTCCCGGCGGGACGGACGGTGACCTGATCGAGATCCGCATCGAGGAACCACAGGTTACGGCCATCGGACACCATGACCTGCGTCGCACCCTCCGACTTGGGCCCGATCTCCCAGCGAAACTTACCGGGACGCTGAACAAGCAATCGACCGATCTGAGGGCTACGCATCCGACCACGCGAGTCGGTGATCGACTGCGAAAACTCCGCCCGCCAGGACTCAAGACCCGAGAGGTATCGATCGAGCGCCGTCAACGATTCGGCGTACGCGGCACCGATGAGCCACCACAGGGAGATGATCGACGCACCCCAAGCAGCCCGCCTGCGAAACACCGACCGTTCGCTCATGCGTCGACTCACTCGCCGGACGGCGCAGGAACGAGAATCTCACGTCCGCCATTGGCTTGCAGCGGACCGACGAGCCCAGCCGCCTCCATGGCCTCGATGAGGCGCGCCGCGCGGTTATAACCGATCTTGAGTCGACGCTGAACGTAGGAGATCGACGGCTTTCGTTCGGTGACAACGATTTTGACGGCCTCGTCATACAGCGCGTCTTTCTCGGAATCGTCGCCTACGCCTTCGGCGCCGCCCTCGGCGCCCTCACTAGGGAGACCCGGGATCGGCTCCTTCGGCCCGGAGAGCACTTCTTCGATGTAGTTGGGTGCGCCCGTCTTGCGCAGGGCCTCGACCACGCGATGTACCTCGGCATCGGCCACATACGCACCGTGAACACGATTCGGCATCGACGTGCCGGGCGGCAGATAAAGCATGTCGCCGTGCCCCAGCAGAGACTCGGCGCCGCCTTGATCGAGAATCGTCCGTGAATCGACTTTCGCCGACACTTGAAACGCGATACGCGTCGGAATATTCGCCTTGATGAGACCCGTGATGACGTCGACCGACGGACGCTGGGTGGCGAGGATGAGGTGGATGCCCGATGCGCGCGCCTTCTGTGCCAAGCGCGCGATCAGCTCTTCGACTTTCTTGCCGACGATCATCATGAGATCAGCGAGCTCGTCGATGATGACGACGACGAATGGTAGTGGTTCAAGATCTGGAATCTTTGACTGGTCGATGGTTGGGTCGTTGGCCGCCCTAGCCATCATGACCGGATCCTTGATGGGTTTATTGGCTTCGTTGGCATCACGTACTTTGCGATTGAAGCCTGCGATATTGCGCACTCCGAGCGCGGCCATCAGCTGATAGCGTCGCTCCATTTCGGCAACACACCAGCGCAGCGCATTCGCGGCTTCTTTCATGTCGGTCACAACCGGGGCGAGCAGATGCGGAATGCCCTCATATACCGAAAGTTCCAACATCTTCGGGTCGATCATGATGAGACGTACATCCTCCGCGGTGCTCTTGTAGAGCATGGAGAGCACCATCGCATTGATCGCGACCGATTTACCCGAGCCTGTCGTACCGGCCACGAGCAAGTGAGGCATGCGCTGCAGATCGGCGACGACCGGCGCGCCGCCGATGTCTTTGCCGAGCGCGAGTGCGAGCGGCGAGCCGATCTCGTCATAGGCCTTCGATTTGACGATTTCGCCGAGGGTGACAACCTCGCGTTTCTCGTTCGGGATTTCGAGACCCATGACCGACTTGCCGGGGATCACCTCGACCACGCGAACGCTGATCGCCGATAGCGCTCGAGCCAAATCTTTAGAGAGCGAGCTGATCTGACTCGCTTTCACGCCGGGAGCAGGACGCATCTCGAAACGCGTGACCACCGGACCCGGCAGTACTGCTACGACCTCGACCTCGACGCCGAAATCTTTGAGCTTGAGCTCGACGAGCCGAGACATGGCCTCAAGCGCCTCAGCTGAATAAGTGGCCTCACGAGGCGGCGGATCATCGAGCAGTTGCAGCGGCGGCAATTCGCCGACTTTCGCCGTGAAGAGCGGCACCTGCCGCTCCTTGTTGACGCGTTCGCTCCTCTCCGGCTGCGGCGCCGGGGCCTCGATACGTGGTTTGGGGCGCGCGGCCGCTCTCTTAGTCTCGACCTCGAGGGTTTCCTTCCGAGCGGCTTTGCGCTCTTCACCCTCGGCGACATCGCGCTGCTGAATGCGGCGCGCTCGGAACCAATCGATGGCGCTCCAGAAACCGGAACCGAGACGATCGACCACGACGAGCCAGGATAGACCGAAAGCCACGGAGACGCCGGCCATCGCCACGGCGAGCGCGAGCAGCGTCCCACCCACAAAGTTAAAGTTGCCCTGCATCCACTCGCCGACGAGGCTACCGACCACACCGCCCGCACTCTGGCGGAGTTCGCCCGGCGAGAAATGCAGCGTCGCCAGTCCGCAGGTGGCAGCGAGCAGCAAGACGAAGCCGCCGAGACGGACGAAGGTGTTGAGACGCGACGACGGCTCGACCTTGCCGCGATCGCGGAACATCAACCAGCACGACGCCCCGAGCATGAAGGGGAAAAGATAGGCCGGTCCGCCGAACAGGAAGAACAACGTGTCAGCGAGCCAAGCCCCCTGACGTCCGATGAGGTTACCGATCTCACCCTCAGACCCCTCGCCAGTGAAGGAGAACCCGGGATCTGAAGGTTGATAGGTCACGAGCGATGCGAAAAGCATCAGTGCCAGAACGCCCGTGAGGATGCCCGCCCCCTCGCGCAA
>Ga0163212_1001372_pt1 | contig 10752 bp, 9 predicted proteins | sample Malawi_45m_30L_FD_113532 | JGI IMG/M metagenome (GOLD analysis project Ga0163212, IMG submission 113532) | Freshwater microbial communities from Lake Malawi, Central Region, Malawi to study Microbial Dark Matter (Phase II) - Malawi_45m_30L | ecosystem: Environmental > Aquatic > Freshwater > Lake ...
GCCGAGAGGCCCGAGCGGGCGCGGATCGACCAACTCGCCGATCCCCTGGCCCAGGCGATGTCCCGCAAGCTGTTTGTGCCGCAGGGCCGGCAGCTGAGGCCACACCAGGCCGTCCTCGCCGCCCAGCCCAGCAGGCCCCTGCCCGCGTTTGAGGTGGACGGCACCGGCTACACCATCGAGGCCGTGCCCTGGGGCCGTTCCCAGGGGCTCAACTGGATCTTGATCACCACACTCAGCGAAGACAGGGCCTTGCTGCAAAGCCGCCAGCAGAGCGCGATCGCCCTGGCCCTGGGTGGGCTGGCCATGGGCGGGGTGCTGCTGCTCAACCGCCAGCTGATCGCCTGGCTGCTCGCCCCGCTGGAGCTGCTGCAACAGCGCGCCAACGCCGCCTCAAACGATGAGCGTGCAACCTTTGACTCCACCCTGCCAGCAGGATCCGCTGCTGAGGTACGTGGCATGGCCACCGCCATCGGCGAGCTGGTCGCCCAGCTCGAGCGCTCACAGCGGGCGCTGGCTGCAGCGGCCGAGCGTGAACAGCGCAAAGACGCCCAGGCCCTTGAGCTGCTCAGAAGCAAGCTGCGCAGCAGCCTTGAGGCCTCAGCTGTGGCACACGAAATCAAGCTGCCATTGAGCCAGATCCTGCTGAACAGCCAGTTTCTGCTTGATGGCGAGGCCAACGACGCGCCCCTGAGTCCAGCGTTGAAGCAGCAGCTTGAGGCGATCAGCGCCGCCGCCGATCAGATGGTGATCACCATCGAACAGATGCGCACGCTGCTGCGCAACGTGCAGACCAGCCATCAACGCCTCAACCTGTCCCATCTGTGCCGCAGCGCCTTGCTGTATCTCAAACCTGCCTTGCGTGCAGCAGACATCACCATCGAGCGCGACGGTCTTGATCAAGACGTGCCGATCGAAGGCGATGCGGCCCAGCTGCAGATCGCCATCGTCAATGTCCTGCGCAACAGCATCGAAACCCTGCTGCCGCAGGAGCCACCGCGCCGGATCTCCATCGCCCTGAGCGCAGAGCCCGAGGCCGTGGTGCTCCGGATCGACGACAACGGCCCCGGGCTTCCCAGTGGCCCCAACCTGCTCGAGCCGCTCGAGAGTGGCCGAGCAGAAGGCAGTGGCCTGGGCTTGTTTGTGGTGCAGACCACGCTTGAGAACCATCGGGGCAGCATCGAACTGGGGCACTCAGCCGCGCTGGGGGGCGCCTCGATCACCCTGCGGCTACCCAGTAGCGGGTAGAGCGGCGATCTGCCGCCACAGCCATGCATACGGTGCACATGCACCTGCTGCATGGCCGCCATGCGGGACATCTTTCTCGAAGGGCTGCCGATCCTGGATGCCCTCGAAGTCAGTGGCAGCACGGCTGCGGCTGCCCAGTGGATGAACTGCGACCAAAGCTCGATCTCACGCTCCTACCGCCGGGTGAGCCAGCAGCTCGATCTCGCGTTTAACAAAGACGACGGCAGCTACCAGGCCAGCAACAACCTGCAGGTGTTGGCCAGCCTGCGGCAGGCCTCACAGCTGCGGCGCCTCACACGTGGTGCAGGCCACCTGCAGTGGATGTGCCACCGCGATCTGAAGCTGCCCCAGGTGGTCGCTCCGCTGCGTTCACCGCTGAGCTGCAGCGAGAGGCCGCGGCCGCGCTGTCTTGATCTGCTGCGGCGCCGGGTGCTCGATGTGGCAGTGGTGCCCGCAAGCGCCCTGGCGCAGGGCGTCGAGCCGGCCATCACCCGTGTGAACCTCACCGCTGACGCTGACATCGCCGCCCTCGCGCTTGCCGAGCTGCGCCACCACCCCAGCCTTGAGGAGCTGCTGGCGCTGCTGCATCAGCAGCTCAGCCAGCGCTGAACCGACACCCGGATTTGCCAACCTGGTGGGCCTTGGCGTTGTGCGCCCCAAGCCCATGCCCCCCTCGATTGCCGCGATGCGAGAGCCGGTGAGCAGCGGCCTGACGCGCACGCTCAGCTGGCGGCTCGACCAACTGCAACGGCTCGAAGCCCTGCTCGAAGCCTCTGGCGATGCCGTGGCCGCCGCGCTTGCCCAGGACCTGGGCAAGCCGCCGCTCGAGGCGGCCATGGAGCTGGTCGCGGTGCGCCAGGAGCTCAAGCTCAGCCGCAGCCAGCTGCGCCGCTGGATGGCCCCGCGCCGCCTGCCGGCGGCGCTGTATCTGCAACCGGCCCAAGCCCAGCAGATCTGTGAGCCGTTGGGCTGCGTGCTGATCATCAGCCCCTGGAATTACCCCTTTCAGCTCTGTCTGCATCCGTTGGTCAGCGCCCTGGCTGCTGGCAACACCGCGGTGCTCAAGCCCTCTGAGCACACCCCCGCCACCTCGGCGCTGATCGCTGCATTGATCAAGGCGCACTTCCCCGATGGCACCGTTCAGGTGGTCGAAGGCGACGGTGCGGCCGCAGCGGCACTGCTCGAGGAGCGCTTTGATCACATCTTCTTCACCGGCGGCGAGCGGGTTGGCCGGCTGGTGATGGCCGCCGCCGCCAGGCACCTCACCCCGGTGACCCTGGAGCTTGGCGGCAAGAGTCCGGCGGTTGTGCTGGCCGACGCACCGCTGGGCGTGACGGCACGGCGGCTGATCTGGGGCAAGGGCTTCAACGCTGGCCAGACCTGTGTGGCTCCCGACTACCTGTTGGTCGAGCACAGCGCCAAAGCACCACTGCTCGAGGCCTTGCAACGCGAATGCACGCGCCTCTACGGACCTGAGCCGCTGCAAAGCCCCGATCTGGGCTGCATCGTCAACCAAGCCCAGTTCGAGCGGCTCGAGGCGCTGCTGCAAGGGGCCCGCAGCCGCGCTCAGATCCGCATCGGGGGACGCAGCGATCCAACCCACAGGCGCATCGAGCCCACCGTGGTGGACGTGCAGGATCCTGACGACCCCCTGATGCAACAGGAGCTGTTTGGGCCGATTCTGCCCCTGTTGGCCACAGCCTCACTGGATGAGGCCCTGCGCTTCATCAACCAGCGGCCCAAGCCGCTCGCCCTGTATCTGTTTAGCGGCAGCCAACAGGCCCAACGGCAAACGCTGCAGAGCACCAGCTCTGGCACGGTCAGCTTCAACGATGTGATCGTGCAAGCCGGCGATGCCAACCTGCCCTTCGGCGGCGTGGGGGCCAGCGGCATGGGGAGCTACCACGGCGAGGCAGGCTTTCGCACCTTCTCGCACCAGCGCACTGTTGTGCATCGACACTTCTGGGGTGACATCCCCCTGCGCTACCCGCCCTACGCCGGCAAGCTGCAGCTGCTGAAATGGCTCCTGCCCTGAGCCAGCCGGGCTGCCGCTGGGCGATCAGCAGACCTGATCAACCAAAAGGCTGGGCGTGGGCTGACAGGCCCCTTAAGGTTGCCTGATCCAGCTGTAGTGCCCATGCGTCGCTCTGTTGCTGCCCTGGCCCTAGCGGTGGTGTTACCCACCGGAGCCGTGCTGGCTCCCGCCGCCCGCGCCGATGTGATCGTCAAGTCAGGCGAGACCCTCTCAGAAATCGCCGAGCGCCACGGCGTCAGCCTCAACCGGCTGATGCAGGCCAACGGCATCAAAGACCCCACCCTGCTGCAGGTGGGCCAGCGGCTGGTGATCCCTGGTGCGGGCCGCCCAACGCCCCAGGCCCCCAGCTCCCGCGGTGGCGGCAGTGTGACGGTGCGCAGCGGCGAAACCCTCTCAGAGATCGCCCAGCGCAATGGCGTCAGTCTCAACCGGCTGATGCAGGCCAATGGCATTCAAGACCCGACCACCCTGCAGGTGGGTCAGCGGTTGGTGATCCCTGGGGCAACGCGTGCCGCAACCGCTGCCAGCGCTCCTGCCGCCTCAGGCCCCACAGGCTTGTACACCGTCAAAAGCGGTGAAACCCTCTCGGAGATTGCCAGCCGCAACGGCACCAGTGTGCAGCGGCTGATGCAACTCAATGGCCTCAGCAACGCCGACATGGTGGTGGCCGGCACACGCCTCACCGTGCCGATGCGCCCCCGCCCGGCCGTGGCCACGGCCAAGCCCGCGAATGCCCGGTTCCATGTGGTGCAAAGCGGTGAGACCCTCAGCCACATCGCCTCTGACTACAACGTGCCGGTTGAGCGCCTGATCAGCCTCAACAAGATCACCGACCCCAACATGGTGGCAGCCGGCACACGCCTGCAGCTGCAGGCAGCCCCGCCCGTCGCCAAACCCAAGGCCATCGCCAGCAAGCCCAAGCCGAAGCCCAAGCCCAGCGAGGCCGCCGTAGCCCGCAAACCTGCGGCCCCAGCTACAGCCACAACGACAACGGCGCCTGCAGCCAGCACAGCCGCAGCGACCACCAGCCCTGCGCCGACCAGCCAGGTGGCCACCACCCCAGCAATCAGTCAGACCGCAACAACCACCCAAGCGGCGACCCCGACAGCCAAGGCAGCGTCAAGCGGCACCAGCGCTGCCCCCGCAACCGCAACCGCAACTGCAACCGCGACCCCATCCACATCCTCAACCGCAAGCGCCGCACCCACCACCGCCGCGACCACCGCAACCGCCACGGCAACAACAGCCAAGAGCAACGCTCAGCCCAGCAGCAGCACCAGCAAGCCCGCCACCACCCAGGCCAGCGCCCCTGCAGCCAAGCCGAAGCCCGCCGCCACCAGCAGCAAACCTGCAGCTGTGGCACGCAAGCCGATGGGGCCTGATTGGCGCACCTACGGGCCGATGCAGGTCGACTGGGCCAACTGGCGCGCCATGGGGGGCAGCTTTGTGGCTCCCAGCCTTGGCAGCGATGGCAAACCCCACTACCTGGCGATCAACTGCGGCGCACGCAAGCTCAACGCCACCAGCCAGAGCGGTCAGTGGCGCAGCTGGGACAGCCCCCAAAACGATTACGAACAACGCCTGGTCAGCGACCTCTGCACCAGCAAAGGCGGCTGACCAGGCCGCCCGGCGCCAGCCTCAGGCAGCCCAAGTCAATGGCCAGGGCCGCCTTAGGTACTGACGGCCCTGGCCGCAGAGATACAACCGTTGCGCGCCGTCATCGCTTTCGGCGAGCAGGTCTTCCTGCACCAGCCGGCGGGCCAGCCAACCCCAGCGTTCAGGGGCAGAGGGGTCTTGCTGACGCAGATCCCGCGCCAGGGCCCGCAGCTCAACGCCATCGGCCGGCTCCAGCGCTTGAAGCACCTGGGTGACCCAGGGCGACCAGTCGCGCGCCACCCGCTCTGGTGCCGACAGACAGGTGTCACAGCGCCCGCAGGGCGCAACAACCTCGCCCACGGCGCGCAGCAGCGCCTGCTCACGGCAGGCTTCACCCTCGGCAATCGCCTCGATGCGCCGCAGCTGCTGCTGGGCCAGCCGCGAACGCTGGCGGTCGGCTTCGAGCTGCGCGCCGCGGGCCACGGCCCAGCCCAGCCTGATGCGATCGGCGGGTGAATAGAGCACCAGGCAGTCGGCGTGCTGGCCATCGCGGCCCGCACGGCCTGACTCCTGCAGGTAGCCCTCGGCACTGGCCGGCAAGGCCAGGTGCAGCACCAGGCCCACATCGGGGCGGTCAACCCCCATGCCAAAGGCCACGGTGGCCACCAGCACCGGATGGGGATGACGCAAAAAATGCTCCAGCGCCTGCTGGCGGGCCTCAGGCTCCAGCCCGGCGTGATACGCGATGACTTCATGACCGGCCTGGCGCAGCTGCTGGCACCAGCTCTCAACAGCGCGCCGGGTGCGCGCATAGATCAGGCGTGCACCGCGGGCCTGCGCGATGGCCTGCAGCACCACCGGCAGAGGCTCACTGGGCCGCAACCGCATGGCATAGGCCAGGTTGGGACGCCGCGCCGAATGCACCTGCACCAGCGGCCGGCGCAACTGCAGCAGGCGAATCATGTCGGCACGCACCTGGGGTGCCGCTGTGGCGCTCAGAGCGACCAAGGGCACCCCAGGGCAGAGGGCGCGCAGGCTGCCCAAGCGGCGGTAATCAGGTCTGAAGTCATGGCCCCAGGCGCTGATGCAATGGGCCTCGTCAACCGCGATCGCGACAAGCTGTTGGCGATCGGCCTGCTGCTCGAGCAGCTGCTTCGTGCTCTCAAGCTGCAGGCGTTCGGGCGCCAGATACAACAGCCGCAGGTTGCCCTGGCGCAGGCGCTGCAGCAGCGCAAGCCGCTGCTCTGCAGGCAGGCCTTGGTGCAGGCAGGCCGCGGCAATGCCGCGGCGCTGCAGCTGCCCCACCTGGTCCTGCATCAGGGCCACCAAAGGGGAGAGCACCACCACCAGCCCCTGCCGCACCAGAGCTGGCAGCTGATAGCAGAGCGATTTGCCGGCACCGGTGGGCAACACCGCCAGGGCGTCACGCCCCGCCAGCAGGGCCTCAACAACCTCGCGCTGACCAGGGCGAAACGCCGGCCAGCCGAAGTGGTGCTGCAGCGAGGCCTGCAAGGCATCATCTGGCGCTGGCGCTTCGCCCCCTGACGGGGCAGCAGCAGAGCTGGACTGGCGCTGCTTGCGCGTCTTGGCCAAGGCAGGCGCCACCCCTGGTGCCCCAGCAGCTTAGCGGCTCCGCTCAGACACCAGATGTAGAGATTGTTGTGGCGCTGACCGGCAGCGGCGGCGGCTCGAGCTGATCGGGGGATTCTTCGACCAGCTGCAGGCGCACCCGTTTGCCACCGGCCAGCTCGCCGAGCGACACCCGCAGGGTGTTGCCACTGAGGGTCTGCAAGGCCGTCAGCAACTCACGCAGATGCGGCGTGCTGCTGCCGCTCTCGACCCAGAGACGCTCCTGCAACCCCCCCAGGCGGCGCCAGCTTGTGTGCAGCTTGAGCACCGCCGATTCCAGGGCCTGGGCCTGGGCGACCGCATCGGCGAGCAGTCCCAGGGCATCGAGCCGCTGGGCTTCCTGCAGGGCCTTGTCAAAATCGAGCTCACCCTGCTGGAAGGCGCGCACCGCCAGCGAGGCTTCGGCCGCTTTGCTGAGCCAGCGCGCCGTCGAGGTCACATCTTTCACCCGCTCCAGTTCTGGCTCCTCGCGCAACACCCGGCGCAGATCGTCCTGCTGGTCCTCGGGCAGCTTGGCGAGCTCCTTGACGAGCGGCGCCACCGCCTTGGGCGGCAGCAGATTTTCGGCCGTGCGCTGGCGAATCTCCTCAGGTAACAGCGGACTGGTGGCCGCCAGAAACTCGTCGTTGAGACGGCGCACCTGTTTGCGGGTGATCTGCTGGCCGTCGTTGGCGGCCTCGCCGATCATCAGCTGCACCTCAGGATCGGCCTGGGCCGTCTCCAGAAAGGCGCGTTTGGAGAAATTGTTGACGCTGCCCTCGTCCAGCACGCCCTCACCCAGCATCGAATCGGCCGATTCAGCCAGCTGAATCAGGGTGTAAGCGCGGGTCTTGCTGATTTCACGCTCGCGCAGCCACTGCAGGAAACCGGTGCCGCGCCCCTCGCCGCCGCGGCGTTCGCGGTCCCGAACGGCCTTGAGAATGCGGCCGCGCCAGATTTCGGTCTGCAGGTCAAAGCGATCGCAGACGGCCCAGGCCTCATCGAGTCGGGCCAGAAACTCCAGATTGCTGAGGCTGTCGTTGTCTGGATCGGGCAGATCCAGCCGCAAGAGGGGCTCATCCATGGCCGCGATCGTGCCATGGCAGCGGCTGACTCAGGCGACGATCTGTGACGCCGGTGGACTGCAAGCCAACGGAGGCGGGTATCTTCCCTCTGGCAGTCACCTGATCCCCAGCCCTGCGATGGCCATTTCCCGCGGCGACAAAGTGCGCATCAAGCGCCCTGAGTCCTACTGGTTCAACGAAGTCGGCACCGTCGCTTCGGTCGACACCAGCGGCATCCGCTACCCGGTTGTGGTGCGCTTTGAGAAGGTGAACTACAACGGTTTCAGCGGCTCAGAAGGCGGTATCAACACCAACAACTTTGCCGAGAGCGAGCTCGAGAAAGCCTGAGCTTCGCCAGAGTCCAAGCGCCTGGGCCGTGAGCACCCCCCAGAGCCGGCCCTGAGCCGCTCTGCACGAGGCGCCGCCCCAAGCGTTGGCGTCCCATGCCCGAGTTGCCCGAAGTCGAGACCGTGCGGCGGGGGCTGCAGCAGCACACTGCAGCCATGCCCATCGCCCGTGTCGTGGTGCACAGGGCTCGGGCGATCGCAGCACCCAGACAGGATCCAGCAGCGTTCTGCCTGGCCCTGCAGGGCAGGCTGGTGCAGCAGTGGCTGCGGCGCGGCAAATACCTGATCGCCCAGCTCGATCAGGGCCACTGGGGCGTTCACCTGCGCATGACCGGCCAGTTTCTGTGGCTTGAGGCCGAACGCAGCGCCGGGCACCCGCCCTGCCGTCACACGCGCGTGCAGCTCTGGGACCCCGACGGGCGCGAACTGCGCTTCATCGACACCCGCAGCTTCGCTGAAATGTGGTGGGTCCCCCCCGGCAAACCCGTTGAAACGGTGATCACCGGCCTGCAGCGGCTGGGACCCGAACCGTTTGATCCGGCGTTTGACGCGGCCTACCTCAAGGGCAAGCTCAAAGGCTCCAACAGGCCGATCAAAAACGCCCTGCTCGATCAGGCGTTGGTGGCCGGCGTGGGCAACATCTACGCCGACGAATCGTTGTTTGCAGCAGGCATTCGTCCCACAACCCCAAGCGGCCGCATCAGCGCAACGCGGCTGGACACCCTGCACCAGGCACTGGTGCGTGTGCTCGAGCAGAGCATCGGCGCCGGCGGCACCACGTTCAGCGACTTCAGGGATCTCACCGGCACCAACGGCAACTACGGCGGCATGGCGTGGGTCTACCGGCGCGGCGGCCAGAGTTGTCGCCGTTGCGGCGAGACGATACGCCGCACCACTCTGGGGGGCCGCAGCAGCCACTGGTGCCCCAGCTGCCAGCATTGACGCGAGAACGGTGCCGACGCCCATGCCACCTGCCGATGAGGCCGCTTGCCGCGTTGGCTTAACCGCCGCCATGGCCGACATGCATCGCCGCGGCTGGTGCGATGGCACCGGCGGCAACTTCAGCTGTGTGCTGCAGCAACAGCCGTTGCAATTGCTCATGGCCCCCAGCGGAGTCGCCAAAGGCTCGGTGCCCCCCGAGCAGCTGATCGTGGTCGATGGGCAAGGCCAGCTGCTGAGCGGCAGCGGCCGCACCAGCGCCGAGACCTTGCTGCACCTGGCGATTGTCAACGCCACTGGCGCCGGCGCTGTGCTGCACACCCACTCGCAGGCAGCCACCCTGCTCTCGCAGCGGGTGGGCCGCCAACACCCCGGCGAGCTCGTGCTCGAGGGGCTTGAGATGCTCAAAGGCCTTGAGGGCATCAACACCCACGCCACAGCGGTAGCCCTGCCGGTACTGCCCAATGACCAGGACCTCAGCCGGCTCAGCGCTGCCGCAGAACCGCTGCTGGCTGATGCACCCTGCGGGCTGTTGATCGCGGGCCACGGGTTGTACGCCTGGGGCATCGACCTGGCAGCAGCCCAACGGCATCTGGAGATCCTCGAATTTTTGCTTGAGCAGCGTTGGCGAGAGCTGCTGCTCGAGCCTGCAGAGCTCAAGCCGATGGCGCTCGAAGGCATCAGCGCCGTGCTGCTCGATATCGAAGGCACCACCTGTGCCATCAGTTTTGTCAGCCAGGTGCTGTTTCCCTATGCAGCGGCGCAACTCGACGGTTTTCTTGCCCAGTGCGGGCAACAACAGGACGTGGCGGCGCTTGTTCAAGAGATCGAACAGTGCTGGCAGCACGACGCAGAGGCAGCCGCCGCAGGGGTCTGCTGGCAGCCGGGGGCAGCCGTCGTGCCCTACCTGCGCTGGCTGATGGCCCAGGACCGCAAGGTGACGCCCTTGAAGGATTTGCAGGGGCTGATCTGGCAGCTTGGCTACGCCAAAGGCGAACTCATGGGCCCACTGTTTGCCGATGTAGCTCCAGCGCTGCGGCGCTGGAAGCGCGCCGGCGTGACGCTTGTTGTCTACTCGTCAGGCTCGATTCAGGCCCAGCAACTGCTTTATGGCCACAGCAATGACGGCGATCTCAGAGATTGCTTCAGTGCCTGGTTTGATACACGCACAGGCAGCAAACAGAGCTCCAGCAGCTATCAGGCCATTGCCACAAGCCTGCAGTGCGAGCCCGAGCAGATGCTGTTCATCAGCGACGCGACTGCCGAACTTGAAGCAGCGCAGCTGGCAGGACTGCAGGTGCTGCTCGCAGAGCGACCTGGCAATCAGCCCTGCCCTGGGCGTGACTTTGCCAGAATCAAGACGTTCAGCGCGCTACACATCGCACCGTGAGCCTCAGCCCGAGCCGTGACCAAGAGATTCTCTCTCACAATCAGAGCCTGTTGGACGCAGCAGTCGGCGGCGACTGGGATCGCTACAGCGCCCTGTGCAGCCCAACACTGAGCTGCTTTGAAGCGGAAACCAACGCAATGCTGGTGGAAGGCCTCGCCTTTCATCGCTTCTATTTTCCAAGCAACGCCCAACCACAGGCTTAAGCAGAACCACCTGCATTTGTGGTGACCATGGCCCGGCCGCACCTGCGCTGGCTCGGCAGCGACGCCGTGGTACTCAGTTACACCAGGCTGGTTCAACGCATGCAGGACGGCGAAGCCATCACAAGCTCATGCCCTGAAACGCGCATCTGGGAGCGTGACAACAGCAACTGGAAGCTCGTACACGTTCACCGCAGCTAGACGCGCCACAACAAGGCTTAAACGAACGGCGCTGCAAGGCACAAAAAAAGCCACCCCGCAGGGTGGCTTCTCGCCTGGTCCGCCTGCCGCATGGGCTGCCTCAGCAGCGTCATGCAACAAACAGAGC
>Ga0163212_1001374_pt1 | contig 10750 bp, 11 predicted proteins | sample Malawi_45m_30L_FD_113532 | JGI IMG/M metagenome (GOLD analysis project Ga0163212, IMG submission 113532) | Freshwater microbial communities from Lake Malawi, Central Region, Malawi to study Microbial Dark Matter (Phase II) - Malawi_45m_30L | ecosystem: Environmental > Aquatic > Freshwater > Lake...
GAACTGCGCGGGGGTCACCTCGCTGCGCTCGAGCAACGCCCATGCGTTGGAATCTGGGTTCGTGGCGTTCACGCCGCGGATGAGATCCCGTGGGAGGCCGCGCTCGGATTCGAACCGGTTGAACGCCTCGAACGGGCTCGACAGGATGACCCCTCCGAAGTCCCAGAGGACCGCGCGCACCGGAAGAAAATCCACCATTCCACAGTAGATGGGCCGGGTCGTTGGTGAACGGGCCCGAAATGGTTGACTGATCGCGTGGCAAAGCACATCATCGTCGATGGATCGAACATCGCCACGGAGGGGCGCAGCACCCCCAGCCTCACGCAGTTGAACGAGGCGGTCCTCGCGCTGATGCAGGAGTATCCCGGGGCCAAGGTCTCGGTCGTGGTGGATGCCACGTTCGGCCACCGCATCGCGCGCAAGGAGGTCGCCGAGTTCAACAAGGCGATCGACCACAACGAACTCGTGGCACCACCGGCCGGGGCGGTCGGGCGCGGGGATGCCTTCGTCCTCGCGATCGCCGAGAAGGTCAGGGCTTCGGTGCTGTCGAACGACAGTTATCAGGAGTTCCACGGGAAGCACAAGTGGCTCTTCGACCCGGGTCGACTGATCGGCGGCAAGCCGGTGCCGCACGTGGGGTGGGTGTTCGTGGAGCGTCTGCCGGTGCGCGGCGCTGTGAGCAAGCGGTCCACCAAGGAGGGTCGCGTCGTCGCAAAGACCTATGAGCCGAGCCTCGAGGCGAGCAAGCCCATGCCGGTGCCGAAGGCACCGCCACCCGGTGCCAAGCCGGGACCCGGTGCGAAGTCTGCTCCGTCGCAAAAGGCAGTGGCTGCGTCGCAGAGATCCGCCGCGAACCCGCGCCCCGCAGTGGCACCGAGGTCGCCGATGGCAAACGACGTCATGCCGTACCTTCAGTTCGTCGAGAAGAACAAAGTGGGGTCGCGTGTGAAGGCGACGGTTGTTGAGTACACCTCCAACGGTGCCACCGTGCGCATCGGTGACGTGAACGGCTATGTCTCGTTGAAGCACATGGCATCGCCTCCTGCGCGGTCGGCGCGCGAGATGTTCAAGATCGGTGACTCCGTTCAACTGGTGATCGTCGGGTACACACCGTCGCGGCGAAGCGTCGATCTCGGGGTGCCCGAGGTGGTGGCAAGCCTGGCCGCACCGGTCAAGTCCGAGTCCAGCAAGAAGACGATGAAGAAGGCCACGCCCGCGAAGAAGACAACCAAGTCGGCCGCGAGGAAGTCGGTCGCGCCCGCGAAGAAGACACCCAAGTCGGCCGCGAGGAAGTCGGTCGCGCCCGCGAAGAAGACACCCAAGTCGGCCGCGAGGAAGTCGGTCGCGCCCGCCGGGAGGAAGCCGGTCAAGAAGGCGACCGCGACCGCGCGAAGGTCCGCAGCCACGAGGAAGTGACCATGCTCATCGCGACGTGGAACGTGAACTCATTGAAGGCCCGCCTGCCGCGGGTGCAGGAGTGGCTCGCCGAGGTGGGACCCGATGTGCTCTGCATCCAGGAGACCAAACTCGCCCAGGACAAGTTCCCCCATGCCGCCATGGACGCCCTCGGATACGAGAGCGTCCACTTCGGTCAGGGCCAGTGGAACGGAGTGGCAATCCTGTCCCGGGTCGGACTCGGGGATGCGCGACCCAACTTCGCCCCGGGGATCGAGCCCGATGCCGAGGCACGGATCGTCTCGGCCATGTGTGGTGGTATCCGCGTGTCCTCGGTCTACGTGCCGAACGGTCGCGCGCTCGACCACGAACACTATGCGTACAAGCTCTCGTGGCTGGCCCGACTTCGGGCGCATCTCGACGCCGAATGCTCGCCCGGAGACGACGTCGTGGTGGCGGGGGACTTCAACATCGCTCCCGAGGACCGCGACGTGTGGGACATCTCGAAGATGGAGGGGTCGACACACGTGAGCGGACCGGAGCGCGACGCCCTGTCCACGATCTGTCAGTTCGGGTTGGAGGACACGTTCCGTCGCTTCCACCAGGACGCGGGGCTCTTCTCGTGGTGGGACTACCGGGGCGGCGACTTCCACCAGGGCCGCGGAATGCGGATCGATCTCGTGCTCGCCTCGCGCTCGGTGGCGGAGCGATCCACGTGGACATCGGTGGACCGCAACGCGCGCAAGGGCCAGCAACCGAGCGACCATGCACCCGTGCTGTTGCTGGTCGGTGACGGGACCGGGTGAGCGGTCGTGTCGGGTGGATGAAATGAGTGAGTCCGAGCACACGGGAGGGGCCAGTTTCCCGTCGTTTCACGAGCGCAGCGGTGAGTACTCCGCCGGTGACCGCGCCCGGATCGCGCTCACCGAGGTCCTGCGCGAACTGGTGGTGGCCTCGATGAGGTCGACAGCCGCCGCGGCCGATGTTGACGCCGCGCGCGCACTCGTGGTGAAGGCGCTCGAGCACCTGTCCGAGAGTGGTCCCACCGGTGGGGCCGCGACCGATTCGCACTTCATGGATCGGAGCCCGTTGATGGGTCTGATGAACGCGATCGCGCCGCCCATGCGGGCCGAGGTCGACTCCTCGGTCGGGGAGTTCGGTGCGGTGGTGTGCCGAGTGGTGTTCACCGAGCCCTTCGAGGGCCCACCGGGGCACGTGCACGGCGGGTTCGTCGCGGCGGCATTCGACGAGGTGCTCGGTCAGGCGCAGTCGCTCACGGGCCGACCCGGGATGACCGGTCGTCTCTCGACGACGTACCGGGCACCGACGCCACTGCATGTCGAGATCGTGTTCCGTGGATGGGTCGAGTCCGTCGAGGGTCGCAAGATCTTCACCCGGGCGACTGCTCACGCCGGCGAGACGCTCTGTGGCGAGTGCGAGGGGCTGTTCCTGTCGATGCCGCCGGAACTGCTCGGCAGGTTGCGCAAGGGGCGCGACATCGCCGCCCGCGAGGGCCAGGGCTGATCTCAGTCGGCGGTGTCGGCACCCGAGAGTGCCGCGAGGATCTCGTCGGCGAACCGCGCCGCGAACGCCTCGCCGGCGACCGAGGCGATCGACTCCGTCGTCGGGGACTGAAGGCGCGCGATGTCGCGCATCTTCCGGCTCGAGATCACCGCGTCGGGCGACATCCTCGCCACTCGCGCGCGACCGGCCCGCCACGCCTCGATGGCCTCGAGTCGGGTGTCGCGTGCGGGTGCGCGCGAGGCGATGCGGCGGAACTCGGCGACGGGTTCCTCGGCGGTGATGCCCCGGGTCTCGAGCCACGGAAGCAGGGGTGAGGGACCCGTTGCGTGACCGTCACGCCCGTCGGTCCATGTCACGACGAGCCGATCGGATGCGCGCGTGAAGGCGACGTAGGCGAGTCGCGCCTCCTCGGATCGTGCCTCGGGACGCTTGGCGGACGAGTGGGGGAGCAGGCCGCGCTCCGCGCCGAGGACGAGGACGGAGTGCCATTCGCGACCCTTGGCGGCGTGGAAGGTGAGCACCTCGATCCCGTCGGTGTCACCGATCGCCGATGTGGTCGCGAACCACGCCGAGAATGCCCGACCGTCGACCGCGCCCGAGCGCTGCTCGTCGAGGAATCGGCGCACCTCGGTCGCGACGACGGACTCGGGCTCGTCTGGCGAGTACTCCGATCCGTCGAGGATGTCGGAGCTCCACGTCGAGAGGGCATCACGGGAGGTGAGCGACGAGGCCGTCCGTAGTGCCCGGTTCCATGCCCCGCCGGTGCGCGGGTCGCGCACGGTGAAACCGCGCGAGGAGAGATACCGGCGCACCGACTCGGCGAGTGAATTCACTCGCACGAGGATCGCGGCGTCGTTCCCGCTGCCGTCGCCCGAGACGAACTGGTGGACCGTGCGACGCATGCGCTCGAACTCTTGATCCTCGTCGGCACAGCGGTGCAACGCGACCGGTCGGCCCGATGTCCTGACCGAGACCGCATCGGCGGTCTGGGCATCCTTGGCCAGTGCCGCGACCGCGAACCCCACGATCTCGGGGGTGCAGCGGTAGTTGTTCGGCAGTGAGAGGGCGTGCACTGGCGAGTCGAGCCCCGGCAGGGTCTCGAAGAGGGCGCGGTCGGCGCCGTTGAAGGCGTAGATCGCCTGGTTGGGGTCACCCACCATGAAGAGATCCGGCTCGCCGCCGGCGAGCATCCGCACGAACTCCCACTGGAGCGGGTTCATGTCCTGCGCCTCGTCGACGAGGATGTGGCGGTACCGGAATCGGATCGACTCGGTGAACCTCCGGTCGCTCGCATCGGTCTCGATCGCCCACACCAACAGGTCGTTCACGTCGACCACCCCGCGCCTCCGCTTGAGTGACGCGTACTGGGCCACGGCCCCCACGAAGAGTTTCTCCGATGGTGGGCGCCTGCCGCCCGAGTCCCGCCAGGTGGCCAGACCGGTGGCAGGGTCCTCGCGGCGCGAGATGCACCAGTCATGGACGGCGAGCAGGTCGTCGATGTTCGCACCGTGCCCGGCGTCGCCGAGCGCGGTCGACATGATCGCATGACGGTCCACGGCGATGACCGGGATGCGCCGACCCGCCGCGCGCAGGTGGTCGTGCATCATCCGGCGTGCGACGGCGTGCATCGTGCCGATCATCGGGGCGCCATCGAGGTCGAACTCGCGGAGGCGCGCGCGCATCTCCGAGGCCGCCTGCCGTGTGAAGGTGATCGCGAGAGTGCGGTCGGGATCGGAGGTGTCGCTGACGGCGCGCCATGCGATGCGCCGCATCAACACCCGCGTCTTGCCCGAGCCCGCCCCGGCTCGCACCACCACGACACCCGGGGGGGCCGTGACCGCGGCGCGCTGGTCGGTGTCGAGTCCGCGCAGGAGGCCGTCTACCCCGACGACGGTGGGGGGATCGACTCTTCGCATCGGCACAAGTTATGCGGTTGGTACTGTGCTCGGCGTGCCCTTCCCACGACGGCTGTTGAACGACCACGAGACGATGGTTCTGGATCTCCACCCGCACTGGTGGTTCTACGGATCGCGCCTCCTGTGGATGCTCGTGGGGACACTGGCGGGCTTCGTGGTGCAGTCGAGCGCGCCGGGTTCCTTGCGCACGGTTCTCGGGTACTTCATGCTCGGTCTGGTCATCGTTCTGGGGGCGCGACTCGTGACCGCACTCGTCAGGTGGCGCACGACCTATTTCGTGGTCACCTCCCAACGCCTGATCTATCGCCAGGGGATTCTGGCGAGGGGAGGAGTCGAGATTCCCCTTGATCGCGTGAACAACGTCAACTTCTCACAGACGATCCTCGAGCGGCTGCTCGGGGTCGGTGACCTCATGGTCGAGTCCGGGGGGGCGGACGGCCAGCAGAGTTTCTCCGACGTCGCCCAGCCCGAGAAGGTCCAGAACCTCATCCACTCCACGATCCGTTCGTCGCGCGCCGCACGGGGCGAGATGGGCGGCCCACTCGTGGGAATCGCCGACGAGCTCGAGCGCCTCGAGGCACTGCGGGACCGCGGAACGCTGTCCGACGCCGAATTCGAGGCCCAGAAGCGCAATCTCCTCGGCTAGGGGCCCGCCGAAATCCGACCCCGGGGTCGATGGGGGCCGGCATCGACCCGCCTTGTGGCTCGGTCGCGAAGGAGTGGGAGACTGTCGGCATGCCCACAGCCATGCTCACGAACGGAATGTCCATCGAATTCGAGTCCCTGGGCGCCGATGATGCGCCCGTGATGCTCTGGATCATGGGCTTCACCGCCCAGATGACCGCCTGGGACGACCGGTTCCTCGCTCGTTTCGTCGACCAGGGTTTCCGCGTGGTGCGCTTCGACAACCGCGACTGTGGACTGTCGACAAAGTTCGACGGTGTCGTCGCCCCGACCGACCAGGTCACCGCTGCGGTGATGATGGGGGAGACCCCGCCGGCGGTTCCCTACACCCTGTCGGACATGGCGGCCGATGCGGTCGGCGTGCTCGACCACCTCGGCATCGAGCGCGCGCACGTGATCGGAGCCTCGATGGGTGGGATGATCGCCCAGACCTTCGCGATCGAGCACCCGCGGCGCACGGTGAGTCTCACCTCGATCATGTCGATGCCCGGTGATGTCGCCTACGGAACCCCGACACCCGAGGCCATGGCCGCATTGCTCGCACCGCCGCCCCCGAGCCGCTCCGACTACATCGAGAGCGCGGCGAACTGGGCCGTGTGGTGCTCGAAGAAGCACTTCGACCTCGCCGAGGCCAAGGCCCGCGCCGGCCGCGAGTACGACCGCAGCTTCTACCCCGAGGGTGCGCACCGTCAGTTGGCGGCGATCTATGCATCGGGAGACCGCTCCGAGAAGTTGCGCGCGCTCGGCATCCCCTCGCTCGTCATCCACGGACGCGACGACACGTTGATCACGCCCTCGGGCGGGGAGCGCACCGCGGAGTTGATCCCCGGTGCGCGTCTCCTCATGGTCGACGACATGGGGCACGACCTTCCCGCCCCGTTGTGGGATCTCTACGTCGTGGAGATCTGCGACCACGCGCGCTCGGCCACGGCCGGCGCCGGTCGCTGAGAAGAGAGGACGAGGCGATGGCCGGACCACTCAGCGGATACAGGATCATCGAGATCGCCGGGATCGGGCCCGGCCCGTTCGCTGCGATGCTGCTCGCCGACATGGGCGCCGAGGTGATCCGTGTCGACCGCGCGCAGTCGGTGCGGGGCCCCGCGCCCGACAAACCCGCCGGCGACTTGATGCTGCGTGGGCGGCGCAACATCGCAGTCGACCTCAAGAACCCCGACGGGGTGGAGACCCTGTTGCGCCTCGTCGAGAAGGCCGATGCGATCATCGAGGGCTTCCGACCCGGCGTGATGGAGCGTCTCGGTGTCGGACCCGACGCATGCCTGGCGCGCAACCCGCGGATCGTGTTCGGTCGCATGACCGGGTGGGGCCAGGAGGGGATGTACGCCCAAGCCGCCGGTCACGACATCAACTACATCGCCCTCGCCGGTGCGCTCGCGCACTTCGCGCGCCGCGGCGAGGCACCGGTGCCGCCGCTCAACATGGTGGGCGACTTCGGCGGCGGCGGGATGTTCCTCGCCTACGGAGTCGTGTGTGCGCTGCTCGAGGCGCACAAGTCCGGCAAGGGACAGGTGGTCGACACGGCGATGGTCGACGGGGCCGCGGTTCTCATGACCATGTTCTGGTCGTTCAAGTCGATGGGGATCTTCAACGAGAACGCCCCCGGCACGAACCTGCTCGACACGGGTGCCCACTTCTACGACGTCTTCGAGTGCTCCGACGGCCGCTACATCTCGCTCGGGTCGATCGAGTCGCAGTTCTACGCCGAGCTGATGCGGTTGACCGGCCTCGAGGGTGACCCCGAGTTCGCCAAGCAGATGGACCAGTCGATGTGGCCGGGCCTGAAGGAGCGCCTGCGCGGGATCTTCCGGACCAAGTCGCGCGACGAATGGTGCGCGATCATGGAGGCGACCGACGTGTGCTTCGCGCCGGTGCTGACGCTGAGCGAGGCGGCCGCGCACCCCCACAACGAGGAGCGCCGGACCTTCGTGGATGTGAACGGACATGTGCAGCCCGCGCCCGCGCCGCGGTTCTCGCGCACGACGCCCGAGATCGGGCGTGCGTCGGCGCACCCCGGCCAGCACACTGCCGAGGTGCTCCGCGACTGGGGGATCGAGGGCGCCGACGCCTTGATCGCCGGTGGCGGGGCCAAGCAGGCCTGACCATCGATGGCCACGCTCGTCTGTTTCCACGCCCATCCCGACGACGAGTGCATCCAGACCGGCGGGACCATTGCCCGTGCCGCATCCGAGGGTCATCGTGTGGTTCTCGTCGTGGCGACGGGAGGGGAGCACGGGGAGACTCCGGGGGATCTCGGAGATGAGTCACTCGCACAACTGCGCCGCCGCGAGACCGAAGCCTCGGCCGCAACGCTCGGCATCGCGCGGGTGGTGTGGCTGGGCTTCGAGGATTCCGGCATGACCGGCTGGGAGCAGAACAGCAACACGGGCGCGTTCTGCAACGCCGACCCCGACGATGCAGCCGAGCGTCTCGCCACGGTCCTGCGCGAGGAGCACGCAGATGTCCTCACCACCTACGACTGGCACGGTGGATACGGCCATCCCGACCACGTGATGGTGCACAAGGTCGGCCACGCCGCGGCGCGGCTCGTGCCGCAGCTCCGTGTGCTCGAGGGGACGATGAACCGCGACCACATCCGACGCGGGCTCGCGATGGCGCGCGAGGCGGGCGTGCTCCCGCCCGACGATGATTGGGATGTCGACGGCCCCGCCGACGACGGCAATCCGATGGGTTCCACCGAGGACGAGATCACGCTCGCCGTCGACGTTGCCGCGTTCGCGTCGGCCAAGCGCGCGGCGATGCGGTGCCACGGGAGCCAGCTCACCGACACGGGGTTCTTCCTGTCGATGGACGATGAACGGTTCGCGACCGCGTTCGGATCGGAGTGGTTCATCGAACCCGGTCGACCCGGCCCGATGCGCTGGGGCTGGATCTTCGAATGAGCCGGGAGCCCGCGTGAGCCGCATCCATCTGGTGCGCCACGGCCGCGCAGCCGCCGGGTGGGACGCCGATCCCGACCCGCCGCTCGACGACACCGGGCGCGCCCAGGCGCTCGCCGTCGCGGGCCGACTCTCAGGTCTGGCGACGCGTCGGATCTACTCGAGCCCATTGTTGAGGTGCCAACAGACGGCGTTCCCGCTCGCTGCGGCGTGGTCGGTCGAGGCGACGATCGAGCCGGGTGTGGCCGAGATCCCCTCTCCCGATGGACACACGCTCCAGTCGCGGGTGGAGTGGTTGCGCGAGGCGATGGCGGGGACGTGGACCGAGCTTGCCGCACGCAGCGGCGCCCACTACGCGGAGTTCCGTCGTGCGATCGCCGACACGTTGCGGGCGATGCCCGGTGATGCGGTGGTGTTCAGTCACTTCATCGCGATCAACGCGGTGATCGGCGAGGCCACCGGCGATGATCGCCTGGTCATCGCGAGTCTCGACAACTGCTCGGTGACGACCGTGGAGATCCACGATGACGGACGCATCGAGTTGATCGAGACCGGCGGCGAAGCCGACACGTTGATCCGTTGAGTCGGTCGGAACCCGGGAGAACTAGGATCGTGGCGTGCTCGGACTGATGCTCCTCGATGCCCACACGTCGTGGTCGTGGGTGGTCATCATCGGCAACGGCCTGGCCGGTCTCTGGGCGCTCTCGGCGCACCACCTGACTCAGCTGCGCAGCAGGGCGCTGTGGTGGTTCACCGGTCTCGCCCAGGCAACGGTGTTCGTGCAGGTGATCCTCGGTGTCGCATTGGTGAACAAGGAGAAACTCGAGTTCCCCGCGTTCCATGCGTTCTACGGCTTCGTCGCCATCATCGCGATCGCGATCATCTACTCGTACAGGGCGCAGCTGAAGTCCCGCGTGTACCTGCTGTACGGCTTCGGGGGGCTCTTCCTGATGGGTCTCGGGATCAGGGCGATGCTCGTCGGCCAGGGCTGAAACTGTGGAAAAACTCCAACCTGTGTTGTGGTTTCTCTCCGTGACTGCGCGGTGGGGGGCGCGGCGGCCCTGATCGGCGGGGTCGAGGTGTCGGCCACGGTCACTCGCGAGAACAACGAGCTGGTCGTGAAGGTCGGCCCGATTGTCGCGCGCATCTGGGTCGTGGCGCGCTCGGGCGGGAAGGTGCCGCTTGATGCTGACGGCAGGCTCCGCCTGATGCCGGGCGACTCTCAATCGGGGGTCATCGAGGGTTTTGATGCGGGGTCGCCCGTGGAGGTGCGCCTCTACTCGGACCCCGTGCTGCTCGGCAGGTCGCAGGTCGGCGGGTCCGGCCTCCTGTCAGCGTCGTACGAGATCCCCGCAGATGTCACCGATGGCGACCACACCGTGGTGTTGGTGGGTGAGAGCCCAGAGTCTGAAGAATTGGTGGTCGCGTGGTCGGTTGCGATCGGTGAGCCGGAAGACGGAGCCTCGTGGTTCACCATCTTCGTGCTCGTGCCGCTCGGTCTCGCCGCGGCCAGCGCTTTGATCCTTCCCGCGGTGCTGAGGCGTCGTAGACAGGAACAGGCGGCCTGACAAGTTCCGCCACCGACGTCAACGAAAGAGTCGACTGACCCATTCGGGCCAACTGGCTCTTTCGGTCCGGAGGAGATGTGTGACTCAGCTGAGAGCGGTTGCGAGGGTGTCGAGTTCCTTTGAGAGTCGCTCTGGCAACTTCTCGCCGAACGACGCGTAGTGCTCGCGAATCTGCGGGATCGCCTGTTTCCAGCCGTCGACATCGACCGAGAGAATCTCGGTGAGGTCGCGCTCGTCCACCTCGAGACCCTTGGTGTCGAGGTCTCCCGGCGTGGGGAGCCAGCCGATCTCGGTCCGCACCGCCGAGGCCCTGCCGTCGACGCGGTCGAAGATCCACTTCAGAACACGGCTGTTCTCGCCGAACCCCGGCCACAGGAAGCGGCCGTTGTCGTCGCGGCGGAACCAGTTGACGAAGAAGATCTTCGGCAGGTTCTCGCTCTTGGTGGCGGCCCCGATCCTCAACCAGTGACCGAAGTAGTCGGCCATGTTGTAGCCGCAGAAGGGGAGCATCGCCATCGGGTCGAATCGCAGGTTGCCGACCGCACCGGCCTGGGCGGCCGTGGTTTCCGAGGCCATGATCGAGCCGAGGAACACGCCGTGGTCCCAGTCGAAGGCCTCGGTCACGAGCGGCACCGTGGTGCGCCGGCGACCGCCGAACAGGATCGCCGAGATCGGCACGCCGCGTGGGTCCTCCCATTCGGGGGCGATGCAGGGGCACTGCGAGGCGGGGGCGGTGAAACGCGCATTC
>Ga0163212_1001375_pt1 | contig 10749 bp, 11 predicted proteins | sample Malawi_45m_30L_FD_113532 | JGI IMG/M metagenome (GOLD analysis project Ga0163212, IMG submission 113532) | Freshwater microbial communities from Lake Malawi, Central Region, Malawi to study Microbial Dark Matter (Phase II) - Malawi_45m_30L | ecosystem: Environmental > Aquatic > Freshwater > Lake...
CTCCCCGGAGAACCCACCCTTCGTCACCGTTGGCTCCCCGATCAAGGCCGACTCCGTCGTCTGCATTATCGAAGCCATGAAGGTGATGAACGAGATCCAGGCGGAAATCGCCGGCACGGTGGTCGAGTGCCTGGTCGCCAACGGAACCTCGGTCGAATTCGGCCAGCCGCTCTTCCGCGTGAAGGTCAGCTGAGCACCGGCTTCCGAGCATGAACAAGATCCTCATCGCCAACCGCGGCGAAATCGCCCTTCGCGTCATCCGCGCTTGCCGGGAGCTGGGCATCAAGACCGTCGCGGTCTACTCCCAGGCCGATGAGCAGTCCCTCCACGTGCAGCTCGCCGACGAGGCCGTCTGCATCGGCGCCGGCCCGAGCAAGGACTCCTACCTGCGCGAGGATCGCATCATCTCGGCCGCCGAGATCACCAACGTCGACGCCATCCACCCCGGCTACGGCTTCCTCTCCGAGCGCGCCGGCTTCGCCGAGAAGTGCGCCGCCGCCAACGTCAAGTTCATCGGACCCAGCCCGGACGTCATCCGCAAGATGGGCGACAAGGCCGTGGCCCGGCAGACGGCCGCCGCCGCCAAGGTGCCCTGCGTCCCCGGCACCGAAGGTCCCATCGACAACCAGCGCGAGGCCATCAAGGAGGCGCAGCGCATCGGCTTCCCCGTCATCGTCAAGGCCGTCGCCGGCGGCGGCGGCAAGGGCATGCGCATCGTCCACAACGCCGCGTCCTTCCCGAAGGAGTTCGAAAGCGCCCGCGCCGAGGCCGAGAAGGCCTTCGGCGACGGCCGCGTGTACATCGAGAAATACATCGAGCAGCCCCGTCACATCGAGTTCCAGCTCCTGGGCGACGAACACGGCAAGGTCATCCACCTCGGCGAACGCGATTGCTCCGTGCAGCGCCGCCACCAGAAGCTGATCGAGGAGTCCCCTTCCCCTTTCCTGACCCCGAAGCTCCGCGAGGAGATGGGCAAGGTATCCGTCCGCCTCGCCGAGACCATCGGCTACCAGAACGCCGGCACGATCGAGTTCCTCGTCGATAAGCACGGCAAATTCTACTTCATGGAGATGAACACGCGCATCCAGGTGGAGCACGGCGTCACCGAGGAGGTCACGGACATCGACCTCGTCCGCCGCCAGATCCTCATCGCCTGCGGCGAGAAGCTCGAGCTCTCCCAGAGGGACATCAGGATGACCGGACATGCCATCGAGTGCCGCATCAACGCCGAAGACCCGGCGCGCAACTTCGCCCCGAGCCCCGGCACCATCGGCCTTTACTACACCCCGGGCGGCCACGGCGTGCGCGTCGACTCCCACTGCTACTCGGGCTACGTCATCCCGCCCCTCTACGACTCGATGGTGGCCAAGCTGATCTCGGTCGGCGCGACCCGCCAGAAGGCCCTGGACCGCATGCACCGCGCCCTCGGCGAGTACATCATCCGCGGCATCCACACCACGATCCCGGTCTGCCGCGCGATCATGAAGGACCCGGCCTTCCGCCAAGGCGGCGCGACGACGAAGTACCTCGAGGAGTTCTTCGAACGCACCCCGAAGGAACTCTGGTCCGCCGCCCCGCTCACCTGAGCGGCCTCGCCGCCGACGATGAGCGCCCCGCCGCGCCCGACTCCCGCCGCCACCGCCCGCCTCAGAACGGGCGGTGATTGTTTACGCCATGCCAACCGGCTCTTCAGGTCGGCCGGCGTCGCGCACGGCCAAGGCTTCGTCAACGCCGAGGACGAATCCCTCACCCTGATGAGCCACGCCACGGGCCTCGTCTGGGAGCAGCTCCCTTCCTGCTTCGATCGCGCCCTGACGGCCGAAGAGAAATCGGCGTTCCTCGCGCTCCTCGGGCGCCGCGTCTTCGACCGCGTGCCCACCGCTTATCTCATCGGCGAAGCCTGGCTCGGCGGCCTCCGTTTCCGGGTCGACGAACGCGTCATCATCCCGCGCTCGTATTTCGTCGAGCTCATTCCCGAGGCGATCCCGCAGTGGCTCCCGCCGTTCGCGCAGGTGACCGACGTGGCCGACGTCGGCACGGGCTCGGGCTGCCTCGCCGTCCTGCTGGCGAAGCGCTTCCCCAAGGCGCACGTGCACGCCACCGATCTTTCGGCGAAGGCGCTCGAGGTCGCCGCCCTGAACGTCGCCGACCATCGGCTGACGAAGCGGATCACGCTGCACGAGACGGACACGATGGCGGCGCTCGCCAAGGGCCCGCAGTTCGATCTGATCCTCAGCAACCCGCCTTACGAGCCCGAAGGCATCTACCGCCGCCTGCCCGCCGAATTCAAGAAGGAGCCGAAAGGCTCGCTGGTCTCCGGCAAGGACGGCCTCGACGTCATCCGCAAGCTGCTCGCGCAGGCGCGCGAATCCCTGAAGCCGCACGGCATCCTCGTCATCGAGGTCGGCGGCCTGCGGAAGGCGATGCATCGGGCCTGGCCGAAGCTTCCTATGCTGTGGCTGCCCACCGCCGACGGCTCGGACTGCGTCTGCCTGATCCACGCCGCGGACCTCCGCCGCGCACCGCCGTCACCAGGCGCGCGGCGCGGGCGCTGACTCCAGGCGGTCCTGCGCCGGGCGGGGAAGCTGCGGGAAGAAATCGAGGCCGGTGAGCTCCTCCACCCGGCGGATGCTGACGACGTAGCGCGTGAGCTCGGCGTCGCGCCACTTCTCCTCATGCGGGACGAGGTAGGCGATCGCGCGGACGCCGCCGCCGGCCTCGTCGTAATCCGCGATCACCATCCAGAAAGCCGTCGGCACCGGGATACGGCCGACCTTCTTCGCGGGCGGGGACGTGAAGACGGGGCCGACCTGGACCCAGACGGTGCCGTAGCGCTCGACGTAACGCTTCATGATGCGCTGCTCCAGGTCCTTCCACAGACCGGCGTTCAGCGCGTGCAGCTGCGGGACGATATTGCTGAGGAGGAACGTCTCCTTCTGCGCCTCCCCGCCGTAGCAGACCGAGATCGCGTAGTTCGGGGCGAGATGCCCGCGGTCATACCCTGAGCGGACGTATTCCGAGGTCGTCACGCGGGCCGCGGTCCGGGAGTCGGACTTGAAGGACGACGGACGCTCGAGATGCGTGTCGCGATATGGGAAGACCCGATAGGAAGACCAGCGTGGCGCCGGCAGGCCGTCGTCATAACCGACGGAGTACCCGCGATTGACCAGGCGCTTCAGCCCGAAACGGTCCGCCGGCTCGCCGTAAGGTGCGGTCGCATCCTTGTCCGGGGCCGGCGCCGGGACGACGTCGCCCTTCACGGCCTCGGTGCCGTCGGCGAAACGGTCGAGGGCGTCGACGACCTTGCGGGGCGTCGTACCGTCTTCGCGGACCGTATCGACCGCATCGAGCACGCGATGCTCGAGGGCGATCTTCCGCGGGCGTTCCGAAAGGACGTAGACGAGGCCGACCACGCCGGCCGCGAGGAGGACGAGCAGGCCGACCCAGGCGAGGAAACGGAGCAGGTTGCGGATCAAGTCAGCGGGTCAGGTAGTAGCACTGCCAGGCCCAGTGGACCGCGAGCAGGAGGAGGAACGTCACCCGCGCCCGGCGCGCCTGGGCGGGCTCGACGAAGAAGCGCAGCCGCAGCGTGTCACGGCGCAGCCAGAAGACGGCGGAGTAGAGGGTCCAGATCAGCGCCGAAATGACGACCAGGCAGAAGCCCGGGTGAAAGAGGAACGCCTGGGCGAAATCGAGATGCACCAAGTTGTGCGCGCAGCGCGTGCCGCCGCAACCGAGGCAGGGGAGGCCCGTCAGGCGGTTGAAGAAACACTGTGGCAGCTGCAGCCCCGACAGGAACCAGGCCCAGGCGAAGGCCGCCCCCGCAAGGAACGCCGCCGGCCAGACGAGCTCATGGTTGAGCTCGCCCGGGTAGGCAGGTCTGCGGATCAGCCGGATCACCGGTCAGCGGAGGGCGACGCTGGCCATCGCGCCCGAGATCAGCAGGATAGGGGTAAGGCAGCAGCAGCAGAACAGGACGAACCAGACGAGGCACGACACGCCGAACTGGATCCACGGGCTGACGCCGGTCGCGGGGCCGAAGGCGCGGAAATAGAGGACGCAGGCCGGGATCATGAACAGGCCGCTGACGACGAGCTGCACGGAGGGATTGAACGCGAGCAGCAGCAGCTGGAGAGGAGCCACGAGCAGGATGACGACGCCACAGGCCAGCAGCGTGGCGGCCACGGTGCGTTCGACGGCCGGACCAAGACGGCAGACGCGCTGCCCGACCCAGTGCGCGAGACCGAAGGCCGCGTACATGAGCGGGGCGAAGGCCAGGCCCATGAACACCGAGAGGACCATGAGCGCGGGCGGCGTCGGCGGGGTCTGCGCCATCTGGTCGGCCATGTCCTTCGCCCATTGGGCGTCGAACCGACCGAGCAGTTCGGCCACGGCGGCGGTCTGGTCGCCCGCCATCATGACGTGCGCCAATTGGAACGGCAGCGAGAAGGCCACCGCGACGTAGCAGAACGTCAGCCAATCGCCGAAGGCGAAGCGGCCGGTCAGGAGAGACGCGGGACTCGCGAGCGCCAGCTTGATCGTCGCGAAGAAAGACCCGAGCGACTTCCCTTGCTCCCAAGGGATCGTCGAGGCGACGGGCACGTCCGGCATGGCCGCGCCCGGGGAAGCCGGCATGCCGACCCCACGGAACTCCGGCCAGTCGCCGAGGGGCGTCCACGCGGTCATCCCTTCGCGCCAGGCGAGATCGGAAGCCAGGAAGCGGCCGGAAGACAGGCCCGCGAAGATGTCCTCGGCGGCGAAGACCCCGAGCTGGTGTTGGTGACGAGCGACGTGGATCTGCATGGCAAATCAGCCGACGGGCGTGGCCCAGATGGCTGCGAACAAGAGCGCATAGATGCCGCAGACGCAGAGGCAAGGAATCACCACGAGCGAGATCGTGACCTTCCACCAAGCGATCCGATGGACCTGAGAATTGGCGATGATGGCCGCCACCAGCTGCCAGGGCATGGCGACGTAATTGAGGCAAGGGATGAAGGCGAAGGGCATGAACGCGCCATAGGCGTAAGCATTGGCGCGATAGGTCTGCGCGTAGCCGCCGGAGGGACCCCAAGGCAGCAGCAGCAGATAGGTGATGCCGGCGCCGACGAAATTGAAGAGCGGCACGGAGAGGAAGATGACCGCCAAAGCGGCGGAGATCACCAAGGCCGCCACCATGGGGCCGACCCCGGCTACCCAGGTGAGGAAGGGATCCTCCTTCGTCGGAAGGCCGGCGATCCCGACGGTCGCCATGAAGCCGAAGAGCGCGCCGTAGAGCAGGCTGCCGCAGAGCCAGGCTGGCAGCAGCGACCAATAGGTGAAGGAAATCGGTCGGGCGAAGCCGCCAGCGCGCAGGTTCGCGAAGGTCCGTACCGGGTCGAGGGCGACCTCCTTGATGGTCGCGATGTAATTGCCGACCGAGGCGCCGTGCTCCCACGAAGGCATCGCCGGAGCCTCAGTATCCTTGGCCTGGCCGGGAGACGGTGGCGGCAAGCCGACGCCGCGGAATTCCGGCCAGTCGCCGAGGGGCGTCCACGCGGCCATCCCTTCACGCCAGGCCAGGTCGGAGGCGAGGAAGCGGCCGGAAGCCAGGCCGGCGGCGACCTCTTCGGCGGCGAAGACCCCGAGCTGGGTGGAATTACGTGCGACGTGGATCTGCATGCCTCTTTGATAGGCAGGGCGAGCTCCCTCGCAAGCCCAGGCCCGCTTCAACCCATAGGGCGGAAGAAGGGCCAGACGGCCAGCGCCATGAAGCCCGCGGCCACGCAACCGGCACAGAAGCCCGCCACCGCCAGGGCCAACAGGGGCTTCCAGGCGGCGTCCCGATGGGCCTCCCGCAGTGAGACCGACAGATAGGCCAGCATCACGAAAGGTGCGAGCACCCAGCCGCACGGCGCCACGGCCGGCATGAGCATCGCGCCGCCGACATAGGCTACGGTGCGGGCCGTCGCTCGGAAGCCCGCCCTGCCGCCTCCCACCGCGAGCAGGAACGCATGCAGGAGACAAGCCCCTCCGAACACGGAGACGACCATGATCAGCGGGAAGCCGGCGAAGAACGCCGCGAAGCGCGGCAGGTCTAATCCGGAGGGCGGGAACACCGGCGTCCCGGCGACGATGCGGGAAGTGATCAGCCCGGAAATCGCTCCGCCCGCATAGGCCAGTTGGAGGTAAAAGAACGGGGCGGTGAGCGTGGCGCAGATGAGCACCCACCAAGCCGCCCGGGCGAGGCCGGATTTATCAGCCGCCGGACGAAACGCCGCACGGGGCGTCAGCCAGATCGCGCGCAAGGTCCGCGCCCAGGCCGTCCAATCCATCTTCAGCAACGGCGACGCGTCGAAGGCGAGCGGCGGCGGTGGCACGAGCGTGCGGAACGCCCCGATCGACGTCGCGAATTCCGGGCGGGCCGCGAGCACGATCCAGCCGGGCTCGCCTTCGCGCCAGGAAAGCACGGTCGGGGAGAGCCGGCCCGTGGCCAGGCCGGCTTCGACATCCGCCGCGGAGAGCACCCCGACACCGACCCCTCGCTCCGCGAGATGGTAAGGGGCGGCGGACATGACGGCGAGAAAGTGGTGAGGAGGGCGGGACTCGAACCCGCGACCCGCAGCTTAGAAGGCTGCTGCTCTGATCCAACTGAGCTACCCCCTCGGTAAAGTGACCGTAATACGGCCACCCCGGGCAGGCAAGCCGTCAACCGATTAGCAGACCAGGTCTCTGAAGTGGTGGAAATCCGCCGACAGCCCGCCGGGCATGCCCTTGTTGATCACCGAGACGGCGTCATGGGAATGCAGGGACTCGAGGTGGGAGCAGGCGATCACGAAGTCGCGGACGCGGGCGTCGGCGTCGAACTGCTCGTAGACCAGGCGGGCGGCGTCCTCGACGAACTTGGAATAGGCGCCGTTGAGCTCGGCGAAGGCCTGTTCGTCCTCTCGCTTGACCATGACCTGGGTCTCGGTCTGGAGACCCTTCAGGCAGAGGTCCTTCATGTCCTCGACGAAGAGGGAACGGCCCGGGGAGACCTCGGCGACGACGCGCGCCTTGGAGCGCTGCGAGTGCGGGATGCCGTAGGCGCTGCGTTCCTCGCGGGCGTGCTCGGTGAGCTCGGCGGAACAGGGACAGGCGGAAGAATAGACGAAGTCGAAATGCACGTAGCGGCGGAGGCGGTCGAGGTCGTCAATCGTGCCTTCGAGGATGGCCCGGTAATACTGCCACCCTTCGAGGCTGGAACGGAGCGACTTCTGGAGAATCGGGTAGCGGAACTCGACCAGGATGCGGGCGCGGCTGCAGTCGAGGTCCTTCTTGTAGCGGGCGAGGATCTCCTCGAGGAGCTCGTGGGAGAACACGCGGTCCTTGAAATCGTAGAAGGTCCGCATGAGGCGCGACATGTTGATGCCCTTACGGTCGGCCGCCAGGGACACGGAACCCGTGATCGTGCACTCGAGCGGGAGCGGCTTGCCGTCGCGGGCGGCGACCATCATCGGCAGATGGAAGCCGGAGACGCCGACGTGCTGGATCGGGACGTTGGCGCCTTGGATCTGCGCGGCGTCCTTGTTCTGCATGTCCGGCAATGTCGCGCGGTAAGCGTCGTCGGCCCGGAAGCTCCGGTCATAACGTCGCGACAGGTCCTGCTTGCGGAGCGGTTGTTTGGCTTGACTCATACACTGGAGGGTGGAGGAAAAGTCCGGACGGGCAAACGGCTGGACGAAAAAGCCCCCGGCGCTGGAGCCACCTGCCGGATTTGAACCGGCGACATTCTCATTACGAATGAGATGCTCTACCAGCTGAGCTAAGGTGGCGGCGCAGAGGAAAGAGGAACATGGGCGGCCGGAGGCGGAAATCAAGCCTTGGCGAGAGGGGAAATGCCCTCGCCACCGGGGAAAAATAAGGCAAAGGTGGCCCAAGCCTCATGCGCGCCGCCCTGATCGCCCGCCAGTTCGATGTCCAAGGACGGCTCGTGACCGTCGAGCCCTACGGCTCGGGCAACGTCAACGACACCTACCTCGCGATCTTCCGGACGACCTTCTCGGAGCAGCGCTTCGTCGTGCAGCGCATCCGCAAGGCCGTCTTCCCTCAGCCCGAAGTGATCATGCAGAACATGCGCGTGCTCACCGATCATTGCCACGCCAAGCTGGAGGGCGAAGCCGAGGGCTCGGACCGCATCTGGCAGCTACCCAAGATCATCCAGACCAAGTCGGGCGAAGACTGGGTGACGGACGCCGACGGCGACCTCTGGCGGGCCATCTCCCAGATCGCGAGCGCGCAGGCCTTCGAAAAGGTGCGCCATCCGGAGCATGCCCACGAGGCGGGCATCGTGCTCGGCCACTTCCATCGCATGGTCAGCGACCTGCCCGCGGAGAAGCTCGGCTACGCCCTGCCCGGATTCCATGTGACGCCGGGCTACCTCGCGAAGATGGACGCGGCCCTCGCCACCCCCGGCGGCCAGGAGCGACTCAACGCCTCGGTCGAGGCCAAACGCGCCGTGCGCTTCGTCGAGGCCCGTCGCGCCCGCTGCGCGGTGCTCGAAGAAGCCCGCGGCCGCGGCGACCTCGCCCTGCGTACCACGCACGGCGACCCCAAGGTCGGCAACATCATGATTGACGAGGCCACCGGCCGCGGGACGTGCATCGTCGACCTCGACACCGTGCAGCCGGGACTGGTGCATTATGACATCGGCGACGCCACCCGCTCGGTGTGCAATCCGGCCGGCGAGGACGCGCCCGAACTGGGCTCGGTGGTCTTCGACCTCGATCTTTTCACCATGTTTCACCGGGGTTATCAGGCCCACGCGCGGGATTTCCTCAGCCCGGCCGACCACCGGCACCTCTTCGACTGCATCCACCTGATCCCGCTCGAGCTCGGGCTGCGCTTCCTCGCCGACCACCTCGCCGGCGACATCTACTTCAAGGTCCGCTATCCCGGCCATAACCTGCGCCGCGCCTTGGTGCAGTTCAAGCTCGCCGAGAGCATCGAAGCCCGGGAGCCCGCCATCCGCAAGGTACTCGGCGAACGCAGATGACGACGGACCTCGCCGCCTTTTCGACCACGCTGTGGGTCGCCACCGCCCTCCTCGCGGCGCTCATGATCCGCGGCGCCTGGCGAGGCTATCGGCGGGGCCCGCTGCGGCAGCTCGCCGGACCCGCCGCCCTGACCGTCGGCCAGCTGACCGGCTGGCTGTTCGGCGGCGAGCTCGGCCATGCCCTGCTCCAAGGCACGGCCTACCCATGGATGCTCCGCGGCCTCACCGGAGTCGTCGGCCTCGCCTGCGTGACCGGCCTGCTCAGCTACGCCCTCCTGTGGCGGCTGGGCCGGACCCCGGAAGGTCGGGTTGAAGCCGAAAGCCCCGTGCTCGGGGCCCTCGTCGGCTGCTGGACCGGCACCCTCTACTTCCTGCTGCTGGTGGGCATCGTCGCCTCGGTCGCGTCGGTCTACGATCTGCTCGCCCAGCCCGGCGCTCCGGCCCGCCATTGGACGGTCGAGCTACGCGACGAACTCGCCTCGACCCCCTTGACCCAGGGGCTTAAGGACTGGTCCCCCATCCCGGACGAGCAGCGCACCCTGATTCGACAGACCCGCCGGCTGATGACGGATCCCGAGGCCCGCCGGCGGCTGATGGCCCAACCCGAAATCCGCGCCTTGGCCGCCCACCCGACGCTCTACCTAGCCTGGGAGGATAAGGAGGTTCGCGAGTTATTATCTAACAACAATTTAAGTGGATTCATTGACCACCCTAAGGTCCGCGCGGTCCTCGCGGATGAAGTCCTTCAGAAAGAGGCCGAAAAGGTGGATTTGACCAAGGTGATCGACCGGGCCCTGCAGCCGCAGAAAAAGTGAGGTAAGGGCGATTTTTTGGTAGTCCAGGTCGAGGCTTTGCCTATGTTCAAACTTCCTTCCCCATCCCCATGAACAAGTTCTCGCTCCTCTTAACCGCCCTCTGCGTCTCCCTGAACGCTCAGGAAGCCAAGCCGGCCGACACCAAGCCCGCCGCTCCGGCACCTGAGGTCAAGCTCTCCGCCGGCGCTAAAGCCGAGCCGAAGGCTTACTTCGCCGAAGTCTGGGTCGGCAAGAACATCGCCGAATGCCTCAACTTCCAGAAGAATATCCAGGTCCTTGGTCAGCAGGTCGAAGAGCTCAAGCGCCTGCAGATCTTCCTCGATAACGCCCTGACCACCCCGGAGAAAGAAGCCCGCGGCCATGACATCGCCGCCAAGACGGCCAAGCTGAAGGGAGACAACGAGTCCATGACCAAGCTGTACAACGGCTTCAGCATCGAACGCCCTTACCAGTTCGTCCCCACCAAGGCCGTGATCGCCACCCCGATTTCCAACGAAGAGTTCGCCAAGATGTCGGCCGCCAAGGACTTCAAGCCCGAGACCATCATCACGACCGGCGAGAAGAAGTTCCAGATCCGCGACACCGTCTCCGGCCAGGTCGAAGTCGAGACCTTCGGCCTCTCCTATAAGCGCATCACGGACGCGAAGTCCCAGCTCCAGCAGCTCATCGACCTCCAGCCCAAGCTGACCAAGGACGAGGACAAGAAGAAGGTCGAAAAGGCCATCAAGGAGATCCAAGACGACCTGACCCAGAGCCTCGAGGAATTCAAGAAAGCCCGCGGTTTCGACTTCAACGCCGAAGCCATCACCCTGCCGTCCGAAGCCCGTCTCTCCGTCCAGATCACCGAGGAGGAGAAGAAGGCCATCGAAGCCAAGGCCCCGACGACCACTGAAAAGAAGTAATCCCCCTACCCTAAACTCCCAC
>Ga0163212_1001376_pt1 | contig 10749 bp, 9 predicted proteins | sample Malawi_45m_30L_FD_113532 | JGI IMG/M metagenome (GOLD analysis project Ga0163212, IMG submission 113532) | Freshwater microbial communities from Lake Malawi, Central Region, Malawi to study Microbial Dark Matter (Phase II) - Malawi_45m_30L | ecosystem: Environmental > Aquatic > Freshwater > Lake ...
GCGCGTGGGCCACCATGGCGCTGCCTTCGCTCTGGGCGTGGCTGCATGAACCTCCCGCCGATGACTCGCCATTGGGCGCGCGCAGGCTCGCGTGCGACCGGGCACTTCGCCCCATCCTGATCGATGCGCTGCCAGCGCTCACAGGGCTCGATGGGGTTGCACCATGATGCGACACGCGAATCGCGAAGGCCGATCTGCGAGAGAAGGAAGCATGATCCATCGTCCGGGCGTCGCTCAGGGGGTGCACACACCCACTCGTGTACTTGGCCGGGCACGGCTCGCATGGTTCGCTGCGATGAGCCTGGTGCTCATGGCTGCAACCCGCTCATCCCCTTCACGCACTGCCCTCGATCCAGCAGCATCGTGGCGAGCGCTGCTGACGGCGGCAGGCTGCCCGCTGGACCTTGCCCATGATCTTGCTGTCCGCATCGAGCGACTTGCGGGCGCGCCGCCGGGACCAGACGAGGATGTCGCCGTCACGGCAGCGCAGCGTGCCGAACAGATCACACATCTGGTCGTGGGGCGACACGGGCTTCAACTCTCACAGGCCCAGCTTGATGCTGCCTTGGCTACCTTGATCGGCACGCCAGCCTCGTCAGACGGCGCAAGCAATCCTGTGCATGGGCCATCGACCGACGCCGATGCTGCACCCAAGACCGCAGCCACGCCAAAACGCAACGAGCCCTTCACGACTCGGCATGCTGTCGAGCAGCTGCGCGAGTGGCTTCCTACTCCTGCCCAACGTTGATGCGCAGCGTTGGCCGAGCCGATGCGAGCGCCGCCGCGCCAGCCGGGGTGACCTGGCTGTTCCACGCGTAGACGCGCTCCAGCGCCGTGGCCTGCTTCAGGGAAGCCAGTCCAGCGTCACTGACCTTCGTCGTGTGCACGTTGAGCACTTTCAGGCGCGGCATGGCCGCCACGCAGGCAAGGGCCGCATCTCCCACGCCGGTTGAATCCAGTCGAAGGGATTCCAGCACCACAAACCCCTTCAGGCCGGCCACGCCATCGCCGGTGACCCCGGAACGCGCCAAGTTCAGGTTGACGATCGCACCCGCGGCAGGCTGCAGCATCGCCAGATCCGCATCGGTGAAGGGCGGCGTTGCCAGGCTCGCGTTGATGTCCAGCCGCGGGTCATCCTGTGCCAAGGGCTGCGCAATCACGCCGCGGGCCCGAAGTGCCTGCGCCACCTCGGCTGCGCGGCGCGCCAGGTCGGCCTCGAGCGACGGCGTAGCGCCCTTCACGGCACCAGGCGCCGCAGCCACCCCAGTTGCAACTGCCTCCATCGCGCCACCTTCCGTGATCCAGGTCCGGATCAGGTCGCGCTCGGCCTCGGTCAGGCGCTCACCGTCAGGCGGCATCGAGTCCGGGTCGCTTGCGGGCAGATTGATGCGCTGCACGATCAAGCTCGAGTCGGGGTCACCTGCCTTCACCGCCACGCCATCATCATCGACCTTGGTCATCGATGCGGCGGAGTCCATGGCCAGCCCGCCCTTGCGCTTGCCGTTACCGTGGCACTCGAAGCAACGGGACTCGAAAATCGGGCGAACCTGCGTGACAAAGTCAACGCTGCCAGCCTTGGCTGCACGGGAGACAACCGCCACGGCTCCAGCCGCAGGGCGCGCGCTGGCGTCGACCGCAGTGGCTAGCGGCAACGCCTCATCTCCAGAGCCATCGACACCGAGCGCAGCGAACAGGGCCTTTTCCACATAGCGATCGCCGTACACGAGCTCACCGCCGAAGTGGCCAACAAGACCCACGCCGAGGGCACTCACCATGGTCAGTACTCGGGCGGGCATCAAGCGTGTCTCGGCCGCTGCCGGCGACTCGACCAGACGGCGCGTCTTCCAGGCGACGGCCAGCAGAACCACGGCCATGGATGTTCCCATCCAGCTGTGCAGGTCCAGCGTGCGCGATGCTTCCTCGCCCTCTTGCCACGCGTTGATCCAACCAGTCGCCACCGCGCCGATGGCCGAGATCCCCGCAAGGAACATGGCCACGCTGGTGAACTCGGCGAGTCCCCGCTCGCGCCGGGTCCAGCGCCACGCCTCGACGGCAGCGGCGGCCAGCACCAGGCCGATCGGGAAGTGCACCAAGACCGGGTGCAGGCGCCCCAGCAGGCGGAACCAGGGATCCAGGCTTGCTTGCTCCGGGAACTCACCCCCTGCCGCAACGACCAGTCCCAGACTCATCACGACGAAGAGGGCTCCGTGGTGCACCATGGCCGGACTCTACACAGTCGGCCCCCTCGAGACCAGAAGGCCACCAGTCGCACGAAGTTCGTGTCGCCCGCTCGGGGGTGACTCCGCCTGATTGCGTTCACACCGGTGGCGGCGGCTCGCGACCGGCCACACCGCCCCGGCGCACCGCCTCGGCACCGAATCGTTCTGCAATGCGATCCGTGGCTGCATCGAGTGCGCGCTGTCGCTCGTCCTGGACGTCCGGGAACAGCCCGTCCTCATCGCGATCACGCTCGAGGTTCGAGCACTGCACGCCGACCAGCCGCACGGGCTGGAACCCTGCCGCCGCCCACGCTCGCAGGAGTTCGCGCGCCACTTCCCACAGGGTGTCCGTGCGGTCAGTCGAGGCATCGAGTGAATGCGAGCGCGTGATGGTGGTGAAGTCCCGCACGCGGATCTTCAGCGTGATCGTTGCGGCGCGCATGCCATGGCGCCGCAGCCTGCGTGCGGTGTCCTCAAGCAGCGGCAACAGCCGTTGCGCCACCTCGGCCTCGCTCGACAGGTCGCTCTCAAAGGTCTCCTCGTGGCCGATCGACCGCGCCTCCCGACCGGACACGACCTCGCGCGCATCCAGTCCACGCGCAAGGGCCCACCAGTGCGCGCCTGCATCGCCGAGCCGCCGTCTGGCTTCGGACGCATCGATCGCTTGCAGGTCGGCAAAGGTCCTGACTCCTGCAGCGTGCACGCGCGGCACTGTGCGCGGCCCCACGCCCCACATCCGCTCGATCGGCAGCGGCGCAAGCACCTCGATCGTGCGCTCGGGCTCGATGACCGTCAAGCCGTCGGGCTTCTCAAGGTCGCTGGCGATCTTCGCGACGAACTTCGACGCCGCCACGCCAACGCTCACCGTCAGCCCAAGTTCCGAACGCGTCCACGCGCGAACAAGCCCTGCCATCCGTGCACCGCTGCCGTGCAGGCGCTGCGATCCGGTGGCATCGACGAAGGCCTCGTCCACCGAGAGCGGCTCAACCTCGGGACCGATGCGGCCGAGGATCGCCATGAAGGCCGTGCTGATCTCGCGGTAGCGCGAACCGCGCGGCGGCGCCACGATCGCACTCGGACAGAGCCGAAGCGCCTGCGCCATCGGCATGGCGCTCCGGCAGCCGTGGCGCCTGGCTTCGTAACTGGCGGCCGCCACCACCGATCGCGGCCCCCGGCCACCCACGAGCACGGGTCGGCCGCGCCACTCGGGATGATCGAGCTGCTCGACGCTGGCGAAGAACGCATCGAGGTCGGCGTGCAGGATCACGCGCGGCCACGCAGCATCGCTTGCGCGGAGATCCGGAGAGGCTCCATCGCCGGCCACCTGCATGGATCATTCCACCGGCGGATAGCAGAGCGCGCCCCAGTCATCGGCGTAGCCATGCTCCATCATCACATGCAGCGCGACCATCGTGAACTGTCGCAGCAGCACCGAGCAACGCTTCACCGCGCGGCGATTGTGGCGACCGCCGTAGCTCGAGCCGCCGTGCACCAGCTGGCACCGCACGAAGTGGATGCGCGCCAAGAGCCGCGACACCACCAGCGCGTGCTTGCCCTGCGCCAGCAGGCTTCGCGCATCGAAGACCGCATGATCGATGCGCTGGCCATCGACCGGCTCGTCCCAGAAGAGCCGGTTGACGTAGCGATCCGCAAAGACCTGCATGACGAGGTCCTTCTGGCGATGGAGGAATCCCGCGAGGATCCCATCCTCGTCGCTGGCTACGAGCTGGTCGACGAAGAGCGCGAGCGCGCGGCCATCCGCCACGGGCTCGCGCCGCTGCGGATCCCACCGGCCGTAGAGCGCGTTCAGTGCGACCCACTGCTCGATGAGCTGCGTGTCCAGTTCGCTCGCGCCTCGGGCTTCGCTGGCTTCGAGCCAGGTCAGCGCACGATGGATGCGGATGCGCACCTGCTCGTAGAGCCCCGCTGCGGCGTACGCATCTCGTCGCGGTCGCCACTGGCCGCGCAGCACGCGCGGCGTGATCGGGGCGTCGAAGAAGGGATGGTTCGCTCCGGCAGGCAGGCTCATGCTGCGCAGTATCGCGCGCGGACCCATCGACGCGCCAGCAGGAATCCCAGCGCGCACCCGAAACATCCGACGATTCCGTGCAAGGTCAGATCAACCGCTGCGGTGGTGGCGTCACCGGCGCTCCAGAGGATCGCTGCGTCATCCGACAGTGCACTGAGCGTGGTCAGGCCGCCGCAGAAGCCACCCACCGCAATCACTTCCTGCCGCCACCGATCGCCACGCCACCGCCAGCCCGACCCATGGCGCTCCATCCACAGGCCAGCCAGCACACCGCACAGTGCCGCGCCAAGCAGGTTCGCGGCCAAGGTGCCGGTCCACGCAGGCATGCCGGCCGCGTGCACGCCATGGCCGATCGTGCATCGAACGGCCGCACCGACGGTGCCGCCAACGGCTGCAAGCATGATGCTCATCCCGCTCATGATCCAGCTCCCCGAATCACCGTAAGACACAGCAGCGGACAGCCCACGAGCGTTCCGAGCACGATCGTGACCGCGCGCCACCATCGGCGTTCGCCGATGGCAATCACCGCATCAAGCGCGAAGCCGCTGAAGGTCGTGAAGCCACCGAGGACCCCTGGCACCAGCAGCATGCGCACCATGGGTGCGTCCACCAGCGGCGCTGCCAGCACGCCGATGAGGATTGACCCAAGTGCATTCACGCCGAGCGTCACGCGCCACGTGCCATGCATCTTCCGCACGGCGATCGATCGCAGCCAGACTCGGAGACCGGCTCCGACGCCACCACCCAGCCCGGCCAGCAGGAGTTCAGTCGGCAGCCCCTCCACCACGTTGAGCCATGCTGGATCCGCCGACGCCGCTCGGCCGATCGCGACTGCGTCCGTCGCCTCGAAGGGGTTTGCCATACCGTAGACCACACATGAGAGCACAGCCCAGGTTGCAGCCATCGACGGAAGCATCGACCGATACTACGGCCGTGCGCTGGATCCCCCGCGCGTGGCACGCGTGGCTGGATGCGAATCCGCGCGTGGCGCCTGCGGCGTGCGGCGCGTGGTGGGTCACGCTCTGGGCCACCATCTGGTTCGGCTCGGCCTGGCTCTCGTCATTCTGGACGCACCGCATCGAGTTCGCGCTGCCGTTCGAGCGCTCGGTCGATCCGATGCACTGGATGATCCCCATCTACGCGAGCTTCGACCTCGCAGCGGCGTTCCTTCCGCTCTTCTGCCGTGGATGGCGTGACTTCGCAGTCGTGGGGCGCGCCATCCTGCTGCAGACGGCCATCTCGTGCACGATCTACATCATCCTCCCGCAACAACTGGCCTTCTCGACGACCCGCACCGGCGCGGTCTGGGACTGGCTGTCCGGGCTCACTGGCCTGCCGCATCCGGGCCTCTACTCCTACGCACCGAGCATGCATGTTGCAGGCGTCATCGCGATCGGGATGTTCTTCGCACCGCGTCTGGGTCGCGCTGGTGCCACGGCACTGTGGGCGTGGTGCATCGCAGTCATCGCCAGCACCTGGATGGTCCAGGAGCACCACCTCGCGGACATCGCCTCGGGCGTCGTGCTCGCGCTCGTGATCCGGCCCAGAACGGTTGCCTCGGCCTCGGTTGGTCCTACCATGTCTTCGTGAGGACGATCGCCGCTGTTGCCGCCGCCGCGCTTTCCTGCACCCCTTGCCCCGCGCGCGAGACGGACTCGACTCCAGCCAAGGGCGTGAAGCCAGGCGACATCCATGCTGACGAGGCGCATGCCGCTCCGCGCGCGATCGACATGGAGAAGGCCCGGGCATGGTGGTCCTACCGGCCCATCGCCGATGCAGCCCCGCCGGCCGTGCATGACACCGCATGGATCCGCAACGACATCGACCGCTTCATCCTGGCCCGGCTCGAAGCAGATGGCCTGGTGCCGGCATCCGAAGCCGACCGCGTCGCCCTCATCCGGCGCGCGACCTACGACCTGACCGGGCTGCCGCCGTCACCCGCCGAGATCGATGCGTTTCTTGCCGACACCCATCCTCAGGCGTGGGAGCACGTGATCGAGCGGCTGCTCGCGAGCCCGCACTACGGCGAACGATGGGGCCGCCACTGGCTCGACCTGGTGCGCTACGCGGACACCAACGGCTTCGAGCGTGACGGCGACAAGCCAAGCACCTGGCGCTACCGCGACTGGGTCATCGACGCGTTGAACCAGGACAAGCCCTACGACCGCTTCATCACCGAGCAACTGGCCGGCGATGAATTGCCCGACCGTGACTTTTCCACGATGGTCGCCACGGGCTACTACCGACTCGGCATGTGGGATGATGAAGTTCCCGACCTCAAGCAGGCGCTCGCCGACGACATGGATGGCATCGTCGACATCACGGCACGCACGATGCTCGGCGTCGGGCTCGGCTGCGCCCGCTGCCACGACCACAAGGGCGATCCGATCCCGCAGCGCGACTACTACGCCTTCAGCGCCTTTTTCGCAGGGGTGCGCCCATACAAGTCGCATGCCGGCAACAGCATCGAAGCCGGCAACGTCACGCGCTCGATCGATCCAGAGTTCGGCCGCCGCGACCTCGAAGCAGAACGCATCGCTTACCGCGAGCGCCGCACATCGCTCGTCGAGTCGCTGCTGGCGATCGAAGCCGCCACGGGCCTCTTGCCGCCGGCGAACGGTTCATCGGGCACTGCGCCGGATCGCGCCCCGTCCGATGGCCTCGTGGCGCACTACGCCTTCGAGACCGACGCCGCCGCCCCGGAGGCTGATCGCGCCGCGCTCCGCTCGACCGTGCCAGGCCCCGTGGCGAAGGTCAAGGACCTGCGCTGGGGTGAGCGAGGTCGCTTCGGACTGGGGGGCTCGTTCGATGGCGGCGACGATCGCCTGCTGCTCAAGCGTCCGGTTGAGGACGACTTCACGATCTCCGCGTGGTTCAGGACCGATCGCGTCGCGGCCGGCGATGATGGCGACCCGCGCTGGTTCCTCGGCTCGGGCATCGTCGATGGCGAGGTCCGGGGCATCGTGGATGACTTCGGCATCTCGATGATCGGCAACGGCATCATCGCTGCGGGCGTGGGCAATCCCGAGACTTTCCTCAACAGCGCGCCGGGCCACAACGACGGTCAGTGGCATCACGTGGCACTCTCGCGCGAGCGTGCGAGTGGCACGGTCATCCTGTACCTCGATGGCGTCGAGGTCGATCGAGCGACTGGCAGCACGCGCAGGCTTGACAGCCCAGCGCAGCTTGTGATCGGCGGCATGCTTCCGGGCGGCGGGCCATTCAGCGGCCAGATCGACGAGGTCCGGTTCTACCGACGCGTCCAAGCGCCCGACGAGGTGCTCTGCGCAGCCACCGGAATCGGCCCGACCAACACTGGTGAATCCATCGCCTCGGCGGGGCGCGCCAACGCGGCCCAGCAGTGGACGACGGCTCGTACGGAACTCCTTGCACTGCGGCCACCCTCGCAGCGTGGCGAAGTCGTGCTCTCGGTCTCTGAGACGGGCCTTGAGCCTGCGCCAGTCCATGTGCTTACGCGGGGAAGCCCGCATGCCCCGGCTGAGCAGGTCGGACCGGGTGTGCCCAGCGTGCTGGCGACCTTCGAACCGCCGGCAGCATCGGCTGCGCATGGCGAGTCGACCGGACGCCGCACGGCGCTTGCCGCGTGGATCACTGATCCGCGCAATCGCCTCGCATCGCGCGTCATGGCGAACAGGCTGTGGCAGCATCACTTCGGTGTGGGCATCGTGCCCAGCAGCAATGACTTCGGCCGGCTCGGCGACAAGCCCACGCATCCGGAACTGCTCGATTGGCTTGCACGACGGCTGATGGCCGATGGCTGGAGCATCAAGTCGATGCACCGATTGATGATGACGAGCGCGACCTATCGCATGGCGAGCGTGCCGAGCGAGGCCGCGCTCGCCGCCGATCCCGGCAACGAACGGCTCTCGCGATTCCGCCTGCGCCGCCTCTCGGCCGAGGAACTCCGCGACAGCCTGCTCGCCGCCAACGGCACCATCAACCTCGAACTCGGCGGCCCGGGCGTCCGTCCGCCGCTTCCCGAGGCCGTGCTGGCGACCAGCAGCCGCCCCCATGAAGTCTGGCCGCTCACGCCCGAGCCGAGCTGGACGCGCCGAAGCGTGTACATGCACCAGAAGCGTTCGATCCAGGACCCGCTGCTGGCGGTCTTCGATCAGGCCGACATCGACAATCCGTGCCCGGTGCGCTTCGCGACGGTGCAGCCAACGCAGAGCCTGATCCTCTTCAACGGGGAGTTCGCCAACGACCAGGCGCGGCGACTGGCCGATCGCGCGCGCGATGCCGCACCCGGCAGCGGGCGCGACCGCGCCGCCGCCGCGATCCGCTTCGCGTACGGCCGCACAGCGACCATGACAGAGCTCGACGCCGCCGAACGCTTCATGGCCCGCCTCACCGATGACGGCGTGCCCGATGCCGATCGCGCGCTCGACCTCTTCGCGCTCATGCTCGTGAACAGCAACGAGTTCCTCCACATCGACTGACGAGCCATGCACCACCCGCACCACGCAGCGAGCTTCTGCCGACGCACCCGACGCGAGTTCATGTGGCAGGCCGGCGGTGCGTTCACCAGCGTGGCGCTGGCTGATCTGCTCGCGCGCGATGGATTCCTGCAGCGCCAGGCCATGGCCTTCGACGGCTTGACGCCGCTGCCTGCGGGGCCGCTCGCGGCGAAGGCTCCGCCCCTGCCCGGCCGGGCCAAGAGCGTGATCTTCCTCTTCATGTACGGCGGCCCGAGCCATGTCGACACCTTCGACTACAAGCCCGAGCTCTACAAGTACGACGGCAAGACGATCAAGGTGAAGACCAAGGGTCGCGGCGGCGATCGCAACGAAGGGCGCATCGTCGGGCCGAAGTGGAACTTCCGCCAGCATGGGCAGTGCGGTGCGTGGGTGAGCGACCTCTTCCCCCACTTGGCGACCTGCGTCGATGACATCGCCTTCATCAAGAGCATGTATGCCGAGAGCCCGATCCACGGCAGCGCGATGCTGATGATGAATTCAGGCAAGCTGCTCGGCGGCGCACCCTGCATGGGCTCGTGGGTCAACTATGGACTCGGCACCGTCAACCAGAACCTTCCCGGCTTCGTGGTCATGCTCGATTCGACGGGCGGCCCGATCTCGGGCGCGAAGAACTGGTCGAGCGGCTACATGCCGGCGAGCTACCAAGGCTGCGTGCTGCGCGGGCAGGGCGATCCGATCCTCGACCTTGCCACCCCCGAAGACCGCACGCAGCGCGTGCAGCGCGCCGTGCTCGATGAGCTCAAGGACTGGAACTCGCGACACGCGCTCCTGCGCAGCGGCAACCCTGATCTTGAGAGCCGCATCGAGGGCTACGAGCTCGCGTACCGCATGCAGGCGACAGCGCCCGAGGCCGTCGAACTCGCGCAGGAGACCAAGGACACCCAGGAGCTCTACGGCATCGATGACCCACGCACGGAGGATTTCGGGCGCAAGTGCCTGCTCGCCCGGCGCCTCGTCGAGCGCGGCGTGCGCTTCGTGCAGATCTACTCAGGCGGCTCCCACAACGATGACAACTGGGATGCCCATGACGACCTCAAGAAGAACCACGATTACCACGCTGGTCGCACCGACAAGCCGGTCGCGGGGCTGCTCAAGGACCTCAAGCGCCGCGGCCTGCTCGATGAGACCCTCGTGATCTGGGGCGGCGAGTTCGGCCGTCAGCCCACCGCCGAGTACGCCATGGGCACGGGCCGCGACCACAACTCCTTCGGATTCACCATGTGGATGGCCGGCGGCGGCATCAAGGGCGGCGTCACCGTGGGCCAGACCGATGAACTTGGTTCCATCGGCGTTGGAGAGCGCTTCCATGTGAAGCACCTGCACGCCACGGTGCTTGATCGGCTTGGTGTCGACCCGGACGCCTTGACCTATTTCTACGGCGGCCTCGAACAGAAGCTCGTCGGCGTCGAAGGTGCCGACCCGATCAAGCAGCTGCTGGCGTGACCGGCCGTGCCGGCGCAGTCGGGTCTGCCCGTGACGGCCCAGTCGGGGATCAACCCGGCAACGGCACGCGCCACTCGGTTCAGACCGCGAAGTACTTCGCCTGCGGGTGATGCACGACGATCGCGCTCGTCGACTGCTCCGGATCGATCTGCCAGTTCTCGGTGAGCACGCAGCCGATGCGCTGGGGCTCGATCAGGCGGAAGAGCTTCTCCTGGTCGCTCATGTCAGGGCATGCGGGGTAGCCGAAGCTGTAGCGGCTGCCGCGATAGTGCTGCGTGAAGAGCCGGCGGACCTCCGGATCGTCGTCATGCCCGATCCCGAGCTCGGCACGGATCCGCTTGTGCCAGAGTTCCGCAAGCGCCTCGGCGCACTCCACCCCGAAGCCGTGCAGGAAGAGATAGTCGGTGTACTGGTTGCGCTCGAAGAGCTGCTTCGCGCGGTGGCTCGCCTCGCTGCCCATCGTCACGCAGTGCAGGGCCAGCACATCGCGCGCGCCACCTGACATCGGCCGGAAGAAATCGCTGATGCAGAGCCGCTCGCGCCCTTCCTGCCGGGGGAA
>Ga0163212_1001378_pt1 | contig 10742 bp, 10 predicted proteins | sample Malawi_45m_30L_FD_113532 | JGI IMG/M metagenome (GOLD analysis project Ga0163212, IMG submission 113532) | Freshwater microbial communities from Lake Malawi, Central Region, Malawi to study Microbial Dark Matter (Phase II) - Malawi_45m_30L | ecosystem: Environmental > Aquatic > Freshwater > Lake...
AAGCGCAGGCTGAAATCCGGTTTGGTCACGAGAAACTGTCCTCACAACCGCGCACTTGCCAAGTTGTGCCGGGCTCGAACCGAGGCCTCGATCGCCACAGCTGTTTTTGATATGTATGAATCCCTGCGGGTTTGAATTCCCTGGCGCCGGCGGCTGCCACCTGACCGAGCACAACGATGACGTGGCCGCCGCCCTGGACGTGGGCCGCGAAGTGCTCACCTACCATTCGATCGAAGAGGCCGCCGAGTGGCTCCGGGAACTGCCGCGCGAACCCCGCCGGGCGGCGGAGATCGGCCAGGCCGGCCGCCGCCGCGTGCTGGCAGAACACACTTGGGCCGCGCGTCTTCCTCAGCTTGCCGCTGCCTGGTGAAACCGTGCGCGTGACCGAAAGCGGTTGTATCAGCCCCGCTGAATCCGCTTAATTCTGGCCTGTTCCCGGCCCGAGCCGCGGTTTGTCCGAAAATGACATCATACTTCTTACAGGCGGTGAGCGGGCGGATCTTTGCCACGGCCTCCAGCCTGGTCTGCGGACTGGTTTCGTTGAAGCTGATTGGCCATCACCTGGCTCCGGAAACCTATGGGGCAGTGCTGGTGGCGATGCAGGTCACGGCGTTCCTGCCCCTGTTGGATGGAGGTGTTCGCACGGTGAGCAACCGGCGGATGCTCGCCCTGCCAGAGGCGGCGGCCAAGGCCCGGCTGGTGCGATTTGGAGAAGTGTTTTACTCGCGCCTGGCACCGGTGGTCCTGGCCGTGGCGGTCCTGCTGATGGGCGCTTATGCGCTGACGCCTGCGGGCCGGCTGGTGGACAGCCCGCTGGCATTTTGGCTGGCGGTGGGAGTGACAGGGGCGCTGACGATGCTGGCGGGTGCCCAGGCGGCCCTGCTCGTCGGCTTGGGGCAGCAGACACGGTATTTCCTCGTGAACGGCGCGGCCGCGTGGTTGTCGGTGCTGGGTCTCTGGCTGGCCTTGCGTCTGGGGGCGGGAGTGTGGGCGTTCCCGCTGGCGGCCCTGGTTGTTTTGGCGGTCGGAATGCCGCTCACTATCTGGCTGATTCGCCGCAGTGTGCCGGACTTTCGCTGGTGGCGTCGTCAGGCGGAGGCGGATTATCCAGCGCAATTGCAGGAGTTGAAACGTGATGCGTGGGACTGTTTTCGGAGCCAACTGGCCACGATGCTCCTGTTCACGGCTGACGTCGTGCTGGCGGGGTTGATCTGCGGGGCCACGAAGGAGGCGGCCATTTACGGCGTGCTGGCGCGGTTGTTTGGCATTCTGCGCAGCCTGACGCAGGCCACGGCGGAGGTGGTCTGGCCGATGATGGCGCGCGATGTGGCCGGGACGCAGTCGCTGGCAGATTTCGTCCTGCGGGCAAATGCCTGGGTGTATGGGGCGACGCTGGGGGGCATGGGCCTGACGCTGGGACCGTTCATGGGCTGGTGGATGGGGCCGGAGTGGCTGCCCGCCCCGGCGCTGGTCGTTTTGCTGACCGCCCGTTTTTTGATTACCGGCGTGTCGGCTCCGGCAGCGTATTATCTGATCGGCCAAGGCAACTTCCTGTCCCTTGCCCAGCTCGTTGAGCGTGAGCTGGTGGTGGCGGTGCTGCTGGCGGTGGCGGCGGGTCTTGCGTGGGGAGTTGAAGGCGTGGCGGCCGGGTTTTTGCTGGCCACGGTGGCGGGCACGCTGGGCCCCATTCTCACACGGTATGCACGCTCGGTGCCGCAGTCGCCCGGCAGCTTGGCGGGAGAGCTTTGGTGGCGGGCGCTGACCGGGCTGGCCGTCAGCCTGGGCGTCGCCGCGCTCCTGATGCCGCTGGCGGGGCGCGGTGCCTGGCTGGTTCTGGTTGGCACGGTGGCGGCGGTGGCCGGCTTGAGCATGGGCGGCTTGGTGGCCTGGAGCCGCGTGACAGCCCCGGCTGAGGGAGGATTGTCGTGGCCGCGCTTTCGCGCCATGCTGCGGGTGTTCTGACGGGCTGGTCCTGTTCGACTATGTTCAAAAGCCTCATCCGTTCCACGCTGGCCACCTTGGGCTGGCGGGCAAACCGCCTGAACCGGGGGCAAGTGATTCCCGTGGAGCTGCCGGAACCGGAGACATATGCCGGCCCGGAGGATTTCAGCCGGCTGCACCGGCCCTGGCAGGGGGCTGAGTTTCTGAAGTGCCTCACGCCGGCGGTGCGGGCGAACACGATGCTTTCGCCGCAAAAATTGTATCTGCTGCGGAAGTTGTTCGTGAGCACGCTGGGCCTGCCGGGCGACGTGTTCGAGGCCGGGGCCGGCAGCGGGGGCAGCGCGCGGCTGATGCTGGACAGCCTGCTCGCTCGCGGGGTGAAGAAACGGATGTGGGTGCTGGACACTTTTGCGGGTTATCCGGACGCGGACGTGGCACGCGATGGACAGCACGTCCGCCCGCAACAATGCCAGTGCAACTCGGAGGCGGAAGTCACCGCCCTGCTTGCCAACCCAGAGGTCGATGTGCGGGTAGTCGCCGGCCGGATTCCCGCGACGCTCGCCCAGGTATCCGCCACGTCGCTCTGCTTCGCGCACATCGACGTGAACCTCCACCAGCCGACGCGCGCCGCGACCGAGTTCTGCTGGGACCGGCTCGTGCCCGGCGGAGTCATGGTGTTCGATGATTACGGCTGGCCAGCCACCTTCGGAGCGCGCACGGCGATTGACGAGGTGTGCGTCGCGCGGGGTGCGGAGGTCATCTGCCTGCCCGAAACCACCCAGGCCTTTTTGATCAAGCGATGAAGGCCCCCGCCCTACCCTCCTCTAACGCGCTGGGTGAGGATCTGGCCCGCAAAGACTATTTGCGGGTGCGGCAGCAACCCCGGTGGCGCGACGAAGATTACCTGCAGTTGAAAGATCTGCGCGACTGGATCACCGCCTGCGCGGCGGAAATGAGCGGGCTGGTGTTCGACTACGGCTGCGGCGGGGCTCCTTACACGCCGTGGTTTGCCCATTGCGCGCAGTATGTGAAGGCGGACGTGACGCCGGGGGTGGCGGTGGATCGCCTGCTGACGCCCGCCGGCCTGACCCAGGAGGCCACGGGAAGTTATGACTGGGTTCTGTCCACCCAAGTGCTGGAACACGTGGCCGATCCTGCGCTCTACCTGGCGGAGTGCCATCGTTTGCTGCGCCCGGGCGGCCGCCTGCTCCTCACCACCCACGGGCTGATTCAAGAGCACGGCTGCCCAAATGATTACCAGCGCTGGACCTGTCGCGGGCTGGAGGAACTGATCGGGCGCGGCGGTTTTCAGGTGGTGTCAGCCGGCAAGCTGACCACGGGGGTCCGGGCGGCGGTGCAGTTGACCCACCACGCCGTCGCGCATTTGCGGGCGGATAGCCGGCCGCTGCTGCACTACCCGCTGGCAGTGTTCCGGCACGCGTATCGCTGGTTGGCGATGCCGGTGCTGAACTGGTTCGCCGACCGGTTTGCCGCGCAAGCCCGGGTGACGGGCTCGGACCCGGCGAGCCTTTACGTCGGGGTGTTTGTGCTCGCGCGGCGGCAGTGAGGCTATGCGCATCACCTTCCTCGCCCATTATCCCGGCCGGGGTGGCAGCAATGCACTGCTCCGGCAACTGGCAGACTTCTTTCGCGCTGCCGGGCACACGGTCGCAACGGTCGTGGGGCGGGACGATGCGGAGCCGGTGCTGACCGATTATGTCGTGGCCGGGGTGCCGGTGGCCGCGCCCTGGCGGGAACGGTTGCGCCGGCTGCAGGAGGCGATTGAGGCCACGCGGCCCGAAGTCGTGTATTCCTTTTCCGGCAAGGATGAGTTTGATGTGCTGCGTTTTCTTCCCTGCGTCCGGGTGCGGCATGTCTTCTCCCTGGAGCAGCACGCTTACGCCGACATGTTCCACTGGCTGCGACAAGCGGGGGCCTTCCCGGAAGCGATCACCACGAGCACTCCGGACACGCTGGCGGAGGTGATGCCGTATCGGGCGGGCCAGACCGCAGGCTGGTGCGTGCCTTATTGGGTGGAACCCGAATTTGAGCAGGCGTCGAGGAATGCCGCCGAGCCACGCGGCAAGGATGACTTGCCGTTGGAAATTTGTTTTGTCGGGCGGCTGGAGGCGCAGCAAAAGCGGGCGCACTGGCTGCCGGAAATCGCGGCTGGTTGCGCGGCGGCAGGACGTCCGCTCCAGTGGCATCTCTACGGAGATGGCCCGGCACTGGCGGGTCTGCGATCAGCCTGGACCTCGGGCAACGTGCGCTTTCATGGCTGGCGTCCGGCGGCGGAGCTGGCGGCGGCATTGCCCCGGCATGATGTGTTTTTCCTCTGTTCACGATGGGAAGGACTGCCGCTGGCGATGGTGCAGGGAATGTTTTGCGGCCTCGCGTGCGTGGTGCCGGATCTGCCGGCGGGAATGCGGCACGCGCTCGCGGCGGGGGGCGGCTGGCTTTATGCGGCACAAACGCCGGCGGCGGCGGTTCAGGCGCTCTTGCGGGCCACGGCGGATCGCGGAGAATGCCAGCGGCGCGGGGCGGCGGCACGCGCCACCGCCGTGTGCGAGTTCAGCTCAGTTCAAGCCCGACGACAGTGGACCGAGTTGATGACCGGGCTGGCCGGATTGAAACCCAATGGCCGCCGCGCATCGCTGGCAGGGGCGCGCCGCCTTCACGCCGTGCCCGTGCGGCGGGCCGTGTGGCGGAGGATGCTTGCACTCGTTCGGCCCGGCAGGGAAAGGTATGACGCGTGATTACCTTCCTCGTCGTGGGCCGCAATGATGGTTACGGGGTGAACCTGCCCAAGCGGACGGCGGCCAGCCTGAATTGCCTCGCCTCGCTCTGTGCGGATGCCGACGATGAAATCATTTACGTGGACTGCAACACCCCGGCCCCGGACGTGACGCTGGCCGAGGCCATCGCCGACACGCTCACCCCGGAGACGCGGCGGCGGCTGAAAATTTACCGCATCAGCGGGGAGCAGATGCGGGCGGCGCTTGGCGAGACGCCGCTGCCCTTTTCGGACGAACTGTCCCGCAACGTCGGCATCCGCCGGAGCAACCCGTGCAACACCTGGCTGCTCTCCACGAACTGTGACGTGCTCGTGCATCCGCTGGGCTCCCAATCCTTCGCGGAGCTGCTGCGCACGCTGCCACCCCGCTTCTACCTGTGCCCGCGCATTGGCATTCCGCCCGCCCAGTGGCAGCGATTGGACCGCGCCAATGTCCCTCAATGGCAGGCTTTCTGTGACGCGGTGATCCGCGCCGGCGTGCGGCAGCCACCGGAGAAGCCGCAGGCCTGGCTGCGCTTCGCTTCAGTGGGTGATTTCCAACTGGCACCGCGCGAGCAATGGCTGCAAATCGGTGGTTGTGAGGAAGGCATGAAGCTGTGGGGCCACAGCGATGCGAACAACGCCCGCCGGTTGAACTGGCTGAACGGCGGCGGGCGCACGCCGGATTTGGGTGACCAACTGTGCGTGGCACATCTGGATCACAGCTTCGGCGTGGGCAACGCCCATCAAGGCACCTTGCCCAACAACGATTGGAACAGTTGGGTGGAGAACGTGACCGGACCGCAATCCCGCAACCCGCCTGACTGGGGATTGCGCGATGTGGCGCTGCCGTTGATCACGCTCTCCGCCGGCGAGGTGGATCCGGAGGCGGTGCTGAAGGCGCACCGGCGTCAGCGCACGCTGCTAGCTGGCTGGGGCCTCCGCCTGCGAGCCAAGCTGTGGCAGACGGCCAGCCGGCTGGCCAACTGGGTGGACCGCCGGTCAGGCGCAGGCTAGCGCCAGATCACGCTGCCACGCTGCCACCAGCTTCAGCTCGGCTTCCGGCAGCAGGCCAGCCCGCACCAAGGCCGTGTAACAGGCCGTGAGATTGGCTGCCACCGTCGTCTGAGCCCGGCCCGGCGTGAGCGCGAGCCCGGCCAGCAACTGGCGGATGCGCTCATTGTGCAGGTAGCCGGGAATCTCCTGTTCAAAGTCGCGGAGCAGATCGTGCTCGTTGCGGTCCTGCCGCATGCTCGGTCCGGCGAAGCTCAGACACGAGTCCATCTCCCACAAACACCGCTGCGCGACGAACGAACGCCAGATGTCCGTCATGCGGAACGAGCAGTGCGAAGGCAGATACAGGAGCGGCCAGGCGGCGGGGAAAAAGGTCGTGTTCTGGCTGTTGAAGGGACACCAGCAGCCGCGCCCCAGCGCCACGGGCGGTGCCGTCGGGTCAAACCGCACCGGCAGTTCAGCCGTCAGGCGGTAAAGCGCGTCCACATCCGGGTTGTCATCCGCCAGTCCCTGCTGGATCAAACATTCCGCCGTCACCAGCCCGGCGGTGGTCGGCGGTTCCGCGAACGAAGCGGCAAGGTGGGTGAGCGGGAATCCGCGCGGCCAGATCCGCGCGGTCGAAAAGTCCCGATACACATTCCACCAGCCGGACCGCTGCACGGGCCGGGCCTGCACGTGCGCCTGACGGGGCTCCCAAAAACTGGTCGTGGGCGCGTTGTCATCGTCGGTCTCGACGATCGTCTGCGCCCCCTGCTGGATCGCCAGGAGATAGCCGAGATTCTTGCGGGTGTAATGCCGCTCCGGCAATTGACGGCCCAGTTCGAAGGGCAGGGCGAGCTGCTGGTCTATCGCGCAAAAGCGGGTGGCGGCCAGGTCGTAAGCCGGTGGGCCCTTGCGGTCCCCCATCACCCACAAGCGACCGCCACGGGCCGCCAGCCCGTCGCTCAGCACCTGCATGGCCGGGGTGGGCGGGAAGATGGTGGTGATGACGACATCAAGCATGTCCGCGCAGCACTGCCGAACCGCGCCCCCTCCGTCAAGCGTGAATCCCGGGCGGGCATGGTCGCGGCGCATCTGGACCTGCGTCCAGAAGCGCCACACGAATTGAGGGCGGAGCACGAAGCGCAGGACTGCCAACTTTGGCTCCTTTCGTGTTCCGCCCTCAATTCATGTGGACCTTTACGGCCCCCAAGGCGCGGCTTGGGGGTCCTGGCGGCTGCCCCTGCCGGTTCAGAGACTGGCGGTCCGGGCAGTGCCAAGATGCGCCTCATGGTCACGCCACGTTTGCCAAGCAGGCTGGGTTCTCCCTACTCTGCGGGATGCGGCTGTTGATCGTGCATCCCGAAGCGCGCTTTTTTGCCGGCGCGGAGAAGATGCTCGGGCATTTTCTGACCGGCCTGCTGGCGGCTGATCATCAGGTGACGCTCGCGGTCGCCCCCGGGAGCCGCACCGCCGGGGTGGTGCCGGCGGGTTGTGCCGTGGTGCCGGTGCCGGAGAATGGCCGGTTCTCGCTGATCACTCTGGGCCGCACGTTGGCCATCCTGCGCCGGGCGCACGCGCAGACTCCCTTTGCCGTGGTGCATGGCTGGGGCTCGCGGGACTGGGAGCTGGCGGGGCTGGCGGGTCGGCTGCTGGGCCGGCCGGCGCTGGGCACGCTGCACGACCATCCACTCGCGAGTTTCATCACCGGCTCCCGTCGGCGGCTGATGCGGCTGGCTGCCCGCCGGGGGCTGCAACGGGTGGTGTGCGTGTCTGAAGCGGTCCGGCTGGCGTGCGTCGCTGCGGGTTATCCGGTGGAGCGGCTGGCAGTCGTGCGCAATGGCCTGCCTCCGGCGGCACCGCTCCAGCGTTCCTGGCGCACGGCGGGCCGCCTCCGGCTGGGTTTTCTCGGAGCGTTCTCGGAGCGCAAGGGGCTGCGGGGATTTTTCGCCGCCCTTGCGATGTTTGCGGCACGCACAAGCCAACCGTGGGAGCTGCACCTCGCGGGCGAGGCGCAGGATGCGGGCGGGCACAAAATGCTGGCGGACCTGCGCCGCCAGCACGCCGCCGAACCGTGGTGGCCACAGGTCCACTGGCACGGGTGGATGGACACGCCCGCACGCTTGCTTGGCTTGGTGGATGTGTTGGTGGTCCCATCGTCTGAGTTTGATCCCTTTCCCACCGTGCTGCTGGAGGCCGGGCAGGCCGGCGTGCCGGTGCTGGCCGCCCGGGTAGGTGGCGTGGCGGAAATCATCGTGCCGGGGGAGACTGGCTGGCTGTTCGAGCCCGGTGATTGGTCGGGTGCCGCCGCGAAGCTGGAGTGGCTGGCCGGCCAGTCCGCGACCGAGTTTGCCCGGTGCGGGCAACTCACCTTCCGGCGGCAGGCGACGGACTTCACGCTGGAAAAAATGTCCGCGCAATATGGCGAAATCTTTTCTAGGCTGACCACTAATGGATAGAGACAGCAAGCTGCCTCAGGCGGTTCTCATGAGCGTCGTGGTCGTCCCGCTGGCGCTGATGGTGGGCTATTTGCTAACCAATCCATTTTCCAAGCTGACGATTCTGGGGGTGGGCCTGTTGGTGGGGTTGATCCTTTTGCCGTTGGTGTTGCGCTGGCATCACGCCGCCTTGGTGTGCCTGTGGAACGCGGCCATCGTCGTCTTTTTCCTGCCGGGCCAGCCGCCCTTGTGGGCCGCGCTGGCGGGGGTGAGTCTGGGCGTGGCCATCGTCACCCGCACCTTGCGAGCGAAGTCCTCTTTCGTATGGGTGCCCTCCCTGGCTTACCCCCTGCTGCTGCTGGCCCTGGTCGTGCTGATCACGATTGCGATTCGCGGTATTGGCGGGCGCGCTTTCGGCAGCGAGATGTGGGGGGCGAAGCGGTATATGGGCGTGCTGGGAGCGATCGTGGGCTACTTCGCCCTCACTGGAGCCACCATCCCCCGGGAGCGCGCGGAATTGTATGCAGGCCTGTTCTTCCTTGCGGCGGTGACTTCAATCATGAGCGACCTGGCCTTTGCCTTGGGGCCAAGTTTTTATTTCCTGTTCATGTTCTTTCCAACGGATGTGGCGTCGGCGCAGTTCACCACGCAGGACACGCTGCGCCGGCTCGCGGGCGTCACCTGGATGGCCCAGGCCACCTACTGGTTCATGCTGCTGCGCTATGGCATCCGCGGGCTGGTGGACCTGCGGCATCCCTGGCGGCTGGCCGTCTTTGTGGCGATGATCTTGCTCAGCCTTCTGGGCGGATTCCGATCGAGCCTGATTCTGCTGGGGCTTCTGTTTCTGGTGCAGTTCTGGTTTGAGGGGCTGCTGCGCACCAAGCTGTTCCCGGTCGTCGTGCTGGGCGGCCTGTTAATCGGCTCGGTGATTGTGGGCTACGCCGAGCGGCTGCCGCTGTCCGTGCAGCGCACGGTGAGCTTCCTGCCGATTCAGGTGCATCCCTCGGCCCGGCAGGACGCGCAGGGTTCGTTGGACTGGCGGCTCCAGATGTGGCGTGTGGTGCTGCGTGATGTGCCCCAGTATCTCTGGCTGGGGAAAGGCTACACTTTCAGCGGCACCGATTTCATGCTCATGCAGGAGTCCATCCGGCGCGGCATGTTTAACTCGTATGAGGATACCCTGGTCAGCGGCAACTATCACAATGGCCTGCTCACCCTCATCATCCCCTTCGGATTGCCCGGCACGGTGGCCTTTGCCGCCTTCGTGTTTGTCGGCTGGCGCGTGCTGCATCGCAACTACCTTTACGGGCCGAAGGAGCTGAAGCGGATCAACACCTTTCTTCTCGCCTATTTCACGACTCGCTTGGTGTTCTACTTGGGTTTATATGGTCAGTTTGATTTGGATTTGATGGTGTTCACCGGGGCGGTGGGATTGAGTGTTTCGCTCAACGGCGGCGTGTGCCGTCCGCCCGGCCCTAAGCCAACCCAAGCCGCGTCGCGGCCAGCCACCGGATGAAGACCCTGCGGGTAGCGATTGACACCAATCCACTCTACGTCGCGCAGGCGGGCGTGGCGCGGTATGTGCGCGGCCTGCTGCGCGGGTTGCGCGAGTCAAACCCATCGGATTGCTGCTGGCTGCCGCTGGCTTGGGAAGTGGAAAATTTTAGTTACGATCAACCCACTCGGGCGCTAAAGACCGCCTTCCGTGAATTAATCTGGGCGCGGTGGCTGGCACCGCGCAAACTTCTCTCGGCGGGCATTGAGCTTCTGCATTCCACATCCGAGGCGATGATCTCGCCCCCTGTAGGGCTACCCCATGTGGTAACGCTTCACGATCTCGCTCTGCTCCGCCACCCGGAGCGCTTCCGCCGCTGGCAACTCCTCGCCAGCACACGCCGCCTGCGGCGGCTGGCCGACGTTGACCATATCATCTGCATCAGCCGGTTTACCGCCGACGAAGCAATGCGGCTGCTGGGACTGCCCGCGAGCCAACTCACGGTGGTGCAAAACGGTTACGACACGCCAGCGGTTGAAGCCAGCGAGCCTCCCGCTGCTGCGATTGCATTCAAAGAATTCTTCCTCTTCGTCGGCTCGCTGGAACCGGGGAAAAACCTCTCGCTCCTACGAGAAGTGTGGACCGCCGCTGCGGTTGCCGGCCAAAACCTCCCCCCCTTGCTCATCGCCGGAACGCGTTGGGCCGGGGTGCCGGGGGAAGGGGCCCCGCCGCCGGACTGGCATTACCTCGGGCATGTGTCCGACGTGGAGCTGGACCGACTGTATCGGCAAGCTTTGGCACTGGTTTTCCCCAGCAAATACGAGGGCTTCGGCCTGCCTGTGCTCGAAGCTATGGGCCGTGGCTGTCCGGTGATCTGCTCGCGGGTGGCGAGCTTGCCGGAAGTCGCCGGAGATGCCGCGTGGTGGTGTGAACTGGATACCGCCAGCTATCTGGCCGCGCTGCGTGAGTGCGCCCGGAATGCGCCGGCGCGCGCGGCTCACGTTCAGGCCGGGCCGGCGCAGGCGCGCAAATTTTCCTGGGCCGCCTGTGCGTCGGAAACCTTGTCCGTGTATCGGAAGGTTCTGCGACTGGGAACTTAGCT
>Ga0163212_1001384_pt1 | contig 10710 bp, 9 predicted proteins | sample Malawi_45m_30L_FD_113532 | JGI IMG/M metagenome (GOLD analysis project Ga0163212, IMG submission 113532) | Freshwater microbial communities from Lake Malawi, Central Region, Malawi to study Microbial Dark Matter (Phase II) - Malawi_45m_30L | ecosystem: Environmental > Aquatic > Freshwater > Lake ...
TCTTCAGAACTGTTCTCAGCGGTTATTTGAAACACTCCCATGTCGGCTTGTTGCAAATCTCCCAAACTTCCGCCTCCATTCTCCGCGATTTTTTCCGCCCTCTTGCGAGCATCACTTGTGGCCTTTTCAATCATTTTTAATTTTAAATCGGCCATCTTTGTGTAATAGTATTCAGGAGCCTGAGAATTCAGTTCAATGCCTGCATTGATCAATTCGGAAACCTGACGCGATACGCGGTCCACCAGATCCACATTTTTTGACTGTACTTTGATGTTTTGGGTAATGCTATACCCGTTAAAGTTGGTAGAAACCAGATTTCCTTGTTCGTCGTAATCATAACTGTACTGCTTTTCAATATTTGCTGCCTCGATGATGATGTCTTTTTCGGCGACCCCCTTTGTTTTGAGGTAATTTTTTAAGGCTTTTAAATCTTGGTTTAACGAAGTATACGCCGATTTTAACTCATAATCGTTGCGGCTGAATGAAGCATTCCAAACAATGAGGTCCGAATCAAAACTTTCTTCTCCCATACCAACCACCTTTATTTTGGGGTCTGCCTTGCCTTTGGAAAGGTAGGACCTTCCCAATACCATTCCTGTAACAATGACGGAAATGCAAATCAATAACACGCCAACGTTTTTCTTTAAGAATTCCATGGTTTTTTCTTCAAACTTACTGATTTTTACCGAATCACCGAGATATGCCCCGTTACCCGTTCTTTTTTCGCAGTGGACTTATAACCGAAACTGACTTCGTAAATGTAAACATCGTCTTGTACAGGCATCCCTTGACTTCCAAAGGTTCCGTCCCACCCTACTTGCGGGTTATAGCTTTCCCAGATGATTTCTCCCCATCGGTTATAGATGATTGCACGGTAGTTTTGAGGGTCGTTGACATCGCTGAAGACCGGTTTCCATAGGTTGTTGAATTGGTCGCCATCGGGAGTAAAGGCATTGGGGATGTAGTAGGCTAATTCATCCATAACTACTATTTCTTGAAGGGCCGTATCCGAACATCCGTAGGCATTCGTCGCGATTAAGCTAATGACGTAATTACCTCCCTCTACCACAGGAAATTCATGGTATGGACTCTCCTCGTTGGATAACGAACTTCCATCGCCAAAGTCCCATACAAAACTGTTCGCGCCTTGGCTTTGATTCGAAAATGTAGCGCTGTTGTATACGGTTGTCAGGCTCTGACCGGGAATATTAAATGCTGCTAAAGGAATCGGAAAGGTACAAACAGCATTTGTTTGCGACACGCTGTAGGTACACCCGAGGGAGGTCATAACGGTAAATTGGGCATCGTAACAACCTACGTGATTAAACCAAACTACGCTCGAATCTCCGTTGGCCATGGCTCCGTTGCTGAAGTTCCAGGTGTAATCTACAAAAGCGTTCCCCGTGGCCTGGCTAATCAGTTGCACTTCCAGTGGAGCACACCCACTGGATGGCAAAATATCAAACGAAAGTTGCGGGATTGAATCAATGCCGATATGCAGGCTGTCGCTTTGCTGACATCCGTTGAGGTCGGTACCAATGACCACTAAATCCAGGTTATTATTTATGGATAACTGGCTTCCATTCGCACTAAGGTTGGACCATTGATAGGAGGAAGCTCCGGTGGCAAATAAATAAGCCGAATTTCCTGAACATACCACGGTGTCGTTACCTGCATATACCGCCGGCAAGGCAAACACGGTTAAAGTTAACGTGTCCGTTGAGGTACAACCGTTTTGGTCAACTCCATGCACCACGTATATGGTATTTCCAACATTCGGACTGACCCATTGTCCGGGTTGTAGGCCGTTTTCCCACCAAAGTCCAGTGGCAGCATATGCGTGAAGCGCAACGCTATCGCCAAAACAAAACGAGGCGTTGGCCATCGCTTGAACCGTGTCTATCGCAAAAACTCCCAGATATAAACTGTCGCTTGCAAGGCAATTCAAGCTATCGGTACCCACAACCGTAAGCCATTCATTTATAAGTGGTAGATAGGCTTGTTGCTGGGAAAGACCATGTTCCCATTGATAACTCACTCCTCCTGTGGCAAAGATTACCACGGAGTTGCCAGGGCACAAGCTTGTGTCGTTCCCCGCATTTATTGGAGGTAAAGGATTAATGGTTAGCGGACTTATCAGCGTATCTAAACAACCGTTGCTTCCTACCTCGATTAACGTTACTGCATACGTTCCCGGTGAGGAATAGGTGTGGGTTACGTTCACGCCCCCAACGCTTGGTGTGCCATCACCAAAATTCCAAGTCGCTCCTTGAATACCTGAACCTGAAGATAAACTAAAGATGGTTTGTTGGTGAATGCAAGGTGCAGAAAAAACCGGAGCCAATTGGGGGGTTGCCAATACGGAAACCGTTTGAATGGACGTATCCATGCATCCATTCGAACTCTGAGAAATCATCATAATTTGATGATTTCCAGGCCCATTGAATTGGACTAAAGCTTGTGAATTATTGTTGGTGAGTATATTTCCCGTTAGTAAATGCCATGTATTGGTGAGTGAAACATTAGGATAACTTGTCGTAATAGTTGCTGTTGATTGAAAAGGGATAGGGGTGTTTTCGCACCCAGCAAGGTAGGTAAACCCCGATTGAACGACAGTTGGGGTTGCTTGCACATTTAACTCAACCGTACACGATCCTTGGTTGGAAAATGTAGTCATGGAGCAGGTGTATACTTGGTTTACATTCGGGTTTGCAATGCTCACTTGTTGACCGGATAAATTTCCGGGTTGCCATACGTAGGATTGAAAACCACTTGGTGCTGTAAGAACCAACGGCTGATTTCCGCCGCAATAATTGACATTTATTGCCATAGCCATGCATTCAGCAGCAAGGTATGCATAGCCGAAATGAGCCCCTTGAGCACAATCCCACGTAGTGAATTCAATTTGAATGTTTTGACCCATATAAGGCGATAAATCAACGCCCACTGTGGTCCAAGGAAGCCATGTTTTTCCAGCACAAATTTGAAAATTTTGGCCAGGTTGCCCGCCATAAACGGTATAGGTGCCACACCCGCCTCCTACCGGCAATCCCAAAGCATTCAGTATTTTGGCTTGAAATTTTGGTTGTTGGGATGGGGCATGGCCAGGATTTTCCAGAACTATCGCATATTTATAAACAAATAAATCGCTTTGCGGCGTTACATTGATGCTGTAGACGATTTTCTCCGCTTGAGCTCCTGTTTGTGGGTTTCCAAGTTTGATCGATTTTGTATGTCCCTGCGGAATTAAGGGTAGTTGGTTGCAGGTGTATGGATCCGTTCCTTGTTGCGAAATAATGGTATGTCTTCCGTTGACAATGCCGAATGTAGCGCCAGGCGATGCATAGGTTCCCGTATAACCCGTCCAATTGGAAAAAGTGTTCGAGGATAAATCAACGTTAGGACAACCGTTGTTTTGTGCAAACAGGGCAATAGCAAACAATAATGCTGTTATGCTGAAAAGGGATTTGTAGGTCATACATGTCAGGGTTAAGATGTGATATCGACCAAAACGATTAGCCTATGCGGTTTCGTATAAGCCGTTGAAAAGTTCATGTTTTGAAAAAAAAAGATCAATGAAAACGAGATGGGGCAACCTAAATAGGCGATTGTGCGTTTTGTGAACAAAATTTCTTATTTTCGAACAATAATTATCTTCAACATGAAAAAAATACTTTTTTCCTCATTATTGGTAATGGCTATTTTTGCTGGAATCAATGCGCAAGTATATGTGGTTGCCGCTTCGAAAACGGAGTATGCCACTCAAAAGGCCAACGGTATAATCACCTTTCGCTTTGGAGCAGATGTGTTACCAGAAACCATCATAACGAATGGGGAGAATTTTGCAGAGAATTTTACCACCGTGTTTGATGCTACAACTTATGTTGGAACGTTTACCATGAAAGAAAACACCGAAATGAACCGCCTCATGTTGGGCCGTTTATTGATCATGTGCGGGGTTGAAGTTGTGGAATTTGAAGGCACCAAAATGCCTGTGTACCAGTTTTCCAATGAGCAATTGAAGTAATCAACAGCCCCAAAGGCGCAAGATGAATTTTTCGTTTCCGAAGGTGGAGCTTCACCTTCACATCGATTGTTCGCTCAGTTTTAATTTTGTTTCCAAAGTCCTTCCTGGAATATCTCACGAAGAATACGAGCGCGTTTATAACACCCCCGTTGATTGCTGCTCCCTCAACGATTATTTGGCTTGTGCCCAGGCGGCTATTGCCTTAATGCAGACCAAAGAGCTAATTTTCGATGCAACGCTGGATGTTATATATCAGTTGGAACAAGACCATGTTATCTATGGCGAATTGAGGTTCGCTCCGCTTCAACATCTTGAAAACGGATTAACCCCGGAGGAAGTGGTGGAAGCCAGCATTGCAGCAGTGAAATCGTATCAGGGTCCGGTAAAAGTCAATTTAATCCTTTGCACTCTTCGACATTTTACCCGCGAACAAAGCGATTTAACCGCAGATTTAGTGATTAAATACCACCAACAGGGGGTAGTTGCCTTGGATTTAGCCGCCGACGAAGCGGGTTTTAGTTTAGAGAACCATGCTACGGCATTTGAAAAGGTTCGCCAACATAACATTCCTTGTACAGCTCATGCAGGCGAGGCGAGGGGAGCTGAATCCGTTGCAGAAACCTTGAATGTCCTGAAAACCCAACGCATCGGTCATGGCATCCGTTCGGTGGAGGATCAAGCATTGTTGGAAAGGTTGAAAAGGGACCAAATACACTTGGAAATTTGCCCTACCAGCAATCATGTAACGCAAGTTTACCCAAAAGGGGAAAATTACCCCATCGAAAAGCTTAAGGAGGCTAACGTTTCATTCGGAATTAATACCGACGGTCGAGCCATTTCCAATGTAACCCTGGCCGACGAGTACGCTTGGTTGGTTCAACATAAGGCTTGGACCATCGATGACATGTTTCAAGCCAATGTAGATGCCTTAAATGCCGCGTTTATTAGTGCCGATGATCGAACATTGTTGATGGATCAACTATTGTTTGGATTTTTTAATAAACTACCTACGCTTTAGGTTGAAGATCAGCGACACCCCTAAACGGTAATATGTATCTTTTTGATTCAGGTCTCCACGCCGGCTTCCGGGTAGAAAAAGTTCGGGACTTTTACTCGGATTGGAAAGGTAAAGGGCTGCAGGGTCCGTTAACACTCCTGCTTCAGGATAGAAGGTGGATACGTCGTCCATGTAATCCGTAAAAGTTTTAAAACACGCGGCCTCAATGCCTATTCGAATTTGCTTCGTCAGGCCGAAGCGCATTCCAAATCCCAAAGGCATGATGAAGGTCGCTTTTCCGTAGTCTTGCCCTTCCGTTTTCAGGGGTCTAAGTTCGACAAGGGTTCCGTTGTAATTTGTTTTTGGGTTATAGGTGGCAAAACCCATGCCTCCAAAAGTGTACAATTGAAAATTAGATCCTTTTTGTCGGCTTCGCGAGGTTAGGCGGTAAAATTGACCATTGAATTCTTGCGCAAGAAAAATGAACTCAAGGCGTTGACTGAATTCAAAGTTATACGACTGAAAAGACAAGTTTCGAGCATTGCGCCTCGGATTATCGGTGTAAGCGTCGCTGCCTTTAAGCTCAAAATAACTAACCTCAGTTTTGGTGGCGAAATAGCGGTTGAAACGAAACTTAAAAGCGGCTTGGACACCTTTACCGGTGGCTTCTTTGTTCATGTCCTTGGTCGAATAATCCTCGCCTTGTCCCGAGCCCCCTCCGAGGTCACCGGTAAATTGTGTCGCACAAAAACCTACTTGGGCCTCTAAGCGATTGCTGCTCCAGTTGGCTCGATTGTTGAAATTTTCCCATTTAATCCGCTGACTGCGATAGTTGGTTATGCCACACAAGGAAAGCAACAATAAAAACCATTTTGCCATAGTACAAAGTTAGATAAACCGAATACAATCTCAAATCTTACTTTACACTGGAAATTTAAGGAGACAGCTGTGCTTCCACAATTTTAAAGATTGCTTGTGCTGATTGGTATTTGTAAGTCAATGCCCGCGACTGGATTACTCCATGAACCAATAGGTTTTTTCGCTTTACAAACCAACGCCTGCCGGCTTCACCGTTCTGGTCTTTTTCCCTTTTATCTTATTCAAGCAAGCTTGCAACCGATCAAAATGAAAAAAGCCCCGCATTGCATGCCAGGCTTTGATTTGGTGCCCACGACTGGATTACTTCATGAACCAATAGGTTTTTTCGCTTTACAAACCAACCCCTGCCGGCTTCACCGTTCTGGTCTTTTTCCCTTTTATCTTATTCAAGCAAACTTGCAACCGATCAAAATGAAAAAAGCCCCGCATTGCATGCCAGGCTTTGATTTGGTGCCCACGACTGGATTCGAACCAGCACACCTGTTGGCACCACCCCCTCAAGATGGCGTGTCTACCAATTTCACCACGTGGGCAATGATGCGTAAAGATACAAGAAGATTGGGGATTAAGCAATACCTACTCGTGGTAATTTAAATCCTTGGAAAAGGTTTCTCGTAAGCTAAATATTCCCCAAAATGCCAAGGCTATGCAGGTTAATCCAACCAATAAAGCAGCGTAAGCTGTAGGGAGTAAAACATTCACCATTAAAAAGAGGGAAACAATCAGGAAGACACTGCCGCGAACAAAATTGGGAATAGTATTGGCCGCGGTAGAACGGATGTTTGTACCAAATTGTTCAGCCGCTATGGTTACAAATATAGCCCAGTATCCGGTTGATGTACCGAGCAAAAAACAAAAGAAGTAGTACGTCTCAAGCGTCATAAGATGGTAAGCGAATAGAAAGCTGATGGTGACAATTAGGGTGAGAAATAAAAAAATGAAAACAACTTTTCTACGGCTTTTCAACCATTGACTTAAAAAACCAGCGACTAAATCGCCTATGGACAATCCAATGTAGGCGTACATTACGGCGTAACCATTATTAACGGTGTTGAGACCGTGGAGCGGTCCGAAATCGTCCTTGGAATTCATTATCAACAGGCCGACAACAAACCAAATAGGAACACCCACCAAAATACAATGGAAGTATTTTTTTAAGTTTTTTTTGTTGCTAAAGATGAGTTTTAAATCGCCGCGGCGGATCCCTTTTTCGTGCATTGTATGAAACATATCCGATTCAAGCGTTCGCATGCGCAATAGCAGTAAAATTAATCCCAAAAAACCACCCACCAAGTAAGCCACTTGCCAATTGTGAACAGAAGCCCCAAAGACGCTTTCTATCCATTGGCCAAGTGCATCGCCCCTTGTACCTATGAGCGTTGCAAAAACAGCTCCCATCGCTCCAAAACAAACGATGATCATGGTGCCGTATCCTCGTTTTTCTCGAGGCATTAATTCTGAAACCAACGTAATACCTGCACCTAATTCGCCAGCTAACCCAACTCCTGCGATAAAACGAATAACGCTGTAACTAGGAATGTTGGTTACAAAAGCATTGGCAATGTTGGCAAGGGAGTACAGCAAAATCGAACCAAATAACACCTTTATACGGCCCTTTTTATCGCCTAATACCCCCCACAACAAACCGCCAACAAACATACCGATCATCTGTAGGTTGAACAACATTTTACCGGTTGAAGCCCTCAAACTGTCCGTAGCACCAGGCATAATGGTGGTTAAACTTTCCGCTTTCACCACACCAAACAAGACTAAATCATAAATGTCGACAAAATATCCCAAGGAAGCGATGATTACTAAAATCATGGACTTTCGGTTGAAAACAGCAGGTACCATAATTTTCGAAATTAGGTAATTTATGATAAAAGATTTGCGATTTCATGTCGGTTATTTAAAGAATGCTTAATTTTCGTCAAGGATATTTATCGTCATGGAAATTAAAACGCAAGAACCTGATACGCCGAAGAAACCTTGGTATAGACAGTTATACGTCCAGGTAATTTTTGCCATTGTATTGGGTATTTTATTGGGTAAATTTTGGCCGCAACCTGCTATTGAGCTAAAAATTTTGGGCGACGGCTTTATTGCGTTGGTTAAAATGATCATAGCCCCAGTGATTTTTATTACGGTTTCCACTGGGTTAGCAGCCATGAATAACTTAAGTGCTGTGGGGCGGGTCACAGGCAAGGCCATGCTTTATTTCATAACATTTTCATCTTTAGCCTTGGTAATCGGTATGGTTGCGGCCAACCTCGTTCAACCGGGTTATGGAATGAACATCGATCCGGGCAATCTAGATCCAAAGTCGATTCAAGATTATGTGGATGCCTCCAAAGAACACTCCTTAACCGCCTTTATTTTAGGGATTATTCCAACTTCCCTAATGAGCTCTTTAACGGGCGACAGCATTCTTCAAGTGCTTTTCGTGGCCATCATCTTCGGTGTTGGCTTGTCCATGACCCAAGATAAAAGCAAGCCTGTTATTGACTTTTTAAATGCTTTAGCACACCCCATCTTTAAAATCGTTGAGTTGCTCATGAAATTGGCGCCAATAGGTGCTTTTGGTGCAATGGCTTTTACGGTTGGCAAATATGGACTGGATGTTTTGTGGAATCTGATGGGATTGGTGGGGACTTTCTACCTTACAGCTTCGCTTTTTATCGTGGTCATTTTAGGGGCGGTTTCCTGGTACAATAAGTTCAACATTTTTAAATTATTGAGGTATATTAAAGAAGAATTGGTGCTCGTTTTAGCAACGAGTTCCTCGGAGTCGGCACTCCCGAATTTGATGAAGAAACTCGAGCGATTAGGTTGTTCCAAACAAGTAGTGGGCTTGGTTGTACCAACCGGTTATTCCTTTAATTTGGACGGCACAAACATCTATATGACGCTCGCAGCACTGTTCATTGCCCAGGCGTGTAACTTCCCGTTAAGTTTGAGCGATCAATTGCTGTTGCTGCTTATCGCAATGCTGAGCTCCAAAGGTTCCGCAGGCGTTGCTGGTGCAGGTTTTATTACGCTTGCAGCAACCCTTGCTGTTGTCAAAGGATTTCCTGTTGCGGGCATTGCATTAATTCTTGGCATTGACAAGTTCATGTCCGAATGCCGCGCGCTTACCAACTTCATTGGAAATGCCGTAGCGACTATTGTGGTTGCTCGTTGGGATAAACAATTAGATGAAGAAATCTTACAACGTGAATTGCGCTAATTTCTACAATTTTAATGGAAAATCTTACCTTCGCAAAAACCGAATTTTATGATTTACAACTTATCGGAGGGGAATTCTCTTCTTGGAAATTACATGGCAGAGTTAAGAGACGTTGAAACACAACGCGACCCTATGCGTTTTCGGCTCAACATGGAAAGAATTGCAGAAATTATCGGGTATGAAATTTCTAAATCGTTGCCTTACAAGTCGGTTAAAGTAGAAACCCCATTAGGCATTTCCGAGGAGAGGGTTCTAAAGGAACAGCCTGTTTTAATCACAATTTTACGGGCAGGGCTTGCCATGCACTCCGGGTTAATGCGGTGCTATGACAGGGCTGAAAGTGCCTTTGTGTCAGCCTATCGCAAACACCTTACACCTGAAGAATTTGAGATTTATGTTGAATATATGGCGGCCCCTAATTTAGATGGAAGAATATGGATTCTTAGCGACCCCATGCTGGCTACGGGGAATTCTATGAATACCGTTTACGATGCCCTGGTGAAGGTAGGTATTCCAAAAAAAATATACGTTGTCGCGGCCCTGTCAACATACCAGGCGATTGAGCGCGTTAAAAATCATTTTCCACCGAATACGGTTATTTATACCGCTGCAATAGACGAAGAATTAACGGCACAAGCGTACATTGTACCTGGGTTGGGCGATGCAGGTGACCTGGCGTTTGGCGTTAAAGTTTAGCATGCATGATAATGAATAGTAAGGTTCTGTGGAGTATCTTTCTTCTAGGAACTTTTAAGTTTTTGCTTTCTGCAGCTCCCGGGGCCTTGTCGGCAATACCTGTTTGGCAAACATGCTTAGCCTCTGCAGCAGGTGCTACACTGAGTTCTGCACTTTCTTTCTATTTAGGGGGCTTTATTTTTAATTGGTTGCGCCTGAGGAAACTTGGTAAAGAACCTTTTCTCCATCCTCGGAAAATTGCCTTTACTCGGAAAATTATTAAAGTCAAGGCTCGCATTGGATTTATTGGTTTTTGCCTGCTGTCCTCGGTAATCTTTCCTGTTCCTTTTGGAGCAGTGATTTGTGCACGATTATTCAGGAAGCGCAAACAAGCATTTCTGCTGATAACTCTCGGTATTCACATTAATGCGATTCTACTAACGGGGATTTGGTATGTCTTATTCTAATCGCCACATTTTTTTTGACTTGGATCGTACCCTTTGGGATTTCGAAACCAACTCACGAAAAGCCTTGCTTATTTTGTTCGATCAGATTGGATTGTTAAAAGGCAGGTGTTCGTTCGAACAATTTCATAAAATTTATTTAAGAAATAATCACTTGCTTTGGCATTTGTATTCCGTTGGACAGCTGGACAAGGAGGTGCTTCGTTATGAACGGTTTCGTGCCACGCTGAAGCATTTTAGTGTAATGGATGAGGCAATAACCCGTCAACTTGGTGATGGGTATGTGGATTTATCGCCCAAACAAACAGCCTTGCTCCCGCACGCTCAATCGGTATTGGAAGACCTCAGCGAAATGGGGTTTAACCTGCATATAATCACTAATGGTTTTCTCGAGGTACAACATATTAAGTTGGAATACGCAAAATTACATCACCATTTTCAA
>Ga0163212_1001387_pt1 | contig 10700 bp, 8 predicted proteins | sample Malawi_45m_30L_FD_113532 | JGI IMG/M metagenome (GOLD analysis project Ga0163212, IMG submission 113532) | Freshwater microbial communities from Lake Malawi, Central Region, Malawi to study Microbial Dark Matter (Phase II) - Malawi_45m_30L | ecosystem: Environmental > Aquatic > Freshwater > Lake ...
GGCCGACAGGTGCTGTGCGCGAACAGGAGCTTTCTCTGACGCATGAATCGGGAAGAACGAGCGAACGTGCGCGCGGAGATTGCGCGACTCGAAACGGAGATCGTCCGCGAGAAGCGGGAGCTCGATGCTCGGGAGACGAAGCTCTCGCGACGCGCGGCGGAGTTGGATGCGGCCCGATCGAGGCGTCCGCCGACGGAAAAGGAGCGCGAGGAACTCGAGGAGCTCGAGCAGGACGTGGAGGACCTCCGGGACGACATCGAGGACCTCGAAGAGCAGGTCAGCGACCATCAGGACGCGCTCGACGACGATGACGACGAGGACAACGAGCGCTGGGAAGAGGATGCTCCCAACCCGCTTCCGCGCAGCTTGCCAAAGCAGCTGCCGAGCCAACCGCGCTTCTGGATGAAGTTCTTCCTGCCGGAGTTCTTCGATCCGAAGTGAGCGCGTTGCGACCGCGAGGGCCGCATGTCAGGTGCGCGCCGTCGTCAGGGCAGGTAGCTGCCTTGGTGGACGTGGTTCATGCCCAGCGCGGCGACGAAGGTGGTGAGCGCGAGGGTGGCCTCACGCTCGCGGGCGGGGTCGAGGGTGAGGGCGAGGGCATCGGAGCGCTGGGCGAGGTGGCGGACGAGGGCGCGGGTGCGCTCGGGGAAGTGGCCGGTCCAGCGGTAGACGTAGGCCATCAGCTCGCGCTCGAGGGCGCGCACGAGCTTCGAGGCGGGCTGGCTCTCGCGGCCGGGCTCGGGAGCGAGCTCCTCGAAGATCGAGCGCAGCGCTCCGTCGAGACCGTGCGGAAACTCGCTCTCGGGCTGGGCCATGTGCCCGTAGTACTCCTCGAGCGAGAAGCCGAGCTCCGCAACGTCCTCCTCGGTGGTTGCCTCGACGACGAGCGGCTCGCGCGTGCGCAGCTCCCCCATCACCCGCTCGCAGTGCTCCAGCTTGGCGAGCGCCTGCGGCTGGTCGGAGTACTCGTCGCGCCAATCGTGGTCGGGCAGCATCCACACCGCGAACGTCTCGGCCCAATCTTCGTCGGGGTGCTTCTGCGCGTACCAGCCGGGCAGGTGCCGCACGTAGCGGCGACTGAACGGCGACGGCCGGTAGTCCTCGAGGTAAGGCTGCGTGATCGGACCGAAGAGCCGCACCCACTCGCCGTCGTCGTACAGCTTGTAGGCATAGTTGATCACGTGGCCGAGCTCGTGGCGCAGGTAGCGCAGCACGTCCTGCTTGCCGTTGCCCTCGAGCATCAGGCCCTTCTTCGCGTGCAGGTCCTTGAGCGGATCCTCGGCGAGATAGAACGGAATCGCGATCGCGATCGTGCCGGTGACGACGCCCCACTCGGTCGAGAGGTACAGGCGCGGCCGCACCTTCAGGCCGAGGGCCTCGACCTCGCGCTGGAACTCGGCTACGACCGGCTCGAGCGGCGTGCCTTCGATCTTGAGCCCGAGGTCGCGGATCGGCCGGTTCGACCAGTTGTGCTCGCGGAAGCGATCGTCGCTCGCCATCGTGCGTCAGGCGAGCTCGCGCAGCTGGGTGAGCACGCGCCGCGCGGCGCCGGAATCGAGGGCCTCGGTCGCGGCCGACACGCCGTCGGCCAGCGTCGGGGCGCGCCCCGCCGCCTTCAGCACGAGCGCGGCCGAGAGCAGCGCGGCGCAGCGCGCGGAGCCAAGCTCGCCCGCGAGCACCTGCGAGGTGAGGTCGCCCGCCGCCGCGACGAGCGTCTTGTTGTCGCCCGTGCCGTAGCCTTCGTCCGGCGGCCCGAACATCGGCAGCTCCGGCTCGCTCTCGCAGTCGAGGCCGAGGTCCGCGGGCTCGATCGTCAGCGGCACCTGGAAGCCTTCGGCCAGCTCGATGCCGCGCGTCTTGCGCCGCACGGACGGAACGACGCCGCCTTCCGGCCCCTGCACGGCGATCGCGCGCGGGTGGCCGAGCGCGGCGAGCACCTCGACCGCGGTGCCGAGCACCGGGCCCTGCTGGGCGCCGATCACGATCGAGCACTTGGGCGGCGCGATCAGCTTCTCGACCGTGGCGAGCGGGGTCCGCACGCCGATCTCGGCGCGCACGCGCCGCAGCCCCATCAGCCCGGGCAAGAGCCCCGACGCGGACACGGCCGCGAAGCGCGTCTTCTCGACCCACGTCTGCGCCTCGGCGGCATCCCACGTCATCTCCACGCCGAGATGCTCGAGCACGCTCGCGCCCGTGAGGCCGCGCTTGGGCGGAACGCAGCGGTCGGTCACGAGCAGCACGTGCGCGCCGGCCGCAGCCGCGATCAGGCAGCCAGCCATGTCGAGGGGCGGAAACGAGTCCGAGCCATCGAGGGGCGCCGAGACGCACACGAGGTCCTCCATGCCGACGCAGGGTAGGGTGGCGTGGTCGCGGGCCGCCTTGGCGAAGGCCGCGAGTTCCTCGACCGTCACGCCCTTCCAGCGCAGGGCGATCAGGAAAGCGCCGACTTGGATCTCGCTCTGGGTGCCCGAGACAATCAGCTCGAAGGCCCGGTAGGCCTCGTCCCGCGTCAGGTTGCGGCCGTCGCGCTTGGCGGAGCCGAGCAGTCGCAGGAGGTCGCGGAGGAGCATGGGCAGAGCGGTGCGGGCAGGGGTCGGGGGCCGTTCCGGCGGGGTCCAGCCCGTTCCGAGCAGGGCAGGTACCCTACCAGCGCGGGCGCGCTCGGCAAGGGGCCCGAAGGCCCATCCGCGGCCGCCCGAGGGAGCGCGTTAGGCCGTCGTCGAGGCAGCCTGTGGAGAGTGACGTAAAAGCCCGCGTCGCACGGACTTGCGACGCGGGCTCGATGTGGAAAAGCGGTGGGCTAAGTCGGGGCGGGCGGTGAACAGCCAGCGCCCCGCGCGGCTCAGCCGTCCTTGGGCTTGTCTTCCGGCTTGTCCTCGGGCTTGGGGGACTCTTCGGGCTTGTCGCCCGGGGTCTCCCCGGCGCCCTCCGCCGGCTTCTCATCGCTCTCGCCCTTGTCCTGACGCGCCTCGGGGGCGAGCTGGTCGCTCGGGCGCGGGCGGATGTGGGCGTAGAACAGCTCGGCCGACTTGTCGTAGGCGATCTTGCCTTCGACGACCGTGTACTGGACCAGCGACTGGTAATGCATCACGTCGCCGTCGAGCACGATCAGGTCGCAGTCCTTGCCCTTCTCGAGGCTGCCGACCTTGTGCGACACGCCGAGCAGGCGCGCGGGCACGATCGTGATCGACTCGAGCGCCGCCTGGTCGGACAGGCCGCCGCGCACCGCGAAGCCCGCCTCGATCGGCAGGTGCAGGATGTCGCGACCGGCGATGCCGCCGAGGTCGACGCCGGTGGTCGAGGGGATCACGCACACCTGCACGCCGGAGTGGTGCAGGATGGCTGCGTTCTCGATGCTCGAGCCGCCGTCGCGGACGAGCTGCTCTTCCTTGTCGCGGCGGTCGCGCGGGGTCACCACGGCGTAGGCGCCGGCGCGGCCGAGCTCGTCCGCCACGGTCCAACCCTCGACGCAGCCGTCGATCACCGGGCGGAAGCCAAAGCGCTGGGCGAGCCGCGCGATCTCGAGCAGGTCCTCGCGGTTCGACGCGTTGAAGCGCGCCATCACGCGGCCCTCGAGGATCGCCTTGGCGGTCGAGTCGACACCGCTCGAGCTCGGCTCCTTCAGGTCCTTCTGCTCGCGTTTCTTCTCCTCCCAGTCGCGGTACTCGCGCAGGAAGCGCGCCGCGCGGTCGAACTTCTCGATCCACTCGCGTTTGCCGCTCGGGTTGGAGTTGGTGAAGGACAAGGTCGCGAGGAAGCGCTCGCGCAGCACGACGTTCTTGATGTCGCGGCGCTTGAGCTTGAGCGCGGTGTTCGACTGCCCTGCCGTCGTGATGCCGCTCGCAAGCGCGAGCAGCATGCGCTGGTTGTAGGGGTCGACCGAGTCCGCGAAGTCCCCCGCCGTCATCCCGAACAGGCCGTTCGAGTTGATCGCGACGAGGCCGGGGTAGACGCGCTGGCCGGTGGCGTCGAGCGTCTTGGCGTCGGCCGGGACCTCGACGTCGTGGCCGACGGCCTCGATCACGCCGTTCTTCGAGAGCACCGTGGCCCCGCGCAGCACCGCGCCGGTCCCGGTGTAGACGTCGCCGCCGGTGACGGCGAACCACTCGTCCTTCTTCTCGTCCTTCTTGTCCTTGGAGGCCTCGTCCTTCTTGTCGCCTTCCTTCTTCTCTCCATCCTGCGCGAAGGCCGGCGGAGCGAGGAACGAGAGGGCCGCGAGGGCCAGAGCGCCGAGGGCGCGGAACCGATGTGCGAGCTTCATTCCTTCACCTCCCCAGACACGAACTCGCCGTCGAGCATGACGGCCATGACCTGCGTGCTCGGCTCGAAGGGATCGCCGTTCAGGAACAACAGGTTGGCGACCTTGCCCTTCTCGAGGCTGCCGAGCCGCTTCTCGAGCTTGAGCACCGCCGCCGGCTCGAGCGTGACGCCCTTGAGCGCCACCTCGCGCGCGAGGCCCGCGCCGATCATCTCGCCCACGTGGCGCAGCATGGCAGCGTGGTCGGCGACCGTGTCGTTGCGCGGCTTGAAGGCGATCTTGGCGCCGCTCGCGGAGAGCTCCGCGGCGAGGTTGCGCTGGCGCATCGTGCCCGGCACGAGCGAGATCTGCGGCTCCATCACGACGCGCACGCCGCGCTTGCCGATCTCGTCCTTGACCTCGAACAGGTCGATCTCGCGCGTCATCACGACGCGCAGCGAGAAGTCGAGCTTGAGCTCGCTGGTCGCATCGACCCAGTGCGCCCAGTCCGCGGCCTGCGCGATCGAGACGAGCATGCCGAGCTCGCCGTCGCGCACCTGCAGGAACGGCTTGGTCTTGGGATCGGCCTCGGGCGGCACGAAGGCCTTGGACTTGTCGTCCGCCTTCTTCTCCTCGGGCTTGGCCTCGCCGTCCTTCTTCTCCTCGTCCTTCTTGTCCGAGGGCTTGGCCTTCGACTCCTTGTCGAACTTCTCCTTGGCCTTCTTCACCTTCTCGTCGTGTTCGTCGACCTTCGCCCGCACGTCGCGCACCTGCTTCTTGGCCTGCGCGTTCGCGCGGAAGTACACCTTCAGGTAGGCGTCTTCGTCGACGAGCATCTCCGCCAGCGTCGCGCCGTGCGGGCGCAGGGCCGAGGCGTGGCCGGGGAAGCCCGTGCCCGGGGGATACAGGCCGATGGTCGTGACGCCCGCCTCGAGCACCTCCTTGTAGTCGGGGTGGCGCGGCTGCACCTCCGGAGTCGGCGACGCCTCGGGGCTGAACTCCTGTCCCGCGCGGCCGTCGACGCCCAGGCGCGTGTAGCACGACACGAGGCCGGGCATCACGACCCAGTCGGGACGCTCGAACACCGGGATGCCGCGCGCCACGGGCAGGTCGGCCCCGATCTCGAGGATCTTGCCGTCGTCGACGAGGATCACGGCGTGCTCGATGGCGGCGCCCGAGACGGTCTCGGCACGGCCGACCTTGATGGCGAGCAGCCCGCCGGAGGGCTCGGACACGCCGCCGAAGGCGGGTGCGAGCGTCAGGATGGTGGTGAGGATGGTCATGACGTTCTCTTCTTCTTTCGCTCGCGCCTAGAACCGCTGACGGTCCCGGGCGCGGTCGTACTCGAGGGTGCCTTCGATCCAGACGGACTCGACGCGGGCGCGCGGATCGAGCGGATCGCCGCGCCACAGGACGATGTCCGCGTGACGGCCGGGCTGCAGGCTGCCGACCTTGTCGTCGATGCCGAAGGACTTGGCCGGGTTGACCGTGCAGCCCTTGAGCATCAGGTACGGATCGGCGCCGTAGCGCGCGCCCATGGCGCCCTGCAGGAACAGCTCTTCCTGCGGCATCACGGGCGCATCCGTGTTGAGCGTGATCAGGTTCGCTCCCGCCTTGGCGTAGCGCTCGGGCGTGCCGACCCACTCGCCCTCCGACTGACGCCAGTCGAAGGTGCGCGGGCCCAAGTTGACCGGCACGCCGACGCGCGCCGCGTAGGGCGCGACCTTCCAGCCGTCGAAGCAGCCGTGGCTGAGCACGGGCCGCGTGTCGGGGTAGCGCTCGCCCCACATCTCGATCGTGGTGTGCACGGCGTCGCTGCCGGCGGTGTGGATCAGGACCGGCAGGTCGCCCGTCACGACGCGCTGCAGATTCGTGAGCCCGTCGTGGCGCCGGCCCTGCTCGTTGGCCGCGATCGCCATCTCGAGCGCCTGCGCGATGGTCCACGCCATGCCGGAGCGCGTCGCGCCGAGGTCGACGCGCCGCTCCGGGTTGTAGGCCTGCGCGACCTTCATGCCGCCCGGATCGCGCAGGACGCAGCGCTCGTACTCGCCGCCGCAGCGCGTCTTGTAGAGCACGCCGAAGCCCGAGTTGTTCGTGCCGCTGCCCGGAATCCCGAACAGCGTCGTCACGCCCGCCGAGCACGCGCGCTGGATGTCGCGATTGCCCGTCACGATCGTCGGCGACGTGCGGTACTCGGGGTTCATGGAGAGCACCATGTCGTTGATGTCTCCGCGGCCACCGGTCTGGATGTGCGAGTGCAGGTCGATCATCCCCGGCGCGGCCCACAGCTCGGGCGCCTCGATCACGTCGTAGCCCGCGGGCAGCTCGACGCGCGGCCCGGCGTAGTCGATGCGACCGGCGCGCACGACCACGAGCCCGGGCGCGAAGACCTCGTCGGCGTCGTTGAGCGTGAAGAGCTTGCCGCAGCGGAGCGCGAAGCCGTCTTCACCCGCGGCGAGCGGCTGGATCGCGCCGACACCCGCGGGCGCGGAGTCCGCGCTGCGGCGCGTGCTCGCGCAGGCGAGCGCACCGAGCGCGAGACCGAGGAGCGCGACGTAGCTCACCATTGGCGCGGCTCCTGCGGCGCGCGGTACGCGATCTGTCCCTCGATGTAGACGCGCTGCACCCAGCTGCGCGGGTCGGCCGGATCGCCGGTGATCACCACGATGTCGGCGTCCTTGCCGGGTTCGAGGCTCCCCACGCGCGCCGCGACGCCCGCGACGACGGCGGGGACGATCGTGAGCCCGCGCACGGCCTGCATTTCGCTGCCGTCGAAGCCGTACTTCATCGAGACCGCGGCCTGCAGCGGCAGCTCCTCGGCCGGCACGACGGGCGCGTCCGTGTTGAAGCCGATCTTCGAGAGCCCGCGCTGCTGGTACTCGCCAGCGCAGGAAAGGATCGCGCCGTCGGTGTAGTGGCGTCCCTCGGGCGTGTCGACCTCGCGCGGGCCACAGATGGCCGCGATGCCCAAACGCTCGGCCTCCGGCGTGGCGAGGAAGCCGCCCCACTCGCCGTGGTCGATGAACACGTCGAGCCCGAACTCCTGCTTGAGGATGCGGATCGTCGCGTGCACGAGCTGGTACATCTGCGTGTGCGTCGAGATCTGCGCCTGGCCCGACGCCAGCGCGCGGAAGGTCTCGTACTGCGGATCGACGGCCGGCCGCTCGCCCTTGCCGCTCGCATGCTCGCTCCAGCGGCGCGCGTAGCCGAGCCCGCGCCGCACGCTGGTGCGGATGTGCCAGTTCATCATCGAACGGCCCATGCCGTAGGCCCAGCGCGTCGGGTTGTCGCCCTGCGCGACCTTGAGCGAGCCCGGATCGCGCAGCCGCGACTCCTCGAACGTGTCGAGGCCGGTCTTCATCAGGATCCCCTGGCCGCCGATGTTCGTGCCCGAGCCCGGGATGTAGAGGATCGTCGTCACGCCCGCCGCGAGGCAGCGCAGCAAGTTCGGATTGCGCGGCACGACCGAGGGCGAGACCCGCAGGCCCTCGTTGGTCTGGTAGACCATGTCGTTGATGTCCTGCGTGCCGCCGATGTGGCTGTGCAGGTCGACCATGCCGGGCATGAGCCACGCGTCGCCGAGCTCGATGCGCTCGTAGCCCTCGGGCGCGGCTTCCTGCGCGCTCGCCACGCGCTCGATCTTGCCGTCCTTCACGAGCACGAGCGCGCGGTCGACGACTTGCTCGCCATCCCACGACGCGACCAGCGCCTTAGCGGCTGCGAGCGCGAGTCCGGGCCCGCCCTTCTCGCCCGCGCGCTGCGCCCAAGACGGCGACGCAACGGCGCCCCACGCCAGCCCGAGGGCCAGCGCGCGGCGCGCGAACGCGGTCGTGGCGCGGCGCGAGAGCATCAGAAGCGGCGCGGCTCCAGCTTCGGGTCGTACACCACGCGACCGTCGATCAGCACGAGCTCGACGTGCGAGCGCGGGTCCGACGGATCGCCGGAGATCACCACGATGTCCGCGTCCTTGCCCTTCTCGAGGCTGCCGACGCGGTGCGCGATGCCCGCGGTGACGGCCGGCACGATGGTGTGACCGCGCACCGCCGTCATCTGCGAGTTGTCGAGCCCGTACTTCACGTTGACCGCCGACTGGAGGAACAGCTCCTCCTGCGGAATCACGGGTGCGTCCGTGTTGAAGCCGACCATCTTGTGGCCCTTCTCGACGTAGCCCGCCGCGAGGCTCTGCACCTTCTCGGGGTTGCTCGAGACCCAGTCGATCGTCGAGCGGCTCGGCACGTCGACGTTGCGCGGTCCGAGGATCGCGTTGACGCCCATCTGCTGCGCGAGGCCCGCGTAGATGTAGCCGCCGAACTCGCCGTGGTCGATGTACACGTCGATCCCGAACTCACCCTTGATCATCAGGATCGTCATCATCACGACCTGCGCGACCTGCGTGTGCGTCGACACCTGCGTGCGCTTGGCCGAGAGATCGCGGAACAGCTCGAGGCGCATGTCGCGCTTGGGCTTGGGACCCTTGCCGGCCTCAAAGGCCTCCCAGCGCTTCGCGTAGGCGAGGCCTTGGGTGAACATGTGCCGCAGGTGCCAGTTCTCCCAAGTCTTGCCGACGCCGAAGAGATAGCGCTCGGGGTTGCCCCACTGCGCGACCTTGAGCGAGCCCGGGTCGCGGATCACGGCCTCCTCGTACTTCGGCAGGCCGGTCTTCAGCAGGATGCCCTGACCGCCGGCGTTGGTGCCCGAGCCGGGGATGTAGAGCACGCTCGTCACCGCGCCGCCGAGCGCGCGCTTGAACTCGCTGTTCTCGGGGATCACCGACGCGCGCACGCGCACCTCGGGGTTGGTGACGTACACCATCTCGTTGATGTCCATCGACCCGCCGACGTGGCTGTGCAGGTCGATCATGCCCGGCATGCACCACAGCGCGCCGAGGTCGCGCACCGCGTAGCCCACCGGCACCGCCGTGCTCGCGCGCGGGCCGACGAGCTCGATCTTGCCGTCGCGCACGAGGATCACGGCGTGGTCGACGACCTGCTCGCCCTCGAGCGAGGCGACCAGCGCCTTCGCCGTCAAGAGCGCGAGGCCCGGACCGCCCTTGTCACCCGGCTGCGGCTGCTGCGCCGACGCGACCGACGCGCCGAACACGAGCCCCGCGAGCACCAGCATGGAACGCATCATGGGAGTGATCTCCGAATCGAGCCCGCTCAGCGGACCTCTTCACCGTTCACGAAGGTGCGCAGCACGCGCGTCTGCGGCTCGAGCGGCGGACCGTCGAGCAGCAGCACGTCGCCATCGAGACCCGCCACGAGACGGCCAACGCGCGAGGCGACGCCCATCATGCTGGCGACATCGGCCGTGAGCGCGCGCAGCGCCACGTCCGGGCTCAGGCCGCGCGAGACCGCGTAGGCCGCGATCACGGGCAGCTCCGCAGCGCCTTCCTCGGCCGCGCTGTGGAAGCCGAGCTTCACACCCGCGCTGGCGAGCTCGACGTAGCGATTGCGCAGGCCGTTCAGGCCCTGGCCCTCTTCCGTGGCGAGCACAGAATGGCTGAGCAGCACGCCCGCCACGCGCCCGCGCAGCCGGTCCGCGATCTTCCACGCGTCCTCGGCTCCGACGAGCACGGGCTGGATACCCACCGCCTCGAACGCCGCGACGCAGGCGAGGATCTCGTCCTCGCGCTCGACATTGACGAGGATCGCCGCCTCGCCGCGCATGGCGCGACGGAACGGATCGAGGCGCGGGTCGATGCCCGGCGAGCGCGGCTTGCCCTTGGGCTCCGCCGCCGCTTCCGCGGCCTTCGCCTTGCGGATCTCCGGCGCTTTGATTTCAGGCAGTTCCTTGGCCGTGCGCTCGAGCGCGCACTTCGCGTCGTTCGCACCGACGTCGATGCGCGCCTCGAACTTGCCGCCCTTGGGCTCGCCCGAGAGGTACACGAAGCCGCGCGTGCCGAGTCCGGCGACGGCGAGCTGCTTGTCCTTCCACGAGCCCGCGAGCTGCACGAGCGTCGCCGAGACGCTGTCGCAGCGCAGGGCGCCGCTCACCCTGTCGCCCTCGAGGCGCAGGCGCAGCGTGAAGGCCTCTTCCGCAGAGCCGGAGAGCGTGAGCTTGCCCGACCACATGCCCGTGACCGGGTCGGCCTCTTCCTCTTCCTTCTTGCCCTTCTTCTTGTCGTCCTTCTTCTCGTCCTTCTTGTCGCCGGACGACTCGTCCTTCTTTTCCTCGGGCGCAGCGGACTTCTCGTCCTTCTTCTCGCCTTCCTTCTTGTCGGCGTCCTTCTTGTCCGCCGACTTGTCTTCCTTGGGAGCCTCCGCGGGCGGCGGGACCCACTTCTTCATGGCCTCCTCGTACTCCGCCCACTTCTTGGCGTAGTCGCGCGCCTTCTCGAGCGTCTCGCGCAGACGCTGGCCGCTCTTCAGGCGGTTCTGGTCGCTCCACTGCACGCGCAGCGCCGCCGGATCGGCCACGATCGCCGCCTCGACGTCTTCCGCGGCCGGCTTGTAGGCGAGCA
>Ga0163212_1001392_pt1 | contig 10684 bp, 9 predicted proteins | sample Malawi_45m_30L_FD_113532 | JGI IMG/M metagenome (GOLD analysis project Ga0163212, IMG submission 113532) | Freshwater microbial communities from Lake Malawi, Central Region, Malawi to study Microbial Dark Matter (Phase II) - Malawi_45m_30L | ecosystem: Environmental > Aquatic > Freshwater > Lake ...
ATGCCTTCGACCATGCTTTTAGGGTCAATGTCAGTCATCACCAAAACACCGCTATCCATACCTTCAGGGCGCTCGTGTGCGTCGCGCGCCGTTACAGCGGAGAACCCGGCAATCGCTGCTTCTTCGGTGATGGTACCACTATCGGAAATTGTGCAATAGGCATCCTGCTGCAAACGCAGGTAGTCAAAAAAACCAAACGGCTTCATCTCCTGAATGAGGGGGTGAAATGGAGTCGAAAGTTGCACTAGCCGCTTCCTTGTTCGCGGGTGTACTGAGAGAACTATTGGAAGCTCGAATGTCTTTGCTACCACATTGAGTGACTCCACGATGCTGGCCAGCCGTCTGGGTTCGTCAACATTCTCTTCACGGTGAAATGATGCAACAAAGTACTCACTTTTCTTGAGCTTAAGCGACGAGAGCACCTCTGACTTTTGAATACTGGCCTTGTGATAATTGAGAATCTCTGCCATCGGCGAACCCGTCAAAAAGATCTGGTCTGCAGGAAGACCCTCAGCAATGAGATTTCGGCGTGCATGTTCGGTATACACAAGGTTAATATCGCTCGTATGGTCAATGATCTTCCGATTGACCTCTTCAGGAACACGTGAATCGAAACATCGATTCCCCGCCTCCATATGAAAAATTGGGATATGACGCTTCTTTGCCGCTATCACACTCAGACAACTATTGGTGTCGCCAAGAATCAAAACTGCATCTGGGGATTCCGTCTCGAAAACTTTGTCCAGACTCTCAATGCAACGAGCAATAGTTGCTGCGGCTGTGACGCCCGCAGAATTTAGGAAGTGATTCGGCTTACGTATTCCAAGCTCACCAAAGAAGATCTCATTCAATTCATAGTCATAGTTTTGGCCCGTATGAACAATTACGTGCTCAAAACACTCATCGAGCCGCGCCATTACCCGACTGAGCCGAATTATCTCAGGCCGAGTTCCAACGACTGTGAGCACCTTCATTAGCGGCTCGCTTTCCGTCTACGACTATACGTAAAACGCTTGATCTTCACACAGCTCGCTCAGCATCGATTCCCACGAAGGCACTTGAATACCCGTAATTTTACTGAACTCACTACCATCCAGCGTTCGATCGCACTCAAATGCTGTATTCCGATTTATTGTCATCCCCAGGCGCAGTCTCACATTCAACTTAGACAGAAGATCAAACTTAGATATTGGGGTTGATGCAACCTGAAACAAACCTATGAGTTCTGGACACTGGTCGATGACTTGGGCTACTACATCGGAAAGTGCTCGGGTGGTAAGGCCGGAATAAATTGCATTCTGATACCCACTTATCGTCTGCCCCCGTTGAGATAGCGCCCACTCAATGAGCTCCTCATCTCCAGCAATCTGTCTTCCAATAAACGAGGTACGTAAGGTTAAACTGGTCCCATAAGTGACCTCACCAAGTCTCTTCGTTGAACCGTAAACATCAACTGCATCGGGCACATCTGTCAAACGTTTTACACCAGGCGTACCGGCAAAAACACAGTCTGTGCTGAAGTGAATAAGGCGAACTCCTAAATTCGTACAAATCTCAGCTAATTGATGTGGGAAGACGCTGTTGATGACAACTGCGTCAAGTATCCGTCGCTTATCCATCTTGTGCTTGATTAATCCCACGCAGTTAAGGACGACATCTGGTTGCACATTTCGAATAAGGGAGTCGACTTTCAATAGTTCAGTGACATCAAGTTGGTCAATACATTGAGACTTCGGAAGCAATCGGTCGATTCTCTTGTGTTGGTCATAGAGAGTCGAAATCGTTCCAAATATCGAATGTGTCTGCGAAAGTACACGAACCAGCATGTGCCCGAGCATCCCGGTGACTCCAAAGACGAGAACTCTCTTGCGAGTGCCTGCCTGATGTTTTGGCAAGTCAGGCTGAGCCATTCAGTTTCCCATTAGTAATCGCTTGTTGAACGACATCGAGCGTCAACAGGAGCTCTTTCACTTGCTCTACATCAAGTCGAGTTGTGTTGTGTGACGAATATTCTGTACTCTTGGAAATTTTGGTATCCCCGCGCTCAACAAACTTCTCGTAGTTCAGATCACGCAGATCTGGGGAAATCCTGAAATATTCTCCACGGTCATCTGCGAGAGCCATCTCTTCTCTACTAAGTAAGACTTCAAAGAGCTTTTCGCCGTGCCGAGTACCGATCACTTCTACCGAGTGAGCTGGCACTCTCAGAAGCTGCGTAATTGCTATAACCAGTGTCTGGATGGTTGCTGCCGGTGACTTCTGGACAAAAATATCACCATTCGTAGCATTAGCAAATGCGAAGAGAACAAGATTCAAGGCGTCGTCAAGACTCATCATAAAACGAGTCATTTCAAAATCTGTGACAGTTATGGGTTCACCTCGCAGAACTTGCGAGATCATGAGCGGAATGACAGAGCCTCGAGTCGCCATTACGTTCCCATAACGGGTTCCACACAAAATCGTTTGGGAGTCATCTAGGCTGCGAGATCGCGCCACCATTACTTTCTCCATAAGCGCCTTTGACATTCCCATCGCGTTGATCGGATACACCGCTTTGTCGGTCGAAAGACATACGACTTTCTCGACACCAGCTCTCACTGCTGCGTCTAATACATTCTCGGTCCCGAGCACGTTGGTTTTAACTGCTTCCAATGGGTGAAACTCACATGACGGCACTTGCTTCAGCGCGGCTGCATGAAAAACATAGTTCACAGAGTCCATCGCCTGGGTAATCGACTCTCGGTCACGAACATCACCAAGATAGAACTTGAGCGCGTCCTGCTTGTATTCCCGACGCAGATCGTCCTGCTTCTTTTCATCACGGCTCAAGACGCGAATTTCAGCGACGTCAGAGTCAAGAAATCGCTTCATAACCGCACTTCCAAACGATCCAGTCCCACCAGTAATGAGCACAACCTTGCCGTCAAACACAAGACGAAGGCTAACCGAGGACGGAATCTGTGGAGCAATCGATGTTCGCATCCAAGTTGTGGACTTACCAGCCGCAGACGTTAGGAACACAGTCACTCAGCTGATTTCAAGTGGCAACAGCGATTGGTCTTTGGATTTTGTCTGCAAGTTGTATGCAAGGCCAAGCAGCACTCTCGTTGGCTCGAATTCAGTAACTGGGAAGGTGCAGTGGAGATTCCACTATTATGACCAAATGGAACACTTCTTCTCTCCAAATGGAGAGTTAAACCATATTATCTGCAGATTCCTCGACTTGGCCAAGGCCTCAACTAATCGCCTCAACTTGTGTCCAGACGAAGCGTTCCTTCAGCTTGGACTAATCAAATCTGGGCCTAGAACTTACGCTGCGCACTTTCACCTTGAGCACCAAACACCCAACCCAACGATTCGAGCACAAGAATCTTGGGTTGTCATGCGAGGGTCTGTTGAAGTCACCCTTTACGATCGGGATAACACCGTCCAAGCTGTTCGCACACTTCACGAAGGCGATGTAACCCTGACTCTTTTTGGTGGTCATGGCTACCGAATCTTGGAAGACGACACACTGGTATATGAGTTCAAGTCCGGCCCCTACGAGGGGCCGAGCGTTGATAAAGAGCAAATACATCAATGAGCCATCCGAGGCAGTCTGTGCGACTACATCTAGGTTGTGGAAAACGATACCTTCCAGGCTGGGTACACATCGATCTCACCCCTGGGCCGCATATCGACTTCCAAAACTCAATTGGTGATCTATCAATGTTTGCAAATAACACCGTAGATACGATTTACTGCTCCCACGCACTTGAGTATTTTGACCACGCACAGGCCGCGAAAGTAGTTCTTGAGTGGAAGCGGGTCTTAACCCTGGGTGGCAATCTATTTTTAGCAGTACCAAATTTTCAGGCACTTGTTCAAATCTACGAAAAATCACGCGATCTAAACTCGATACTCGGACCTCTATTTGGGCGCATGCCAGGTGCGCTACCTAGTCAAACGATCTATCATCGAACAACATTTGATAAAGCGTCGCTTACTTCTCTGCTCGAGGAAAACGGTTTTGTAAATGTGGATGAATATGATCCGATTTCATTCCTTAGCCAAATGGATGCAAACTATGACGACCATTCGTTGGCGTTCTACCCGCACATGGACCGCAGAGGAATACAAGTATCGCTTTGCCTTAGCGCCCAAACGTCAAACGATTGAATCGATTAACTGAAACTAGTACTTGAGTCCTATTTGTGTCAGTTACGGAAGCAAACTGTTATGTGAAGTAATTGGTCAAGATAGTCACTTTGACTTTTCTCCAAAGTGCTCTCTGGGTAGATGTGGCTTAATGTGTCTGTATCAAATCAACAAAAGAATTGAAAATCTTCGCTGAGATATCTGCAGACTGCATAGGTGCAAGATAGAAATGCACCAAGTGCAGTGCAACTATTATTTTCTCAAACGAGAAAGCCAGATCTCAATCATTTCATCCAACATCTGTTCAAATGTAACCTCAGGTTGCCAATTCACTTTGGCTTTAAACCGTGAGGCATCACCACGAAGATACGGCAACTCTTCCGGCCGCATGAATCTCGGATCTTGGATTACGTAATCTTGATAGTTCATTCCCAACTTAGAGAAAACGATTTTGCATAATTCTCGGACTGAATACGTACTACCAGTTGCGACAACAAAATCACCTGGTGAAGGTAAATCCATCATTAGTTGCATCGCTCTGACATAGTCTCGAGAATGCCCCCAATCGCGGTAGCTGTCTAGGTTTCCTAGTACCAGCTGACTTTCAAGCCCAAGCTTGATCGCTGCAGCCGTTCTCACAACCTTGGTCGTCACGAAATTAGATCCTCGACGTGGCGATTCGTGATTGAAGAGAATTCCATTCGTGGCAAACAGCCCATACGCATTTCGATAATTTCGAACTACGGAGTAAGCAAAGAGTTTTGCGCAACCATACGGAGATACTGGTGTCATCGATGTGGTCTCGCGCTGAAAACCATCGGGGTCGACTGAACTTCCAAACATTTCCGATGAACTAGCCTGATAAAGCTTGATTGTCGGATCGCGTTGCCGAATCAGTTCGAGGAGTTTGAGAACTGACATACCATTAGTCTCAACGGTGTACTGGGGAATATCGAAACTGATTCGAACGTGGCTTTGCGCCGCAAGATTGTAGATTACGTTCGGCTTTGACTTTGATAGAATTGAGGCGATAGACTGCGTGTCGGTAACGTCACCGTAGTATGTTGTGATTTTGTCCTCTAGGTGATGAATCCGCGACTCCTGATGCTCTGGGGTTGAATTTCTCCTCACTACTCCCGCTACTTCATACCCAATCTCACACAAATGCTCCGCCAGATAACTGCCGTCTTGTCCAGCGATACCAAGAATTAGAGCTTTACTTGTCACCACTTGACGTTTCTACGAGATATTTAAATGGTGCCCACTTACGGATGTCGGGGTAATGAGTCCAATCCATAATGTCCGGATTTTCAATGGGTATCCGGTCCATGAGCCAAATACCTCGCGCAGCGTCTTCAGGTGTCATGTAGAAATGCCAGCCGAAAGTTTGAACATGTTCGCCGCTGTCATACGGTAAACGAAGATCACGACCATCATATGAAGCTAGTTTGAGCCATTTATAGGCCTCTTCTGAGTCAGTTAATATTGCACCTCCTTTTCCGATAGGCAGACGCTTCTTAATTTGGAATGATAAGACCTGCAATGCATCTGAATGAACATACATATTTTTAGTAAAGCGCGCAGCTGAGTCAAAAATATTCCATGGTTTTAGTTCATACATGCCAGACCAAGGGGTATTAACAAATCGTGGTTGACAACCGGCATGAACGATTTGCATTGGAACGGATACGTAAGTATGAGCTGGAATAATCACTTCTCCAGACGCTTGTCGGTATTTTAGACTCAAGAAGAGTGCGTTCGATGCACAGTCCGTAACCACTGCATATTTAGAGTCTGCATACTTCGCCAACTTGTCTTCAAACAATGTGACGATGTCGCGAGGGTCTTCCCACTGGTAGCCGTCTTCTCTAATTAGTTGTGGCTCTGGTCTTTGAAACTCAGAAGGCAGCTTGCCAAGTGGCCAGCTATTGTAATTTGCTCTGCCAAATTCAGTTGTTTTACGCATTACAACCCAATTCTACATCATTTCTGATCCTGAGGAAATTGTTTCCTAGGCTCTTTAATCGTCTTTCAGTGGAGGGAGTGCTTCTTAAGCTTCTTTCCTTAAATAACACCTCAGCTGATAAATGACGTCTTGGTTAACGTGCTCTCACTTGGCTCAATTAAAGCAGGTTTAGACCTACCTCTGGTTGTCGACGATTCAAGCCTGTGATTCATTCAGGTTGGATTACTTGAACCACCTGTTCATTTCTCAAGAGTCGATACAAAAACTCAATGTTTCCTCTGCTTGCTGCAGCATATTTACACTCGCGTGTCCTTATATATCTGGCTAATTCACCAAGCGAAAGCATGATGGCAGTCCAAATTACTCGGCACGGTGAAATCCTCTTGGGATATCTCTGCGCCAGTAGCCACCTAGCTCCATTGTGATAGAGGTTGATCTCGCGCCAAGAATCTCGATTGGAGGGATCATTCAGATGCTTGATCGGAAGATGAATGGAGGAAACTATTTCTCCCAAATCACGGACTCTGAGGTAAAAATCAATATCTTCCCCGTACATCCGCAATGTGGCATCGAATTGCGCGTAATCAAAAATCCAGACTCTCACGCTCTGCATTCCACCAACAAGCCATTCACACGACTCAATTTCCCTCTGGGGATACGGAGGAATCGCAATACCTGACTGAAGAATGACTCCGCACTTCTTCGAGCCAATACCGATTAGACGCCGAATCACTCCAGCGTTTTGGTGGCGGTTCAGGTCGGAGTCATAGCCACCAACAGCTACGACTTGAGGAGAGTCTCCAAAAATCTTCCTGATTCGTGTGAAGTAATCCATCCTCGGTATGATGTCGTCGTCAAGAAAGTGAATCAATTCAAGATTTTCAATATTTTTCCGAGCCCACTCAATGCCCACATTTCGTTGATGTGGGAGGCCAGGTCTGCTGCGGACATAAGTTATAGCAGCCCGAATGAACTGGGGAGAAGCCTGTCTGATGACTTCTTCAGTCTTGATTGAGTCGCTCGAATCGACGATAACTACGAATGGTGGGAGAATTGAGAACTGTAGTAGCTCGTTAAGTCGATCGTTTATCTGCCGTTCTCGATTACGTGTACAAATGACCAGGGCATCGATGACTTGGGGCATGCTCGGAGAATGATTACTTTCTTCAGACTGCTTAACGCTACAAGTGGCAATGATGAGTTCTAAACTTGCTGTCAATCGTGAGAACAGTTTGGAAACTCTTGCGCCTCGGCATTCCTTTGTTTTCCCGTCGTGGTCGAGTGATACTCCTCATTTCAACGATAGTACAGGTAGCGCTCGTAGCACTCGACGCAATGGCACTGCTCCTTTTGACTTCGGTTTTCAAGTTCGCACGCGACACTGATTTGTCGGCGATCACAGTCAATACTACAACCTCAAGTTTATTAGCTATTATTGTGCTTTTTGCGGCTCGCAGTGCACTGACTGCGATTGTGAGTTGGGTTACGGTTCGACAATTAGCACGCGAGGAGTCGCGTATAGGTGTCTCCGCGTTCAGTGTGCTATTGAACCCGACTACGCGCCTTGAGGGGACTATAGACACCCACTTTCATAATGGTGTAGATCGTGTACCAGATTCGCTACTAAAAGTCGGAATCAGCGTTTCCGCCATGATTAGCGAACTTCTAACCGCGGTAGTGCTCCTGGGACTATTTGTGGTGTTTGATCCACTCACAGCTTTGACTTCAATTTTCTACTTTTCGGCAGTTGTCATTGCTCAACACCGAACACTTGCAAAAGTTTCATACCGGCAGGGTGTTGAAACAATGAGGCTCCGAGATGGTCTATACCGGGTTCTTGGTGATGCTGCACGGCTTCGGAGGACTTTGTCTGAGTCATCTGCCGATTCGATGACGGGATTTCTAAGCAAGTACCGCTCGCAGCTTTCGGATACCCGTGGACGTTCGGCCTTTGTTGCTACGGTGCCCAGATACTTGCTGGAACTCACACTCGCAATCGGAATCATGATCATGGGTGGTGTTTCTTACTTGACTTCAGGTCCGACACAGGCCTTGACAACTGTGGTGCTATTTACCGGCATTAGCTTTCGCTTGCTGCCCGTAGTGAATCGAATTCAGATTCTTGCACTCACTATCATCGGAGACGTACCAACCGCGAATCTGGTGTTTCAAATGCCACATAGCACCCCCAAAGTTATTGTTGAAGATCCCAAAGAAAGTAAGAATGCGCTTGAGCTACAGGGTGTTAACTTTCGATATTCCAACTCAGGAGATCTCGTACTTCGCGACATTAACTTGTGCATAGAAAAAGACAAGCAGTACGCGATTGTCGGTCCGTCGGGCTCAGGGAAGACCACTCTGGTCGACATTTTCTTGGCTCTCTTGGAACCGACCTCTGGCTCGATACAACGCGATAAGAAGAATGTAAGTGCATACGTACCTCAAGAAACTCACATTGCCTACATATCGCTTGCAGAAAATGTTGCTCTGGCATGGAACAGAGCAGACGTTGACTTCCGCCGAGTTGAATCGGCCCTCATGCGAGCAGGGTTGCACGAGTTCTTGCCACGCATCGACGACCTAACCCCCCTATTAAACGAGTCACTCTCTGGTGGGCAGAGGCAACGAATCGGGCTAGCCCGCGCTTTTTATTCTGAGGCTAGTTTCATTGTACTTGATGAGGTCACGAGTGCGCTCGACGCTGAAACCGAAAAAGATATCGTGGAACAAATCTGTGAATTACGGGGTGACGTAACCGCCGTCATTGTCGCCCATCGTCTAAGCACAGTGAGGCATGCTGACCATGTTTTTTACCTTGAAGACGGTCGACTCATCGGATCGGATACCTTTCAAGTACTTGCCGACACGTTGCCACAATTTCGTCAACAGATTGTGTTGGGCCAAATTAATTTAGGTGACTAACAGTCTTAAGTGTTGAATTTCGATCATCAATGAATCTCGAGGCGGCAATCGGACCCACTTTCTAAGCATTTCAACAGCGTTCAACAGATATCCATTCAATTGATAAATTCAAGTCTGTTTACGAAATGATGATATTGCATGATAAGCGATGTCGAAGACTTGTGTCACCCGAGACTCCCCACCTCGAGTTCCAAATCGAATTGGGTCGGCATACTTTTTCGACTCTTCTAAAGACACAACTAGCTGTTCTAGAATTAACAGATGACTATTGAACCTAATCGACTTGCTTCCTCTCAGGATCTAGCGCAATATGCGGCAGAATTATTTCTAGATAAAGTTGCTAAATTGGTCAATCCACCTTGGTCATGTGAAGAGTCCACCTCGCACGAATACGAGCGCAATTCTGGGACAATTGAAGTATCCGGAGGTGACGCGAGCTGGATTGAAATGCACGAGGTTGGCAGGTCTTATCACCACATTGGCTCGGCCGTACTTGACTACTGTGTTCGCAACGAGAATTCGAGAGCTTTTGTGTTTTTCTCAATGGAGGATGAGTTAATTGAAGAACGAATCGCAATATTGGCTGAAACTCCAAACTTATGCCTAATTTACGCGGTGAACCTCGAGTTATCCAAAGTAGGAACTTTAAATCTAATCGAGCTTTGTTACGGTGATAAGCCTTTTTTTACAGAACGTTTCCGAAGACGCATGGCTCGAGAAAGATTTGTTTTCTCGACAAAAGCGTTTGTCATCTTTTACGAGCTAAAAGACGGTATCGACAAAGTCATTGAACTTAAAGCGAAGCTTCGCCACAATCTTCCCGCCCTGACTTTTGAGAGGCGAATTCATGGAACTGATGGCGTTGAGGACACCCGTTACTTGGTTGAAGCGGTGACTAACCCGAATTCACTCAACCTCTTAAATCGAGTAGAAGTTTCACGGCATGATCGCGTTTTTAGTCGTTTTCCGCCTAGGTTAAGATTCAATTCAAACGTATGTGTTGACGGCAGCGCAACAATGGAACTATACGGTTTGAGAAAGTCGCGAGACTTGGACCTAATTTGCCTGGATTCAGACGTAAAGGAGGAACTTCTTGCAATGGGATTAGATGTCAATAATGCGCATTACGAAGGGCTACCTATCTCGCATGAGGACGTTATCATTAGCCCGTATCTACACGTCAGACTTTTCGGACTTAAGTTTACTTCACTTGCCACTAGACAGCTTCTGCTGAGCTTTGGCCCACGATCCGCGCATGCATCATGGGCAAGTAAGAAAAAAAGAGACATTAAATCAATTGCTGAATTCACACTTGATCGTCACTCGGTCGGAGTAGGGCTATCTGGCTATCTAAGTACGACGGCTACCCAGATTCGACTTGTCTTTGAGTTTGTAGTCAAAAGAATTATGCCTAAGTTGCCACCGACTATGGCCCGGATGCTTAGATCAATCAGGCAAAGGTTGAGCGCGATTTGAGCGAAGCAGCTGACGGGCACAGGTTGGCCGTAAGGTACTTTGGGCTACCGGAAATTCCCAGAACTAGTGGCTGGTGGAGCCTGTACACCGAACTTGAGGCTCTAAATATTCGAGTTGTTAATCCCCACAACTATGGATTGGCTACTCACCTCTTGGTGATTGATTACATCAAAAAAGACATTG
>Ga0163212_1001394_pt1 | contig 10677 bp, 10 predicted proteins | sample Malawi_45m_30L_FD_113532 | JGI IMG/M metagenome (GOLD analysis project Ga0163212, IMG submission 113532) | Freshwater microbial communities from Lake Malawi, Central Region, Malawi to study Microbial Dark Matter (Phase II) - Malawi_45m_30L | ecosystem: Environmental > Aquatic > Freshwater > Lake...
GAGTAGAGAAGCATACCTGCGACCACGTCAGAATGTCAACGACTCGGATGTGCCAGCGTGATACCATCCGAATCGCGATGCGCTTGGTGATACAGAGAGTCAGACACGCAAAAGTCGATGTCAACGGGGAGACCGTTGGGGCCATCGGCACCGGATTGCTTGTCCTGGTCGGGGTCGCGCCCGATGATGGGGTAACTGAAGTCAAGTGGTGCGCAGATAAGATTGTCAACTTAAGATTGTTTCCTGAGCCAGGCGAGACCGATGGAATGGAGCTGTCCCTGACTGACATCAATGGCTCCGCGCTACTTGTCTCGCAGTTTACATTGATGGGGGATTGCCGAAAGGGACGGAGACCGTCTTGGACTGGTGCTGCAGGTCCGGAACTTGCCGAGTCACTCTATCTGGCTGTCTGTGATAGGATTCGAGGATTTGGAATTGATGTCGCTATGGGCCGTTTTCGGACAGAGATGGAAGTCTCATTGACAAACTGGGGTCCTATGACCGTGGTTCTTGATAGCCCTAAAGGGGTGTAGGACGTGAGTGGTATGGCTGATGACCTGTTCAGTGATGTGGAACCGATACCGGCAGACCCGGATGCAGATGCGCACGCCCACGCAGATGTAGATTTCGAATCGCCCGACCTTGGCGATGAACGTGGCGATGGAAATGACCCGTTCACGGTTATCTCAAATGACCAGGTTGAAAATGCCGACAAGCTCATGGCAGATGGTCAGGTCGCTGAAGCCCTCAATCAATACCGCAGTGCTGTTCGTAAAGCGAAGGAAAAGGGAGAAGACGATACAGAGCAGCGGTTGGATTTAGGGGATGCCTACGTATATTCCGGTCAGGGGCTCAATGCCTTTCGTCAATACCGAAGAGCTATAAAGACCGCTCCCGAGCGCGCCGAACCGCATTTCGCGATGGGCGAACTCTACATGTATTACGGCAGACTGCAGCCAGCAATCTTCGAGTTTCGCAAGGCTGTCGCCCTCGAGCCGAAAAATGCTTACTATCACTACAAGCTTGGGGATGCCTGCGCGCAGGCAGGAAGTCTATCAGATGGCATCACCGAGCTTGAGGCATCGGTTCGCCTAAAGCCACAGGATGGCTTCTACCACTTCTGGCTTGGGGACATGTTGGTTCGAGCGGGGCGTGATGCTGAAGCGGTGCGGGAAATGCAACAAGCGACAATCTTTAGTCCCGTGGACGCATACTACAACGTACGGCTTGGTGCGCAATATCGCCGGATGATGCAGTTTCGAGATGCAGCAGTTGCTGTACGTCAAGCGGTTCGGCTCGCTCCAAATAATTCCGCATATCACTGTCTGCTCGCTGACCTATATAGTGAGCTCCGCTTGGATAAACATGCGGTGTTCCATTACCAGCGTGCAGGCGTATTGGATGACTTTGACGCAGAGCAGCTTAAGCGATTACGCCGCCACGCCGGGATTGAGGACGACTCCGATTGGGAGGAGCCGGAGGATCTCAATCTCCTAATGCCACGGATGGAATCTGGTACCGTTGACCCGGAACACGTACAAGAGTCTGATGATGATTATGAGGACGATACTGATAAGTGATCATCCGGTTGATGCTGTGTCTCTCGCCTGAACGGTGTGATTCCGTTTATTTTGGGGAACCCGGCCTTTGTAAATTCAAAACCGGCACGCTCAGGTGAGTCATCTGTTGTAATCGCACCGATATGGGCACACAACATGTTTCTATCGTTTGTAATAACAATCGCGTCGTGCTTTCCAGCCCACTTGAGGATAACGACATCGGCTTCTTCACCATGGGTGATGTGTAAACTTCCCTGGTTTTGCAGTTGGGTGATTACATCAGGGTCCGTCACATTGTGGCGTAGATTTGCATCGGCATAAATATTGACTGGGAAGTATCCGTCCATAACCAGTTGCTGCCAGATTGCCAGTATTCTCGATGCGTGTGATATCGACTTATCGCCAGCCTTGCCGCTGTTCCACCGTGCCACATTGGATGCATCAATCACTGCAGCTCTCCAGTGATGGTTATGAAGAGGGACCAGAGCCCATGGTGAGGACGAATCTCGGATGCATGTTTCGATTGCCAGAGCAAGCGAATCATCCATCTGGAGTAACAGTTCCAACCCCTCCCGTACTCGTGCAATGTAACTCTCATCACCGCGTTCAACACGCCGAATAATTTCACGAACGGTACAGCTGTGTCGCCGACCACTAAACAACGGTAGTGAGAGAGTTTCCGAGTCTGTGATCCGACGTGTTGCTAGCGAATCCACTCCGGAAATCAGGCGATTTGTAGAAGCACACTCGAGTGTGCGGGGTAACAATTGGTCAAATGCCTTGCGATTTCGTGAGCGTAACCTAGCGAGTGGATGAACCAGCTTTCGCATCGAGTCATCCGGCACTTGCGAGACGAGCGTTCGCATTGCGGATATGACATCCGGAGACACAGCATCCGACGAAATTGCGCGTAAGGCCAACACAAGGCACTCCAGCGCATCGTCATAGCGCTTTTTGCTGATAAACAGACGTAATGCTTCGCCCAATAGTGTCAGCGCCTCGTCATCACGTTTGCCTCGTAGAAGCGCCTCTGCCTGTACGTGGCGCAACGTGGCGATGTCAACCTGAGAGAGTGACTTGTCCTGCAACAGCAGATTTACCAATCGCTGGATGGCATTCCATTCGGCTTTGCCATGTAACATGAGCGCTTGCATTGCTGCTTTTACTTGAGGGGCGATAGCGATTTCAGTTGGAGTCGTTATTGATGGACCGTGTGTATCAGTTGCCGCCGCAATTTTTCTGTGCTTGCGTAACCCATCAACTTCTGCCTTTAGCACAGCTTCATTTCGGAGGACCTTTAGTGCCTCGGACTTAAGGCGCGCCGGACGTTTGTCTGCAGGGTACTTTCGAAAGTCGGTACCACGTTCCGTTTCAATGACATCCTGAATTCGTTCAACAAACTCCATCGAGAACTTTGCTGACCGTTGCAATGCACTTAGCTCGGCTTCCAGGCGGCTGCTTTCTATCAGCGCGACTTCAAGCTGTTGCCTTAATTCCAACATTTGTTCGTCTGCATCTGCCAATTTTTCCTGCAGCTGTTCTGCCGAGACATCGGAACGTCTTATATCACCGTCCGGGTGATCGGGGAGAGTCTTGATGCCAGCCTTATCTGACTTTGGAGCCTTTTGTGACGATGGCGAAGTCCCAGACACCTTTTGTGGTTGCATCCGGGTCAGTCCACTACGAGATGGTTCTGTCGTTGGGGGTGGTGCCGCGTCGGAAGCCGGGGGCGCGTCCGTCTTTTCGTCGATACGGCTCCATTTTGACGCAAGTTTAGGTGCTTTTGAGAGAGTCTGCGCGATCAGGAGCTGATTAGTTGGCAGCTTTACGAGCTCAGGCAACAGGCGAAATGCAGATGGTTGAACCTTATTGGCTCGCAGAAATGCTATGATGGCAGCTGGTTTCGTTTTGGCAAGCTCTACCTGCCATTCAGCCTGAGTCCATTGTGAGGGAAGCCGAACTGCGCTATCCGTGGTTTCGTCCAGACCATCGGATTCAGTGTTCATGATTAGCCATCCGCCTTTAGCATTTGTAGCGGCCTTAGTGAATGGCCGGATCGTAGCGCCGAGCGTTTGAGTTGCCCACAGGCGGCAGCAATCTTTTGTCCACGTTCTTGACGCTGTGTAACGGTTACTCCGTACGATGCAACAATGTCCCTAAAGCGGTGCGTTGCAGCTGCTTGAGGCCTTTTGTAGGCGGCTTCAACTTCTGTGGAGTTGTATGGAATCGTATTCAATGCGCACAGTGGTTGCTTGGCAAGCAGCTTTCCAAGGGCGTGTGCGTCTTCATCACGGTCATTCACGCCAGCGAGAAGAACATATTCAAAGGTTAACCGTCGGTTCGTTTGATGGACATATTCGCTACATGCCTGCATGAGGCGTGCGATGTTATGTTTACGATTAAGCGGGACCAGCTGATCTCGTAGGGCATCGGTAGGAGCATGCAACGATACCGCCAGCGTCAGTGGAAGGTTCATTTGAGCCAGTTTCTCAATCGCATGGATGACACCTACGGTGCTGACAGTAAGGTGGCGCCAGCTAAGTCCCATTTCGTTTGCCATCAGCGTCAGAGCGGCGACAACATTTGGAAGGTTGAGAAGCGGTTCGCCCATACCCATCATCACGACGTGAGAGATACGCGTTTCAGGATGCAGAGCTTGGACGATAAGAAGTTGATCGATGATTTCTGCCGTGGTGAGGTTACGAACTAAGCCCTCAGTACCAGTAGCACAGAAAGAGCATCCCATCGGGCAACCGACCTGGCTGGAGATACAGATACTAGTTCGGTTTTCATAAGGAAGGAAAACCGTCTCAACAACTTCACCGTCACCGAAGGCCAACAGGTACTTGACAGTTCCGTCAACAGCTTCCTGTTTGCCGGTTACGGTGCAACTTCCAATGGTGTAGGTTTCGGATAACGTTTGTCGCAAGGCTATGGGCAGGGTTGTAATGTCATCAACGCTTCGTACCCTGTGCATGTAGATGCTTTCGGCAAGCTGCTTGCCGCGGTAGGCAGGCTGTCCGATGGACGTAATGATGGATGTAAGTACAGCTGTATCCAGACCGGTAAGAGTTTGCACGATGAACGAGTATACCGATTGTCGGCATCCGGGGCGTCGGGTTAGTCCTGCAGCTTTATCCGCACCGAGGAAACTGACAGGTCGGATTTAGATTTGACTGTCGGATGTCATTCCAAGGTATTTAGGTGGTCGCACGGATGCCTTCGCAGTTCCAAGGGCTACCAGCGTAAGAATGTAGGGCAGCGCAAGCAATATTGGATACGGCAACAACGTGTTCCCACCAGCCTGAAGACTGGCTTGAAGGACATCAAGGCTGGCAAAACAAAGGGTTCCCACAGCCGTCCAGATTGGTGACCAACGTCCAACAACGATAAGGGCTAGGGCAACAAAACCACGTGACGCGGTCATGTTGTCTGTAAAGTTGTTTGAGATGCCGATGGACAGTGAAGCTCCCGCTAAGCCGCACAAGGCACCGCATCCAAGGCTTGCAAAGAAGCGATAGTGGTGCACGCTGTAGCCTGCAGCAGTGACTGCTTTTGGATGTTCTCCTGTGGCCGTCAGTCCGATACCGAGTCTTGTCCGATAGAGCAACCACCACAGCAACGGTACAAGAGCAAGAAAGACAAGCGTTAGTGCATTCATCCCCCAAATGATTGGTGAGAGGCTCTGTGCCTTCAGGATAGTCGGATTTGATTTTTGGAATGCGCGCGAGAGGACACCGGTGATGCCGATAGCCAGAAAGTTCACCGCAGTACCAACAATGACATGATCAGCTCGCATCATAAGTGTGAAAACGCTATGGAGTGCTGCCGTGAGAACTGCAAAGAGTGTCGCAGCAATTATGCCGACGATTGTGTAACCCGTAACACTTGCAGTGATAACAGCGGTGAGAGCACCAATAAGCATCATCCCTTCAAGAGAAATCTGTACGATGCCTACTTTTTCGCTGACTAGTCCGCCGTAGCATGCGAGTCCGACCGGGGCTGCATACGTGATGATGTCGGTAATAACGCTCATGATTTTACTCCCGACTTTGCCAACAACGTCCTTGTGAATCGGGCGCCAAGAATTGAGAAGAGTATGACTGCCTGAATGACTTGGAGGACAACGACAGGAATACCAGCAGACTGTGCGGCGGATGAACCACTGGTCAGGGCACCGAAGAGCAAGGCGGCGGGGATTGCTCCAACAGGTGAAAGTCTGGCCAGCAATGCTACAGCGATAGCGGTGTAGCCGTAGCCTTTGGAATAAGGATCCGCTAGAAAATGGGTGACACCAGCGATTTGGATTCCTCCGGCCAAGCCACCCAGTGCACCGCTGATGAGGACGGTACTGACAAGGATTCGACTAACTGGCAGACCCATTGTTTTCGATGCACGCAAACCATTGCCAATCGCCTTGAGCTGCTGGCCGAAAACGGTGAATCGCAACAACATATCAAAGAACACTGCCATTGCCAATGCAATCCATATTCCGGTATGAAGCTGCAATCCAGCAACGACCTTTGGAAGCTCTGCCGCAGCACGAATAGGGTCTGATTGGGGGTATTCTCGCACTGCTTCCTGCAGCGGGCCTCGGACCACCCATGCGACAACCTGCACCGCAATAAAGTTCATGATTAAGCTGCTTAGAACAATCTGTACGCCGCGTAAATGCAGCATGATGGCCGGAATGAGAGCCCAAAGGGCACCGCCGAGCATGGATGCCAGAAGGGTTACAACGACTGCAACGGGACCCGGTACGGCAAGTTGGCCAGCCCAACAAGCGAATACTGCACCAAGCAGAAATTGCCCTTCTACTCCGATATTGAACATTTCTGCACGAAACGCAACGATGACCGCGAGCGCCGTTACAAGTAACGGAATCGTTTGGACGAGTGTATTACTGATGTTGTACTGAGTACCCGTAGCCCCTTGAAGAAGCGCTTGCGCGACTGCGACTGGGGATGCACCTGCAATCGACACGATACCGGCACATGTCGCCAACGCAATCAGCATCCAAAGGAGTCCATTGCAGGCAGATATCGCGGTGGACTTCGACATTAGTGTGTACCGCCCATCAGACGTCCGAGCTCAACTTTACCAACGCTGAATGGCATCGTCTCGCTCATGCGACCGTCGTATAGCACGGAGACCCGGTCTGAAAGTGCCAAGATTTCATCAAGCTCGGTACTGATCAACACCACACAACAACCATTCGCCGTGGCTGCACGAAGCGCACGGTGAACATAGGCAATCGCACCGACATCGAGGCCGCGCGTTGGATTCACTGCCACCACAACTTTTGGATTCCGACTTAATGCCCTTGCGATTACTACTTTCTGCTGATTTCCTCCGGAGAGAGAGCTTACAATCCTGGACGAGTCGGCGGGGCGGATATCAAAGCGTTCGACTTCCCGTTCTGCGAATTCTCTAATGGCTTGGCGGTCCAGCAGCATCCCATATCGCGTAAATGTGGGCTCACTTACACGGTCCAACACGATGTTTTCGGCGATTGACATCGACATAACTAGGCCATCCTGTTGGCGATCCGCCGGTATGTACGAAACGCCCTTAGCGAGGAAACTCCGTGGTGAGACGGATTGATGAGGGAATATATCGTCGCCATTGATGCTCATGCTGCCTGCACCGAGCTCCGTATTTCCCGTGAGGAGAGCCGCCAGCGCACCCTGACCGTTTCCATCGACACCGGCAACTCCGAAAATCTCACCGGCGCGAATCGCAAGATTTCCACAGCGAAGCACTGACTCTCCGTCGACTGCCGCAGCATCTTGGAGCATGATCCTGACATCACTCATCCCGACAGCTTGGCTGACTTCATGTTTGGCTGTAAGCACAGCAAAGGCATTGGATGCGTCTCCAACCATTTCGCGCGCCAAATCCTGTACGCTGGTCCCGGCAGTTGAGCCATGGTGAACGACTTTGCCGCGTCGAAGGACAGTAACCGTGTCAGCAACCGCCATGACCTCATCAAGCTTGTGCGTGATGATGATGATACCGGTCCCGGTTGCCGCGATTGCTTTGATTGTCGCAAAGAAACCCGGCAACTCGCCGGGTGTAAGGACAGCCGTTGGTTCATCGAGGAGCAAAACTTTACGCTCACCCTGCAGAGCCTTTAGGATTTCGAGACGCTGCTGCGCGCCAACAGTTTGTGTGTCAATCCTTGCATCCAGATCGACATCCCAGCCAAACGACGCCGCTTGGTTGGCGATGCGTTTGCGTATATTTCCAGCCGGCCAGCTGAACCAGTCCCGCTTTTCGACCATATCGGCCAAGAGGAGATTTTCTGTTGCCGAGAGCGTCGGTACCAGCATAAAGTGCTGATGCACCATCCCTATTCCTGCTTTTGCAGCATCGACCGCCGACGTAAATCGCACTGCAGCTCCATTGAGAAGGATTGCGCCAGATGTTGCTTGTGTCATACCGGCTAGGATGTTCAGCAGGGTTGACTTTCCTGCACCATTTTCACCCAAAACCGCGTGAATCTCACCGGGCTGTAGGTTGAGACTGACATCGCTAAGCGCCACAAAGTCTCCGAATGATTTTGTGATGTTCTGAATAGACAGGACGGGCTGCGACATTTCGCACGAAGTATACCGGTAGCCCAACATCCAGCGCGGCGATATGCTTCCCGCATGCCGTACACACCGATTACTGCAACATTGGGCTATGTCATCGATGGTCATGGAAATGTCTTGCTTATCCATCGAAACAAGCGTCCGGAAGATCAAGCCCTTGGGAAAATGAATGGCCTTGGTGGCAAAGTGGATGTCGGTGAAGACATCGCGGCATGTATGGTCCGCGAGCTCCAAGAAGAGGCTGGGATTACAGTCACCGAGATGACGTTGCGGGGCACGGTTTCCTGGCCAGGGTTTGGGAAGCATGGTGAGGACTGGCTTGGGTTTATATTTGTCATCCATGCTTACACCGGCGATGTCCATCCAGGTAATCCTGAAGGTGATCTTTTGTGGAAGCCAATCGATGAGCTGGTAAACGGCAACCTTCCACTTTGGCCTGGCGACAGATACTTTCTTCCGCTCGTCTTTGATGACAATGAGCGGCCATTCCACGGAGTGATGCCATATGAAAACGGAAATCCTGTCAGCTGGAATTTCAGTCGCTTCTAACACGCCCATTTAGGTGACGCAAGCGGATTGCACTGGGAATAGTACGGGGTTAGAATCGAACAGCGAATGATTCGCAAAAGGTGGTGGACAGCGTGTCTGATGAAGAACAATCGGGTGGTTTTACATTTAGAGATCGCCGCGGAAGCGGAGAACCTGTAAAACTCACTCCTCCCAGATCCACGCCACCTGCATCCGGTCAGAGCGATAAGCCAAGCGGAATCTGGACACCCCCGAGCGTTAAGAAGGCATCACCTCCGCCACCAGCACCTCCTGCACCTCCATCAAATGGTGGTTCGTCACAGGCAGCTCCCGATGCGCTTCCAGCGAGTCCGGAAGACGAGGCGATGCTGGATCCCGAAGTCGGGATTCCAAGCGTGTATCACGTGCTCAGTGAGCAGCTGATGATGATGCAGCAGATTGCTGTCGTGCGTCTCGGGCTTGCCCCGGATCCGATGACCCATCTCCCAGCTAAAAGCCTCCGCGAAGCTCGTGTCGCTATCGAAGTCCTGACAAAGCTTTCTGAGGAAATGGCGCCCGTCCTTCGTCCTGAGGAAGTTGGCCAGATTGGTCAGCTCGTTCGCGAACTTCGTGCCCGCTACACCGATGCTGTTTCCCAAGCTGCGGGGAAAAACTAACGTGAGCGGTCTCAGGCATCCACCCCTTGCCCGTGTCATCCTGCATCTTGAACAGGGATTGGACTTACTTGATGATGCCCGCGATGGCTACCTAACGGTGATCTCACTTGAGCTGAATGCCTGGCTCGTAGCACTTCGCATACAGGTCCCGGCAATTTCGGATACGGTTACATTGACATCCGATGCCGATGGCCTAACTCACTTTGCCGCATTGCTGACGGTCCCTGATATTGGCGACTTACTCTACAAGAATCCAATGCGCATCAGGGTACTGTTACAGTCATCAATATCGTTTTTGCGGTCCGTTGCGGCATACACCGATGCCGACAGTGTTTGCTAGCATTAGTCCTCTCCGCGAATGCAGAAGGATGATCGCTGGCCGAAAATCAAGCAATCTATATGTCCGCCTGAGGACATAGTTCAGTGAGGAACATCTAATGGGAAGAGTTGTAATTGTAACGGGTGGTGCCGGCGGGATTGGGCAGGCATTGGGTGCGACAATGGCTGCGAATGGCGATTCCGTTGTCCTCGCTGATATCAACCTCGAGCGCGTTCAGGAAGTTGCGGCATCCACTGGATGCGATTTCATCCACATGGACATGGGAAGCGTTTCCAGTGTCCGAGCTGCGATTGCATCCGTTGCGGAAAAGTATGGTCGCATAGACGTGCTGGTAAACAACGCCGGCATTTTCCGTCTTGAGCCGATGCTTGATGTCACAGAAGAGACCTACGACCTCCTGATGGATATCAACCTCAAAGGTGCATTCTTTGCCTTACAGGCTGCCGCTGCAGAAATGCTGAAAAACGAATCGGGTGGGGTTGTCGTCAATGTAGCAAGTGCCGCTGGCCGCAGTGGACGACCAACGCAGACTATTTACGGTCTTTCAAAAGCCGGCATGGTTCACATGACTAAGTCTGCTGCGATTGCTCTCGCGCCAAAAATCCGCGTCTGCTGTGTGTGTCCTGCAGCGGTCGACACGGACATGATGGCGGCAAACTTTGCAGCGCGAAGGGCAGTATCCGGTGATGCGGAAGCAGAAGCATTCAAAGCGAAGTTACTCCTCGGAAGAATGAGCACCGCACAGGAAGTCGCTGATTTGGTTGTTTATCTGGCATCGGACAAGGCTGCCTATATCACTGGAGGCTCGGTCGACATCTCCGGTGGATTGGATATGCACTAGGCGGAAAGCCAGTTGAATTGATGTTGGTCTGACCCGTTGGGATGGAAGTGGGACGTATGGAAGCCAGAGCGCTACAAATCAATGCTGCGGATGATGTTGCAGTTTTGCTGTCACCAGCAATCGCTGCAGGAACACATCTTGGGGGACTGGATAAGAA
>Ga0163212_1001395_pt1 | contig 10668 bp, 10 predicted proteins | sample Malawi_45m_30L_FD_113532 | JGI IMG/M metagenome (GOLD analysis project Ga0163212, IMG submission 113532) | Freshwater microbial communities from Lake Malawi, Central Region, Malawi to study Microbial Dark Matter (Phase II) - Malawi_45m_30L | ecosystem: Environmental > Aquatic > Freshwater > Lake...
CAAGACGATCCAGCGCATCACCAAGACGATGCAGATGATCGCCACGGCGAAGTTCACAGCAGCGCTTCAGCGATCCAAGGCGACGCGCCCCTACACCGATCGCATTCGCCAGCTTGTGGGCGAGGTGTCGGCGGCAGCGGGTGAGGTCGAGAATCCGCTGCTCGGTGGGGCACGCAAGTCGGGGCGCGAATTGGTGCTGGTGGTGACAAGCGATCGCGGCCTGTGCGGTGCGTACAACGGCAGTGTGCTCCGACGCGCGATGCAGGAGATTCGCGCTCGCCGTGGCGAGAAGCGCGAAGTGGTGATCGAGACCGCCGGGAAGAAGGCGAGTTCGTTCTTCAAGTTTCAGCGGATCGATGTGGCGGAGCGGCACACATTCGGTGACAAGCCCGCGTTCGAAGCCGTGGCGACAGTGGCGCAGCGCTACATGGATGAGTTCACTGCGGGCAGGATTGATGCCGTGCATGTGGTATTCATGCGTTTCATCTCCGCGGCGAAGCAGGTTCCAGATGTCATGCAGTTGCTGCCGCTGAGCCTTGAATCGGAGGGGGGTGCCGCGGCTGCGACAAGTGCGCAAGCAGCGCCGAAGGGCGCGTCGACGGTGTACGAGTTCGCGCCGAGTGCGCCCGCACTGCTCGACGAACTGCTCCCAAAGTCCGTGAAGGTGTCGCTCTTTCAGGCGTTGAACGATGCCATCGTGAGCGAGAATGTGATGCGTATGGTGGCGATGAAGGCAGCCACGGACAACGCGGGTGGCCTCGGTCGAACGCTCAAGCGCAACTACAACCGTGCACGACAGGCGAAGATCACCACGGAACTCACAGAGATCATCGCTGGCGCTGCGGCGCTCGAGTGACGCGAACAGCGCAGGGCTCGCAGCGCGTTTACCGAACAGCAGTTCACCGAACAGGCTTGTCCGGAAGTTCAGGAGCCGTCGCGGGAACGCCCGTGGCGACCTCGTTGCCTGCCTTCTCCCAACCCTTCAGCCCGCCTTCGAGCGTGTAGACGCGGTCAAAGCCGAGTTCAAGCAGCCGCTTGCTTGCTGCCTTCGCAAGAACGTCGTTGTAGTCGCTGTCGTAGATCACGACGGCCGTGTCCTCGCCAAGCACGCCCTTCGCCTCGAGTGTCATGTCCTCGAACGGCAGACTGATCGCGCCTGCGATGTGCTTCTGCGCGTAGAGCTCGCGGCTTCGCGGATCACAGAACACGCTTTTGGTCCGGCGCCCGAACACGCCAGTGGGTTCATTCATGGTCCGCAGTGCGTCGTAGGCGGTCACATAGACCAGGTCCTTGTCGCTCGTCTTCCGATCGCACGCAACCTGCTGCGGCAGCAGTAATAGAGCCAATCCGATGGCGAGGCGCAGCATTCCGCCATCATGCAGGCGAGGCACCGCGGTGCGGTATCGTGAAGGAATGATGTGCTGGAAGCTTCCGTGCATTCGAGCATTCTACGCAGCTTTGGGTGCGGCTCTCCTCGGGCTGCCTGCCACCGCGCTTCGGGAGCCACCGCGCAAAGCGTCAACCGAGGAACCAGTGAAGTGCCAAGTTCTGCCCGCTCTTTCACGCATGTCGGATGGCAGTGATGCGGTGGTGGTTCGCTTCACGATCGCGCCGGAGTGGCACATGTATTGGAGCAACCCGGGCGATTCTGGTGCAGCCACCCGCGTGATAGCGGCGCTGCCGCAAGGTTGGACGAGCGGTACTCCGCGACTGCCGCGACCGCAGATTCTTGGTTCTGGAGATGAATGCAACTACGGATACGAGAAGACCTTTGATGTGCTTGTGCCGGTGGTGGCGCCTGTGGGTCGTGAGCCGCCGTCGTTCCTTGTGCGCGTTCAAGCGGACTGGATGGTGTGCAAGGATCGATGCCAAACGGGCAAGGCAAGTTTGTCAGCGCAGGTGAGTGGCGAAGCCGTTCCCTACTCGCCGACGCTCATTCGCAGCTATCCGCTCAAACTTCCCCCGTATGTGCGAGCCCAACTGGAGAATTCGCGCGGAGATCGTGCACTGCTCCTGACTTTTCCGGCGGTTGCTATTCCCCAGCGCCCGCTGCGATTTGTGCCTGATGCAGTTGCAGGACTTCAGTGGGTTGGCGGCACGGGACCGTTTCCTGTCGTTGAGCATGGGCGCGAGATGAAGCTGCGCCTACCATTTCGGGAGTCACCAGAAGATGCGGAGGGCGTTCCACCGCGCCTTCGCGGACTTCTTCTTGCGGGCGACCGCGAAGGAGATCCGGTGTATCAAGTTGATTTGCTGCCAGCGGATGTTCCGCTGACCGGTAGGTAGACAGACCACGAAAAAAATCTAGGAAAACGCGCGGGTCAAAGGCCCGCACAAGAAAGAGTACCCCATGCGATTGACCACAACCATTCTGACAGCCGCCGTTGTCGCCTGTAGTTCACTTCTCGTTGCCGCCCAGCAGGGCGACGCACATGCAGGCCACGATCACTCGAAGCACACCCATGACAAGGCGGAGATTGCTCACGAGGCGCCGGCGTTCAGCCTGAAGGGTGTGGACGGAAAGACGTATACGTTGGCGGATTACAAGGGCAAGGTCGTCGTACTCGAGTGGTTCTGCTCGTCGTGTCCTGCGAGCGGTCGCGGCGAAGGTTCCTTCTGGGGAAGTGGCAAGGCAGCGGCAACGATCGAGGGGATGCGCAAGGCGGACGCTGACGCCGTGTACTTCGCGGTGAACTCGACGAAGGATGGCTTCAACAGCATGAGCAATGCGGAAGAGGGCAGCGCGAGTGCCGAAGTCATGTCCAAGGCTGGCGCATCGGTTCCAGTGCTTCTTGATGCGGACGGCAAGGTAGGCAAGGCCTACGGTGCAAAGACCACACCGCATGTGTTCATCATCGCTGCGGACGGCAAAGTTGCATACATCGGCGCCCCAGTGAGCAAGGATGGCAAGACCAACTATGTCGTGAACGCAGTCACGGCGCTGAAGGCTGGCAAGCCGGTGAAGCCGGCAACAACGAAGAACGAAGGCTGTGGCGTCAAGTACGCCAAGCAGTGATTGCTAACGGTCAGCCTGCCCGGCTTCAGCCGGGCAGGCTGACTGGCATGATCACGTAGGTGAGGTCCTCGCCAACCTTGAAGACGCCGGGTCGGTTGGGCGCCTTCATCTCGACGGTGATCTCCGCACTGTCGGCGATGCGAAGGACATCGGTGACATAGCCAGGGTTGAAGGCAATGTCGATGTCCTTGCCCTCCCATTTGCTGATCGCGACACGAACTTCCGCCTCGCCCATCTCGGCGGCGCGCGAGGAGATCGTGAGCGTTTTGTCGGCGAAGGAGAACTTGACCCCCTTGCTTTCCTCGTTGGTCAGCAGTGCGGCACGCTTCACAGCTGCGGCCAGTTCTGCCGTGTCGAAGTTGGCTCGGCGATCATGCTCCTTCGGGATCACATCGTCGAAAGGCGGGAAAGTGCCTTCAATCAGGCTCGAAACCACGGCGGCAGTGTCGCCCACCTCGAACCGAATGCGGTTGCGATTGCGGCTGATCCGCACTGCTGTATCGGGATCATCGAGCAGGCGGTTGAGCACCTGCAGGGTCTTGGTCGGGATGATGCATGCGGAATCACCATCGGCGGATCCCGTGCACTCGCCCTGCACGAGCGCGAGGCGACGACCATCCGTGGCGACCATGCGAAGGCGTCGAGCCTTGCGCTCAAGCAGCACGCCGTTGAATGCGTAGCGCGAGTTGTCCGCTGCCGTCGCGAATGCGGAGCGACCGATCATGCGCCGCAGATGGCCCGCTGCGATTTCAAACTCGGGCACTGATGCATCGGCATCGGTCTCCGCAGGAAACTCGCGGGGTTCGTAGCCAAACACGCGGAACTTGGCGTCCTCTCCGCGCACCGTGGCCACCTGTTTGTCCATCTCGATCACGAGCGTCGAGTCATCACAGGATCGGACAATTTGTGAGAGTTTGTCCGCTGGCACTAGCGCATCGCCATCGGAGTGCACCTCGACACTCGACAGCGTGAGCGACAGTCGAAGATCCTGATCGGTGGCACTCAGTCGCAGCGTGCCGTCGCGGGCGGTCAACTTGACACAGAGCAGCACCGGAACGGTGGTTCGGGAGAGCACAACGCTTGAAGCAAGCGTGAGTGCATCAACGAGCGCAGAGCGGTCACAGACGATCTTCATGGCTTCTTGGGTAGCTGCAGGCATCTGCAGAATATATCGGGTCGTCCGCCGTGAACCCGGCGCCTATCCTATCTGCATGTTGCACACCATCGTCCGATGGATCCGTACGGTCTATCCCGGTGTGGTCTTCGGCGGCTATCTGATCGCCTTCCTTCTCGCGTTCACGATGGTGTTCATGCTGCCCATTGGTGCGCTCGGCATGGTCTTTCTGGCTGTGATGGCACTGATACCCGTTGTGGCGCTTTTGGCAGTGGTGAAGGCGGTGGAGCGTCCGCTCGCGATTCGAAAACTGCGGCGCGGAATATGCCCTGTGTGCGATGCGAACGCAATCGTCGTGACAGATTCGCGTGAGGGCAGTGGGGGGCAGGGCTATGCGTGCGGTGCATGCGGTGCGCTGTTCAGCGCGCGGGGGGAAGACAGAGAAGTGGAGTCAGAGACTCGCCCGGCTGCCAACTAGGACTGAGATGGAACGCTATGTGAAGGCTTCGATGCCGCGCTGCCGCTTTGTACGTGGGCAAGGACATCGCTGACGACGCGCCGTAGCTCTGACTTCCCGTAGTAGATCGTCACTTCACCCGCTGGGATGACTTCAATGACCATCGGACTGCCGCTGCTGCAAATCGCGATGCCATGGCGCGGTGTGGAACCTGCCGTCAGCACAGCCAGCGCCAGATCGCGCAGAATGTGAAAGTCAGCGGGCCGAAACACAAGTGCATCCCGTGTGTTCAGTTCCACCGTCGCGGCGCTATCGATTGCACGCCACTTTGTGTTTGCCGCCATCGGCTCCGCGACCGCCTCAAAGAGTTCGCGCCAATGCCCGACGGGAATCACATTCGCCTGAGTGAGATGCAACTTGTGGATGATCGCCTCGATGCTGGTGGCAAGCACCGCTCGCGTGAGCCTCGGCATGTCAGCGGGAAGCTTTGCCGCATGCGCATGATCCGATGCGGCGATGTCCATGCAGCCACTGTGCTCCCCTTCGGAAATGGACAGTCGGAGTTCCTGTTCTGATCGCGACGCCACTTCGACACCGATGGGCTTCAGCAACCGCCACGCTTCTTCAAATGAAACGAATTCCACGGATGATCTCTCGCTGCGCACGATACCGTGCCACGGCAATCTGTAGAATCGGGGTTGTGAAGACGGTGCTTTTTGTTTGTACAGGGAACACCTGCCGCTCACCCATGGCGGAGGCGATTGCCCGTGCCGAGATTGAGTCTGGCCGAATCGGCGGTGATCACGGAAGGATCTTCACGGTCTCCGCGGGAACATCCGCATTTGATGGACATCCCTGTTCCGGCGAGGCGATTGATGCGCTGCGCCGCATCGGCGTCGAACATGAGGGGCGAAGCAAGCGACTGACCGCGCAGATGATCCGCGGCGCGGATCTGGTGTTTGGAATGACCGCGGGGCATGTGGCTGCGGCGCGCAGTCTTGTGACGGGCGAGCCGGAACAGTCCGCGAAGATTCACCCGCTCGATCCGAAGGCGGATGTCGACGATCCGATCGGGCTCGGGCACTCTTCGTATGACCGACTTGCACGGCAGTTCCGCGACTTGATTCCACGGCGACTTGCGGAGATGTTGCCCGTATGAGCGCGTTACCCAAAGGACCGATCGCGATCGGCAGTGACCACCGTGGGTCAGCGATCGCCGTTGCGATCGAGCAGCAGTTGAGACTTGACGGCTTCGAGGTCGCGATGCTGAGCGATACGACAGGATCGCCGACGGACTATCCGGATATCGCGTGGCGCGTTTCGCAGGAGATTGTGGCGGGGAAGGCGGCCCGTGGCATCCTCATCTGTGGAACGGGTATCGGCATGGCGATCGCCGCGAACAAGGTGCATGGCATCCGTGCCGCGCTCGCGCTCGATGAACTGAGTGCGCAACTCTCTCGCACGCACAACGATGCCAATGTGCTGTGCCTCTCGGCGGATCTGCTCGGGCAGACGCTCGTCAAGCGGATCGTCGACGTGTGGATGAAGTCCGCGTACGAGGGTGGACGCCACGCGCGGCGGCTCGCGAAGATCGCGCGCATCGAGAAGGGCGAAGACCCAAAGGGCTGAACGCGCGTCGCACGTTCACGTGCGGGCGGCGATCAAGCGAAGCAGCAGCCGTACGCCCCAGCCCGTCGGACCACTGCCCGTCAGATCGCTTGGGGTGTCGGGCGCGGCGACTCCGGCGATGTCCAAGTGCGCCCACGGGACTTGCGGCGGAACGAAGTGCGAGAGGAACGCGGCACCCTGAATCGGATGAGCCATGCGAGCTGGGTTACTGTTGATGAGATCCGCATGCTGGCTACGCATGTATTCGCGGTGCGCGGGCCAAATTGGTAGCCGCCACACGGCCTCCGCGCTGTTGGCGGCCGCGCGTTCTACCTCGCGTGCAAGTCGATCATCGCTGCTGAAGTAGCCGGCACTGAAGTGCCCAAGCGCCACCACCACGCCACCCGTGAGCGTCGCAATATCGATGACCGCACTCGGATCGAAGGTCTTGCAGCCCCAACTGAGCGCATCAGCAAGAACGAGTCGCCCCTCGGCATCGGTGTTGGTGACCTCCACGGTCACGCCATTGTGCATTCGGATGATGTCGTCAGGTCGGTACGCATCGCCGGCCACCATGTTTTCGGCGACGGCAAGGATCGCCGTCACGCGGACTGCGGGGCGCAGTTGCGCGACCGCATGCATCACGCCGAGGACAGCCGCGCCGCCGCACTTGTCGTACTTCATCCCCTTCATGCCGTTGTTCACCTTCAGTGAGTATCCGCCCGTGTCGTAGGTGATGGTCTTCCCAACGAGCAGCAGATGCGTATCGCGCGCGCTGCGCGGGCGACGCGGCGGGTTCCACTCGAGTGTGACAAGGCATGGCGGACGCGTCGAACCCTGTCCGACCGAGAGCAGTCCGCCCATGCCGAGTTGACGCGCTCGCGCAGCGTCGATGCGCCTGACTCGGAGTGCACCGCGCCCGATACGTGCTGCTTCCGCGGCGATCCACTGGGGATGCGCGATATTTGGCGGGGTTGCAGCGATCGCGCGAGCGACGTTCACGCCTGCAGCAACCACAAGCCCCTCGTTCATGCCATCACGAAAATCGCGGTGCTCCGACCAGATGCGAAGCGGGGCGAGTCGGGGTTCGCGGCGCGATGCGCTCCCGTCGAGTCGATCGAATCGCCAGGTGCCGATCGACAGTCCTTCAGCGACGGCGCTGCCAGCTTCGAACTCGCCGATGGAGCGCACGCCACCCGTCCAGTCTGGCTGCAGGCGAATGGCGGTGGTCCGCATCTTGACCAGCGCACGGCCGAGTTTCGCGGCCACTGTTCGCAGGCGCTGCAGATCGAACCCATCGCGTGGGCCGAGCCCGACCAGAAGGGTTCGATCATCCGAGGCGTGAACGCTGCCCGCTTCGCCCGTGAAGGCGCCGACCCGAAGCGCATGCCGCGCACCCTCGTGCGTCTGCAGCGTGGTCGGCAGACGCGGCGCGCTCTTGCCCGCTGCGGAGAACACGGGAAACACGTGAAGTGAACGAGGCGCATCGGCGACGCGAATGGACTTGTGCATGGTCGGCGATCGTAGGGGCGCGGCTTCGGTGTGCGGTCCCTGCTCCCTATCCTTCGTGCATGGCTGTTTCGACGGTGATTGTGGTGGGCGGCGGTCATGCTGGCGTGGAAGCCGCATGGGCCGCCGCGAGCGCACTGGCGGCGAAGTCCACGGACCGCGCGCGTGTGCTGCTTGTCACCATGGATGCGTCGACCATCGGCGCAATGAGTTGCAATCCTGCGATCGGTGGGCTTGCGAAGGGGCAGATGGTGCGTGAGATCGATGCGCTCGGCGGCGTGATGGGACGCGCGACCGATGCCACGGGGATTCTTTTTCGTGTGCTGAATGCATCGAAGGGACAGGCGGTGCGTGGTCCGCGTGCGCAGTGCGACCGCCATCACTATCAGGCTGAAGTCCAGCGACTGCTTTCCACGCGAGCGGGCGATTCGGTGCCGATCATCGTGGTCGAAGGATTGGTGGAGTCTGTGGAGGTGGAGTCTGGTGGGCTGCGCGCACTGGTGCTCCGTGGCGGAGCGAGTGTGCTGCGGGTCGACGATGCCGCGCTCGAGTGGAACGCCGATGCGGTCGATCGCATGTGGCAGGGCGAGCGCGGCGCCGGCGTTTTCCCGCGCATGCCCTATGGGCGTGGCGCCGCAAGGCGACCCTTGCAGGAAGCGCTCTCGGACACATCAGCGTGCGGTGGCGGATCGCTACGAGTCGAAGCGGATGCGGTGGTTCTCACGACGGGCACATTCATGCGAGCGCTCATGCACACGGGCGAGCGAAGCGTGGAAGGAGGACGCGTTGGTGAGGGAAGCGCCGTGGGCATTTCGGGTGCGCTGCGGGCGCTTGGTTTCGAACTTGGGCGACTCAAGACGGGAACGCCGCCTCGGCTCGCGCGGGACTCGATCGATTGGCAGTCGATGGTGGCACAGTGGGGCGATGAGCCGCCGCTCCCGTTCAGCGCTGGCACGCCGCAGATGCTGCTCGCCGAGCGTTTTCCCGCGCTGCCGCAGGTGGAGTGCCGTGAGACGCACACCACCGCAGCCATTCACGAAGTGGTCCGCAGCAACCTGCACCGAGCGCCGATGTATGCGGGCTTGATGGAAGCGGAGTCCGGACCGCGGTACTGCCCGAGCCTGGAGGACAAGGTGGTGCGCTTCGCGCAGCGCGAGAGCCATCATGTCTTCCTCGAACCTGAGTCGCTCGCGACCGATGACATCTACTGCAATGGCATCTCGACATCGCTCCCTGCGGAGGTGCAGGAGCAGATCGTTCGCGGCATTCCCGGTTGTGAACGCGCGCAGGCAAAGCGGTGGGGCTATGCGGTCGAGTACGACATGGTTTGGCCGCATCAGATCGATTCGACGGGTGAGACCAAGCGCGTTCGCGGGCTGTTCCTCGCGGGACAGATCAATGGCACGAGCGGCTACGAGGAGGCGGGTGCGCAAGGGCTGGTGGCTGGGTTGAACGCCGCCCGCCGCGTGTGCGGATTGGACGAAGTTCGTATCGAGCGTTCGCAGGCGTATCTCGGTGTGCTGATGGATGACTTGGTCACGCGGCAGCCGCGCGAGCCGTACCGCATGTTCACCAGCCGCGCCGAACACCGACTGCTGCTTCGTGCGGATAATGCGGAGGATCGACTCACGGCTCAGGGTGTTGCGTGGGGCTTGGTGTGTGATCAGCGTCGCCGCTGGAGTGATGAGCGTGCTGCGGCGCTCGCGGATGTGCGCAAGCGGCTTTCCGTTGCGGTTGCGCCGCAGCGGTTCGGTCAGGGGAAGCGTCTTTCGGAGGTGGCGCGCAGACCGGAAGTGACTGCCGACGAACTGGTGGACCTGCTTGCCGCAGTGGAACGCGCGCCAGCCGCGTCGCGTGCTGTGATGGACCGTGCGATCACGGACCTGAGGTACGAGTGCTACCTCCCGCGGCAGCGAACGGAGCTGCGTCGTGCGAGCGCCGGTGAGAACCTGCCCATTCCTACTGAACTGGATGTGAGGACGGTGGCTGGGCTGTCGGCGGAAGCACGCGAGGTCCTCGGGCGGTTTTCGCCTCGCACCCTTGGGCAGGCGGGGCGCCTTGCAGGCATCTCGCCTGCCGATGTGTCGATTCTCGAGATCGCGATTCGCCGTCTCCGGCGCGCAGTCTGAAGACGCCGCCGCGCCTGACTAGCCTGCCGCTCATGGAATCCGCATCAGATCCTGCGCAGGCAGGTGCACCGCGGCATGCGCAGCCGAACTGCGCGAAGATTGTGTGCACGCTTGGACCTGCGACGCAGGATGCATCCATGATCGCGCGCTTGATCGAGAGCGGCATGGATGTTGGTCGCCTCAACTTCTCCCATGGAACGCATGCGGATCATCAGCGTGTGATCCATGCAGCCCGCGAGGCATCGCATCGAACGGGACAACCGATCGCACTCCTGCAGGACTTGAGTGGGCCGAAGCTGCGTCTGGGTGAAGTGCCTGCGGCTGCAGCAACGCTCGTGACTGGCAGTGATGTGTCGATTGGTAGCGGGTCTGGATTCGATGGTGTGCCACACTTGCCCTGCACGTATGAGCCGCTCGCGCGTGATGTGCGTGCTGGGAACGCGCTCTTGCTCGATGATGGGAAGGTGCGACTCCGAGTGAAGGAAGTGCGCGGTGATGATGTGCTGTGCATCGTTGAGCATGGCAGCGGGATACGTTCACGGGTGGGTATGCACTTGCCAGGTGTGCGCGTATCGGCGCCCGCGCTGTCGGGCAAGGACATTGATGATCTGGCCTTTGGACTTGCGGCAGGAGTCGACTTTGTGGCGCTGTCATTCGTGCGAAGTGCCGAGGATCTTCATGACCTGCGGCGGCGTATTCAGCGGGACAGCGGTGGTCGCTTCGTCGCGATCGTGTCAAAGATCGAGAAGCCAGAGGCTATCGATGCACTCGATGCGATCGTGGGTGCGTCCGATGCGGTGATGGTTGCGCGCGGTGATCTCGGCGTTGAGATGCC